>ERZ791631.1324-NODE-1324-length-14984-cov-4.529908_pt1 | contig 14984 bp, 10 predicted proteins | sample MGYA00509961_ERZ791631 | MGnify/ENA primary metagenome ERZ791631 (study PRJEB30046, sample SAMN00715248) | human gut metagenome | study: EMG produced TPA metagenomics assembly of the A metagenome-wide association study of gut microbiota in type 2... | reverse complement strand
CCTGCGGCGGGGCGGTTAGCGTATGCCGTATTTGCCGAGTATCTTGCGGATCTGCGGCTCGATACGGTCGAGCATGTAGGTAAATCCGAGATCGGTCGGATGCGTTCCGTCGGCAGTGGCGATATGGTCGCTGCCCAGCAGATCGCCCGGATCGACGAAATAGATGTTTTTGTCGGTCTTCATGCGGTCGCGGACCTGCGCTTCGGCGGCGGCCTGTTTCTCGCGTTCGAATTTCTCGATCCGGGTGCTGAAGTTGCGGGTTTCGCGCCGGATGGTTTGCAGGAAAATCAGCGGCGTGGTGGGATGCGTGCGGCGAATGGTATCGACGAAAGCGTCGAAACGTTCGTTGATGACCTCGGCGCTGGGATTCGAGAAACAGTCGAAGACGAAGGCGTCGGCTTCGACGCGGGACAGATACGATGCGAATTCGGGCTGCATGGTGCACTGTCCGCTGAATCCCAGATTGATGCAGTAAAGTCCCGTGTCGCGTCCGAGACGAGACGAATAGGCCATGCCTGCGCGTCCGGCCGCGATTCCGTGCGTAATGCTCGAACCGTGGACGACGATCTTGTGGCGGAACGGATTTTCCATCGGGGTGATGACGCTCTTTTCATCGACGCCGATTTCGAGCTTCTTCAGCTGGTCGTAAAGCGGCAGATAGAGCAGGCACTCCTTTTCGCCCTCCGCCATATTGCTGATTATTGCGGCGTCGTGGAGGTCGTTCTTGCCGTTGATCTTCGGTCTGCCGACTCCCGCGAAGACCCACTCTCCGTTGCTGCGGATGTAGAGGTCCAGCCCTTTTTGTGCGACGGCGGCCATGTTGTCGCTTGGATTTTTGCCCGATGTCTCCCAGCGGGCGCGGATCGTGCGGCTGTCCGTGCGGAACACGACGGCCAGTCCCGTCGGGTGGTAGCAGTAGCCGGGTGTCTTTGCGGGCACCCGGAAGCGGGTGGTGTCGATGCGGTTGTAGGGCTGTTCGGTGGGAAGCGCCTTGCCGATGACGGTCAGCGTCGCGGCGTCCACGTAGCGGACGGGGTCGGGGGAACGGGCCGCCGTTGCGAGAAGCAGGCCGCCGAGCAGCAGAAGCAGGTGTGGGTGTTTCATAATAGGTCGGGTTGTTTTTGGTGTTCAGGAATACAAAGATAGTATAATTATGGTCGGACGATATTCGTTCGGATAAAATTTTTCCGGACGGGGACCGCCGCGGCCGTATGGTTGCGGGCGTTCTGATTGTCAGGCGGGCGATATGCCGGCGGTTCCCGGCGTCGGCCGCCGGAGCGTTGTAACATATTTGAAACGTTCCGTTCTTCGTATTGTCATCGGGGCGTCGCGACGGCGAAACAGGGGGAGCGTAGTTTTGCGGTGTCGAAAGAAAACCGCTTTCCGGATTCCCGCCGCCGGCGAATCTATTGACCGGTCCTGAAAACTTCACCCCTCCCGTTCGCAATGAACGGGATTTTTTTGCGTTTGCAGGGTACGGCCGCCGCAGAAAAATGCCTATATTTGCGGCGGCGATAAGCCCCGGAGAAACGATATGAAAGATTTTGCAGCGATAGATTTCGAAACGGCCAACGGCAAGCGCACGAGCGTCTGCTCGGTGGGCGTGGTGGTCGTACGCGGCGGCGAGGTGACCGATTCGTTTTACAGCCTGATCCGCCCTCGGCCCAATTTTTACAGCCGCTTCACCACGGCCATCCACGGCCTGACCTATGACGATACGGCCGAAGCGCCCGATTTCGAAACGGTGTGGAAACAGATCGCCCCGCGCATCGAGGGTCTGCCGCTCGTGGCCCACAATTCGCCCTTCGACGAAGGGTGCCTGCGCGCCGTCTTCGAACTTTACGGCATGCCTTATCCCGGTTATCGGTTCTACTGTACCTGCCGGGCTTCGCGGCGGACGTTCGGCACGCGGCTGCCCAATCATCAGCTGCATACCGTTTCGGCCGCATGCGGTTTCGACTTGGCGAACCATCACCACGCTCTGGCCGATGCCGAAGCCTGCGCCCGGATCGCGCTCAAAATCCTGTAAAAGCATACGGTTCTATTGAAATGCACCCCAAAGTTTTCTCGCTTTGGGGTGCATTCCATTTGAAAGGGAGTATTTCGTATCAGAGTCCCAGTTCCAGCTGGAACCGGATCTCCCAGCGGTTGTAATTGGGGTCGATCGACTCGCTGCGGTGGTTGTAGGACATGTCGGCCTGCACTTTCAGGCTGTGTCCGATGATGTAGCGGGTGACGCCGACGGTGGTCTGGTTCCAGCGTTTGTATCCGGCGAAAGGCTGCACTTCGCTCTGGGGGAAGAGCGTCGACGTGCGCAGGGCGATCTCCCATTTCTTGTCGAACAGGTAGCTGGTCTGCACGTTGAGACCCTGCCCGCTGTATACGAAGGCGTTGCTCCGGGGATCGAACAGCGGTTCGTCGCAGCTGCGGCCCATGAAGTCGGTATAGAATGCGAATCCCCGGTATTTGAGGATGAAGTCGGCGAAGTAGGCGCCCAGATTGCGGGTCGCGTCGTCGGGCATGACGGCGCCGCGCTGGCCCTTCAGGCGCGAAGCCTTGTGGTTGTAGGAGTAGGCTCCCGCCAGCAGGATCCTGACCTGTTCTTCGCCTTCGAAGTCGCCTTCGAGCACGTCGCCCTTCGATTTGAACCGCCCCAGCGGATAGAGTTCCAGACGCCCCGTGTAGGCCAGTCCTCCGTTCGACGAACTGCCCCAGTTGCGGCCTTCGCCCAGCGTTACGGAGCCTTTGGCCGAGAGGTTGAATCCGTCGCCCTGACGCATGTTGTATTCGCCGAAGAATCCGAAGTCGCGGTCGAGGTTGAATTCGCTGTTGACGATGCTCCGGTCGACGAACTGCAGGGCGCTCGACGAGTTGGTGCGCGCCCGGTTGGCCTTGATCTTGGTCTGGCCGAACCCGATGTTCCATTTAGGACTGGGCACATAGTAGACGATGGCGTCGCGGACGATGTTCATGTTGCCGTTGGGCAGCGGTTCGGTATCGTAGGAGGTGAAGCCCAGCTGTATGGAGTAAACCAGTTTCGGGGAGTAGATGTGTCCGTCGAAACGCAGTCGCAGACGTTTTACCTGCGCGTCGGTTTTGGTGAGCGTAAAATCCTTGTCGAACGACAGTCCCACCATGTTCTGCATGCGGAAGCGCATGGTCAGCGAAAACCAGTTGCTTTTGGGACGGAACGTGATGCCCTTGCCCACTTCGAGGTTGGGCATGTTGCGCAGACGTTCCAGCAGTTCGGCGTCGTTGTCGAGCGAATCGGCGGTAATGACTTCGGTGCGCCTGAGCGGCGAGCGCTCTTGTGCTGCGGCGAGCGAGCAGCAGCCGGTCAGCAGGAGCAGGAGGAGTGTTTTTTTCATTTCTGTCTTGTCTGTTTGTTTTCGTTCGTCCGGTTCCCCGCAAAACTACAAAAAATATGCGCCTTCCCGGTTAATTTGCTGCAAAGTTGGCATGTAAACCTGAAAAGAATATGAAACAGACTTTGGAATCCTGCCGGAAAGGAATTAAATTTGCTGGAGCGGACGGGGGATCGGACTGATTCGGAGGACTCCCGGCCGCCCGGCCGAAAAACAATAAACCCCGGCCGGGGACGTTTAATAATGGAACCGTTAAAGTAAACAGTCATGTCAAAGACAAAATTCAAAGGTTCGCCCGTGCTTGTCGCCGGCGAATTCATAACGGCGGGCGCCGAAGCTCCCGCTTTCGAACTGGTTAAGAGCGACCTTTCGCCCCTGCGCTTGAGCGACCTGAAAGGCAAGCGCGTCGTGCTGAACATCTTTCCAAGTCTCGATACGAGCGTATGCGCGACTTCGGTGCGCAAATTCAACAAGCTGGCCGCTTCGCTGCCCGATACCGTCGTTGTGGCCGTGTCGAAGGATCTGCCTTTCGCGCATGCCCGTTTCTGCACGACCGAGGGCATCGAGAACGTCGTGCCCGCATCGGATTTCCGTGCGTCGGGATTCGACGGGGCTTACGGCGTGCTGATGGCCGACGGACCGCTGGCCGGCCTGCTGGCGCGTGCCGTCGTGGTGATCGACAAGGCGGGCAGGGTGGTGTACACCGAGCTGGTGCCGGAGATTACCGAGGAGCCTGACTACGACAAGGCCGTCGAAGCCGTGAAAGCTAACTAACCGACCTAAATAGATACGATCATGATAAGACTGAATGTTTTTATCCGCACGACCGAATCCAATCGTGCGGAAATACTCTCCGTGGCAAAAGAACTGGTGACCGCTTCGCTCAAGGACGAAGGCTGCATTGCGTACGATATTTTCGAGAGTGCGACGCGTCCGGACGTACTGATGATCTGCGAGACGTGGAGCGACGCCAAGGCGCTGGCCGCACACGAACAGGCGTCGCATTTCACGACGCTGGTGCCGCGCCTGCATCAGTTGGGCGAAATGAAACTGGAGAAGTTTATTTTCTAAACTCCTGCAACGCAAAACGAACCCTCCGCATCTTGATGCGGAGGGTTCGTTGTTTTTGCGGCTGAGACATCTCGCCGAGATAATGATTGAAAATTTTTAGGGCAGGGCTGTTTCTTGCCTCTGAATGAAGTCCAAGTTGATCGCAATTAGCCGGTGATTAATTTCCGGATGATCGGCTTGCGGTTTTTTCTGTTAAGTCCGGATAACATGAGCCGCTTCCTGCGAAATCATGTTATGTACGAAGGGTAAATGCTGGAATCGAGATGAAATCCCATGATTTCTTGAAGATTCGTTGCTGGAATACTGTTGTTTGTTTGACGGGCAATGCGCTGATAGTCAGAATTGTATTCATTTGTAATGAGAGGATAAGAATTTATTGCGTTATGTTGTTGATTTCAAGTGTGTTGTCGTGACGGTTGAAAGGTGGGAAATCATTGATTGTTGGATTGCAATGTGTTTTACTCGATTTATTTTTGTGTAAGACATGCCGAATTCGATTTAAGGCAGTCGGATCAATTAACCCACCAAACTAAACCTTATGAAGACGATTTTACAAATTATGCTGTTGCTCGGCATCGCAAGTATACCTGCAGCAGCGGAAGAAAGCCTGCCGGATCCGAGTCGGGAGAGCAATGTTTCAGCCGAAATGCCTGAAACCATCAAACCTGTTTCGTCGTCGGGCAATGATATTTCAACATTATCGTCAGAGAGTGACTACACGCTTAATAGTCTGCAAATTCCCCGGCAAATTCCGCCTTCTCCTACGGCTGCATCTCTGGGTATTTACGGTGCTGTTCCCGTAGGCCATTATACGGGAATACCTCAGATCGAGATTCCGCTGTACGAGATCAAATGCGGAAGTTTGACCATTCCTATTTCGTTGTCTTATCATGCATCGGGAATCAGGGTTGCCGCCGAGGCCGGCTGGGCCGGTATGGGATGGACTTTGAATGCCGGTGGGGCGATAACCCGGTCGGTTGCGGGTGTGGATGATCTCAATGATGTAAACAATAAGTATTTGCTTGGATATCCTAAGGCCCCGGACATGCCTGATCTTAATGAGTATATGAAACTTTCTACTTATGGGTATGAGCTTGCTCCAATGGCTCAAATCAAACCGGAGGTACAAGATGCTCTTTCTAATATGATAACAGTAACTTATGATACAAAACCAGATGTATTTTGTTATAATCTGGACAAATATTCTGGACAAATGGTTTTCCCGAAAAAAGCTTACGAAATGGGGGCCGGAACCTTTCCTTCTCCGATTATTTTGAATCGTGATCCTATTGTTATTTCCTACCATCGAGATGGTTTTTATGAACAGGATGCGGGCGAATGGGTGGTGAATACACCTGATGGTGCTCATTACTATTTTCGGACTGCTGAACGGACCCAAGATACGACGGAAATTATTATTCCTAGGGTTGTAAACCCGGACAGAAATCCTCAACCTGAGGTTTATACCGCATGGTATTTGGACAAAATCGAAGGTCCATATCATGAGATCGTTGAATTTGTATATGCAAATAATTCAAAAATACAGAGTCAAAAACAAGGATATTACAATTATGGTCGCTATACATATGCATCTCCCAATGGAGTGAAAATTTGCCCTATACAGACTCATACATATTCGACGAACGTATATGATGAGATCATATTGCGAGAAATTCGTTTTCCTTGTGGCAAAATCATATTCAAAACACACGACCGATCGGATTTGTTATATCGAGGCGATGAAATTCCGCAGGCGCTATCGGAGATGTTGGTCATCAATAATGAGTGCGATACAGTTAAACATATTGAATTTCAAATGGGATATTACAATGACCGATCTGCATCACCACTGGATCGACGGTTGCGACTGGATAGAATTGTGGAAAATGGTGAAAAGGAGTGGAAGTTCGCTTACGATTCTGGAAGTTTGCCGTCTAAAAACTCTGTGGAGGTTGATTATTGGGGGTATTATAATCAGAAGCACATGAATTTATATTATTGTCCTATAGAGGACATTCCTCTTTCAATGTGTGTGAGACCGCAGGGTACTAGTGGTGGTTCCGTATTTAATCTTGGGGCAGACCGTAATGCGGCTGAGGCAGCCCTTAATGGAATCCTTACCCGTATCGAATACCCTACGGGGGGAAGCAGTGAATTTGAATATGAGTTGCATGATTTTTTGCCGGCAAACAGCTATCCCGAAGATACTTATTCTGAATTCAAATACAAGTATGAATATATTCAGGATTCTCGTCAGGAGGATGACGAATTGATTGTGAATTTTACGATAACAACCCCAGTCCCAATTTATTGCAAAACAATTGGTCGCTATTCGGAAGGATTGCCTTGCCAAGGAACGAGCATTTCAAACACTCCTTATATAGATTTTAGTAAAACTGATTTTACCCAAGTGGATCCTGTCTGGCGACTAGAGCGAAAAAATGTCAATGGAAATTGGTATTTAATAAACCAACGCTATTGGGGGGATATAACCTGTGCAGATGTTATTAGTCGAACTGAAGCTGCATGGGATGTATTTGGCATTGGGAATATCGTGGAGCCAGGAGAATATAGGATCATCATGCCTACATTCAGTAATACTAGAGCAAATGTCGAGATGGTTATTCCTCATTTAAAAGAAGCCGAGGATTATTGCGGAGGCGGTGCACGCATTAAGTGTATTCGAGATATAGATGATTGTAATATACAGGAGCGCCGGTTTACTTATTGTGACGAGGATGGGGCGAGTTCTGGAATAGCTCATTACTATCCGAGGTCTATTTTGAATTTTTCATCTAATTACGGGGTGGTGCAAAATTATTTGCATAGTTCTTCGAATATATTTCCCGGAGTTGGGGTAAATGTAGCATATAGTCAGATGATTGAAACGGTATTGAATACTGATGCCGTCGCTTGCCAAATACAACGCTTGTTTTATAATAGTTACGAACCACAGTTATATAGAGTATTTAATAGTGGAGTTCCTCAACGTATCTTTCATCAAAATGGGAGACTTAAAGTTATAGTTAGAAAAAATGCCATGGGCGAGATTACCCATCGGACAGATTATCAGTATTTGTTGGATGAAAAGAGTTGCGATACAATTCGTGGCTTTCATGTGACTTCATTTGCTAGTAGTTTTTTGTTCACACCATATAGTCATTACGCCGAATGGTGGTATTTGGACAATGAACGTACGACGGTTTGGGAAAATGGGAAACCGATAACGTCAAATACAAAGTATGAGTATAATAATGACTATCGGAAACAGGTAAGTAAAACAACGACCTATGCGGATCGGGAGGTGGTCAGGGAAGAATCCAAACATACATGCGATGTTCCGACGTACAGCCACATGGCGGATATGAACAGAATTTTCCCCGTAGAAAATAACCGTTATCGGAATGGAAAGTTCGTTTTTGGCACCCGCAATGATTACGATGAAAATTTGGTTGTCGGCAATATCTCTCAAAAAACTGCTGAGCAGCCTAACTACGAGTCGCGGATACGGATCAAATGGTATAACGGTTTGTATAATCCTGTTTACTATGTTAAGGATGGAACTGAGAATGTTGTTTGCCTTTGGAGCTATTCCGGCGAATATCCGATCGCAGAGATAAAAAATGCTACGATGGATGATGTCCTTAAAGCCTTGGGGCAGGAGCAGGGAGATTTGGCTTATTTCACCACGCTGGCAAAGCAAACGGTTCCCGATATGACGCCGATCAACTCTTTGCGGGCTAAGCTTCCTGATGCTCAGGTTTGGACGTACACTTACAAATCTCTCGTGGGCATGCTGACTGTTACCGATCCTGCAGGGAAGACAGCCTATTACGATTACGATTCTTTCGGCCGTTTGACCGGGATGCGCGATAACGACGGAAGTACAATTCAATCTTTTGACTACCATTACAAGCAATAAGCCATGAAAACCAAATCTCTCTATATTGGCACATGCTGCAGTTTTCTACTTTCGGTTGCCGCTTCGGGCGCTCCACAAGCTCCGACCAACCAAAATTACATCAAGACCCGAACCTATTGTACTTCGAATGGACAAACGTATTATGACGATCTTCAATATTACGACGGTCTGGGTAAACCATATATGTCTGTAAATGTCAATGCAACCCCTTCAAACAAAGATTTTATCGCATTGACGGAATACGACGATCTTGGGCGGAAATCCCGTGAATGGTTACCGGTTGCGCTTGCGACAACCGGCGGATATGCCGCTCCCGAAAATATCAAAGCCGCGGCTTTGGGAGCGGGAGGGTATAACGATGAAATGCCCTATGTCTCCTATGTCTATGAAGATTCGCCCGATGCTCGAGTACTCGAACAACGCCAACCGGGAGCGTCTTTGCAGGGGAGCCGGCCGGCAGCGGCAAAAGCATATTATTTGAATGATTCATCGGACAGTTTGTGCTGCTGGAAGCTGTTGGTTAAGGCTACAACGCGGGATACGGCAGTGCTTAATTACGGCTTGGCGGCGCCTATGACGTTGTTTGTCACACAGACATACGATGCCGACGGGGATGTCGCATACGAGTTCCGGGATGCCCGCGGACTGCAAGTATTAACCCGGCAGAAGATCGAAGCCGGCATATATGCGGACACTTATTATGTTTATGACGATTCGAATAATCTGCGGTTTGTTTTGCCTCCGGAGTTTTCGTCCAAAATTGTCGATGACAGTATCTTTCCGAGAGCCGATTCGTTATTGGCCCAATATGCTTATATTTACAAATATGATGAACGCAACCGGTGTGTAGCAAGGAAACTGCCGGGGGCGGATTGGATTTATGTCGGATATGATAAAACTGACAAACCTGTTTTGATGCAGGACGGCGAACTCCGTCGGCATAATAGATGGAATATTACTTTGTATGACACTTTCGGCCGCCCTGCGATATCCGGACTATTATCAGGAACGAATTTGTCTGCCGGTACCTATAAATCGCGGGCCGTACGAGCTGTTTTTGATCCTAGTGCCACGGCGACTTATTGCTACCGGACAGACTGCGGAGTAGATCTGTCCGAATTGCAAGTCACAGAGGTTCATTATTATGATGATTACCGCCATCGTTCGTCCTTGCCGGCTTATTTCGGAACTTTGGGCTATGTTTCCCTTTCTGGATATGGAACGCGCTTCGGTTCCGATACGGATGCCGTAGCTTCGAAAGGGCTTGAGACCGGGTGCCTGTATGCCATGCTTCCCGATATCGAAACTTTGCTGGGCGCGAATTATTATTATGACGATAAAAACCGGATAATCCAACGCAGGATGCAAACCATGCACGGAGGCCTTTATGCTGAAGATATTGCCTATAATTTTACCGGCAATATCCTCTCCCGGCGGGAATCCTGTCAGCCTCAGTCCGGTGCAGCAACCGATGTCCTCATAAACAGTTATACCTATGATGACCGCGGACGGCTCCTGAGTGAAACGGCATCCCTCAATAGAACGGCAGTCGCTCCGTACTCGTGTTCCTACGATGATTTCGGCCGTCTTGTATCGACGACGCAGGGCTCCGGCTCCCATGCCGTTACTACTACGCGGCAATACAATATCCGGAATTGGCTCACATCTCAGCAAAATTCCCTGTTCGAAATGTCGCTGGCTTACAATACACCGCAGTATTCAGCCACAGAGACTTCCTATACAGGAAATATTACGGAATGGAGTTGGAAATACGGACCCGGTGATACGGAAAATACCTATGCTTTTACTTACGACAAGTTATCGCGCCTGACAGATACGAAACAATATGTCAATGGAGCGGTCAGCGATTTATTTGTCGAGAAGAACCTGTCATATGACCGCAATGGCAATATTCGGACCCTGAACCGGACGGAGACGGGGGAGCTGTTCCATGCATTTTCCTATGGGTACACCGGCAATCAGCTTACGACGCTGTCTGACGGGGCTGCGGATTATGCTTATGCCTACGATCGGAACGGTAATATGACCAACGACGGGATGAACGGTCTTAAAGTTGTGTATAATCGCCTGAATTTGATAGAAAAAGTGTTGCGCGGCGATACGATTCTGGTAAAATATTCGTATCTTTCCGATGGCACGAAGTTGTCTGCGTTCAATTCCGACGGCAACGGCTTGGAGTACCATGGTTCTTTGGTATATAAGAAGCAGGGGAGCGGCATCTCTTTGGAAAGCGCCGGATTTACCGGCGGGCGGTTTATTTCCACCACTAACGGTCTCGAAACTTATTTCCATTTGACGGATCATCTGGGGAGTGTTCGAGTGGTTGTCGGCGCCGACGGCGAAGTGGCGGAGCGTAACAATTATTATCCTTTCGGCTTACGTTGGAACGACGCGGAACAGCGGGTGACGGATAACCGTTATCGTTATAACGGGAAAGAAGATCAGTCTTTTGCAGGTATTCCCTATTCGGACTACGGGGCGAGGATGTATGATCCCAGTCTTGTCGTATGGCATGGGATGGATCCGTTGGCTGCAAATTATTATTCAATCAGTCCTTATGTATTTTGTGCCGATAACCCTATACACTATGTGGATGATGACGGACGGAAATTAAACCCCAGCAGTGCTAAATTGAAACCACACCTCAAAAGGGTGATGTCAACTACCAAAACGGGACAGCGGCAGTTTAATAAGATGGTTAATAATCAATCAGATATAACAATTAACTATGTAAATGGCTATCATCCGGATGGGCGGACAATTTACGGAGAAACAGCTATTAAGTCTCATTTTAAAGACCCCAAAACTGGTGAAATAGTTGGAGGCCGAGTTATTATTACACTTTATGTTCAAGCCATTAATGATCGGGCGAAAGAACTTAAAATTGATGCAAGCGAGAGCGAAGCAGCAACATTGGCCGAAGAGGCAGAGCATACGGAAGCCGAAAACATAAAATTGGCAGACAGAGAAACGAAAGAAGAGAAAAAAGAGCAGGAAGAAAATCCAGATTCCGATGGACTGAAATATGAAGAAAAGGAATCTGAACGATTAGCGCATCAGCAGCGTGATGAGTTATTACGAGAAATACTAAACGAAGATAATAAGTTGAAATTATGAATGTCAAATTGAGTATACTATTTATCCTTGCGTATCAAGTTTGTGTTGGGCAGATTCATATCACGGAATCTCTTAAGGATCAGATATGCTTTGATACTTTTGGCGAACGGATTGACGAAATAACCATTGATGAGGATGGTAACGAGTTGAGTTCCGTCTTGTTCCCTGATAATATGGTTTCTATTAGGAGTCGTTTTTCGGCTACTCGTTGGGCGATAGACAATCAATTTACTACGCTGAAATACGATTTATTAGAGGTGAAGGCGATATCACACCGGAGTGAATTGTGGATCGTGATCGGAGAGAAAATGATCTTCTTTGAATGGGCATATGACTATAAGACCGCGATTAAGCGTATGCTTCGAATTTTACGGAAGTATAAGGTCGATGAAAGTTTGGAACCTTTATATTGCGGATATTTAACTCGTATTTTTATACAAAACAAATATAATAGACCGCCGGAAAACAATATAGTAAAAGAATATCAACCTTATTTGTTCAGATTAGGGGGAATTCACTAGATGACATGCAAGAGTCAGGGTGGAGCAATCCGTCCTGACTTTTTGCCGATGCAAACTTTTGTGTCGTTGTTAAGAAATTGATAATAGCGTATCTAAGGTAGGACCCGTTACCGTTATAACGGAACAGAGAATCAGTCTTTCGCAGGCATTCCCTATGCGGATCGGTCTGTATCTTATTATTAAGAGAAATTCCTAACAATGATAATAAGTTAAAATGTGCATGTCAAAACAACTTCCCCGCCGCCTTCGTTCGAGCCGTCCCACGTCGTGTCGACATCGACCGAAAATTCGATCTCTTCCCGAAGACCGCCCTCCTTGAAACGCGCCGTAAGTTCGGTCAGTTGGTTGCATTCGATGTTCAGCGTATCCGTTACCATCCGGTCGTAAACGGGCGATGGGCCGTCGTCGTTGTAGAGCTTCAGTCGCCACGCGGTCTTCATGCCCGGCAGGGTGCAGAATGTTCCGAGCGTATATGTGCCGTCGGCGCGTGCGGCCATGTCGGTCACGGGAATGCGTCTTGCTACCTCGCACGGGCGGTCGGGATCGCCGCAGAGCGGCATGCGCTCGCCTACGTTGTCGAGCGAAACCTCCACGGATGCGATCTCCGCAGGCAGGTTTTCGAAGCGGAAACGTGTCACGCCGTATACGCGCCGAAGTACGGCTTCGAACTCGTTGCGGCAGGGACATGTCACCTCGAAGGGGAGATCTGCCCGGAAATGGTCGTCGGCGCCCTTTTCCCCCTGATAGACGATGTAACGCAGCTCCGGTGCATCGGTGGTTCCGGTCATCATGCGCGGTGCGGCGTTGGCGGCGAACGCCAGTCGGTAGTTTCCGAACGGAAGCGTGTCGAGACGGAAGAGGTAGCTGTTTCCGTCGGCGGCCCGTATGTCGTCCGCCCGGCCCTGTCCGATCAGCCTCCCTTCGGCATAGAGCAGGTAGTCGAGCGAATGGATGCGTTCGGCGAATTCCGGCTCCAAGTCCGACGGACGGTAGGGCGGCCGGGTCTGGAATCTTTCGACCCGGAGTGTCACCGCAACGTTTCCGCCTTGGGGCGGGCAGGCGTCGAGCTTCTCCTCGATGCACGATGCCGACAGCAGCAGGCACGAAAATGCGAACGGTATGCAGGATAAATTTTTCATGGCTTCGTGTTTTTAATAGGACATGGCGTTCCACTCGTAGAACGAATCGAAGAGCGTTACCGCGTTTTCGGGGGTGCCTGCGTCGTCTGCAGCCTCGACCACGTCGATCAGGAGCTGCGACGAGGAGTCGTCGTAGATGTCGGTGGCTTCGAAAACGATGCCGGCGATCGTGCTGCAGGCCAGACTGCGGGTGTAGACTTCATCCGTTTTGTAGCTGAATCCGCCGCTTTTGCCCGAAATCCGGATGTCCGTTATCTTCACCGGGATCTCTCCGGCTTCCGGTCCGGCGAAAAGGAAGGGCGAAAAGACCGTCGAATTGGTCTGACACATTTGATATCTGCCCGCTCCCGATGTGTGGAAATCTCCCATCGTCGACATGCACCACGGCAGCTCGTATATTCCGGAAGCGCCGTAGTACATATTTCCGAGCGCATCGATTCCTTCGGCAAAGGGCTTCGTTTGCGACGTGAAGAGCGCCTGAACGGTATGGGCCGTCGTTTCGAACGTGAATGCGTTGACGGGCGAAGGCTTGTCCTTGAGCAGGACGCGGAATTTCGCCACGCGCCGCTCGGCCCGCAGCGTCACTGCCGGCATGCCGGCCGAGTGGAGATCGCCGCTTTTGGGCACCGTGAAGTCGGCGACGGCAATGAAAACCTCGCGGGTCAGCTGCCGGTAGCCGCTGTTCATCCAGTGTGTCGAAATCGGATAGGTAATCAGCGGCGGCGTGAGCAGCGCATCGTCGGCGTCGTCGGCGACCACTTTTCCGGGGACAAGCTCCGTATTCCAGTCGCACGACTGCCAGTTGATCGCGGCAACGATCCGGTAATCGCCGGGCCGCAGTTCGCAGCCGAACGAGCACGGCGGCAGGGCGTCCGCGAGTTTCAGTTCGGCCCACGGACCCGAATCGGCATCCAGCAGAACGGTTTGCGTCGCGTCCACGATCCAGCGTGCTCCGGTCTTTTTCAGGATCAGCAGGCGGCAGGCGTTGCCGAACCACTCCTTGTAGGAGGAGGCCCGCGTCATGGGTTCGAGCGATGTGTCCGTGTCGGGGGCTTCCAGCCGGAAGCCGACTTCGACACGTGGCTCTTCGTCCGCCGACGGTCCTCCTGCGGGGGCGGTGTCCGAACACCCGCCCGTCAGCAGCGCCGCACATATCATCAAGAATGGAAATTTTTTCATAACCGTACGATTTTCCGTTTTACAGCCAGTCGAAATTCGTTTCGACACCTCCTCCGACCGGAACGTCGATGATCCGGTCGCAGCGCAGTCCCACCCGGTTGACCGTATAGCAGTCCGCAGCCACCGGAAGTCCCGTGCCGGCCTCGGCCGCCGGAAGGGCGAGCGTTACCTGACGCTGCTGGAAACATGCCGGGGTGTGGGCGTCCGCGTGGCCGTTGCCGCAGACGGGCGTCGTGTCGTAGTAGGTGAAGAGCAGTTTGATGCGGAGGTGCGAGTCGGACGGCAGCAGGAATGCCCCTTCCATGCGCAGACTGCCGCGCAGACCGGCATCGTATACGCCGAGTCCTCTGTCCGCTTGGGGAAGCGCGACCCTGAAGTCGGTTGCTTGAGGCTCGATGCTCCGTGTCAGCGGTTCCGCGGCATATGCCGCAGGAACCAGCGTCCCGTTTTCGTCGAAACGCAGCGCCGTCGTCGGATTCTCATAGGTGATTTCGATCCGGGATACCCGGTCGATCACCGACTCCGTGTCGGGCGAAACGATGCTTTCGGGCTGTGACAGCGAGCCGCCCGTACGGAAGATGTCGAAAAGCACCTGTCCGGCGATACGCGTCAGCGTGAGACGGATGCTTCCGTCGCGCAGAATGGCTTC
>ERZ791631.1310-NODE-1310-length-15214-cov-3.540735_pt1 | contig 15214 bp, 9 predicted proteins | sample MGYA00509961_ERZ791631 | MGnify/ENA primary metagenome ERZ791631 (study PRJEB30046, sample SAMN00715248) | human gut metagenome | study: EMG produced TPA metagenomics assembly of the A metagenome-wide association study of gut microbiota in type 2... | reverse complement strand
AAGTCTGAACTCCACGGTATGATAATTGCAGAGGTTCACAGCAGCATATCGACCATTGCCACCTTTTTTCGCCTTGTCCATAATCGCCTTGGGCGTATGCTCGTAACCATATCTCGCAGCCCAACGGTTCATAGCGTATTCGGAACGGCGGCTGAATTTCAACAATTCATTCCAGTGATGCTCTACAAAATACAGGATTCTGGAGATCACCTCGTCCTGTTCTTCCTGATTATCGGAAAAAGCGTTGCGGTTCACATGAAGATGCAGACCGCAAGTGCTTGTCTGATGCGAACGATAGCCTTGACGAACAGCACGGTGCATAATATCTTCCCACGGGAACTCGTTAATGTGATAGTCCATGGTGCAGGGGTGGGAGACCAGCTCCATACCATCATCCAGCGAGCCGTCTGTTTTGATATAGAGCAGGTCGGCGTGAGCATTGGCAATGTCCAACAGTTCTTCCGCAAAATCATCATCTCTGCCTGCTCCGTCGATTTCCAGTTCAATGCCGAAATAGCGGTTGCCTTCGCCGTAGAAAATTGGATTCGGTTTGTAGCCGTACTCGTGAATCAAATTGCTTTCCTCTCGTTCGTCCTCGTAACAGTCACGGCAGTATGTCTCACCGTCCAGATAATAGGCATCGTCCTCGTGCAAAAGAGCATCACAGCAGCTGCATCGAGTGTAATTGTGGTGATAGCAATGGCTGCACAGCGTGATGTCGTTGTCACCATAGACATCCTCGTCCCAGATGCGTTCCCCACAGCATTCACAGGTGGTAGTGTGATTCTCCAGGCAGTCAGAGCAAATGATCTGCCCGTTCCACTCCGTATAGTCATCGATAAGGCATCCGCAGCACTCACAATACAAGGTTTCTTCGGTTGTTTTTACTTCTTCGCTCATTTGAAATTCCTCCATAAAATGAAAATAGCCCTACCGATTTTTCGGTAGGGCTTTATGTTTGAGTTTGGGCTTAGGTTTAGTATTCTTCTGCTAAGAGCATGGTCGAGTGGTCGATGTCGTCAATGACATAGACCTTTTGATTGACTGGATTGGCAAGGTCGATCGTATATTCCTTGCTGTACTCCGGTTGTTCGGAAAAGTGGTGGATGTGCTGTTTCCCGTCAATTTCTTTCAGTGCAAAGACTTGAAAGTAATCCTGTTCTTCTGGTAGCTGATCAATGCAGTGCCATAGAAACAATTGCAGTTCTATTGGTATTTCTGCCTGTACGCCTTTGGTCAAAAATCGTTTGTTCTGGAACATCTTTTTCCCTCCTTTCGCTGGTTTGTTATGTCCCTATGTTCCGCCCGAAGGCGGTTTTTCTATGCGGTCGACATGATCGTATCATCAGTACCTGGCACAGATTCACGATAATGATATACAATTGTATCCGTTGACTTTTTCAGTGGATTACAGTGATTTTGCAATGTTTCAGTTTACACACTGTGGTATGTTCAGGGTAAAAAAAATCCCCTGTACGCTGTTGTACAGGGTGTCGCAGAGGGTATGAGGGCTGACACGAGGAGCGGAAGGACAAAGGCAATTGCAGCGTTCCTTTGCCCCTCTGCTGAATCCGAGCCCTCACTTAATGGAAGTCTCCTCTCTCAGATTCAGCTTGTTTCTTCTTTTTCATACATCGTCTTTTCAGGTAGTGATCATTCGGTTTCGGTGGTGTGTTGATGCAAAAATATGTGGTATGTTTGTGTGTGAAATAAAACCGATCGTGTGGCGGATTTTCCTTGAAATATCCGCAAAAACCATGGACAGCATACCCTATAGAAATTATGTATACTGCTATTATCCATATGTTTGCTTGAAAGTTGAAAATCATCCGGCACTGCTGACCGTTTCTTCCATGGTGTTTTTGTCTCCCCGGTCGACAAACACCACAGAAGAACAACCAGACGGGAAAAATGCACAACTCCCTTATTTATATAAGGGCAGTGTACAAAAATCCCGTTCTTTCTGGCGTTTTGGTCTGTGCGTGACGGCGCATAGCGACGACGGCACGCATGGACGGAATTTTCAGCACCGCCGGTTTTCAAAATAAAACGAACAGAACTATCTGGTAAAAGATAATGCACGAAGGGGGAAGATAACGTGAAATACGTCATTGCACTCAAACATTTTCAAACCAATCCTCACGGAGACCATATGCTGAACCTCGCCTATCACTACGGAATCCTATACCAGGAACAACATGGCGATATGCTGTTCTTTTTCCGGGAGGAGCTTGCCGACAAAAGAACTGCACGATTTTTTGGTGACTTACTCTGTGCGATTTTTCAAACGCAGTATGCAGACCGAACCTATGCCTATCCCACCCAATTTGAACCACGCTTTCAGATCAGCATTTACGATGTCCTGTTTGCCTTTTTGAGCTATGTGAGAGGCTTGACCGATGCCAAGCATTATAAAGAAGTGCTGCGAAGAGAATTTGCAAAAGAAAAGACAGAGGTCGAAGATACGCTCCCCATCCTCTATCTGCTGAAAGACAACACCTATTCCGTCACGCCTCTGGATGCCTGCACCTATGGATACGAGACAAAAATGGTCATGGCGAAATGGAAGCTCCACGGCAAGACCCAAACCAGACAGGGTGTCCGGAACAAGCAGCGAAGAGCGGTCTACCGCAATTTCAGCTGGGAAAATCTCTATGACCGCTGTCCGCTCTACTGGGATTTCACCGAGGGCAGAATCGAAAACACCCAGGACATCTATTTTCTGGCAAGAGGCATGTGCGGTGCAGAAAAAGGAAAGCAAAAATTTCTGGAGATCATGCATTCGGAAAAGAATGCCGAACAGCACTACCAGAATATCAACTGGAAGGAAATTCTGACAGCAATCATCAAGGACAATCTGCCTGTGCCGTCTTGCGAAAACTGCGATTATTGTGACCGGTGCAGCCATTCCGAAAATATGCTTTCCACGGCGAAACCGACCCGGCGAGAAGTGTGCATTTTGAAAAAGGAACGCTATGTGGATTTGGAAACGGCTCACCAGGACCTGCAAAACGCCTTTCAAACGGCAATGGCATCTGCGGAAAACAAGCTTTACCTCATCAAGGGGCAGACCGCTTTGGGCAAGACCAGCACCTATCTCAACTACATGAAAGACAGCGTGCGTCCTGTTGTGATCGCTGTGCCGACTCATGAACTGAAACGGCAGATATTCTATGATGCGAACCTGCATGGAATCGAAGCCATCTGTGCCACGCCGGATATTGCCGCATACGGTATTTCAGAGGACGTGACCGAGGAGATGCAGGATTTTTACGACATCGGAGCAGGTGCTTATGCTCTGCGGTTTCTGGCAGAGAAATTACAGCACATGGGAAAAGACGACCCGGATTATGAGAAAATCTCCCGGTTTTTGAAAGACTGCAAAAGCACTGCTAGATTCCAGGGGCATATCATCACCACCCATGCCAAGCTGCTGCATCTGCCGAAGGAGGTATTTCAAACCCATGATGTGATCTTGGATGAGGACATTTTCCGGACGATTTTCCGCACGGAGTCTGTTTCGATGCATACCCTAAAAAAGATGACTGGCAGTCGGTATCTTCCGGACTCGGTAAAAAGCCGCCTGAACGGAATCTGCCTGAAACGGGGTTATCATCAGATGGACGAGTTTGCGGTGGAGCTAGAGGAAAAACAGCTGCGGCAGATACGCCATTTTGGGGTGAATCTATACGGTCTGCTGCGTGCAAAGTACATCCATGCGGACAGAGAACGGGTGACCTTTCTGATCGAAGAACCGCTGCCGGACTGCAAGATGGTGATGCTTTCGGCAACGGTTTGCCGGGAACTGTATCAAAAGGTTTACCCCAACGGGGCAATTGACTTTCACGAATGCCCGAAGGCGGAATACAGGGGGCAAGTTGTTCAATACACCGATTCCAGCTACAGCCGATATGCTTTTCAGAATAATTATGACAAAATACGCCTGCTCAAAGAGTTGTGCAGAGATACCACAGTTATCACTTTTAAGGACATTGAGAAAGAGTTCATCACACACTATCACTTCGGCAATGTGGAGGGCATCAATGCACTGAAAGGAAAAGATCTGTCTGTTGTGGGACTACCCAATCTGGACGAGGTAGTGTATGGTCTGTATGCGATGCGTGCAGGGGCAAGTCTGGCAAAAGTGCATATGTACCCGCAGAGAATCACCTATCAGAACAAGTCGTTTTTTCTCAACACCTACAAGGACGAAACGCTCCGGATGGTGCAGACCTGGCTGCTTTCCTCCCAGCTGGAACAGGCGGTGGGACGTGCGAGACTGCTGCGGGAAGACTGTCGGGTGTTTGTCTATGCCGGATTCCCGGTGGAACAGGCAAAATATATAGACCGCTTGGGCGTCCAAAAAACGGAATAAATCGGAAAAATCCAATATGGAGCTGTGCAGGCAAAAATAACGGAGCTATGGCTTGAAATCTTTTACAAACGGCCTAACATAGAGATAAAAAAAGCAGGAAAATACGAGAAAATGCGGAAAGGAGTACTGTAACATGGAAAATGAGATCATGAAGTTTGAGGAGGTCATGGAGTTTCTCAGCGTTGGAAAAAATACATTGTACGCACTCCTGAACAGCGGTGAGATTCAGGCGTTTCGGATCGGAAAGGTCTGGAAAATACCGAGAAAGTCAGTGACGGCGTATGTGGAGGGGAAGCTTGCGGAGAAGGACTGAAAAAGGCAGAGCATGCTTGTAAAAAAATACAAGCATACAAACATTATAGTAATGGTTGTAGAAATGCTCTGCAGTGAACAATATGCAGAGCACTGTGATGATTTCATATAACAGGAGCAGGCAAAGTCCTGCTCTTCCTCCTTTTTTGTAAAAAACAGAGCACGAATTTTGACATATGAAGACAGTTGAGATGGAAGAACAAAAGCACCAAAGAAAACAACCCCGCACAAAACCCAAAAAACAAGTTTTGTACGGGGTCATTTTATATGGTATTGCGGAATCCTTTTCCGATAATTTCGCTGCTGTTGGTAATCATCATAAACGCCTGGGGCTGTACTTTTTTAATGTAGTTTCGCAGCTGCACAGCCTGGCTTCGTTTCATGACGGTCAGTACAATATATTCCTCCTGTCCGCTGTATGTCCCCTCCGCAGTAAACAGCGTCGCACTTCGCCCCAGTTCTGTGTGGATAAAGTCACAGATCGGCGTGGGGTCTTTGCAGACTATGGTGAAATATTTGCACAGGTTGATATTTTCAATGGCGGTATCAATGACAATGGTTTTCGTAAACAAACCGCACAGGGAAAACAGACCGGTGGTAATATCGAACACAAAGCAGGCTGAAACGGCAATCAGCAGGTCCACCGCCAGCAAAGCGGTCCCGATATTCATGGAGGTGTACTTTTTCAGGATCATGGCGACAATGTCCGTGCCGCCGCTGGAGGCACCCATGTTAAACATGATTGCGGAGCTGATGCCCGGAATGGCAATGGCAAAAATCAGTTCCAGAACCGGCTGGTCAGTCAGCGGTCCGGACATGGGAAACAGCTTTTCTGCCGCAGACAGTGCCACAGACATCAGAACGCTGATATACACCGTCTTTACGCCAAAGCCTTTCCCCAGAAACAGAAATCCCAGCACCAGCAGTGCCATATTGATGATAAAATTGTACGTTCCCGCAGACAGCGGTGAAACAGCACTCAGCACCACTGCCAGACCGGTAACACCGCCAAAGGAAAAGTTGTTTGGGAATTTGAAAAGATAGGTTCCTGCGGACATCACCAGTGTTGCCAGCGTCAGAATGGCATATTCCTTGCACACCGATGCCGCCGTTCTCTCAAATCGCCTGGTTTTTTTCTGCATTTGCATCGCCTCCTTGTATGAGAAATCCGTATCAATGACTAAATTGCGGATGTTTACAGATAAATTGTTGGAATACAGCCGCAGTCCAATGTATAATTTTATTATAATCTATTACACCGCAGCTGTCAATACCAATTGATTCAAATTTTCTCCCCGGCAAAAACTCACAGATACTGCCGCAGTTCCTGCTCGTATGGTTCTTTAAAGATGCAGTCGTCAATGGTGATGGTTTTGTTGATATGGTTTACTGTGAAACGAAGTTTTGCATGAACTGTCATATAAGAAAACAGCCTTGCCCAAATACGCTTTTCATAACTTACAACTGGATCAATCTGCGATGATTCCACAACACTCCAACCAAGCTCCGTAGCGACAAACTCAAGTGCCTGAAACGGTCGAGAACCGCCTTGATTTATACTTTGTGCTGTTAAAATGCTCAACAATTTTCTTTTCACAGCTATATTGCGGAATAAAACCCAATAATTCTGTTGCATAATCAGCTTAACCGGGTATTTGTTTATCCCGGGATATTCGTTTTGCATGATCCGCATACCAAACGACCTGGTTTTCGTCCAAAACACAATATTGAAACAGCTATTATACATCCACAAGAAGCTATCATGAAATGAATCCATCAGAAAAACAAACTGCATTGTGTAGTTCGCTTTTCTGATATCGTCCAGCGTCTGAAGCTTACAGGAAAAAGTTTCCTGCATCACCAGAAGCATTTTCTTTTTGATGGCATTTTTGCAGTCTGTGATCTCTGGCGAACTGTGCATTTGCGCAATACAGTCCCAGGTAAACTGATGCAGGATCGCAGCAGAATGCATTTCTTTTCTGTCTTCCCTTTCCTTTCGCCTGGAATGGGGATCGTCAGACAATGATTTTACATTTCTGTCCGCATTATAGCTCTTGAAGATCGATGACATAGTTTTTAGAACCTTTTTCCCCTCCCAGTTGTAGGAGATCAGTTTTTGCTCACACTGCAAACCATCATAAACGATCTTGAATAATAAACACCATTGGGTAACCGCTCTTTTCACATCATGAGAAGATGTAATCGGCTCTTCTATGTTTTTCATGTACTTTATGATCTTGGAAAATTCACCCCGGCTCTGAAAGAATTCCTTTCCCGGAATCTCAGGAGCGTACTTTGAAGTAATGCCCCGCCACAAGCACAGTTTGTCTTCGTCGCTGCCAAAACGCAAAAGCTCTGTAAACTCCTCAAAGGAGATCTTTTTTTTATAGAGTTCGTTCTTTCCAAACTCCTTCAGAACTCTTATATCCATCACACGGTCAGCCAACACTTTTTCCTTTGTATAGTCAAATGTGCCGAGGAGCATATCGTTGATCTCCGCTCTTTTTTGCGCAGTGACCAGCATAATAAAGAAACGTTCTTTCAAATTGGAGTATGTTTGCGGCTCTTGTGTTTCTGCTGTATCCGAATTTACTCCTTTTCCATTCTTTGGTGTAGAAAGAATGCGACTCGGATCGAATGCAATCTTTTTAACAGCATCTCTTTGCTTTTTCATCTCTGAGAGTTTATCCTCAAAAACACTGCCTGTACAAATACCTAAACAGAAAAACGCATTGATATGAAACCAACCGCTGTATATCGCATCTACCGTATTCTCAATCTCATCTGCATTTTTCACAGCCTTTTTGACATTTGTGTATACCGTTTCAAATGCATCCATAATTTCATTGTCGTAATCATCATAATTATTGTACACATACATCCCTTTCGGGTTTGCGATAATATCCAGAACCTTGCATCGGCTCAAAAACTCCCGTTCCGGCAGTTCGGCATTTTTCGTCGAATATAAGTACACGCCGATCTTTTCTGCAACGTAGATCTGTTCCAGCAGCCAGAGCTTGTCCCACTTTTCCTCCGGACTGTCTGTTTCTTTGAGTTCCAGATCCAGATTGATCTTATTTTTTATCTTTGGAATCAGTCCACCGGCTTTGTTCTTTTCGACATAATAAAAATGCCGCTTGATCTGTTCTATGGTGCTTGGACTTTCCTCTGCCTCGCCATATTTGTCAGCGTGTTCCTGCCGATATATATCATAAGAATCCCATATGTCTGCTATGGTGTCATACAGTTCTTCCATCGATGCCATACGGATGCAACCCCTTTGGTTTTACAAGATATCTATATCATACCACATATTCCGGGGAAAGAAAAGAGGATTTGAAAAAAACTGTTCTTTTTTCAGCTGCCTGGCAGCACTATAAATCCCCTTTCCAAAATTTTTTTACGTGGCACACGGCACAGCCCCAATTCTCCCACCCGCATAATTTTTACCCGGCACACGGCACAAGAGCGTCCTCCGAAAAAAATCCGGAGGATTTTTGTTCCCCTTTTTCCAAAAACGCATCGGAGAAGTTTGATTTTCGCCCAAACAGGAACTTTTCCGGCGGCAATTTCAGAAAAGGGGTACAAAAACAAACGGGTTTTGATTTTTTTCTGTGCCGTGTGCCAGGTGTTTTTTGTTCGTTTTACGTTTTCCGCCCCCTCCCCCAGAGCGCCTGCAAAAAAATAAGAGCGTTTTGTCTGCATGAAATTTTCCGATGTGCTATAATGCTTTTTGGAAATACAGAACCGCCTGTGCCGTGTGCCAGGTAAAATGTATTTCAATAAAAAGTTTTTAGGAGGTCACTTATATGTACGAAACGAACGGACTGTCAATGGCAGAACTATTAATATTCATGAATCAAATGGAAGTGGCTGCATATCCAATGCCAGTAGCTACATATCCAGTGCCAGAAACTACAAATTACATTGCGCCAAACGAGACAATGCCATTTCAGGAGGTTCTCAGAGTATATGGCGAAGATCAAATAACGGGTGTCGGAAGCTGCATAGATTACGAAAAAAGAAAAATAAAAAGAATCGGCAAGCTAAGAATTCACAGCGTTCACCATTGCTATATCGACAAAGACGGATACCGAAAAGAACTTTTGTATGTCTTATATTCCAGTACAGACGACAACATCCATTCTGCGGTCGTTCCTCGTGACAAATTGGCAAGCAAGAATCTGTTGCCTCTGTTTGAATCTTTTCAATGGATGTGCAAAAGCAAGGCGATGGCAAACGATTATGTTGCGCACTGCATCAACAATTTTGCTCAGAAACGTATTCTGTACATTTCAGAATATCCCGGCTTTTCTTTTGCAAAAAGCAAAGAAGGAAGAACACTTGTTCAATTTTGCTGCAACAAAAATCAGTTTGGAATGAATCTACTGAAACACTGCTCCCCCTATTTCACCAAAAAAGTTCTTCCCAGTACAAAAGACCGCCCTCTCGGTATAAAGGGAATCTGCGAAAAGTACCTTGACACGGACAAAAAGATGATGCTCTTCGTTTTTTCCCTCTGCGGTCTGCTGAGTTCCTTTTTCCGGGAAGAGAAATACAGCATGGAGCGTATTCTGACCATATCTGCACCTGATGCCGCATCGGAACGATTTGCGACGCTCCTCATGCAGATCTTCAACAGAGGCACAAAGCCGCTGACCCTCTGTTCCAACAAGAGTGCGGTGAAAACGGAACTGCTCCACGCAAAGGATGAAACCGTTATCCTGAGCGACCGCAGCATTATCGACGATGACAAAAAAAGAACGGAAATGCTGCAGCACATCCTAACGGAAAATGACAACATGGATTGTCAGCCCCATAATCTTGCGATTTTCTCCACCCATGCACAATACCTGCTTCCTCCGGAGAAAAAGATTTGTCTGACGCTGCCGGAAAATTTTGCCCCTGCTATGACAAAGGAGGAAGAGGCGGAGATGTGCGAAGACTTGAATTATCTCGTAAACATCATCATATCCCGTATTTGTAAAAGCTATACCGTACTTCCAGGTGCATTTCGAGACGAGTTCCATGAACAAATAGATCTATATACCTCTTATTTCCAAGGCAAAAGCAAAGAAATGATTGCAGCTGGTGCATTACTGGATACCGTTTACTCTTGTATGATAGCCTATTTTCTTGAGTTCGACAGTCAGCCTATCACGATGTTGATTCGCTCCGTTTTATCCGATTCTCAGACAGTTTCCGGCACTTCAGAAGATGCAGTGTCAGAACAATTTATTGCTGCGCTCAATGACGCAATTCGCAGCGGCAAGCTCAAGATCCTCCGGCACAGCAAGGAAATGGACTTCCAGGAAGGCACAAACCAGCTGATCGTCAAGGACAAGTTGCTGATCCTGGAAGAGTCTGCAATGGAGAATGTGCTGATCCCGTCTATGAGAACTGCCGACAACACCTGCCGCATTCTGAAATGCCTGAAAGCGTGCGAATATCTCCATGCCACCAAGAAAAACCGCTATCCGCTGGTGGTGTATTCCCACCACAGAAGTCTGCGGCCTGCTCTGATTGCCCTGAAAAGCGACCGGATTCTGGATTCCGACGTGGAACTCATGATCGAGGAAAGCCGCTATGCAGAATGGTACAGCACAGCACCTGCACCGGAGCATTTTATCCCCCTCACAGAAAACTGCATCGGCGGTGTTTCCTACCAGGTCTTTGACGAAAAACGCAAGGATAATATGCACTTCTTTGCACTGGGAAAAAGCGGCTCCGGCAAAACACACTGTCTCACCGAACGAATGGTGAGCCTGCAAAAGCTGCACCGTCCCGTCATTGTCTTTGATACCAGTGAATCCTTTACAGAAGAGGAGATACTGGAAAAGCTGTCTGTAGGCTGCGGTGAAACGGCAGAGAAGGATGTCCGGGCGTATATCGCCGAGCATATCACCTTCCACCGCATCGAAGAGGACGGAATCCCCGTTGACCTGCTCAAACTGGGCGACTCCGGCAATGGGGAAGATACCATCCGAAAAATCGAGTCCATCGTGGAATCCCACAACCCCAATATGGGCAGCAAGCAGCAGGCTGCTGTGCATGCTGCCATCAGCGATATGATCCAGAAAGGCAATGTGGATATGACATCTCTGTATAAGATGCTGACAAGTGAACAGATCCCGTATGATCTGGCAGATCAGCTGGCGGATACGCTCTCCTTTTTCGTGAACTTCAAGGCAAACGACAGAGACTGGGGCAAGCTGATCGAAGAGAGCAAGGATATTATTATCATTTCCACCAAGGCGGTACGCTCCAATGGCGGTTCCGGTCTGATCGATATGCTGCTGATGTCTCTGTATTACTATCAGCAGGCACACGGCGAGAAACAGCTCAGCGTATTCATCGACGAGATCAGAACGCAAAACCTCAGCACCAAAGGCCCCATCGCCAAGATTCTGACGGAAAGCCGCAAGAACCGCATGAGTCTGAATTTTGCCACCCAGTTTCTGCCCAAGTCCACCCAGGTCCGGGAGATCATGGACAATGCAGCGATCCATGCCTTTTTCCCGCTGGACGACAGAACCGCCGCCTCTGCGGCAAAGCTGCTCCAGGTCGATTCCAAGGAGCTAACCCTGCTGGAAACGGGCGAATGCTATATCAAGGGAACGTTCTACAACCAGAACAGACAGAAGGCGATCCCCGGCATTCTCCACGGCACAACATACCGCAATTTCAAGAAAAGCAAGCCGGAATCAAGCAGCCATTCCTTTATCGATGTGCCTTGCTTTGACGAAAAACGCTACAATTTTCCCCCTGCAAAAAATTAAGGGCGTTTTGTAAGACGGCATTGCAAAAGTGTGCTATAATACCGATTGTATAGAGGCGATGGCAGCATATCGCCTGCCGCTTCTGAAAAAATGAAAGGATCTGATCAGTATGAACGAAACAGTCAACACCCACAAGAAGATGGAAGAACTGGACAAAATGAGCATTCCCTATGAGGCGATCCCACCTTCCGAATGGAAGCACAACGCCTACGACAGCAACAACAGCGTCAGCATAGATACATTACGTATTTTTTACAAATGTGCAAGAGATTTGGAAAAGATAATAGAGGAACAGGAGGGTGACGAAAAGGAGGTCGAAGAATATATCATCAATCTCCTCTCATTGATACTGACACAAAAGCTCCATCTCATCGTCTACCATGACAGATGGCTCTATTTCTTCAACGGAAAATACTTTGAACCGTGTCCGTCTAACCAAGAACTGCGATGTATTCTCCGTGAGCTGTGTGAGGCAGCTGCTTACCTTTGGAAACGTTTTTCCGTACACGACAAGACCGTAAAGCGATTGCTGAGCCATGTGCAGCAAAACGCTGTCAAAGTGGATTATCCGCCGGATATCAGCAAGTATGTTGTCTTTGAAAACGGCGTCCTGAATCTGGACACCTTAGAGCTGGAAGACTTTACACCGCAGAAGTTCTTTACCAGCATGATCCATGCGGACTGGCTTGCGGAAAACAAAGCCTGCCCGGAATACGAAAAGGTCATCAACACCTACACCAATCACGAAGCGCCGCTGAACAAGCGAATCAACGAAGTCCTGGGCGTTTGCCTGACCAATGATATGGTCAAGAAACTGTTCTGCTTTTTGGGTGTGACCAACTCCGGCAAGACCTTTCTGCTGAGCTTTCTGCTGCGTCTGTTCAACAACTCAGCAACCGTTACCATGCAGCCAAATGACCTGGGCCGCCAGTTTGCACCCAGCATGGTCTATGGAAAATCCCTCTGCTGCTGCATGGACATGGACTCCGCACCGCTGAACACCAAGGCGACCGCCTTTCTCAAGGGTATCTCCGGCGCTGATATGCTTTCAGCGGAATTCAAGGGCGAAAACGGCAGTGTCCCGTTCCAAAGCCGTGCACACATCATCAACGCCTCCAACTACGACATTACCACGAAGATGCCGGATGCGGCATTTGATATGCGTAAGCTTGTGATCCCGTTCAAGTACAGACTGACCGACAATGCAGAGCCCTTTGAGGTACTGATGGACAAGCTGGAGCGTGAGAAGGCAGCCATTGTGAGAAAGCTGATTCTGGCGTACAAGGCGCTCAAGGACAACCACTACGAATTCAGCGACTCCGAAGAGGGCGAAAGCTATGACAGCTATGTGCCGCCCACGGCAGTCAGCCGCAGCACCAGCAAGTCTCTGGACTTCTTCTTTACGGCTTGTTATGTACGCACTGAGAACGACGATGACTACATTTTCACCGAGGATATGTACGCCGATTACAAGGAATATGCCCTGGATGAGAGCTACGCGTACTGCTTCCCGAACTACGATGCCTTTACGAAGGCTGTCAGAGCAGAGCTGCAACTGAAGTCCGGCCGCAAGCGTAAAAGCAGCGATGCCAACCCCAAGCGCTGCTACCTTGGCATCAAGCGAAAAGCACTGGTGACAGAAGAGCAGGCGGAAGACTGAGTTTCCGCTCCGAAAGCACAAATCACCCGAATTTAAAATGATTTTTTACCCGATGGAAGGTGATCCATCGGGCTTTTTTGATGGTGCAGAAAATGCTGCTTTTTCGTTCCCCCAGCGCGAATTTCTGCGTAATTGGCAGATATTCCGACGGGAAATTGACAATATGAACAGAAAAAATTAATTTTTTGGTGTTATTTTTTCGGTTTGTGAGCGTATTTGTCGAGGGATTTGCTTGACACTTATGGGGGCGTGTGGTATAATAATTGATGTATAAATAATTGCAATTGAAGAAGATTACTGCTTTTTACGATATTTTACTATGCCTAGCTTAAAGGTTGGGATACAAAACAACTGCAACAGATTTGGGAGCGTTTATGAAAGGTATTATTCTCGCCGGTGGTTCCGGCACAAGACTTTATCCGTTGACAATGGTAACGAGCAAACAACTTTTGCCGGTATATGACAAGCCCATGGTATACTATCCGTTGTCTACATTGATGCTGGCTGGAATCAAGGATATCCTCATTATTTCCACCCCCACAGACCTGCCAAACTTTGAAAGACTCCTCGGGGACGGTTCTCAGTATGGCATCCATCTGAGCTATAAGGTACAACCTTCTCCAGACGGACTGGCGCAGGCTTTTATTCTGGGAGAAGAGTTCATTGGGGATGACGCCTGTGCAATGGTGCTCGGTGATAACATTTTCTACGGCAACGGCTTTGGCACGATTCTTCGTGCTGCAAGGAAGAATGCAGAGGAAAATGACAGAGCAACGGTATTTGGCTACTATGTGCCCGACCCAGAGCGTTTCGGTGTAGTTGACTTCGACGAAAACGGCCATGCCCTCTCTATTGAAGAAAAGCCGGCAGAGCCCAAGAGCAATTATGCCGTAACAGGCCTTTACTTCTATCCCAAGGGTGTCAGTGCAAAGGCAAATCAAGTCAAGCCGTCTGCAAGAGGCGAGCTGGAAATCACAACACTGAATGAGATGTACCTGGATGCAAACCTTCTGGATGTACAGCTTCTGGGACGTGGCTTTGCATGGCTGGATACTGGCACTATGGACAGCCTGCTAGAGGCATCTGATTTTGTACGCATGGTGCAGAATCGCCAGGGCATTGAAATTTCTGCTCCGGAGGAAATCGCCTATATCAACAAATGGATCACCAAGGAAAAGCTTTTGGAATCGGCTGCAAGATACGGAAAATCACCTTATGGTGCACATCTGAAGGCAGTCGCAGAAGGCAAAGTAAAATATTAAGAATAAGGGGTAAATGACTATGACCATTATCGTAACTGGCGGCGCCGGCTTTATCGGCTCCAATTTCGTTTTTCATATGCTGAAAGCACACCCAGACTACCGCATTGTTTGTCTGGACAAGCTGACCTATGCCGGCAATCTGTCCACACTGGAACCGGTGATGGACAATCCGAACTTCCGGTTTGTCAAACTGGACATCTGCGACCGTGAGGGCGTGTACAAGCTCTTCGAGGAGGAAAAGCCCGACATCGTTGTCAACTTTGCGGCTGAGTCTCATGTAGACCGCTCTATCGAAAACCCGGAGATCTTCCTCCAGACCAACATTCTCGGCACAGCAGTTATGATGGACGCTTGCCGGAAGTATGGCATTCAGCGTTATCACCAGGTTTCTACCGACGAAGTCTACGGCGATCTGCCGTTGGACAGACCGGACCTGTTCTTTACCGAAGAGACCCCCATCCACACCAGCAGCCCCTACTCCTCTTCTAAAGCAGGTGCAGATCTGCTGGTACTGGCTTACCACAGAACTTATGGTCTCCCGGTAACCGTTTCCAGATGCTCCAACAACTACGGTCCGTATCACTTCCCGGAAAAGCTGATTCCGCTGATGATCGCCAATGCCCTGGCAGACAAGCCGCTGCCGGTTTACGGCAAGGGCGAAAATGTGCGTGACTGGCTGTATGTAGAGGATCACTGCAAGGCGATCGACCTCATCATCCACAACGGCAAGGTCGGCGAAGTCTACAATGTGGGCGGCCACAACGAGATGAAGAACATCGACATTGTCAAGTTGATCTGCAAGGAACTGGGCAAGCCGGAGAGTCTG
>ERZ791631.1292-NODE-1292-length-15485-cov-11.988399_pt1 | contig 15485 bp, 10 predicted proteins | sample MGYA00509961_ERZ791631 | MGnify/ENA primary metagenome ERZ791631 (study PRJEB30046, sample SAMN00715248) | human gut metagenome | study: EMG produced TPA metagenomics assembly of the A metagenome-wide association study of gut microbiota in type 2... | reverse complement strand
GCGCCAAGCCGATAACAATCACCAATAGAGGTCCTTTCGACCTAATGTTTTGTAACGTTGCCATTTTGATTAATACGATTTATGTTTATTATTATTTCTTTCTTTTGTCGTTTTAGCGCACGAAGATACAAAAAATGCTAATATGCATCTATTTATTGGCTAAAAATTTCTTGATTATCGTCATTATTCCAAGACTTTTAATCGCACGAGTTCTATTTTTGTCGCTGTGACCTTAATTATCTTGAATTGATAACGTCCTACCCGGACCACTTCATGCAACTTCGGGAAGCTCTGATATTGGTTCAGGATCAACCCTCCTACTGTCAGATAATCATCCGACTCGGGCAAGTCGAGTCCGTACGTCTCATTGACTTTTTCTATCTCCAGGCGGGCAGACAACACATACTCGCGTTCGTCGATCTGCTTGCTGATATAGGAAGTGTTATCGTGTTCGTCTTCTATATCTCCAAAAATTTCTTCAACGAGGTCTTCCAGAGACACGATGCCGGACGTACCGCCAAATTCATCCACCACTACGGCAATCGTTTTCTTTTGCTGCATGAAGAGTTTCATCAGTTTGTTGGCGGACATCGTTTCGGGCACAATCGGCACTTGTTTCACATTCTCATGCCAGTTTTTCGGGGCACGGAACATTTCCGACGAATGGATATAACCGACTACGTTATCGATATTCCCGTCATACACGATTATCTTGGAGATTCCGGATTCTATGAAGCGGCTTTTCAGCTCGTCCAGCGAAGTAGTCAGATCGACAGCCACCACTTCGGTACGGGGAACGATGCAGTCGCGGATTTTTATGTTCGAGAAGTCGAGGGCGTTCTGGAAGATTTTCACTTCCGTGTCCAACTCTTCTTCATTTTCGGCATTATCAATGCTGCTTTGTACGAAATAGTCCAGGTCGACTTTTCCAAAAGCTCTGTCGGACGCATCCTTATTAACCTTCATTCCAAAGAGGCGAAGGAAAATACAAGACAAGCCGGAGGCTAATTTGGAGATGGGATAGAGAACCACATAACAAACAATAAGCGGAATGGCAAAAACATTCAAGACCAGATTGGGATTGATTTTGAAGATTGTTTTCGGCAAAAACTCTCCGGTCACCAGGATAATCAGAGTAGAAATAACGGTCTGCGCCAATACCATCAGGAAATGATTGTCAATGAATCCCGCCAGCAGATTGTCGCCGATAATCTGTGCCATCAGGATACCATAGATGACCAGTGCGATATTATTCCCCACCAGCATGGTAGAGATAAATTCATTCGGGTTCTTGAAGAAGATAGAAAGGATGCGGGACGTAATTCCCCCCTTGCGTTCCATCTCAAAACGCAGTTTGTCTACCGACACAAAGGCAATCTCCACTCCTGAAAAGAAAGCGGAAAAGACCATGGTGATAATTAGAGAGATATAAATATTCATAAGTTTTGATTTACGATCAGACGATTTACGAGATACGGTACAATGATATGACTTCGCCTATTTCGCAGTATCTTTATTCACTGAATCCGGCAGTGCTTTTGTTTCCGGTTGGGGCGGACCGCTACTCGCTTCCTCGTCCACATAGAAAATACCTTCAATATTACGAATGGTATATATAGTCATTTGCTGGTTCGAGTCGAAGCCGTGTCCTGTGATAATTCTGTCCGGTTGCTGAATACGTATAAACTTGTCGGAATACACTTTTTGAGTGGCCTCATTCCAGTAGAGCAGTTCGGTATTAAAACGCTCTCCTTTGCGGTTCTGTATATCCACATTCCCTATCAGCTTCCAAAGCCTTTCTTTGTCATAATAATAGGCAGTATCTGCTTTAATACTGGCTTCTACATTAAAGATAGAGTCGAACTGCTCCATATACACACCTTTTTCAAACGCCCAATACGAAGGCTTTTTACGGTCGTACATCATCCACTCTTCCGTGTTCACCCTATAACGTGTCACTCCGGAATCGGAAATAAGGGTAGTAACTCCCAATGTGGTCATCACCGGAAGAGAATCACGTTCTGTGATAGCCTCTCCCATAGCTTTCTGTTTTCCGCCACAGGAAGATAATAAAAGAAGCATAACAACCACCCCGAAGGTGATTGTTATGCTCATGCTTTTATGCAACAAACGGTTTCTTCGTTTTCGCAACATACGGTTATCTAATCGTTGTAGTCTCTCCTATCCAACCGCCGATAGTGATGCGGTCGCCTTGCTTGTAACCTAACATAAACAGGTCTTTAGCTTGTGGAGTATGACCAGAATATCTACCGATCAAGCTGTTAGCTTCTTCAGCTACGCTCGGATCTACTTGTTTTGCACGTTGCAGTTTGTCGATTACTGCAAAGTAAGTACACTTGTTCAAAGCTGACTCGTCGCTCCAGTTAGGGCTCATTGCATACAGATTGGCAATCAGGATATATGGAGCACCATAGTTTTCGTTGAACCCGATAGCTTTCTGGCAATATGCTCTTGCTTGAGACAGTTTTTTAGCAGAAGCCAATACAGCTCCGGCAGCGTATGCTTTTTCAGCTTTCTTCACGTTGTCAGTTTCCAATCCAATGGCTTCGTCGAAGAATTTGACAGCACCGTCGATGTCACCTTTCTTAAATGCCTGGTAAGCACATCCGGTAGCGGCATCTGCACTAGGTTCTATTTTGTACACATAGAAAGCAGCCTGTTGATAAGCTTCGCTTTCCGTACATCTCATCATTTTCATGATGTCGATTACTTTCTTCAAGTAAGCCAGGTCTGTTTGGTTAGCTTCTACTTTCGGTCCATAGATGTTTTGCAGTGATTCGCAATCAGCCGTTCCGCTGTTTACAAACAAAGCAACCAGATTATCTTTGATACCTTGCAAGTTTTTCTTCTTTGCTTCGTTCGTTTCAGCAGCAATAGCAGCATCAGCATATTCAGAAGCAGCCAGATAATCCTGAATGAATTGTTCCTTATGGTTAGGATCTGTTTTCAGTTTATCCAAAGACATTTGCAGGAAATAGAAGATAGTAGCGGCAGCAGATTCAGCTTTTACTGCATTTACCGACTGGCTCAACCATTGATAAGCCTGATTAACATCAATTTTCGGAGCGAAAGCGATGTAATCTACTGCTTTGATACCCAGAGCTTCATCAGCAGAAGACACTTTTGTACCTTTAGCCAAGAACTCATCTGTGTATTTGATACGCAAATCATGCGTATTCATCAGTTCATCAAAATATTTCTGATATTCCGGATTATTCCTATCCTTGATTTGTCCCATCAAGCCTTTCAGAATTTTATATCCGTCAGTAAAAGTATAGAAACGAAGCGTCGGGCAGTTTTCCAACACAGCTTTCCAAGGAGTATACGCATCTTTAAAGTTACCTGCACGCACAGCTTCATGCGAGATACTACTGTTCGAGTTACAGTTAGTCGCATCCTGTGCTACCACAGTGGTTGCCCCTGCCGAAAGGAACAACATAGCCACAAGCGTTTTAATTTTCATTGTATCTAAATTTTAGTTGTTATTATTATAGTCGTCTATTCTTTCTCTTCTTACATTCATCTCAATTACTCTACTCTGCGTTTGAAGAACCAACGTTCGTTGAACGTCAATCCGATGCTAACGCGGAAGATATTTTCGTTTACAAAGGTTGATTCCTGTCCACTTACACGAACAAACTGCCCGCTGATGCTAAGGATGGAACGGGAACGAGGCACAGGCAGACCGAAACCGGCTGTTACGCCATATTCGCGGGCTGCGTCTTTACCGCCAATCTTATAATACGGAGTCGTATAATAAGCTCCCAAACGATATTTGATGTGGGATAAATAGGAACGTCCAATCAAATTGGGAATATATTCCGCACCCACTGATATTTTATGACGGTCGCAATACGTGTATGTTTCATCAAAATCTTCACGTACAGCATCATCCGATGTATTTACGCCAAACTTAGCTTTTGACCATTGCTGCAAACTATAATCCAGACCGACAGTCAAACGTTTGTCATAGTTATATGTAAAGCCGACGCCAAAAGTATTAGGCACTTTAAGTGTAGCATCCCAATCCTGACTGACAGTTGAGCTAGCTTGCGTCGTTACTGTATAATCATTATTCAGTTTATGCTTCGGAGAATATACTGCTCCGATAGTGGCTGAATGTTTTTTGTTAAATTCTTGCGTATATTGCAATCCAAAATCCAGTTTATAATCCGACACTGACACAGCATTCTGCCTAATGTAAGAATAAGCAGAAGCGGTATTCGGATAAAGCTGCGTCAACGAGCGGGTTATATCTCCCCAAAAATAAGAAGCATTCACACCAACAGACAGGTTTTTCAAGACTTTTACACCCGCACCAACATACAGTTGATGTAAACCTCCCTCACCAGTAAGGCTTTTCGTGCTATACGGTGAAGTTTCTGTAGCCTCATTGCTTTCCGATACAGAATATCCCACATTGGAGAACGGCAACAGACCGATACTCATCGCTACCCTCGGATGCAAACGAAATTGCATAGCCAGATAGTCGAAGCTAGAGTTTTTAGCGTTCAGTTTCACACCACCGCCACTAATATTCATATTTTGCAGACTAACGCCTCCTTCAAAAATAAACGTCAACGAGTCAATGGCTGTATACGAAGCAGGATTCAGCGGATTGATCTGTGCTCCATCCCGAAGTCCAAAAGCAATTCCCCCCATCGCCTTGCTATTCCCGAAACTCTGATCGGACAAGTCGCCATAGCCATATCGTGTATAAGGAGAGTTTGTATTATTTTGAGCGATTGCCATTCCGGTAACCATCGTGAGCAAAAGCGCACAAAGTGTGTGTTTAAATCCTACCATTATTATAGTTTAAAATTCTATTTAATCCTTTCAACACTAAAAATCTATCTGCAAAGATGATACTTTTTACGCTGCTATCAAAAGAAAAATCATCTCCGCCCGTTAAAAAAACCAAAAGTTCAGGATATTTATGCTTCATAGACTCAATATAACCTGAAATTTCGTATTCCATCCCTTTCATCACTCCGGCGCGTATAGCCGTTTCGGTGTCCCGTCCCATCGGGAGTTTGCGCCCGTTGGTGTCTACCAGAGGCAAACGTCCCGTAAACTGATGCAGTGCCTTGAAACGCATCTGCATACCGGGAGAAATATTACCGCCATGATACTGGCCTTTTGAGTCGATAAACTCGTAAGTAATGCAAGTTCCCGCATCAATCACCAATATATCCCGATGAGGAAACTGCTCATTAGCACCCACTACGGCAGCCATACGATCATATCCCAATGTTTCGGGAGTTTCGTACAGGTTGACAACCGGCAGCGGAGTCTGATGATTGAGCCAGAGCAAAGGAAACGGCAAAGCGGCCAAATCAGCTAAAACCTTTTCGTTTAGATCAATGACAGTAGCCACAATCCCCTGTTCAACCGGATATTGAGAACAAAGAGCTTTCAAGCAACCTAGAGACTGATTGGATTCAGCTACTACATCCACCATTTCTCCGCCGTCGAAGAAAGCAATCTTTGCCTTTGTATTTCCTATGTCGATTATTAAATTCAAATCTTTTGGTTCTTTAGCGGGCGCAAAGGTAAAGTAAAAAAAGAAAAGTTGAAGCATAGAAGAGGAATTATCTTCTTTTTTCATTTTAGAAATCCCCCAAAACAAAAATATCGAACTATCTATTTTTAAATAGATCAATATTATCTTTTATTGTTTATTATGTATTCCACTTTGCGTTCGGCAGTCCTTTTTCATTACATCATAAACAGCTAATAAGCAATAGATTACAAGAGAAAAACAGCGTTCCACAAAGCGTTCCGCTATTTTGTAATCAATTTTCCATTCAAACAGAAACATTATTTCATCCAAACAGAGGCTCCGTTTTATCTCATCTAAAGGCAAATTTCCTGAATCATCTTCATTTTTTCATTCACAAAACACAGAAAAAGTGTGTTGAGCGAACTATATTATATAGATTATTATATTTTAGTATTTATATATGTTCGGTTGGTGGTTCGCCTACTTTTTTCCGAGCGTTGCAAACGCATGACAGACAAGCAGTTGAGCCACCTTCAGGGGGTGTTCGTTTGGCTGTTCGATTTTTAGCCCTAAAATAGAGGCTCTATTTGAGGGAAACAGAGCCTCTGTTTAAGCCATATAGAGCCTCTGTTTGTATGAAATAGAGACTCTATTCCGATAAAACAGAACCACCGTTTTCCCGAATCCAACAATTCTTCCTATATTTGCCACCAAAATAAAACGAGCCTGCTAATGAAACGTTTTTTCTTATATACAATCCTCTCCTTCTTCCTGTTGCTTCCGTCCGCCGGACAAGCACCTGCCAACAGCAACGACTCCATCCGCTTGAGCTTGTTGACTTGCGCTCCCGGAGAAGAAATATATTCCCTGTTCGGACACACTGCCATCCGCTATGAAAATCCGTCACAAGGGATTGACGCTGTGTTCAATTACGGATTATTCAGTTTCAACACTCCTAACTTCATCTTCCGCTTCTCGCTCGGAGAAACCGATTACCAACTGGGAGTAACGGATTATGAGCATTTTGCGGCTGAATACGCATTCTACGGACGCAGCGTGTGGCAGCAGACACTGAACCTGACTGATGAAGAGAAAACAGAACTAATCCAGTTATTACAAGAAAATTATCGCCCGGAAAACCGGGTGTACCGCTATAATTTCTTTTACGACAATTGCGCCACCCGTCCCCGGGACAAGATAGAAGAAAGCATTGCAGGAAAGGTGGTTTATCCGACGGAACCGCAGGATGGTTCGCGCACTTTCCGCGACATCGTACATCAATATTGCAAAGGACATCCGTGGGCGCGTTTCGGCATCGACCTCTGTATCGGAAGCGAAGCCGACCAGCCCATCACACAACGGCAAATGATGTTTGCCCCCTTCTATCTGATGGATGCTTTCGACGGTGCACAGATTTCCACAGATACCTATTCCCGTCCGCTTGTCAAGACCAACGAACTGATAATCGACGTCACTCCCGAACCGGATGAAAGCGGCTGGATGCCCACTCCTCTCCAATGCTCGTTACTCTTATTTATACTGACAGCCGCCGCCACGATCTATGGCATCCGCCGGAGAACCGGATTATGGGGGATCGACCTTGTTCTTTTTGGCATGGCAGGTATCGTGGGATGCGTCCTCGCCTTCCTCGCCCTCTTCTCCCAACACCCGGCAGTCAGCTCCAATTTCCTGTTATTGTTTTTCCATCCGGGACAACTTCTTTTCCTTCCCTACATCGTATATTGTGTCCGAAAAGGGAAGAAATGCTGGTACTTGACCTTGAATCTGGTCGTTTTAACACTTTTTATAGTGCTTTTTCCTGTAATTCCGCAAAGATTTGACTTTGCTGTTGTACCTTTGGCACTCGTTTTGCTGATACGTTCAGCAAGCAATCTGATTGTGACATCTAAAAAGAAATAATGAAAGGACTACTAACTTCCCTCATCACCGTACTGACTTTCACCGGGCTACAAGCCCAGTCACTGCCTTCCGCCCCTAAATTAGTGGTAGGGCTGACTATCGACCAACTGCGTACGGACTATCTGGAAGCGTTTTCGTCACTCTACGGCGAGAAAGGCTTCAAACGTCTTTGGAAAGAGGGAAGAGTGTTCCATAACGCCGAATATACCTTCTGCAACGTAGACCGCGCTTCTGCCATCGCAGCCATTTACAGCGGCACGACGCCTTCCATGAACGGAATCATCTCCCAACGATGGATGGACGCCTCTACCCTTCGCCCCGTCAACAGTACGGACGATACCGAATTCATGGGATATTACACCGACCAAACGGCCGCACCCACCAAATTATTGACTTCCACCATTGCCGACGAGCTTAAAATAGCGACCCAAGGCAAAGGACTCGTATATGCCATCGCCCCCGATTGCGACGCCGCGCTTTTCGCAGCCGGACATGCCGGAAACGGTGCTTTCTGGCTCAATCCCAACACCGGAAAATGGAGCGGAACGACCTATTATGGAGAATTTCCGTGGTGGGCAAGCCAATACAATGACCGGCAGGCGATTGATTTCCGTATTGCGGGTATGACATGGGAACCGGTATTCCCCCGTGGCATGTACACTTTTCTGCCAGATTGGCGGGATATACTCTTCAAATATAAATTTGATGACGACCGTAACAACAAGTACAGACGCTTCATCGCCAGCCCTTTTGTGAATGATGAAGTGAACGCACTTGCCGAAGAGGCATTGAACAAAAGCTCCATCGGCATGGATGACATTACTGACTTATTGGCACTCACTTATTATGCAGGAAACTACGCACATAAATCCGTACAGGAATGTGCCATGGAAATACAAGACACCTACGTGCGTCTCGACCGCAGCATCGAAAACCTGCTCGAAGCGCTCGACAAGAAAGTAGGACTACAAAACGTGCTTATTTTCGTCACTTCCACCGGATATACGGACAGCGAATCGGCTGACTCGGGATTGTACAAGATTCCCGGCGGAGAGTTTTATCTCAACCGTTGTGCCGCCCTATTGAATATGTACCTGATGGCTACGTATGGCGAAGGAAAGTATGTGGAAGCTCACCACAACCAGCAGATTTATCTGAATCATAAATTGCTGGAAAAGAAGGAACTGAATCTGGCAGAGATCCAACAAAAGTCAGCAGAATTCCTGATGCAGTTCAGCGGAGTGAACGAAGCATATTCAGCCAACCGGCTGTTGCTGGGTTCATGGACACCGGAAATTCATAAAATACGCAACGGCTACCACCGCAAACGTTCGGGCGACCTCGTAATCGACGTCCTTCCCGGATGGACCATCGTCAACGAGAACGGCGGCGAAAACAAAGTGGTACGTCATTCTTATATCCCTTCACCGCTGATTTTCATGGGACATTCCGTAAAACCGGCCATTATCCAGACACCTGTAACCATTGAACATATTGCGCCCACACTAGCACATTTCATGCGCATCCGGGCTCCCAATGCCTGTACTTCTGCTCCTATTACCGACCTACGGTAAAAATTTACTCACAAAAACAGGGAGCAAAACATAAATAAATCAGCATTTTAATGTAACTTTGCGGAGATTATTCGCCACAAATCCCACAGATTCACACAGATTAAAAAGAAAGATCCGTGTTCTATATGAAAAAATCTGTGTAAATCCGTGGAATCTGTGGTGCAGAAAAAGATAAATAATAAACTAAATAATATAACATGGGATTTAATGAATTTTTAAGCTCGATTTTCGGAAACAAATCCACACGAGACATGAAAGAAATCAAGCCCTGGGTGGAAAAGATCAAAGCTGCCTACCCGGAGGTTGAGAAACTAGACAACGACGCCCTCCGTGCCAAAACGGAAGAACTCAAAAAATATATCCATGAATCGGCTACCGCCGAACGTGCGAAAGTGGAAGAGTTGAAGGCAAGCATCGAGACACTGGAACTGGAAGACCGCGAAGAAGTCTTCGCACAAATCGATAAGACAGAAAAAGAAATTCTGGAGAAATATGAAAAAGCACTGGACGAAGTACTGCCCGTTGCTTTTTCTATCGTGAAAGCTACTGCCAAACGTTTCACAGAAAATGAAGAAATCGTTGTTACCGCTACGGATTTTGACCGCCAACTGGCTGCAACGAAAGATTTTGTACGCATCGAAGGCGACAAGGCCATCTATCAGAATCACTGGATAGCCGGTGGTAACGATACGGTATGGAACATGGTTCACTACGATGTACAGCTCTTCGGTGGTGTCGTTCTGCATAAAGGTAAGATTGCGGAAATGGCAACCGGTGAAGGTAAAACATTGGTGGCTACCCTCCCGGTATTCCTCAACGCACTGACCGGAAACGGTGTGCACGTGGTTACCGTGAATGATTACCTCGCCAAACGTGACTCCGAATGGATGGGACCTCTTTATATGTTCCACGGATTGAGCGTGGATTGTATCGACCGCCATCAACCGAACTCCGACGCACGCCGTCAGGCATACCTGGCAGACATCACGTTCGGTACGAACAACGAATTCGGTTTCGACTACCTGCGTGACAACATGGCTATCAGCCCGAAAGACCTTGTACAACGTCAGCACAACTATGCCATCGTCGATGAGGTCGACTCGGTATTGATTGACGACGCCCGTACTCCGTTGATTATCTCCGGTCCTGTACCGAAAGGCGACGACCAATTGTTCGAGCAACTCCGTCCGTTAGTAGAACGTCTGGTAGAAGCACAGAAAGTATTGGCTACCAAATATCTCTCCGAAGCTAAGAAACTGATCGCATCCAACGATAAGAAAGAGGTGGAAGAAGGATTCCTCGCTTTATACCGCAGCCACAAGGCATTGCCGAAAAACAAGGCTTTGATTAAGTTCCTTAGTGAACAGGGTATCAAGGCAGGTATGCTCAAGACGGAAGAAATCTACATGGAACAGAACAACAAGCGTATGCATGAAGTTACTGATCCGCTGTATTTCGTGATCGACGAGAAACTGAATAGTGTAGACCTGACAGACAAGGGTGTAGACCTGATTACCGGTAACTCTGAAGACCCTACATTGTTCGTTCTTCCGGACATCGCCGGACAACTTTCGGAACTGGAAAACCAACATCTGACTAACGAACAACTGCTTGAAAAGAAAGATGAACTTCTGACAAACTATGCCATCAAATCGGAACGTGTACACACCATCAACCAGTTGTTGAAGGCTTACACCATGTTCGAGAAAGATGATGAATATGTAGTGATCGACGGACAGGTGAAGATTGTAGACGAGCAGACAGGTCGTATCATGGAAGGTCGTCGCTACTCTGACGGATTGCACCAGGCTATCGAAGCCAAGGAACGTGTGAAAGTGGAAGCTGCTACGCAGACCTTTGCAACGATTACTTTGCAGAACTACTTCCGTATGTATCACAAACTGTCCGGTATGACCGGTACTGCTGAAACGGAAGCAGGCGAACTTTGGGACATCTACAAATTGGACGTAGTCGTGATCCCGACCAACCGTCCGATTGCAAGAAAGGATATGAACGACCGCGTTTACAAGACGAAACGCGAAAAGTATAAAGCTGTTATCGAGGAAATCGAAAAATTGGTTCAGGCAGGACGTCCGGTATTGGTGGGTACTACTTCGGTAGAAATCTCCGAAATGTTGAGCAAAATGCTTACCATGCGTAAGATTGAACACAAGGTATTGAACGCCAAACTGCACCAGAAAGAAGCGGACATCGTTGCTACTGCCGGTTTGAGCGGAACAGTAACCATTGCTACCAATATGGCTGGTCGTGGTACCGACATCAAGTTAAGTCCGGAAGTGAAGGCTGCGGGCGGTTTGGCCATCATCGGTACGGAACGTCACGAATCCCGTTGTGTAGACCGCCAGTTGCGTGGTCGTGCAGGACGTCAGGGTGACCCGGGTTCTTCTATATTCTTTGTGTCACTGGAAGATGATTTAATGCGTCTGTTCTCCTCCGACCGTATCGCCAGCGTAATGGACAAACTTGGTTTCCAGGAAGGCGAAATGATCGAGCACAAGATGATTTCCAACTCTATCGAACGTGCCCAGAAGAAGGTGGAAGAAAACAACTTCGGTATTCGTAAACGTCTGTTGGAATATGACGACGTAATGAACAAGCAGCGTACAGTGGTTTACACCAAACGCCGCCACGCTTTGATGGGTGAACGTATCGGTATGGACATCGTGAACATGATTTGGGACCGTTGTGCCAATGCTATCGAAAACAATGATTATGAAGGCTGCCAGATGGAACTGCTTCAGACATTGGCGATGGAAACTCCGTTCACTGAAGAAGAATTCCGTAACGAGAAGAAAGAAAAGTTGGCCGAAAAGACTTTCAACATTGCGATGGATAACTTCAAACGCAAAACTGAACGTCTGGCACAGATCGCTAATCCGGTTATCAAACAGGTATATGAAAATCAGGGACACATGTACGAAAACATCCTGATTCCTATTACAGACGGTAAACGAATGTATAATATCTCTTGTAACCTGAAAGCGGCTTACGAATCGGAATCTAAAGAAGTGGTGAAATCGTTCGAGAAATCAATCCTGCTCCACGTTATCGACGAAGCATGGAAAGAAAACCTCCGCGAACTGGACGAACTGAAACATTCCGTACAGAACGCAAGTTACGAACAGAAAGACCCGCTGTTGATTTATAAACTGGAATCTGTGACTTTGTTCGACGCCATGGTGAACAAGATCAACAACCAGACTATATCTATCTTGATGCGCGGACAAATTCCTGTACAGGAAGCTCCGGACGAACAGGCTGCCCGTCGTGTGGAAGTGCGTCAGGCTGCTCCTGAACAACGTCAGGATATGAGCAAGTATCGCGAAAACAAGCAGGACTTGAGTGATCCGAACCAGCAGGCTGCTGCCAGCCAGGATACTCGTGAACAGCAGAAACGTGAACCCATCCGTGCAGAAAAGACTGTAGGACGTAACGATCCTTGCCCATGCGGAAGCGGTAAGAAGTATAAGAACTGTCACGGTAAAAACCTTTAAGAAGTTGAGAAGGGAGAGTTGAGAGTTAAAAGTTGGGTAAGTAGGAGTTTCTATTTCTTTGCGCTCATTTTTGAATCAGCTTCGCTCAAAAGCCTTATTTAATTTTTAACATTAAGGTATAATCTCAAGTTTCAATACACAAAAGAAAGTCTCAAACGGTTAAAAACTGTTTGAGACTTTCTTTTATTCCTCCAAAATTGTACTTTTGTTCAAATTACTAAATAGAACAAAACTATGGCAAAATCTTATTCACTGGCTTTCGTCACTATCTTCCTGCTGACACTGGGCAGTTGTCAGAGTTTGGAACAGATTTCCATTGATTATCTGCAACCTGCCGACTTGAGCTTTCCTCCGCAACTCCGGAAAGTAGCTATCGTGAATAACACCAGCAACACCCCGGATAACAAACTAATAACAACGACTGAAAAAATCAAAGAAGGTACACCGCTCGTAAGTCGTGCAACTGCATACGCCAACGGAGATCCCAAGATTGCCACCGAATCACTGGCTGAAGAAATCGCACATCAGAATTACTTTGAAGAAGTAGTCATCTGTGACTCTGCTTTGCGTGCAAATGATAAACTGGCCCGCGAAAGTACGTTGAGCCTGGAGGAAGTCCGTCAGTTAGCCTCTAGTTTGGGAGTGGATTTTATCATTGCACTGGAAAATCTGCAACTCAAAGCAACTAAATCTGTCCGTTTTCTGAATGAGTTCAACTGTTTTCAAGGAGCAGTAGACGTAAAAGTATATCCCACGGTGAAAGTGTATCTTCCCGAACGTAGCCGGCCGATGACTACGCTCCATCCTAACGACAGCATCTTTTGGGAAGAGTTTGGAGGTACTGCCGTAGAAGCTGCCACCCGCATGATTCGCGACAAACAAATGCTGGAGGAAGCGGCGGTATTTGCAGGGACAGTTCCGGTGAAATATCTCGTCCCTATGTGGAAAAAAGGAACACGGTATCTGTATACCGGAGGTTCGGTTCCCATGCGTGATGCTGCCATCTATGTACGCGAAAATTCATGGGACGACGCATACGAACTTTGGAACCAGGCTTTCGAAGGTACGAAGAATCAAAAGAAGAAGATGCGGGCAGCTCTCAACATAGCTGTTTATTATGAAATGAAGGATAGTCTCGCTAAAGCGGAAGAATGGGCGGAAAAGGCACAGCAACTAGCCAAGAAAATTGATAAAAAGAATATCACAGATAGTGTTCAGGCCAGCATTGACGATGTGCCGAATTATTATCTTACGTCCTTGTATTTAGCCGAATTGAAGGAGAGAAACGCTCAATTACCTAAGTTAAAATTACAAATGAGCCGATTTAATGATGATTTTTAAGGAAATTGTGTATCAAATCTTATTTTTTTTATACCTTTGAACTTATAAAAAGAAGGAACCCATGAAACTAAGCCAACAATCACTATCCATTATCGAATCGGCTATCCAAAAGGCAGTCGCCAAATATGTATGTAACTGCGAACAAACAGTTGTAACCGACATCCATCTCCAACCGGACCAGACATCGGGACAACTTAATATTTACAATGATGATGATGAAGAACTGGCGAACATCATGATCGAAGAATGGGCTACGTATGAAGGGGATGATTTCCTTGAAAGCGTGGAACCTTCTCTACGCAACATTCTTTGCAGAATGAAAGATGCTGGAGACTTCGACAAGGTGACTATCCTGAAGCCTTACTCTTTCGTTCTGGTAGATGAAGAGAAAGAAACCATAGCGGAATTGTTACTAGTGGACGATGATACGATCCTGGTGAACGATGAATTGCTGAAAGGGTTGGATAAGGAATTGGACGAGTTCTTAAAAGAATTGTTGGAAAAATAATATACAGCATTTTTAGGATAGAGTTCGTTCAGGATTAATATAAATATCCGAAATCATTATATAAAGAGAATCGGAAGCAAGCAGGGTATTTCCTGTTGCTTCCGATTATTTTTATAGATACTCTTTTTATAGATAGCCGAGTAACGTTTCATACCCGGCTATATCATTGATCTTTTAATTAGTTTTTCAATGCCTTTGTCTTACTCTTTTCAGCCCATGCTTTCTCCATCCCGTAGAAATTAGGCTACTCAACAGATTTCCCGTCCAGCTCCACCTTCTTCTGTTCAAAGATATCGCTTACAGTTCTCTGCTGCTATAATAAACTTTCCAATAGTCAGAATCTCCTTTAGTAAATCTTTGACTAGAAGCAAATGTAGAAATATACACCTTAGAAAATTAAAAATCCTCTTTTTTAATGAATATTCTATATTCTTTAATCATGCCCGGATATTCTTTTTCGGCACGGGGCAGATAGCGGAAACCGGTCACTATTTCCACTTTACTCAAGTCAATCACCAATTGATGAGGATAAGGAACATTATCCACAGTCATCCAGAAAGTAGATTCCTGCAAGTCGAATATCTTGTCGGCTGTACGGTTGCCGCTACGCGTTTCTTCGCTATCGGCATAACGAATTTTCCAATGCTCACGAGATACCGGTTTGCCATCGGCTCCCAGAACATCGAACTCTGCCACTGCTGCGATGTTATCATTTGCTTGCGGAGAAAGTGCTTCCAGACAGAAATAACGTCCTTTTGCCGGAGCAGCAAATCGTACTTCCTGCCAGCCGTTGCCCGGAGTGAAAGCACCTTCATGTATTACTTTCTCACCTGCCAGTTTCAGTTTTTCTCCATCCTTGCGGTGTGTTTCGGGAGCTTTTTCACGAAGCACATCAAGAATAGGTTTCTTCAAGCCTTTGATAGAAGCCTTGGCTGGACCTTTCAAATCCAATACGAGAATTTCATTCTCTCCTTCTTTGAGCCAGCAACCCGGCATAAAGAGGGTCTGTTGCGGACCGATTTCCCAGAAACGCCCCATTGCATGACCATTCACCCAAACCATACCTTTACCCCATGTGCTCATATCCAGAAATGTATCTCCTA
>ERZ791631.1282-NODE-1282-length-15555-cov-2.977548_pt1 | contig 15555 bp, 15 predicted proteins | sample MGYA00509961_ERZ791631 | MGnify/ENA primary metagenome ERZ791631 (study PRJEB30046, sample SAMN00715248) | human gut metagenome | study: EMG produced TPA metagenomics assembly of the A metagenome-wide association study of gut microbiota in type 2... | reverse complement strand
TAACCAGGAAGTCTGCCACAAAGTCAATGCAGAAGGTACGGAAAATATTGCCAGAATTTGTGGAAAACTTGATATTCCAATGGTGTATATCAGTACAGATTACGTATTTGACGGACAGGGAACTCGTCCGTGGGAGCCGGATGATCCAGTTGTAAAACCATTGAATGTTTATGGACAGGCAAAATATGATGGAGAGGTTGCTGTAGAAAAATATGCTCCAAAACATTATATTGTACGTATTGCATGGGTATTTGGAGTAAATGGAAAGAACTTCATTAAGACGATGCTGAATGTAGCAAAAACACATGATACGTTGAAAGTTGTAAATGACCAGATCGGTACCCCGACATATACCTATGATTTGGCACGTTTGCTGGTGGATATGATCGAAACCGACAAATATGGTTATTATCATGCGACAAACGAAGGCGGCTATATCAGCTGGTATGACTTCACCTGTGAGATTTTCCGGCAGGCTGGGTATTCCACAAAGGTGGTGCCTGTCACAACAGCAGAATACGGTCTTTCCAAGGCAGCAAGACCCTTTAACAGCAGACTGGACAAATCGAAACTGATTGAAAACGGTTTCACTCCCCTGCCGGATTGGAAGAATGCACTGGAAAGATATCTGAAGGAGATTACAGACTAATGGGACAGATTACAGTAGAAAAGAATGTAGGCGGCATTGAAGGGCTTTGCGTCATCACCCCTACTGTTCACGGCGATAATCGTGGCTACTTCATGGAGACTTACTCCCAGAGAGACATGGAAGAGGCAGGCATCCATATTGACTTTGTACAGGACAATCAGTCCTGCTCTACCAAGGGCGTTTTGAGAGGGCTGCACTTCCAGAAGCAATTCCCGCAGACAAAGCTGGTCAGAGCCATTAAAGGCAGCGTTTTTGATGTTGCCGTTGACCTGCGAAAGGATTCCAAAACATATGGCAAGTGGTACGGTGTAGAGTTGACAGAGGAAAACAAGAAGCAGTTCTTGATTCCCAAGGGCTTTGCACACGGCTTTCTGGTACTTTCGGATGTAGCAGAATTCTGCTATAAGTGCGACGACTTCTGGCATCCCAATGATGAAGGCGGCCTGGCGTGGAATGACCCGGAGATCGGGATCGTCTGGCCAGAGTTGACCGGCGAGTATCACGGCTCGGCATCGGCTGAGGGCTATGCACTGAAAGATGGCACGAAGCTGAATCTGAGTGAGAAGGATCAGAAGTGGGTTGGATTAAAGGATACATTTCAGTTTTAGGAAAAGAGATTATATGAAAGTTTGTTTAGTAGGCTCAAGTGGCGGTCACTTGACACATTTATATATGTTGAAACCTTTTTGGCAAGACAAAGAAAGATTTTGGGTTACTTTTGATAAGGAAGATGCACGAAGCATATTGAAAGGTGAAACTATATATCCTTGTCACTACCCCACTAATCGAAATTTGAAAAATCTGCTTAAAAATACTGCCCTCGCTATTAAAATTTTAAAAAAGGAAAAACCGGATTTGATCATATCCTCAGGTGCAGCTGTGGCAGTCCCTTTCTTTTACATTGGGAAACTGATGGGTGCAAAATTAATTTATATCGAAGTATTTGATCGTATTGATAAACCAACGATGACTGGTAAAATGGTTTACCCCATTACAGACAGGTTTATTGTAGAATGGGAAGAAATGAAAAAAGTTTATCCCAAAGCAATAAACTTGGGCAGTATATTTTAAAAGAGGTGCAATATGATTTTTGTAACTGTTGGAACACATGAACAACCGTTTAATCGTCTCATAGAGAAAATGGACGAATTAAAGCGCAATCAATTGATTACGGAAGATGTTATTATACAGACAGGTTTCAGCACTTATGAACCCCAGTTTTGTCAGTGGAGCAAAATGCTGCCTTATTCAGAAATGATTGAGAATGTTTCAAAAGCAAGGATTGTAATTACTCATGGTGGCCCCTCTAGTTTCATTATGCCTTTACAGATTGGAAAGATACCTATTGTGGTACCGCGCCAACATCAGTTTAATGAACATGTAAACGACCACCAGGTTGAGTTTGCACGAAATGTGGCACAGAGAATGGGAACAATTATTCCAGTAGAAGATATTGAAGCACTGGGAAATATCATCACGGACTATGACAAAATTATTTCTAATATGGGACGTGGTATGAGTAGCAATAATGCTAAATTCAATAAAGAACTCGAGAAAATTGTAAGCGAATTATATTGAGGATGAATATATGAAAAGGGTTGGAATCATGTCGATGCAGCGCATTGCAAACTATGGTTCTTTTTTGCAGGCATATGCTCTGAAACAACTGATTGAAGAACTAAATTGCAAAGTAGAATTTGTGGATTACCATATTGGTGCACCTATAATTACTGAAAATGCCGATAGTAAAAATAAATATATTCGAAAAATTGAAAAAGGGCTGGAGATATTTAAGTACCAGGTTCCATTTGCACATAAGTTATCGTTCATTCGTTATAAACAGTCATTTGCCAAAAAGTATATGCCGTTTTTGGGAATTTCAGATGATATGAATTATAATCCAACACTGGATTGTCTTGTGATTGGTAGCGATGAAGTTTTCAATTGCATTCAGAAAAATTCCAATGTAGGCTATTCACTAGAATTGTTTGGGAAAGATAATCATGCAAAAAAACTTCTTACTTATGCAGCTTCTTTTGGCAATACAACGATGGACAAACTAAAGAAGTATAAAAAGGCCGACGAGGTTGGAACATTGCTAAAGAAATTTGATGCAATTTCTGTGCGAGATACTAATTCGAGAGTCATTGTAGAACAACTTACAGGAAAAAATCCTGTATATAATCTAGATCCAGTTTTGATTTATGACTATGTAAACTGCTGCGATAAGATCCCAGATATTAAAACAAATGAGAAATATTTGGTTCTGTATGCGTATGCAGGTCGAATCTCAAATGATGAGGCAAATTGGATTTCTGTTTATGCAAAGAAGAAAAAGTTAAAAGTATATGCGATTGGTGGTGTTCAGAAATGTGCAGATCGCTTTGTAGATTGCTCTCCTTTTGAAGTTCTGGCTTATTTTAAAAATGCAGAAGAAGTTATTACCGATACGTTTCATGGTACTATCTTTTCGGTAATTACACACCGCCAGTTTACGACATTGATCCGAAAAAGTGTGGGTAATAGTTATGGTAACGAGGAAAAGTTGAGTGATTTATTGAAAACATTGAACTTGAATGCTCGAATGACAACTAAAATTAAAGATGTGGAAACTATAAATAAAAATCCAATTAGCTATTTGGAAGTTGATAGTTATCTCCGAAAATGTCGAGAAGATGCAAAGCAATACTTAACTTTACAAATTGAGGGGAATGAAAAATGAACAAGTTGAACGAGTTACCATTAATAACGATGATTGTAGGCATTTACAACGGAGAAAAATATCTAAAAGAATGTTTGGATTCAATTGTTGGACAGGACTATCAAAACCTCGAAATATTATTAATTGATGATGGCTCCAAGGATTCATCTGGAGAAATTGCAGATGAATATGCAAAAAAAGATAACCGTATAACTGTAATACATCAAGAAAATATGGGGGTTAGCCCTTCGAGAAATCGTGCTCTTGATATGGCAAAAGGAAAATATATATGCATTATTGATCAAGATGATGTCCTGTCAATCGAATATGTTAGTTATTTCTACAATTTGATAGTAACTAAAAATGCACAAATAGCGTTGACTCCAACAGCAGATAAGTTTTTTGGAAAACCAGATTTTTCTAAAAATGCAACTGACAATGTTGAAGTGTGGAGTGGCGATAAAGCGGCAGAAGAAATGCTATACCACAAGATTATTATTGCTCCATGGAATAAAATGATAAGTCGTTCTTTGCTGGATGATAATGGAGTAAGATTTAATCCGAAGTTTTTCGGTGGAGAAGGCTTTGCTTTTTCTGTCCAAAGCTATCAATATGCGGAACGAATAGCAGTTGGAGCGCAACATGTCTATCATTATAGAGTGGGCAACCCAGAAAGTGGGGCATCAAAGTTCCGAGAATCTATGATTCGCAGTAGTATTGAAGCACAAGCTTACATAAAAGAAACATTTGTTAGACCAACCTCAGCATTACAAAAAGCATGGAAATTCAGCAATTGGCATACATATTGCGATTGCCTAAATGTTATGGTAGGTTGTGATGCCATAAAAGAAAATCAAAGCCTTTATGACGAACTTAAAAAAGAATGTCAACGAGAAGCACTGTGTGCACTAGGTGCTCCAGTTTCTTTGCAGCAAAAACTTAGAGGAGTATTATTTAAAGTCAATCCGTATATGGCCTCAAAGGTAATCAATCATTTTAGAATTCGCAAGTTTACTCATGATGAAACTTAATAAATGTGCTGAAGCCAATGTGTTGGAAGAAGGAACTAGAATATATGTTATCAGGAAAAAAAATTAAACGGATAGCGAGAACAACGGTATCGCTACTTAAAACAAAAAGATTGATACCAATAGAACACCCTATTGATAAAGAGATGTTATTGAAAAATAAGGTGGCACTGATTACGGGTGGAAGTGGTGGAATCGGTTTTGCTATTGCAAAATCTTTTTTAGAAAGTGGTTGTAAGGTTATTATCATTGGAACTAATGAAGATAAATGCAAAAAATCATGCGAAAAATTAGGAACAGAGGCAAGATATATTGTATTTGACTTAAAAGAAATATCTAAAATACAAGGACTTATAGATACAGCCCTGTCAATTTATGGGAAAATTGATATTTTAGTAAATTCTGCTGGAATTCATTCAACAAAATCACTGCATGGATATTTCGACGTAAACGAAGAAGAATTTGATTCTATTTTGACAGTTAACCTAAAGGCAACATATTTTGTCACGCAATTGGTAGTCAAATATATGATGGAAAATAAGATTAAAGGACATGTGCTAAATATTTCTTCATCGGTAGCCAATGAACCAGCATGGTCTCCCTATCGACTTTCTAAATGGGGAATAAAAGGATTAACACTTGGTGTGGCGCAACAAATGCTCCCGTATGGAATAACTGTTAACGCAATTGCACCAGGTTCCACAGCAACAAATCTTTTAGGAATAGGCGAAGGAGATAGCATTTACACAGAAGATAACGAAGTTGGTCGATATGCAATGCCCGATGAAATAGCTACATATGCAAAATTGTTGGTAAGTGATGCAGGAAATATGATCGTTGGAGATACAATTTATATCTCTGGTGGAAGAGGCGTTGTTACAATAAGATAATACCCTGTATAAATGTAAAAGAGGTTGTATTTTAATGATGAATAAAAAAATAAATGTAGCAATGCTAACAAGCCATTTTGACATAACAGGTGTTGGAACAGTAATGATGAATTATTGCAAAATGCTTGATAAGTGCAAATATAATTTAACAATTATTGCTGGTAGTCCAATTGCCGATAAATATAATCAAGAATGTAAAGAATTCAAAATTAATTTGATAGAACTTCCCTCACGTCATAAAAATCCTCAAAAGCATTATATGGCATTATGGAAAGTTCTAAAAAAAGGAAATTATGACATTCTACATGATCATGGAAATAGCTCAATGATGGCAGTTGAATTAACAATAGCCAAATTAGCAGGAATTAAAATTCGAATTGCGCATAGTCATAACAGCACATGTTCTAACATGAAGATACATAAAGCACTAAATCCTTATTTTAAAACTACCTACACAAAAGCATTAGCTTGTGGAAAACAAGCTGGAGATTGGCTTTTTGGAAAAGAGCAGTTTGAGATTTTACCCAATGGATTTAATACTAGTAGTTTTTATTTTTCCAAAGAAAATAGAGAAGATATTCGCAATAATCTAGGAATAGCTAAACAGCTAGTTATAGGTCATATTGGAAGATTCAATATGCAGAAAAATCAGGAATATCTTCTAAAAATATTTGAAAAAATTGCTGAGAAAAGAAAAGATTCTATTTTACTGCTCGTCGGAACGGGACCGGATGCAGAAAAAATAAAAATGCTGGTAGAACAACATAAGTATAAAAATCAAATTATTCTATATGGTGAAACGGATAACCCAGCTTTTTTTTATTCAGCAATGGATGTTTTTGTATTTCCATCTAGATTTGAAGGCTTACCTGTAGTATTACTAGAAGCGCAAATCTCCGGTTTACCATGTGTTGTTTCAAACAAAGTAACTCAAGAAGTTGATTTTGGTGATATAAACTGGCAATCAATAGACGACAGTCCAGACAAGTGGTCAGATGCTGTTTTAACAATGCAAGTAAGGTCAGATCAAGAAAGAGATGAATATAGAAAAAATAATTTGCATTTAATTGAGAAATTTGATATAAGTCAATCCATCAAACAATTAGATGAAATATATGCAAAGCTAATCCTCTCTAGAATTTAAATAGAAATTATTTAATGATAAAACCCCTTGATTTATAATCATTTTGATTATAATAGTCGGTTTTCAACTTATCCGAAATTACAAATGTATAAGTATATGTGTATATAAGAAGGTAAAAAATGATTCGTAAATGCTATATAGGACTTAAAAGTGCAGTGAAAATATTGTGTGCAAAAATATGTACATTAGGTAAATTTCAAGCGACTTGGGTCAACTCAATTAAAGGAACTTTTAAAATTGAAATTAAGGGATCGGGTAAAATTGTAGTTGGAAATTTTCTTATGTCAAGAGGTCCTCTTTATTTAAAATCAGTTGGTACAGGTCAGCTGATGCTAGGCAAAAACGTTTTCTTTAATCACAATTGTTCTGTGACATGTGCAAATAAAGTGTTAATTGGAGACAATTGTATGTTCGCAAATAATCTTGTTATTGTTGATCATGATCACAAAATAAATAAAGAGGGCTCTATAGGAGAACTTATTTCAAAGCCAGTTGTAATTAAAAATCGAGTTTGGTGTGGAGCAAATGTAACGATTTTAAAAGGCGTTACAATAGGAGAAGGCGCAGTTATTGCTGCAGGATCTGTGGTAACTAAAAACGTAGAAGCACATAGTATTTATGCCGGAACCCCCGCTAAACTGGTTAAGAAAATTAGATGAGGTAAACATGAATTCTAAAATTAGTATTATTGTTCCAATTTATAATGTGGAAAAATATTTGGAGCAGTGTATAGATTCACTGCTTCATCAAACTTATACAGACACTGAAATAATTTTAGTTGATGATGGATCAAAAGATAAGTCTAGTGCAATTTGTGATAAATATGCAAAAATTGATAATAGAATAATTGTTATCCATAAAAACAATGAGGGATTGGGATATGCAAGAAATTCAGGATTAGAGATAGCAACAGGAAAATATGTTACTTTTATTGATTCTGATGACTATGCCGATTTTAATATGATAGAAAATTTAGTAACAGCAGCCAATCGTAACAAGGCAGACACAGTAATTGGTGGATACAAGAAGGTAGATGATGAAGGTACCTTATTATTTGATGAAAAATATAATGAGAAAATTTTTAAAGACAGTGAAGTATATAACAATTTTTTCTCAAGAATACTGGGAGCAAGTCCTAATAAACATGATGCATTTAGAATGTCTGTTTGGAATGGCTTATATTCTTTAAAGATCATAAGGGAAAATAATATTAAATTTCCATCGGAAAGGGAGTTTATTTCTGAAGATCTAATATTCGACTTGGAGTATTATAAGCATTCTAAATGTGTGAGTGTTATTGAGGACAATTCTTATAATTACAGATGCAACCCAAACTCTTTAACTCAAAAGTACAAAAAAAATAAGTTTAAAATGGTTAATGACCTTTATAATGAAGTGTCTAAAATTCTAAAAGAAAATATGTGCTCGAATGATCAATTGTTAAGATTGCAAAAGATGTACTTTGTTAATGTTAGAGAATGCATTTCGCAAGAAAAAAGGAATCGCTCTAAACTAAATTTTTTTGATCAATATAAAAATATTAAAGAGATATGTAACAACGATCTCTTATTAAAAATTGCATCAGGTTATCCTGTAAAACTGCTGGGCGTAAAGCAAAAATTCTTTATCAATTGTTTGATTAAGCAAAGAATTCTTGTTTTAATTTTCTGCTTAGAATTGGGAGCTTTATGAATTTTTATTTTATTAGTGGAAAGGAAAAATAATGAAAAGAATCTTACGTTACTTAGTTTATGGATATAAATCCTCAAGTGAAAAATACATTGAACATCTGAAAAAAAGAGGGGTAAAAGTAGGGGATGGCGTAAATATTTTTAGACCAGCCAATACAACTATAGATCTCCAAAATCCACATATGTTAGAGATTGGTGATTATGTGCAAATCACTGGACCTGTTACTATATTAACACATGATTATAGTTGGAGCGTTTTGAAACGCAAATTTGGCGAAGTTGTAGGAAATCAAAATAATGTAATTATTGGAGACAATTGTTTTATTGGATGGGGTGCTACAATTTTAGCAGGAACAACAATTGGCGATAATGTAATTATAGGAGCTAATTCAGTTGTAAAGGGAAAATTGGATGCTGATTCAGTATATGCAGGCAATCCGGCAAAAAAAATAATGACTTTGGAAGAATTTTATATTAAGAGAAAAAATAAACAAGAAAACGAAGCGATAAACTATATAAACAGATTTATTAATACCTATAAAAAAGAACCTACTGCTGATGATTTAAATCAATATTTTTTCTTATTCTCAAATAAGATTGATGATAACAACAAAAGAACAATCAATCAGATTAAATGCATGGGCAACGAGAAGTTTACAAAAAAAATTTTAGAAAAGAATACTCCCAAATATAGTTCGTTTGAAGAGCTTTTGATTAAGGCAAAAGTAAGAGGTAAAAATGAAAAGTAAGGCATATGAAAATATTTTTTTAATTGCTTTTTCCTTGTTTATATTCACTTCTATTCTGATGTATTCCACGCTCAATCTAAGTAGAAACTTTTTGTATATAGCAAGAATTTTTCTATTGGTCACAGTACTCTTTATAGAAATGCAGAAGAAAAATCAAAAAGTTTTACACTTAATAGTTTTTTTTCTGTTTTTGGGATTATCATGCGTAGCGAAGTTTAGAAACGGACAATGGAACATACTAGATATTGGAATTTTAATTATTGGTGCAAAAAACGTCCGTTTTATAGATATTGTTAAGGTTTATAGAATGACTTCAATTGTTGCTTTGTTGATAATTCTTTCCTTATTTGCATGCGGTATAATTGATGAAAATTTATATTTTAGAAGAGACATTGCAAGACATTCATTTGGTTTCATATATGCTACGGATTTAGTTGCGCTAATATTTTATATATTATTATCTGATTTTTATATAATTCAAAACAAATCCAAGCAAAAAACTATCAGCAATTTTTTTCATTATTTTATTTATTTTGTTTTAGGAATATCAGTATATTTTGTGTGCGATGCAAGATTAGGGACGATTTGCATATTACTTTTGATTCCAGCAAACTTTTATTTAAAACATCTAAAAAAAAGGGCATCAAAACTCGAACGTTTTATTCTTGTTAATAGTGTACCTTTTTTCGCATTATTAACGCTTTTGCTGACTGAATTATATATTTTACTACCTAGAAGTATTATACTGGAAAAAATAGATGCCCCTTTATCGTTTAGATTATATTATTCGAAGATGGGTGTCTTAATATATGGGTATACATTATTTGGGCAAAAAATAGAAATGCGTGGAGCTGGATCTTCAGACTATTTTTTTATTGACTCATCATACATGAATATTGCCCTGGTTTATGGCATTCTTGTTCTTGTTGTAATTTGTGTCCTTTTTTCAATGACAGCACGGAAACAAATGAAAAAGGGGTCACCAATTTTACCGTTGGTTTTTCTAATTATAGCAATAAATAGTTTTGTTGGGCAACAAATGATAGACATTGCATATGATGTTTTTTTACTAAGTTTTTTTTCTATAAAAAACGATGAGAAATATTTTTTAAAGAGGAGCGCTTATGAACATATATTACTTTAGTGAAGTATATTCAAAAGGAAAAGATGCTGGAAATAAAGCAAGAAATGATGTTGACAAAATACTATCATTAAAATATAAGAAACTAACTCCATATGAATTTCGCTGCAACAATAAATTAATCAAATTTTTACAGCTGATAAAAAGTACGGTTTCAGTTAAAAAAGAGGATGTAATTATTATACAATATCCATTGCCTCGTGGTCTAAATTGGGCAACGAGTCTTATAGCTAAATTAAAAAGGGTTATTTTTATAGTTCATGATTTATATGAGCTTAGACAGGAAAACTATTCTGGTAATGAAGTAAAAAAAATGGCGAGAGCATATGGAATAGTTTCGCACAATAGCAAAATGACAGATTTCCTTGTAAAAAACGGAATTGACAAAAATAAAATTTCAAATCTTGAGATCTTTGATTACCTAGTTAATGAAAACAATTCTACATCTAATAAGCAAGATCAGTCCTTTGTATGCTTTGCTGGAAATCTCGCAAAATCAAATTTTATATACGATATAAATGAAAACATAACGGATTTAGGAGTAAATATTTACGGTATAAATTATGATGAGAAAAAAAACAGCAAATTAAACTATATGGGTTCTTTCGATTCTGAGATTATCCACAATAAATTAAGAGGACGTTTTGGACTTGTATGGGATGGGGATTCTACAGAGTCTTGCATAGGGAGTTTTGGAAACTATATGAAGTACAATAATCCACATAAAGTTTCAATGTATATTGCTGCGGGTATACCCATAATTATTTGGAAAGAAGCGGCGATGGCTAATTATATAGAAACTCACAAGATAGGGTACTCTATTAATAACATTAATGAAATCAAGAAAATTGAATCGAATATAAGTGAAAGAAAATATTCTGATATGTTAAAAAACGTGCAGAAAATTAAAGAGCAAATTACAAACGGAAAAATGTTAGAAAAAGCGCTGAACAAACTTTTAGGTGAATAGTAAAATGAAATCAAAAACGATTAGATTCAATTTTCTAATGAATGTAATTTTGACCATGTCCTCATTTATTTTTCCATTAATAACATTTCCTTACATTTCAAGAATTTTGTTACCTGTGGGAACTGGGAAGGTTAATTTTGCGACCTCTTTAATTGCATATTTTTCAATGTTTGCACAGTTAGGGATTCCGACTTATGGAATCAGAGCTTGCGCTAAGGTAAGAGATAATAAAAAAGAACTTACAAAAACATCTCAAGAATTACTTATTATAAATTTAATTACAAGTTTGATTTCTTATTTTATTCTATTTATATTGCTTTTTACTATTCCTAGATTACATAGTGACCGATTACTATATATAATTGTAAGTGCCAATATATTACTTACAACTATAGGTATGGACTGGTTATACAAAGCACTTGAGCAGTATACTTATATAACTATACGTTCTGTAGTTTTTAAATTTATTGCATTAATTGCAATGTTTCTGCTTGTTCATAAGCAAGAAGACTATATTATATATGCTGGAATATCTGTATTTGCATCATGTGCTTCAAATGTTTTAAACCTTCTAAATGCACATAAATATATTAGTTTAAAACCTATAGGCAAATACAATTTCAAAAAGCACTTTAAAGCAGTTGGCGTTTTCTTTGCAATGGCCTGTGCAACAACAATATATACTAATCTTGACTCGGTTATGTTAGGATTTATGGCAACAGATAATGATGTGGGATACTATGGCGCAGCTGTGAAAATAAAAACAATTTTAGTAAGTGTGGTAACATCATTAGGAACAGTTCTATTGCCAAGAGCATCTTACTATGTCGAACAGAATTTAATGAATGAATTTAAAGCAATAACAAAAAAAGCCTTGAATTTTGTGATGCTGATTTCCATTCCTCTAACGACCTATTTTATTATATTTGCCAAACAAGGAATATACTTTCTTTCTGGAAAGGCATACAATGGTTCTATAATTCCTATGCAAATAATTATGCCGACATTGGTGCTGATTGGCATTACAAATATATTAGGGATACAAATACTTGTTCCAACAGGACGTGAAAAATATGTTTTGTATTCTGAAATAGTTGGCGCAATCGTAGACTTAATTTTAAATGTAATATTGATTCCCATATGTCAGTCGACAGGCGCAGCAATTGGAACATTGATCGCGGAATTTTCTGTACTAGTTGTTCAATATTGTGTATTGCGAAAGGAAATCAAATGTGTTTTTGTTACAATAAAATATTTTAAAATATTTATATCAGTCATATTATCTATAATATCTTCAATATGGATTGTATCATTAAATTTGGGCTCCTTCCTAACGCTCTTAACTTCTGCAATTTTGTTTTTTGCTGTTTATTTTGTATCATTAATTATTATGAAAGAAGCCCTTATTATAGAAATTTTAAACCAAATATTGGGTAAATTAAGGAGGAAAATAAATTGAACTACAACTACCTTATCGTCGGCTCCGGTCTATACGGAGCAACAATTGCCCAGCAGGCAAAAAAAGCCGGAAAAAGTGTGCTTGTAATAGATAAGCGCCCCAATATAGGCGGAAATATCTATACAGAAAAGATCGAGGGCATCAATGTACACAAGTACGGTGCACACATTTTCCATACCAATAACAAAGAGGTATGGGACTATGTCACAAGCTTTGTTGACTTCAACCGATTCACAAACTCTCCGGTGGCCAATTACAAGGGCGAACTCTATTCCATGCCATTCAACATGTACACATTTAATAAAATGTGGGGCGTTGTGACTCCCGAAGAAGCCGCAGCCAAAATTGAAGAGCAGAAAAAAGAAATCACTGGTGAGCCGAAAAACCTGGAAGAACAGGCCATCTCGCTTGTTGGACGAGATATCTATGAAAAGCTTGTAAAAGGTTATACAGAAAAGCAGTGGGGACGTGACTGCAAGGATCTGCCCGCATTCATCATTAAGCGACTCCCAGTTCGCCTGACATTCGATAACAACTATTTCAACGCACTCTATCAAGGCATTCCCATCGGCGGATATACCAAGCTGATTGAGAAAATGCTGGAAGGTATTGAAGTTCGGCTGAATGTTGACTATCTGGAAAACAAAGAAGAACTGGACAAGCTCGCTGAAAAGGTAATCTACACCGGTCCGATCGATGCGTATTTCAATTATAAGCTAGGCACTTTGGAATATCGCTCTGTCAGATTTGAGAATGAGATTCTTGATAAGCCAAACTTCCAAGGTAACGCAGCTGTAAACTACACAGACAGAGAAACTCCCTGGACAAGAATCATTGAACATAAATGGTTCGAGTTCGGCAAAGATGAAAACGGAAACGATCTGCCGAAAACAGTTATTTCGAGAGAGTATTCTTCGGAATGGAAACTTGGAGATGAACCCTACTACCCCGTCAACGACGCTAAAAACAGCACACTGTATGAACAGTACAAAGCCCTTGCAGAAGCAGAAGACAATGTCATTTTCGGTGGCCGCCTCGGCGAATACAAATACTACGACATGGATAAAACCGTAGAAGTTGCCCTTGCCATGGCAAAAGAACTTTTATAAAAGGTACTAACTGAACAGTGCCCTAATTCACTAATTTGATAGGAGGTTTTTATGGTAATCGATAAGCTGGATATGCTGAATCAATCACAAGTGTTAAGATACTATGATGAACTTGATAGAGACTCAAAGAAAAAACTCTTAGATCAAATAGATAACCTTGATATGTCTGTGCTTGATGAAACAAATGCTGTTGAACAGCGAGGAGAAATTAAGCCCCTATCTGCATTAACATTGCAAGAAATTCATAAGAAAAAAGAAAAATTTAACAATATAGGCGTGGAAGCAATTCAAAACGGTAAAATAGGGTGTGTTCTCCTAGCTGGGGGCCAAGGCTCGAGACTTGGATTTGATAAGCCTAAGGGTATGTTCAACATTGGTGAGAATAGAGATTTGTATATCTTTGAGTGTCTTATCCACAATCTTCTTGAAGTCGTAAAAAAAGCTAATGCATGGATACCGCTGTTTATTATGACAAGTGTGCAGAATGATGTTGACACAAGATCTTTTCTAGCTGAACACAATTATTTTGGATATAGCAAAGAAAACGTCATGTTTTTTGTACAGGAGCAACTTCCTACTGTCGATACACAAGGAAAACTAATGCTTTCGGCAAAAGATACTATTTCAACAGCACCAAATGGAAATGGTGGCTGGTACGCTTCAATGGTTAAGTCAGGAGTTCTAAAAATAGTTAAAGATTCTCAATTAGAATGGCTTAACGTTTTTGCAGTAGATAATGTATTACAAAAGATGGCTGATCCTTGTTTTATAGGTGCTGTAATTGATTCCCAAAAAGAATCTGGTTCAAAGGTTGTAGCAAAAGCAGATGCAAACGAAAGAGTCGGCGTTATGTGTCTTGAAGACGGTAAGCCTTCTATCGTTGAATATTATGAAATGACAGATGAAATGATACATTCGAGAGAATCTGACGGTAAACTCTCATATAATTATGGTGTCATATTAAACTATCTTTTTAAAATTGAGAATCTTAACAAAATAACTAATACCAAACTTCCATTGCACAAAGCTTTCAAAAAAATAAAATACTTGGATGATAAAGGTAACTTAATAAATCCAGAAGAACCAAATGCCTACAAATATGAAACACTTGTCTTGGACATGATAAAACTTCAGGATAGCTGTCTTGCATTTGAAGTTGAAAGAGAAAAAGAATTTGCTCCGGTCAAAAATAAAAATGGGGTCGACTCCGTAGATACAGCCAGAGCACTGCTCAAATTGAATGGCATACAGCTATAACGCTGCCTTCAATGAGCGTTTGATGTATGTACAATCCACTTCCCTTAACATAAAACAAAGTATAATTTTCACAAGTCGCCCTCGCTGCAGCAAAGAAAGAACTCCCCTAACCCACTAAAACAACATCCCTAAATTTTCAATGGCAACCAAAAATGGCAACCAATCCAAAAAAAGCCCGAAACTACGTCAAATTCACCCCAAATCCCGCAAGTTCGAATCCTATCACTCCCCTACACAACCACACACATCCTAACACAAAAACGCTGTACCCAGATCACTCCGGGTACAGCGTTTGTCGTTTTATCTGTCTTATTGTTTTGTCGTGTTATGCAACCGGCAGAGAAGTGAAACTTCTCAGCAGATACTGCATAATCACAGTTACATCCGTGTTGTCCAGTTCGCTGTCCTTCTGGCAGTCCGCATTGGCGAGCTGCGTGTAGTTCAGCTGTACGCTGCCGTTCAGATACTTTTGCAGCAGAACGGCATCCAGAATATCGATCGTGCCATCGCAGTTGACATCGCCGTAGAGCGAAACATAGCTCTCGTCCACACGACCCATGTCAATGTCAGTGGTAGTTGTCGGTGCTGCGGTGGTCTCTGCCGATGCCGTTGTATCCGGTGCGGTAGTTGTAGTCGTTGTGGTTGTCTCTTCCGGTGCAGCCGTTGTGGTCGCAGTGGTCTGCGCACTCTCCTGCTTGAGGTAATCCATGGAGCAGTAACCGCTAACGCCGTTGTAAGAAACCGCCGCCCACTTGCCGTCTGCGGCA
>ERZ791631.1279-NODE-1279-length-15619-cov-6.460100_pt1 | contig 15619 bp, 13 predicted proteins | sample MGYA00509961_ERZ791631 | MGnify/ENA primary metagenome ERZ791631 (study PRJEB30046, sample SAMN00715248) | human gut metagenome | study: EMG produced TPA metagenomics assembly of the A metagenome-wide association study of gut microbiota in type 2... | reverse complement strand
GAATTGCAATAGAAAAGAGTTCAAGCAACACTCCTTATATAGTGCTATCAACTCTAACGGATTTAAGGCTGCCTTTACCTTGTAAAAGTGAGCAGAGTTTCATCGCAAACCTAATGCAATCTTTGGAAGGAATACTATCAAATAAAATCGCACAGTATGATTCTTTTTATTATTTGAAGCAATACTTGCTCCGCCAAATGTTTATATGAACATTTGACAAAGCAGATACTGCTTTTGACGTATATAAAGATTTAATACTTTATGATTAATATCTATCTTGTCTTGAATTCTATCAAGAATCATTGCCTTCTGTTTTTGTTCAGAAATAGGGGGCAATGTTATTTTTAACTTTTCCAATGGGGTACGTACTATTTGCGGCTGTCCAGAGCCAGAAATTATACTGTTGAAGTTATACGCAGAGAGAAAATGATATAAATATCTCTTATACACCTTATCTTGATACTTATCTGTATTTATCACCATTGCATTTCCAGTTATCCAAGACATTGGTTTTGTATAATTTACCATACCACAAGTATTTCCACGGCAAGTTATACAAATTTGTTCCGTTTCATGATTGTAATCCTTATATTTGCCAATAATCCCATTTGCCCCATATACAAGAAAACCATCTTCTGTTAATTCTGTTGAAGATATTGTTTGCGGCTGATATATTTGTGCTATTTCGCTTAAATGCACGTTATTGCCATAAACTCTTTGCATACAACAAACTCTTAGTCCTTTGATTAAGGACTCGTATTTCTCAATGATTTTGCTTTGGGTAGCAATGCGCTCATCAATAAGGCGTAGTAAAGTTGCTATTTTAGTCTGTTCTGGTTTTGATGGCAATCCAATATAGCACTCTGAAAAATTTTTGGTGCTAATTGAGTAAATCTTTGTTCCTTGTGCTATTCGTCTTATTTGATTATGAAAGGCAGTAGATGAGAAGGCATATCCTTTGAATCCGACAACAGTTTTGTGCTTATTGTCTCGACCATGAATTGTATGCAATCCACAGACTACGTTTGTCCCTGCAAGATTATAGAACTCAATAGTCTTGGCTACTTCATTTGTATCTTCCGAGGCATCTGCAAAAGCCACATCACCCTCTTTGCACAAGACGAAGTTCTTGGGCATGTTGTCCTCTTTTATATTAGGCAATTTGTCTTTTGCCAAATCTACCATAGTCGGAAGTCCCACGTGGATAAGCCCATAATGTAAATTCATCATGGCATTGGTGTCATATTCAAGCTGCTCCCAACTAAGTGAATTAGTGGAATAGAAATCCAACAAGTCTGAAACCTTACACTTCTCCCACTCCCCACTGAACTCCGGAAATCTCAAATGGGGAACATCACTCATTATATTTCTCTAATTATAAGCACTTATCATTTTTTTTTGAGAATTATGAGCAACAAAACGATTAGAGAAATTGCGGAAGCTTGGAAAGAGTACAAGCGTCCTTATGTGAAGCAGTCCACTATGGCTGCCTACGTGTTAATTCTGGAGAACCATGTTCTTCCTGAGTTTGGTGACAACGATTCGCTCCATGAACATGAAGTTCAAGCATTCGTCTTGAAAAAGATTGAGCGTGGATTGAGTGTGAAATCGGTTAAGGACATTCTCATCGTCCTGAAGATGGTGATGAAGTTCGGGGTGAAGAACGAGTGGATGAACCACTATGAGTGGGATATAAAATATCCTGCCAACAATCAGCCCAAGGAACTCGAAGTTCTCTCCGTAGCCAATCACAAAAAGATACTGGACTATGTGCAGCACAACTTCACCTTCATGAGCCTCGGTATCTACATCAGCCTGAGCACAGGATTGCGCATTGGCGAAATCTGCGCTTTGAAGTGGAGCGACATCAATGTGACTGACGGAACAATCACCGTGCAGCGCACCATCGAAAGAATATACGTTGTGGAGGGTGAGAAGAAACATACGCAGCTTGTAATCAACACCCCGAAGACGGTGAACTCATGCCGTGAAATACCTATGAGCAAGGAGTTGCTGGCAATGGTAAAGCCAATGAAGAAAGTAGTCAATGGAGATTTCTATGTGTTGACCAATGAGGACAAGCCGACAGAGCCACGCACATACCGCAACTATTACAACAGACTCATGGAGAAACTTGACATTCCAAAGTTGAAGTACCACGGACTTCGACACAGCTTTGCCACAAGGTGCATAGAAGCAGGATGCGACTATAAGACAGTAAGCGTATTGTTAGGACATTCCAATATATCCACGACCTTAAATCTGTATGTTCATCCCAACATGGAGCAGAAGAAACGCTGCATCAACAAGATGCTTAAATCCTTGGGGAAATAACACCTCCCATTGCAAAAAAACAGTATTTGCAGGCAATTCATGGTAAATAATTCTAATTCTTCTGTCTATTTGATTGAATTTGCGTTTTTCAAGCGTAACTTTGCAGACAAATTCACAAGTTGAAAGGATAATATAGAATGGGATTCCTAAACAGCCTGTTTGGTGGCGCACCAACAAAATATGATGCTCAGAAATACTTCGACTATGCCGAGAAACAGAAAGCCAAAGGCAATATAGTTGAAGCATTGAACTATTACGCCAAAGTCATCAATCATGGTGACCTTGGCGTAAAGCCATTTGTGCCCTACATTGAGTTGTGCATGGAACATGATGAATGGGAAAAGTTACCTGCTTGTATCAAAGTCTATCGAAAGAGATTTCCGAAAGAAAACTCAGGGTGGATTGACAAAATTGAAAAGGAAACCATTGAGCAACTCAGAAGGCAAGGTTTATTGCCAATAGAGGTGAAGGAACAGCAAAATCCGGAAGCTCCAAAGATTTGTTCATCCAACCCTAAAATAGCAGATTCGCCCAAAGGCGAGAAAAAGGAACAGCAAAAGAAACCTTTCGTTCTCACTTTTCCGACGAATATTAAACACCCGACCCTCGGAGAACGCTATGATGAGTATTGTGCCAGTCTTCCACCATTTGACTTTTATGAGGGTGACAGTGAAGATAAAATCCCTGCCGATGCGGACATGGAAATCAGTGACTACTTGAACAGGCTGGCAGACACACTCGCATATTGTAGAGATGTTGAGAAGAAGCAAGGATTTGTGGCAGCGGAACAATACTATCTGTTCCTTATCGGTCATCATCCGTGGGAGCCTGATGCCTACGATGAACTGTTGGAACTGTATCGCAACAATGGCAAGAACAATGCGTTTGAAGCCTTGCGCCTTTATTCCATAGACCATTTCTCTAAGAGACGTGAACGGATGGAACGGCAACTGACCGCACTTGCAGAACAGCAGGGAGTGAAAGAGGTGGCAACGGAAGCCATAAGAAAAGGGGAAAAGGTATCGTACTTCCGAGGGCTGTTCACCCTGTACGACCCTTTCCCCTGCATAGAGCATTGGAAGCGACTGATGCCTATCTTCTCGGACTCCGAGTAGCTGACTTGGATGGTTTGTTCCTGCTGGCATATCTGGCAGCACGATGGGCAAATCTCCACCAATCCTCATCATCATCTTTCTTGGGCTTGTCATCCGAAGACGAACCGCCGCCACCACCTGAATACATGGGAGTGGTAGCATCACCGATGGCGGCTGTCACCATCGCTGCTGCTCTGGAAATGACATCACTCAGAGAGCCGTCAAACAGGTCTTCAACGATTGTTCCCTGCACACTCTCCAAAGCATAGGCAGTTGGTTTAGGCATATTCTCCAGGAATGTTCGCAAGCCAGAAAGCAGTTCATCGAAGATTGCCCCTTTGACCATCATGACAGAATTGCCCAGTTGTGATTCCTTCATCCTTTCCACATTATTTGCCGCTTGCCTCACCGCAACCTCAGCATTAGCCTGCCGCTGGCGAAGCGATGCAATCTGGTTCTCACATTGCATGAGTCGGCTCTTGCGGTCACGGATTTTGTCACCCAAGGCAATCTTCTGCTTCATCAGTTCTGATGTTCGTTCCTCGTATTCATCCAGAGTGATTTTCTTGTTCTCCAAATCTTGTTTCAGGGATTCAATCTGATGGCTAAGCCCATTGTATTGCAGTTCCAACTTGCTGATAAAGATTCTAAGCTCAATGGCACGGTTTTCCAATTCCGGCAACTCACGCTTCAACTGATAGTACATCTGCACCTTGTCCTTATGCTGTGCGCCCGAAATCTCCACAGGGTCGCCACGCATCAACCCATATTTGCTGTTCACCTGTTCGTAGAGTTCCGTGTGCAACTCTTTCATAATCTCCTGACCTGTCGCTTTGTCCTTACCGAACAACCCTTTGTATGAAACTACAGGTCGCTCCCTGCCAGTTTTCTTTTCTGTTCTCATCACAACAGGAATGATGGTCGCATGGCAATGTGCCGTAGTCTCGTCAAGATGCACATCAAATCCGATGATGTTCTCTTCACCATACTTCTTTGCCATCCAGTCATAGAGGTCGGTAGCCCATTGCTCGATTTCATTCATTCGCTGGATGTGGCTGTTGTCCGCTGTTCCGTCACGCTCGAAATCGACAGCCTGATTGCCGAATGCCATCATGTTCATTACTTCATGGTCACCGCAGAAAACGAACTCCACAATCTGGTTGGACATCTTCGCAGCTGCAGGGTCGTTCTTCTTTACCTCTGGGTTAGGCTTCACACCCAGTTCTTCCAGCCTCTCCTTGAAACGTTCCTCAACAGGTTTTGATGTTCCTATCTTTTGGATAATACCACCCTTGGCAACCTCAAAATTGATATGCGCCCGGGTGATGTCGTACCAATGCAGCGGTTTCTTGTTCACTGTCTGATAGTGCTTCTCATCCCACCTGCGCTGGTTCTCGGCAGCCTCCATCGCTCCGATGGACTTTCTACCCTCAAAGTGCATCGCACCTTTTGGTTCATTACTCATATTTCTGTTCTGTTACGTTATAGTTCTACATCAGGTATGTCCTCACGTTCCATGCCTATGGATCATGAGACATCCCTTTTCTTGTATTGCTTTGGGGTAGTGGGGGCATTCATCCATGTCCCAGACGATAGGCTGGCATGGCAGGCACGGGAACATGTGGGGCATGAGACCGTTGCTGTGCCGCCCTGAACCTCGCAAAGGTGAATGGGCATATTGTGTTATGCCCCCACTTAATCAGTTGGGCCGTGGAGCAAGCTCTGCGTGCCCGACCATCCTACTCATGCCGCCCAAAAGGAACAACAGTTCCGTCTTCGTCATCGAAATCAAAGAGGCTCTGAGGCATCTTTGTTGCCTTGGAGGGTATAGTTGCCTCAGAAGAGGTTATAATAGCCGTCTGAGGCTTTTCTGATGTCTCCATGATGACAGTAGCCGTATCTGCGTCTTTTGCAGATTGAGTTGGCGGAGATAAAACTGGAGAAGTCTGATTTCTCTCAGCAAGGAGAAGACGGTTGGGGTTGGTAAACGCCTGTCCCATGGCATGACCATCCTGCACACTCACGACATCAACGATGGAGGTAATGAAATCAGACGAGCGGCTGATTAGTCCCAGCTGTTCCATCTTGTCGAGCAGGTTGCGCCCCTGCTTGCGCTTGATACCCCACACTTCTTCAAGGGAAGAGACCGAGAGCGAACATTGGCAGGTGCCTGTATCGACACGGATGCCTCGCACCATTTGCGACTTGTCACCGATGGTCATAGTGTGGAGGATGTACAGATAGTACATGAGGTTAATCCGTCCTTTTGTTGTCCCCATAAGGAATGTAATCGCATCCGCTGAAAGATGAAGCGTGATGTCTGTAAAGGGAAATGACTTCTCCAGAAAGAAGTCAATAGGCAGAATTGCTGCCTCGTTGTTGTTGCTTTGCATATTCAGTAAAGAGAATAAAAGGAACGGCAGACAGATGTGCCTTGCTACTTGCGCATGGTGTTCCTGCCATGCCGTCCCAGGTTTGACATTTGGTTGATTGATAAATTTCGTAGGTTTTCCACATTTACAAGACAGATATAATGCCTTCGTGCAAAGGTCTGTACGATTGCTGTGCCGTTGGCTTGGACTGGTCGGGAGAGAAAGGAAGATGTAACGTGTAATTCTGTTGTCCTTCCGTAGTTATACGGTTCCATTCCTGATAAGGTTATTAACCTTGCAGCAGTAGGATTATTAATCTTACGTCATTAAGGTTATTAACCTTCTAACCACAGAAGTCAATAGACGTTGTTGTTCCAAAACAGAGGGAAGAAAGGGAAATGTCATCTATGCCAGCCCCGATGTTGCTTGGGCGCATCGTTCTCTGCTATCCGTTTCAATTCCTGTTCTACCCTCTGCAATTCACCCTTGCTTAGGAAAGCAATACTCTTGATAGTGAGTTGCTGCGCACAGATTCTTCTCCTGTCAATGATGCTCTCATTCTACATGGCATTATTCGCGCCTACCTCCTCCATATAGTCATTGACTGCATCACGCATGGAGAATTGCCTTAGCCCTGTCTTTGCCCAGTGGACAGCCAGCTCTACTGCCAGTTCCTGCTTGTCCTCGTATTCTGCCATACTCCTGTCTATTTGGTGGCGAGACGCTGAATGATTCGTTCAGCCTCCTCGGAAATCTCCGCCTCAGAGGACACACGGTTCTTTCGTACCCACGCCAAGAGGTCTGACTTCTCGAAGAAGATCATCTTGCCATTCGGCTTGTAAAACGGGATGGTCTGCTCGTGGGTCATCTTGTAAAGTGAACTGCGGGCAATGCCCATGAACTTGGCCGCCTCTTCCAAGGTCAGCACATCCTTCCCCTGATGGAGAAGCTGCTCCAAGGACTTGACTCGCCCCTGGAGTTCGGCAACCTGCTTGCTGAGGTTTGTCTCCTTGTTACTTTGTACTTGTTGTGTCATACGCAATTATTATTAGTGAATATATATGTCTATGTGCCTTGATGATGTATGGAGGTATATATGCCACTTCGATAAGGAACAACTGTCCACATCTGTCCAAGAACATCAGTCCGGCAAGAGCAAAGTTACTATGGGTATATCAGCGTAATGCAATCCTGTATCGAATAGTAGGCTGAAATTAATCATAATTATCGTTTGAGTATGATTTTGAGCCAATAATCATACTTAAAAGTGTCAGAGAATGATTTTATCTTCGATTTGAAAATATATCAAACATCGCAACTTCGTGCCAGATGATGAGACCGAAATCAGATGAAATCCGAGGACAAAAATTAGAGAGAAAGCAACTCTAAACAAGAGAAAGATGAGAGGGCAATCGAAAAAGAAAAACATCAATATTTTCAATCTCGACCTGCCAATATGCCCTCGCACCACCTTCATTTGATTTTTTTATTGCTATTTTGGTGCAGGTTTGTTGCGGATGGCTTATGTATAGATATAATCTATCTGATATAGAATGAGTTAGGTTGTAAAAATAACCTACGAAGTACAGCATGGCTCCGTAGAAATGCACTGTTAAATACCTGATAATCCATTTAGCCCAAGCTCCTTCCCATTTGGGTAGAATAGAAAAAGCCCATTGGATTGGACCGAATATAGTTAATACACCCAAGAGAATTTGTTGGCAGTATATAGTTCCCCACCATCCTATTCGGTAAGTAATCAGTGCTATAAGCATAATGACTTTATCGAGCAGCATCACAGTTCCGGCTGAAGTCGAAACAAGACTGGCCTTGTAAACATTCTTTTCATCTTGTGTCGCAGCATCTATATCCGTGGTCTCTTGTACTGCTGATTGAGTCAATAACTGTCCTAACTTTTCCCGAGCTTGCGCGATTGTAGCTATCGGGTCGGAAGTTTTTTCTCCCAGTTGAAACATAAGCTGTTGCACATCTTCCATTCTATCTTCAACCTGGGCTGCTTCAGCTTCATATAAATCATGGGTATAAGATCCAATAGCGTTGGGAACATAAGCTAAAAAATCCAGTACACACCAATTTGTACTTTTGTTACCTATTCCGGTTATTTGCGGTGGGTACCACCAACAAAGTATAATGCTAATTGCTAGTGGCTTGAATAGTTTCATGATGTCTAAAGGTTCTTTTTTAATCATCATTTTGTACGCCATATTTGCACACATGATAATGGCAAAGAGTCCGCCTAAACCCATTGAAATCTGAAGAATGTACCAAAACGGGCCTTGTGAACCAATCAGTGTTTCACTCGTGAGAAACTCGTTTGTGCGAAAGATCACATCGTCAATTTCACTTTCAAGAAGGTTAATGCCGAAATCTACGGCTGTGCTGTCATTCGTCATATTTTTCTATTTTTGAGTTGTCGTTTTAGTTTGAATTTTATCAGTCACTCCAATCCATCTGTTGTAACCGGCAAGTGATTCTTCCTTGACTCTGTGAGAGATATTGGAAGACATCACATTCAAGACTCTATTGGCTGCTTTTTTCAAAGTCAGAGTTTTTACTCGATCCACGAGCAGTTCATTGGTTTTGCAGATTTCATCATAAATGGTCATATATTGTTTTTGGCGTTGAGAATTTGCCAAATATGCCTTTTTGATGGTTTTAATAGCAAAATCATACTGATCTGCAAGAGATTTCCATTCTTCTATTTCATCATTCTTTGTCTTTCCACTGAGACTGTTGATGTTATTTCTATACTTTCTTAATGTATTATCCAGTTTATTACCGATTGAAGTCCATGCCAAATCAACTTCTCTATCAGCCAAATTCAACGCTTCTATCTTTGCCCTTGACTTTAAATCTGCTTCTATGCTATCAGCAAATTCTACCTGTGGTTTCGAACTTAAATAGGTCGTCATACGCAATGAGTTCTTAGGAGAAGTTGGAAGGTATGCTGTCTTCTTGTAATTTTTATGAAACATATTATAGTAAAAGTCAGGAGTCAAAACGCCTGCCCCTAACTCCATCACTTGAATTTGATTTCGTTTTGCTACATCAGGCAAGTACGTCATACTCTGAGCTGTTACCTTCGTACCTATAATAGGCAAAAGGAATAATAGGGAACAAATAACTCTTTTCATTTTTTTTGCTGTTTAATAACCGATTATATTCCCATTCTCCATCCATTTTTCAATAGCATCTGTAGCTATCTGTTTTATGGTTTTTGAACGGTATAGAGCTGATTTCCAATAGCAGGTTCTCACTTGAATGAACTGCCATGTACGAAAGTAGGCATTGTTTACTATATCTTGGATTTTTTGCAGAGAGTTTGCAATAGACTCTACAATGAATGTCAATGTAGCAGTCGTGCAATTCACTTGTCCGCTTGCATAACCTCCTATAATCACAAAATCTTGCCAAATGTTCTTGACCTCAGTTTGTATATTTTTTATAGCCCTTGCATTAACAGTTAGCAGCAAAGTGTCTGCAGATTCTATTTTACCTCGAAGTAAAACCTTATCTTTGTATTCCTTGATAAGTTTTTCATATTTGCCAAGCTTATCCTTTACTACATCGCAAGTTTTATATACTCCGAAGCCTGTCTGTACAGAACTTAGCACTAAGTCAAGGACATCAAAAGCTCTTTCGTATTTGTCTAATTCTACATTTATGTCTTTGTAGTTCCTATTTGTTGCAGCACTGGTTTTGTGAAGTAATTTATTGCTTTCTTCCAAAACACTGCGTGCATAAAGAATAGCGCGTTGCTTTTTGTGGTCACGGATGTATGCTTCAATGGTAGCAACATCTGGTACCAACTGGGCTTTTATAGTATTAGAGGAGACAAAATAAAGCAATAGCATAAGAATAACCTTGAAAGGCAAAAGATGCTTCTTGTTTTTTATTCCCTTTGATTCTTTTAGTTTCATATTGTGGTTTTAATTTTGAATTTGTGTAGTGGCTGCATCGGGTTTTACACCGCCAGTAATCATCCATCTTTTATGGCATTGTTCTGCAATATTCAATTTTCTGTCCTTGTCTGCATTGAGCTTGGGGATAAAACTCAAAAACCAATCTTTGACCGTGTATTTGTAATGCAGGAATTTTTCAATGAGTACCAACTGCGTATGTATATCTGAAAGACGTGCTTCAATATCTCTTGCTATATCCAAACGGTCACTTGCCCATAAAAGGTGTTTCACATCTGGAGTATCGTCTTTTTCAACTTCAGGTGTTTTGTATAGTTCAACCGTTACTTCGCAATTTGGATGTTGCTGAGCCAATTGACTGAGTTTGTCATTTACCAGCTTGCTGTTTTCTGCTTCTGGACGGTTGGGGTCAAGATCCATTTCTTCCGCAATGGTAGTTTCGCTCCAACTACTTGTTAATTCCCAGTCTATTTGGACGATGGCACGGTGAATTTTGATACCTAAAAAGTATTTGGGCTTTCGGGCTATCTTCACGGTAGCTTTGAACGTGACATCGCTGAAATCCTTGCCACCCATTGTTCCTTTCCGGATAAAGCTATCACCTTCCCAATGGCCTTCTTCAGACCAAGCTATTTCATAAGCACTTTTCATGCTTTTCATAATTTGTGGAATACGATTGTAGTCGTCAGTTTGTACTTGTTCACCTTCTTCTGCTTCTATTATGGCTTGTTCTACACTGGTAATGGAATGTCGTAGTCCATCATATTTCAATTGTTTTTCTTTGATGGTTTCCTGTATTTTGTTTAGCTGCTCGCGGTATTTGTCACGTTCTTCAGTCGTTGTGGCTGAATTGAGTTTTCTTCGAATCTGGTCATATTCTTTATTTAACTCATCCAATTCTTTTTGAAGTACATTCGCTTCACTTCTCATACTCTCGGCTTGTTTTTTTAACTCGGCAATATTCTCGGTAATTTCGGTTTCGTTACCTAAAGTGGTTTTCATTGCACATTGTCTGGTATGATCATTTACGGTTTTTCCACAGCTACGGCATTTGTAGGAAGTACTACCTTTGCCTAATACACCACCGTCACTACAGGTTACAAGGAAAGTTGCAGAACTGGCTCCTTGGATGTCCCGGTCAGTTGTAGCTTCATAATATTTTCTTTCATCGTAACCTATTTTGTAGGTGTAATTTTTTTCCGGTTCAGGATTGTTCAAATCATCGGGATTACTTATATCTGTATGATCGCCATTCAGATTGTATTGCTCTAACCGAGCATTCATCATAGCCATAAAGGTATTCCTGTCCATTTTATAACTGTCGAAGATTTCTTCATAAACAACTTCTTTAATGTCAGTATATTTATAGACTTGTATGTCATAAGCATACGCTTTTATGATAAAAACGCGGCTAATAATAGGATCTTTTATTTCTATGATTTTCTCATTGAGATTCTTGAAAAATTCATATCTATATCCTTTTCCTATATTTTCTTGATTCAATTGCTCCACTTTTTTTCGGCTCCATCCGGCTTGATTTTCAGAATTACGGAGAATATCTTCCTGCTGACTTTCATTGGGAAAGAAGTTTTCGCTCTTTTTAGGGAAAAATCTATACCAGTGATCGCTTTTAAGGACACTACTTTGATCTGTTGGTGCTTTATAATCACATATCAAATCCGTACTCTTTTCTTCACGATAGATATAAACTCTTTGAGTGTAGAATTGACCATTGGCAGCAGATGTAAAATCATCAGCCCATTGAGTTGTGTTATAGTCACTCAAATCGAAAAGATCCTCAATATTATCCTTTCCGGCAAATTGATTGACAATTTCTAAGGCTGATTTGTCTTTCATGTTTGAAAACATATCGTTTGCATTTCCTGCCAGTGTAATAATATCACCTATCTTGTCTTGGAATGTACCACCAAAACTTGTTCCTTGAAGTAGTTTATTCAAGTTGCTATTGAAACCTGATGCAGCTAAAGCAGCTCCTTTAACAACAAGGTTCTCAATATCAGCCATGAAGTTCTCTTTAGTAAAACTGTTTTGAATATCATCAGAGATGGCTTCAAAAGTAGTTTTCCAATCAACTTCTCCTAATTTGGTAATATCAAATACTTGTTTGAACTGGTCGGCAATTTCCAAGAATGGAAGGTCCTTAAAAGATAGTTTACCATTGGTAACTACACTCTCAAATTGTTGACATAAGGATTTTACATCTTGCGTTGTTTTTACAAGATAACTTCCCCAATAGATAGCCGTTGATGGATCCTTTACCATCAACTTGGCTACATCTATTGTTTTGGGAATAATACCTCTACTCACTATATTATAAATTCGTTTATAATAATAGTTTTCATCGGAACTCCATATATTAACATTGGTCAAAGCCTTTCTGTCGAGATGTTTTACAAAATAAATTCCGGCAGCTGCAACTTCTGCTCCCTTATAGCTTTGACGAATCTTTAGAAGGTTTTGATTATGCTGTGATTCTATCAAAGAATTGGTTTGAAAAGCGATTTCCATTGCAGCTAAAGTCTCCTTGTCAACATTGATATTTTGAGCTTGAAAAGGAAAACAATAGGCGATTGCCAGAATTGTAATTAGTATAAAACGTCTCATATTGCTTTTATTTTTGTTTTAAATTCAGTACATGCCCAGTTTGATTTACCTTTTGAGCAAAAGCCAAAGATTTGCTAATACCGGATAGATTCCAGTCGCGGCAATACATTTCAATAGCTTCCTGGTGGCTGCATTTAAGCTCTGATTTATAGAGTTTCAATGCTTCTTTCTCGGCTCGTTCGGTAGTGTAGGTCATATAACATTCTCTGGGTTCTTCGACTCCATAGACATCACTTGCCAGTCCGCGCCGTATGAATACCTCACGGAAGAAACTTCTTCCATCTTTATTATCCAATCGGTTGATTGTAAATATCTTCTTGCATTCTATATCAGTCAGACCTAAAACGGATTGAATTTGATCAAATCGTTCCTTGAATTTACCTTGATCCAATAAAATTGTCACGTCTGAATTATTGATGATAGCTTCTTTTACAATAGGACTACCGATAATATCCTGCAACTCCTGAGTAACGACACCAACCATTGCCCAAAATTTTCGGGCTGTTTTGTACAAATATTTGATGTATTCTGCCATCATGGGAGATGCTACTGCTTTCCATGCCTCTTCAATCACAAGGACTTTGCGATTTTTTTTGATTCGCATTTTCTGGATGAATACGTCCATGATAATGAGCGTTACAAGAGGGAACAGAGTCTTATTATCTTTAATCGTATCAATTTCAAAGACTATGAAGGTTTCATCAAACAAACTGCTGTCTAAGTTTTCATTCAGCGTGCGTTCGTATGAACCACCACGATAAAATTCAGAAAGTGAATAATTGTAAGACGATATATCAATACCTGTAATCTTATTTTCGTTGCAGATGTAGGGTATGCGTTCGGTACTGTATTCGAAGAAACTGTTGAATGAGAGTTCTTTCACGATAAGAGCTTTTCTACGGGCTTCCATTTCATGAATTTTATCCCATATACGCTTTTCCACGTCTTCATTTGTGTCTGAAATGCGTCTCTCAGTGGCCGTATCTATCAATAGTTTTTTATGGAGGGCTTCAATTTGAGTCTTGTTATAGCCGTTGAATCCTACGAAATAAGCTTCATAATATTCTTTGATAACTTGTTCTATCAGCAACTCTTCAATTTTGGTGGGTATAGCAGAGTTACCCTTCCAAATGAGCATAATCAGATTTTTCAAGAAGTCAACTTTCTCAACATTCAATTCCTCTTTATTGATTTGGAATGGATTCATTGTGATAGGATGCTCTTCTGTATAGCTGATATATTTGCCACCTACATATTCGCATAAACCTTCATAGGAGTTACCTGTATCTACCATAACTACGTCTGTTCCTTGTTCCCAAAGTTGACGAACAACGGAGTTCATGTGGAAGGATTTACCGGAACCGGAGGGACCAAGACAGAAAAAGTTCGAGTTGTCGGTTAATTTAATTTTACCCTCTTTTCCGGAAATGTCAATAGCTACTGGCACGCCCTGGCGGTCTGTATAGTAAACCTTTAATGGGGTGTCTTCACTCTTTGGAAGTTTTTCCTTGTACATTAAGCAGGATGCTGCATCGCTTAATGTAAGAAAACGGTCATATTCTTTATTCATAGAGTAACAGTTTCCCGGGAAACTGCCTACGAATAGTTCAAGTTGATTGTAAGAGTGCTGAGAAATCTGAATACCAATACGGCTAAAAGTATTCTCTAAGTTATTCGTTACTTTTTGCAAATCGGTATTATTATCAACGGTAATCACTATATTGTAGTGACAATAAACCAGTTGCTTGTTCTCACGAGCAGTAAGTTCTTCTACCTTCTTTATATCTTCCACTGCAATTTCATTGCTTGGATTTGGCAAGGAACTATGACGGTTCTTTTTCTTTGCCAGTTTTGATAATTCCTGTCTTTGATTAGGTAGAAAAATGATTTGATTGAAAACTACATTTACAGAATCAGGAATGCTGTCTAACATAGACATCAAATCTACCGGCATAGTGACATTGTTGACATCTATATTTGTATAAGGCTTGATTAGTTCCGGAACGACTATGCAGTCAACATCTACTAAGCTGTAAATCTTGAATTTTTTGGAACCAATACCAATATATTCGTCCGTCACTTTGTAGTTGTTGTGACTCAGATTCTTTTGTGTGTAGTTTTGGGTATAATATTGATTGATGAATCGCTTGGCTTCTTTTTTATTAAGATAATGAGCGTCAATGCCTCTGTCCCGGAGTTGATCTTGTACTTTGCCGAGTTTTACTTGAAAATCTTGCCATTTTTTATTGTCATAACTCATCAAACGGCTTTTCTTATTCTCCTGAGTTATGGTGAGGTAAGTAATGCAATCGGTATATTCTCGACCACCAAAATAGCGGAAATAACTTTCACTTAAAAACTCTTTGTTTCCACCTTCGGCCTCGAAACCTTTACGGACGAATACATCTTGTTTGTGAATCGCATATCCTTCGCCTAATGTAGACATCAAAGAGGTGAGCAAACTGGAGAAGGAATAATACTCGTTAATGTCAGCACAGTATTTCTGTACAGGATTTACGATTTTTACAGTTGCAGAAAATTCTCCGGTTTTTGTATAGTACACACCGATACCGTCTACTTCCTCTATCGAAAAGTAGATTTCCTTAAAGATTTTAGCTTTTTTGCTGCCGGTGCCAAATGCTCGCACTGAAATAGCCATACCTATACAGATGGCAGCAAAACACAACAATACATATACTAACATTATCTATTTCTTTAGTTGTAGTACTTTAAAAAAAAAGTAGGCTCAACCTTAAAGCTAAGCCTACCTAAGTCGTTTTCATTTTCGTAACTTGGAAAAGGTTTTAAAGTCGCTCACTGTAGGCATAAATAAAAACACCTTTTGGATTCTTTTTCGAATATAAACCCTTTCGCTGTTTAATCATGATGATTCCAACACCAGTACTCACTGCTATTACTAATACAATCAGTCCGACCATAAAGCCTAAGAGGGTGTATGTTATAATAAATCCGAGAAGACTTATTCCTGCTGTAATAGCGGCCCAGACAATATAACGTCCTTGAAGACCCAAAAATTCCAAAGGGCGTTGAAGCCCTTTGAACATTTGAAATTCTGGATTGTTTGGTTCAGCCATTAGATGATAGAATTATCCACCTACACCGAAGAATGCAGGTAAAGCCTTAGCAGCTGCGATGAGGAAGATGCAAGATCCTACGGTCATCATGATCTTCTTCTTGAGAATCTGCTTCCGAATTGTAAAGTGCTGAATATCAACACTCCCAAAAAGCAAAA
>ERZ791631.1273-NODE-1273-length-15665-cov-5.763933_pt1 | contig 15665 bp, 7 predicted proteins | sample MGYA00509961_ERZ791631 | MGnify/ENA primary metagenome ERZ791631 (study PRJEB30046, sample SAMN00715248) | human gut metagenome | study: EMG produced TPA metagenomics assembly of the A metagenome-wide association study of gut microbiota in type 2... | reverse complement strand
GAGCCGCGCCTGCGCTTTACTGATGAGGAACGGTCTGACCCTGCACTGGAAAAGCCGATCCGTAAAGCGGAGAAAGCTGCGGCCAGAGCAGATAAGGCGCAGGCCAATATCCCAAAGAAAAAGGTCAGGCAGACGGTCATCGACCCGGATACCGGAAAAAAGACCTCGAAGCTGACCTTTGAGGACAAGAAAAAGCCACCCTCCAAACTTTCTCAAGGGGTCAAGGAAGCTCCCGTCCATCTGGTTGTGGGCAAGCTCCACAAAGAGATCCGGGAAACAGAGCAGGACAATGTGGGCGTGGAAAGCGCCCACAAGTCCGAGGAAGCGGTGGAGACCGGCGCTTATCTGGTGCGGGAGGGCTATCGCAGCCACAAGCTGAAGCCGTACCGCAAAGCAGCACAGGCAGAGCGCCAACTGGAAAAGGCAAATGTAAATGTTCTGTACCAGAAATCTTTGCAGGAAAATCCCCAGTTTGCCAGCAATCCACTTTCCCGCTGGCAGCAAAAGCAGGCCATCAAAAAGCAGTATGCCGCCGCCAAACATGCCGGTCAGACTGCTGGAAATACTGCCCAGGCTGCATCCAAAACAGGAAAAGCCGCAAGGACGGTAAAAGAAAAGGTACAGCAGGCAGGGGCATTCGTCATGCGCCACAAGAAGGGTTTCCTGATGGCAGGGGTTTTGTTCCTCATTACCTGTATGCTGATGAATACCATGTCCTCCTGCTCCATGATGGCGCAGAGCATCGGTTCCGTTCTCTCCGGCACCACCTATCCGTCGGATGACCCGGAAATGCTGGCGGTGGAGGCAGATTATGCAGCCAGAGAAGCCCAGTTGCAGGAGGAAATCGACAACATAGAAAGCAGCCACCCAGGGTATGACGAGTATCGCTATGACCTTGGTATGATCGGCCATGACCCTCATGAGCTGGCAGCATTTCTGTCTGCCGTTTTGCAAGGCTACACCCGGCAGAGCGCTCAGGCAGAGCTGGCGCGTGTGTTTGCAGCACAGTATCAGCTGACGCTTACTGAGGAAGTGGAGATTCGCTACCGCACGGAGACCTCCACCGACCCGGAGACCGGCGAGACCACCTCAGAAGAAGTCCCCTATGAGTATTACATTTTGAATGTGAAACTCGCCAGCAAGCCCATTTCCGCTGTGGTGTCGGAGCTTCTGACCCCGGAGCAGATGAAAATGTATCAGGTTTACCGGCAGACCATGGGCAATAAGCCGCTGTTGTTTGGCGGCGGCTCCCCTGATACCAGCGGCTCGGAAGATCTGTCCGGTGTGCAGTTCATTAACGGTACCCGCCCCGGCAATCCTCAGCTGGTGGAACTGGCCAAGCGTCAGGTGGGCAATGTGGGCGGTTATCCCTACTGGAGCTGGTACGGCTTTGACTCCCGTGTGGAATGGTGCGCCTGCTTCGTATCCTGGTGCTATAACCAGGCAGGAAAAAGTGAACCGCGCTTTGCAGGCTGTGAGTGGCAGGGCGTTCCGTGGTTCCAGTCCCATGGACAATGGGGTGCAAGAGGCTATAACAATCTGGCTCCCGGAGATGCAATTTTCTTTGACTGGGATTTGGATGGGACAGCAGACCATGTAGGTATCGTGATCGGTACGGATGGCAGCCGTGTTTATACCGTGGAGGGAAATTCCGGCGATGCCTGCAAGATCAAAAGTTATGACCTGAATTATCAAAGCATTAAGGGCTACGGCCTGATGAACTGGTAACAGAGATTTTTAAGAAGGAGTGATAGACGATGGCAAAGAACAAAATTGAGCGCATTGACCAGGAGATTACAAAGGTCCGCGAGAAGATCGCAGAGTATCAGGAAAAGCTCAAGGCGCTGGAAGCACAGAAAACCGAGGCAGAAAATTTGGAGATCGTTCAGATGGTTCGTGCGTTACGCATGACTCCAGCACAGCTGAACGCTATGCTTTCCGGTGGAATGAACCACGGCAGAGATACAGCACTGTCGGAATCAAATAATCAGGAGGCTACCGCTTATGAATAAAAGAATTTGCAAAACACTTTCCGCCTTTTGCCTGACAATGGTTGTGGCATTTGGCTTTACGATCCCTGCTTTTGCACAGGGGTCAGAACAGGCTCCGGCGGCACCGGCAGAGGATTCTACCAATGACAGCAATGTGATTGTGGAAGAAACAGAACCGGCACCGGCACTTACACCAGATGGCAATGCCGCTCTGGTGGATGATTTTGGTGGCAATAAGCAGCTCATTACCGTTACTACCAAGGCTGGCAACTATTTTTACATTTTGATCGACAGGGCTAATGAGGATAAAAAGACTGCTGTTCACTTTCTGAACCAGGTGGATGAAGCGGATTTGATGGCACTGATGGAAGATGAAAATGTCAAAGAGGAGCCGGCTGCTGTGTGTAGCTGCACGACAAAATGTGAAGCAGGGGCAGTCAATACGGCTTGCCCGGTCTGCGCAACTGATAAGAGTAAATGTACGGGCAAAGCACCGGAACCTCCGGCAGAAACACCGGAGCCGGAAAAAGAGACGCCTGCCGGACTAAATCCGGCTGCGCTGATTCTTCTGCTGGCTCTGCTGGGCGGCGGTGGCGTATTTGCCTACATGAAGCTCATGAAGAATAAACCTAAGACCAAGGGCAATGACAGTCTGGACGATTATGATTATGGCGAGGAGGATTCCGAGGAATGGGAAACCGAGGATGAGGAGTCGGACGAACCGGACGCTGATGGGGGCAGCACAGAAGAAGATGACGAGGACAGCGTGAAATGACCCGTTTCACAGACAGTCCCTATGAACGCATGATGACACGCAGGCCGGAGGGCGGGAAGGAAACTTCCCGTCCTCCTTCTTTACCCCACAGCCACCCCTGCTATGGTTGCGGGAGTTATGGAAGTCCCTGCGTAGGTATCTGCCATCGTGAGATGGAACGCTGGCTCAAAGAAAGGAAACGAAAAAAATGAGTGTTCTGATTATATTTATCAAGCTGATTGCTGTTTTTGACCTGCTTGTGATTGCTGTGTATTTTGGCGGCGACATTCTTTCTACCATGTTAAACAAACTTTGGAGAAAGCCAAAGCAAGATGACCCCTTTGATTTCTCCTTAGATACCATGACAGTTTCATTGTCCATAGATTCTATCCGTCAGCTTTATTCCGGTGACGCGGCAGATTTTGTGGAAGAAAAGATCCTGCCAAATGCGGAGAAAACAATGGCCGTTTTGACGGAACAAGAACAGACGGCGGCTCATCTGCTCTTATCCGCTCTGATCGGTTTTCTTGCAGCAGAAGCTCCTATGGATGAACAGAGCTTTCCTTTGATGATGGAACTTCTGAACTGCATGGAAGGGGAAAAAGAAGATGGTTGTCAGGATGCAGTAGATAGTTTACTTGAAGATGCCGCCTGCAATACCCGCCGTCACGAAGAATATTACAGCAATTATCAACGCTACCAGCTGATGCAGGTGGATAAAACCCGTGTCATTTTGGCTTGCCGTATCATCATCAATGACCTGCTGGGGAAACTGTACCGCTATGACTACCGGTTTGGTTATAACCTGCTACTGGATGAGGAAAACAGCATAGAGAAAAAACTGCACACGCCTGTGCGGGAAGAATGGGAGGCTGAAGATTATGAATTTAGTGATTGCTGAAAAACCATCGGTTGCACAAAGTCTGGCTACGGTAATCGGTGCAACTGCTCGTAAGGATGGGTATCTGGAGGGTAACGGCTGGTGTGTCAGCTGGTGCGTGGGCCACCTGGCCGGTCTTGCGGATGCAGACAGCTATGACTCCAAGTATGCCAAGTGGCGATATGATGACCTGCCTATCCTGCCGGAGCATTGGCAGATGGTGGTGGGAAAGGACAAGAAAAAGCAGTTTGATATTCTCAAAAAGCTGATGAACGCCCCGGATGTGACGGAGGTAGTAAATGCCTGTGATGCCGGACGCGAGGGCGAGCTGATCTTCCGCAGCGTCTATGAGCTGGCAGGCTGCCAAAAGCCGATGAAAAGGCTCTGGATTTCTTCGATGGAGGACTCCGCCATAAGGGAGGGCTTTGCAAACCTGCGCCCAGGTGTAGATTATGATGGACTTCGGGATGCTGCTCTCTGCCGTGCCAAGGCCGACTGGCTGGTGGGGATCAATGCCACAAGGCTTTTTTCCGTGCTGTACCACCGCACCCTCAACATCGGGCGCGTGATGTCCCCAACGCTGGCACTGATTGTTCAGCGAGAAGCTGAGATCGACACCTTTAAGCAGGTTCCCTTTTATACCGTGGCGCTGGAGCTGCCCGGTCTTACCGTATCCGGGGAGCGCATGAGTGACCGAGCAAGCGCAGAGCAGCTGAAAGAAGCTTGCCAGGATGCAGCTGTCACAATCAAAAAGGTGGAGTGCAAGGAAAAGTCCGAAAAGCCGCCTGCCCTCTATGACCTGACTACTCTGCAAAGAGATGCCAACCGCCTGCTTGGATTTACAGCCCAGCAGACCCTGGACTATCTGCAAAGCCTGTATGAAAAGAAGCTCTGCACCTATCCCCGTACTGACAGCCGCTATCTGACCGGTGATATGGCAGACAGCCTGCCGGTGCTGGTGAATCTGGTTGCCAATGCTATGCCGTTTCGCAAAGGGATCGCCATTACCTGTGATCCGCAGACGGTCATCAACGATAAGAAAGTAACCGACCACCACGCAGTAATCCCTACCAGAAATCTCAAGGATGCAGACCTTTCTGCCCTTCCTGCGGGAGAAAAAGCGGTGCTGGAGCTGGTGGCCCTGCGTCTGCTGTGTGCCGTGGCCCAGCCCCATATCTATTCGGAAACCGTTGTGATTGCAACGTGTGCCGGTAGGAAGTTTACTGCCAAAGGAAAAACGGTGAAGCACCCCGGATGGAAAGCACTGGAGGACGCCTACCGTGCCAAAATGAAGGATGCAGAGCCGAAAAAAGAGGGCGCAGAGAAAGCCCTGCCGGAGCTGACCGAAGGACAGATCCTTTCGGTTGCTGCTGCAATCGTCAAAGAAGGCAAAAGCAGTCCGCCCCAGCACTTTACGGAGGACACCCTGTTGTCCGCGATGGAGACTGCCGGAAAAGAGGATATGCCGGAGGATGCCGAGCGAAAAGGTCTGGGGACACCGGCCACCCGTGCCGGTATTTTGGAAAAGCTGGTATCTGCCGGTTTTCTGGAACGAAAAAAGAGCAGGAAAACGGTGCAGCTTCTCCCTTCCCATGATGCAGTTTCCCTGATCACCGTTCTGCCGGAACAACTGCAATCGCCGCTTTTGACTGCCGAGTGGGAGTACCGCCTGGGCGAGATCGAGCGCGGGCAGCTTGCCCCGGAGGAGTTTTTGGACGGGATCAGCACCATGCTGAAAGACCTGGTGGGGACTTATCAGGTCATCAAGGGAACGGAGTACCTGTTCACTCCGCCTCGTGAGGTGGTGGGCAAATGCCCTCGCTGCGGCGGGGAGGTTGCAGAACTGCAAAAAGGCTTCTTCTGTCAGAATGATTCTTGCAGATTTGCAATCTGGAAAAACAACAAATGGTGGGCTGCCAAGAAAAAACAGCCGACCAAGGCTGTGGTGTCTGCACTGCTTAACGATGGCCGTGTCCGTGTGACGGGCCTATATTCGGAGAAAACCGGAAAGACCTACGATGCCACTGTGGTTTTGGAGGACGATGGACAGTACGCCAACTTCAAGCTGGAATTTGACCAGCGGAAAGGAGGTAGCCGATGAAGCTCTCTTTAGTGGAACGGGAAACCATTCTTCTCTATAATCAGGCAGAACCAATGGCTGAGATCTATACCCATGATCCCCGTCTGATGGAGAAGCTGGATCTGCTGGCAAAAAAGCACCCCGACCAGATCACCCGAAAGGACGCCCATAACTTTACCGTCCCCAAGCGGTGTGTATCAGTCAGGGAGCCATATAGCGCAGAACGCCGCAAAGCTGCCAGTGAGCGTGCGAAAGCTGCCGGATACCAGCCTCCTATGCGAAAGTCCAGCAGTTAAAGGCACATGGCAGAGAATGTATTTGAAGCAGTCAAGCTGTCAGTCAGCACCAGAGAAGCGGCAGAGCTTTATGGGATAAAAGTCAGGCGAAATGGCATGGCCTGCTGTCCTTTTCACGATGATAAGAACCCCAGCATGAAGGTAGACCAGCGATTCCACTGCTTTGGCTGCGGTGAAGATGGGGATGTGATCGACTTTACCGCAAAGCTCTTTGACCTCTCCCCAAAAGAAGCGGCGGAGAAACTGGCACAGGACTTTGGCCTGATCTATGACAGTCAGGCCCCTCCCCGTAGGAGATATGTCCGGCAGAAAACAGAGGCACAAAAGTTTCGGGAGGACCGGCAGCGGTGTTATCGCGTACTGTCCGATTACTACTATCTGCTGAAAAAATGGGAGGCCGACAATTCTCCCCGGACACCGGAGGAAGAACCGCACCCCCGTTTTGTGGAAGCAATCCAGAAGAAAACCTATGTAGAGTACCTGTTGGACCTTTTTCTTTATGAAAGTGAAGAAGAACAAAAGGCATGGATTGCAGAACACACAGCAGAAATCACACACTTGGAAAGGAGATTGAAAATCATGGCTGAGAACAAACCCACCAACCGAGAGCGGCTAAGGGAAATCACAGATGGCATCGAGCAGGGGATCAAGGAACTGTTTGAGAGTGAAAAGTATATGCGCTATCTGTCCGTCATGTCCCGCTTCCACCGCTATTCGGTAAACAACACCATGCTCATCTATATGCAGAAGCCGGACGCTACATTGGTAGCCGGATACAATAAGTGGAAAGACCAGTTTGAGCGTCATGTAAAAAAGGGCGAGCATGGCATTACCATCATTGCTCCCACACCATATAAGAAGAAAATCGAGGAGCAGAAACTGGACCCGGATACCAAGGCTCCGATTTTGGATAAAGACGGAAAGATCGTCACAGAGGAAAAAGAAATCGAGATCCCCATGTTTCGCCCGGTCAAGGTCTTTGATGTGAGCCAGACCGACGGGAAACCTTTGCCGGAGCTTGCTTCCTCCCTTTCCGGCAATGTGCCAAATTATGAGGCATTCATGGAGGCTCTGCGCCGCAGTGCGCCGGTGCCGATCACTTTTGAAGCAATGGCCGCCGATACGGACGGCTATTTTTCTGCCGATCATCAGAAAATCGCCATTCGCCAGGGCATGAGTGAGGTGCAGACGGTTTCGGCCACAGTACACGAGATTGCCCACAGCAAGCTCCACAATCAGAAAAAGATTCAGATTGCCAATGACGAGCAATATCAGGAGATCGAGCTGTTTGATAAACCCGGTCTGTTCTCCAATGGGCGGATTGTCCGTGATAATCTGCCGGAGGGCGTTTATTGCTATGACCTGCGCGGTTCTGACTACGACCCCGGAGAGCCGGTCTGTGTAGAAGAACAAGTGGTTGTAAACCATGCAGGTTCCGTTCTGCTGACAGAGCCGCTGGAGCTGGCGGAAGATGGACGCCTGATGCTGACCGAGGAAGAAGGGCTGAATTTTGTTGGCGGCTTTTCTACCCTCACCCAGTTTTTGCAAGAACAGAGGAAAGACCGCCACACGGAGGAAGTGGAGGCTGAAAGCATCTCCTATGCGGTCTGCAAATATTTTGGCATTGAGACCGGAGAAAACAGCTTCGGCTATATTGCAAGCTGGAGTCAGGGCAAGGAACTGAAAGAGCTGAGAGCCAGTTTGGAGACCATCAATAAGACCTCCGGCACTTTGATCTCTGACATTGAGCGCCACTATAAGGAAATCTGCAAAGAGCGTGGGATTGATCCCCATGCAAAGGCAGAGCCGGAAACCGCCCCGATAGAGCAGCCAACCGGCAATCTGACTTACTATGTGGCAGAGTGCATGGAGTTTCCAAACCTCGGAGAATACCACGATAACCTGTCTTTGGAGGAGGCGGTCCGCATCTATCAGGAAATTCCGGCAGAGCGAATGAACGGGATCAAAGGAATTGGTTTTGAGCTGAAAGACGGAAGCGACTATGAAGGACCGTTTCCGATTTTGACCGGGCAGACCATTGACCTGGACACTATTCAGGCAATCGACTATTACCGTGACAATCCGCTGGTACAGAAAGCGGTAAAGGAACTGGCTGCGACCATGCCGGAAATGGAGGTACTGGGGGCGGATGCCAACCAGCAGGAGGCTTTGTTTCTGATCAACGATACTACCTATCTTCATATCCAACCTTGTGACAGCGGATGGGACTACACTCTTTACGATGCTGCGTCCATGAAAGAGCTGGATGGTGGTCAGCTGGATATGTCGGAGCTTTCCTGCATGAAGGCAGTTCTCCAGATTTGTGATGATAACGATCTGGACAGCACTTCGCTCAGACGCGCTCCCTTGTCTATGGTTGAGACCTTGCAGGAAGCGGCCTATCAGCAGATGCAGGCAGAGACCAGTCAGATGACTGCCTCTTCCCAGCTGCCGGAAGCGCAGGAGCAGGCACTGGATGAATACCCCATGCCGGATGAGCAGGTATCCACACCGGATATGCAGGAATATGGCTACTCCTATGATGGGATGCTCCCTGTTACCAGAGAACGGGCGCTGGAACTGGATGCCGCCGGTTTGACCGTCTATGTGCTGTATGAGGACAATACGGAGAGCATGGTGTTTGACCCGCAGGAAATCATGGATCATGGCGGTCTTTTCGGTGTGGACCATGAGGAATGGGAGAAAAGCCCTCAGTTCCACGAAAAGGTCATGGAGCGTCAGGAACATCAGCAGGAACGCGAACAGGCATTTCTCTCCCAGAACAGAGATTGCTTTGCCATCTATCAGGTAAGTCGTGACGATCCGCAGAATGTGCGCTTTATGAATCTGGACTGGTTAAAGTCCCATAACATTTCCATAGACCGCAGCAATTATGACCTCATTTACACAGCTCCTCTGAGGGAGTCTGGCACTGTGCCGGAGCAGCTGGAAAAACTCTATCAGCAATTCAATCTGGAAAAGCCCGTGGACTTTCACAGTCCCTCCATGAGCGTCAGCGACATCGTTGCGATCAGACAGGACGGTAAGGTATCCTGTCATTACTGTGACAGTGTTGGTTTTACCCAGATCCCCGGATTCCTGCCAGAAAACCCGCTGAAAAATGCGGAAATGATGCTGGAGGACGATTACGACATGATTGACGGTATCATCAACAATGGCGCAAAAGAACCCACGGTGGCAGAGCTGGAACAGCAGGCCCGAAGCGGTCAGCCCATTTCCCTCATGGATTTGGCTGCCGCTGCCCATCGGGAGGAACGGGAAAAGAAAAAGTCCGTCATGGAGCAGCTGAAAAGCCAGCCCAAGGCAGAACACAAAAAGACAGCGCCCAAAAAGAGTGCGGAAAGGGAGATTTGATATGGGAAACTTTACTTTTGAGGAAATGAACCTGATGTGTATTTACAATACCGGCAGCCGCACCGGACTGATCGACAGCCTGCGTGAGATGCGCGGCGAGCTGGCCCCGGAGGAAACCGAGCTGCGGGAGTTGACAGACAGCGCACTGGGCAAGCTCCAGGCCATGAGTGATGCCGAGTTTGCCGAGCTGGAGTTGTATCCGGATTTTGACCAGTAAACACCATAATCGCAAGGGATGGGGTGGCAATATGCCACCCCACCTTTTTACCCCAAAACTGAAAGGAGGACAGAACACTATGCCAACCAAAGCTGAACTATATGCACAGATGGCGGAGAAGGTGACAACGCAGCTCACGGGGAGCTGGCAGGAATGGGCAGGGTTTCTCACTACTGCTTCCCGCCTTTACAAGTACCCGTTCCACGAGCAGCTGATGATTTATGCCCAGCGACCGGACGCCACCGCCTGTGCGGAGTACGATTTGTGGAATGAAAAGATGGGCCGGTATGTAAGGCGCGGCTCCAAGGGAATCGCTCTGGTGGACGATTCCGGGGACAGACCTCGCCTGCGTTATGTCTTTGACATTTCCGACACCGGAACCCGTGAACATTCCCGCACTCCCTGGCTGTGGCAGCTGGAGGAGCGCCATCTGGATTCCGTGCAGGCCATGTTTGAGCGCACCTATGATGTTTCCGGTGATGACCTTGCCGGACAGCTCACCGAGGTAGCCGGAAAACTGGCTGAGGAATACTGGACGGAGCATCAGCAGGACTTCTTCTATATCGTTGACGGTTCCTTTTTGGAGGAATATGATGAGTTTAACATCGGAGTACAGTTCAAGGCAGCAGCCACCGTCAGCATCACTTACGCTTTGATGTCCCGCTGTGGACTGGAGCCGGAACGCTACTTCGACCACGAAGATTTCATGGCGATCTTTGATTTCAACACCCCGTCCACCATCGGGGCGCTGGGAACAGCGGTCAGCCAGATCAACCAGCAGGTGCTGCGGCAGATCGGCGTTACCGTCCGAAATGCAGAGCGCGAAGCCAACCAAGAAAGGAGCAAACAAGATGAACAATCCAATGACCTATATCCAGAACGGAGACTATCTGATTCCCGACCTGAAGCTGAGCCAGCAGCCGGAGAAACCCCTGGGCAAGTACGGCAGGATGAGGAAAACCTACCTGAAAGAACACCGTCCCATCCTCTACAACCAGATGTTGCTGAGCGAGAAGCTGTACCCGCACCTTCTGGAGATCGACGAGACCGCCCAGAGCAGACTGGAGCAGATGATGCCCCAGCTGGCGAAGGAAGCGGGAGCCACCGAGGAACTGAAAGCCAGCGATCCCATGAAGTGGGTGGGGCTGATGAACACCTGCAAAGCCCAGGCAGAGGAGATCCTGATGGCGGAGCTTATCAACAGCTGACCCTAAACCTGTTCCTCTCCGAAGCGGAACAGATCCAATCCATAGATGAAGCAGAGAATGTAGCGCATACATCCTCTGCTTTTTCTTTTGCCCAAAATGATATTGATCATGTGCTGCGTTTGGGAGGCAATACAGATCGTCAGAGGGAGCGTGTGGTTGCAGCATTTGAAAAGCAGAAAACCACCGCTGAGATTGCCGAGATACTGAAAACGCTGTACCACGGCGGCAACGGCCTTGGCAGTGTGAGCGCATGGTATGCCGAGGATGGTATCCATCTTTCCCACGGGAAGTCTGTCCGTTATGACAGGTCTGCCCAGGTCATTTCCTGGGAGAGCGCCGCAGAGCGTATCGGGGAGCTTTTGGAGAGCGGCCAGTTTGCCTCCAATGTGGAGCTTGCAGAAGCGGCAGGCTATGAACGCTCCCTCATCTCGGAAAAGCTCTGGCATCTGTATCACGATCTCAGTGAGGACGCCAGAAAAGCCGGATATTTGTCCTGCCTGTCAGAAATCAAAGGCAATGGTTTCCCAGAGGAGACCCGTCGCCTGACGGAGCAGCTGAGTGACCCGGCTTTCCGCCAGACCCTCAAGGAAGAATACGCTGCCTTCTGGACTGCCTATCAGCAGGACCGTGACCTGTTGCGTTTTCACTATCATAGACCGAGGGAGATCTGGGAGAACCTGAAGGATCTTGACCTGCCACGCAGAACCTTTGCTTCGGATCTTTCCAAAGTGCCAACCGTCCAGCACTTTATTACCGAGGATGAGATTGACGCCGCCATGACCGGCGGAAGCAGTTTCGCCGGAGGAAAAGGCCGTATCTATGCGTTCTTCATGGCAAACCATACGGATAAGGAGAAAGTGAGATTCCTCAAAGACGAGTATGGCATTGGCGGACGCTCTCATGCCTTGTCCGGTGCAACACACAGCGGCGAAGATCACGATGGGAAAGGACTGCACTATAAAAAGCAGGACTGCCCGGATGTTCACTTGAACTGGGAAAAGGTTGCCAAGCGCATTACCTCACTTGTCCAGAAAGACCGCTATCTTACCGAACAGGAACAGGCGCAGTATGACAAAATCCAGGCTGAAAAGGAATTGGCAGAAGAAGATGCCATCCAAGCCCAGCAACCGGAGATGGAGGAAGAAACACCAAAGCCTACCTTTGGGGAGCAGTTTGAGCAGTATAAGCCTGTGGTGACTGCCGCCATTTCCGAGGATACCGCATATCGCAATGCCTGCGGTCATTCTGACCGTGAAAATGCTGTCATCGAGGGTAATGCCGCTGTGCGCCGTGCAGTCCTTGGTTCTAAGGATATGGAGCTGATCCGACTCTATTCGGATGTGCCGGAGTTCCGCCAGCGTCTGCACCGGGAAGTGATCGACGAGACCTATCCAAAGCTCCATGAGCTTCTGCGCCCTCTTTCTCAGGAAGATATTGATACTGCCCTTTGTGCATGGAACGGCAATATCGAGAGTAAACACGCTGTTGTCCGCTATATGAAAGACCATGCAAGAGAAAAAGATACCGCCGCATGGCTGGCTCAGGAATACGGCGGCAGTAACAGCAACAGCCTGTTCGTTGTCCGTGCCGGCAGCCCGGAGGAAACGCAGCTGCCCTGGCCGAAGGTACAGCGCAGGCTTGCCCAGCTCATTCAGGAGGACCGGTTCTATACCGAAGAAGAACAGAACCGTTTTGACGACATCGACCCAATCGCCATCCGGGAAGCTCTGGAAGAAAGAGGGATCGTCAACGGACAGGTGACAGACCCGGAAAAACTGGACAATGATCCGTTTATCCAACAGGTGATGTCAGATGCCGAGCAGATCGCAGATGCCGAGACAGAGCAGACTTCCGAAGTTTCCATTTCCGATGAGGAATATGACGCAGTTCGCCGCCCAATTCCGCAAAGAACCTCCTATGACCCAGCCGCCCCGGTCTATGCCGTGGGCGATACCGTGTATATCGAGGATGACGCCTATCAGATCACCGAGCTGCGGGAGGACACCGTACAGCTTCTGCCCACCGGGATGGTATATCCCATCTACCGGGCAGAGCGCAAAGAACAGTTCGAGCAGCTGCTTCGGGCAGACCGCCGCAATGCTTACTATACCGAGTTTCTTCCTATTGACCCGGACAAGGCAGATCAGGACTTGCGGGATGTATTGGCCCATGGACTGATGGATGAAGCAGATAAAAAACAGGTTTCCACGCTGCTGCAATCCGGCAGGAGCAACAGCGAGATCGCCTACTGGCTGAGCAGAGCCTATTCCGGTGAGATCGAGACCCTGAATCTGGAGACCGGCGATATTGCCGATTACCGTACCACGGCACAGGGCATGGATCTGGAAGTCCTGGACGCAGAGGAAAAGCGTCTGGCTATGCTGTATTTCCGCTGGGATGAGGTTGCACCTTTGCTGCGCGGGATGTATGCCCGTCAGCAGGACGGTTTTGGACAGGAACAGCCCCAACCGGCTGCCGAATCCCCGACCTTCCATTCCGAGACCGTGGCCGTCTATCCGGGCGATAAGAACAATCTGCCTTATGATGTGGTGGTGGAACGGCTGCATATCGAGGAGCCGGAGCCGCCAGCCCCTGTGACTGAGCCGGAGAAAACCTTTGAGGAAGTGCTGGACGAACACCCGGTTTCCATTCAGGTCAATGGCCAGTGGCAGACCTTCCCCAATGCCAAAGCTGCCGAGGAAGCCTCCTATGAGGAATACAAGGCTAACCTGCGCCGCAATGCAAAAAACTTCCGCATTACCGATGAGCATTTGGGCGAAGGCGGTCCGAAAGCCAAGTTCCAGGCAAATGTCAATGCGATTCGTTTGCTGAAAGAGCTGGAAGCTGCCGGACAGCAGGCAAGCCCCGAACAGCAGGAGGTTCTTTCTCGATATGTGGGCTGGGGCGGTCTCTCTGATGCGTTTGACCCGGAGAAACCGGCATGGGCTTTAGAGTATGCCCAGCTAAAAGAACTGCTGACCCCGGAGGAATATGCCGCCGCCAGAAGCTCTACCCTCAACGCCCATTACACCAGCCCTACGGTCATTCAGGTCATCTATGAAGCGGTGGACCGTATGGGATTTGAGACCGGAAATATTCTGGAGCCGTCTATGGGTGTGGGCAATTTCTTTGGTATGCTGCCGGAGAAAATGCGAAACAGCCATTTGTACGGCGTGGAGCTGGACCCGGTTTCCGGGCGCATCGCAAAGCAGCTCTATCCCAAGGCGGACATCACAGTAGGCGGCTTTGAGACCACCGACAGGCGTGACTTCTTTGACCTTGCCATCGGCAATGTACCGTTCGGCCAGTATCAGGTCAACGACAAAGCCTACAACAAGCTGAATTTCAGTATTCATAACTATTTTTTTGCCAAAGCACTCGACCAGGTGCGTCCCGGCGGCGTGGTAGCTTTTGTGACCTCCCGATATACCATGGATGCCAAGGATTCCACCGTGCGCCGCTATCTTGCCCAGCGTGCCGAGCTGCTGGGAGCGATCCGTCTGCCTAATGACGCGTTCAAAAAGAATGCCGGTGCCGAGGTTGTATCGGACATCATCTTTCTCCAAAAGCGGGATCGCCCGCTGGACATCGTGCCGGAATGGACCCAGACCGGACAGACGGAGGACGGGTTTGCCATCAACCGGTATTTTATCGACCACCCGGAAATGGTGCTGGGCAGACAGGAGCCGGTAAGCACTGCTCATGGTATGGACTACACCGTGAACCCCATCGAGGGACTGGAGCTTTCCGACCAGCTGCATGATGCTGTGAAGTACATTCATGGCACTTATCAGGAGGCAGAGCTGCCGGAGCTGGGCGAAGGCGAAGCCATTGACACCTCCATTCCTGCCGACCCCAATGTGAAGAACTATTCCTATGCCATTGTAGACGGGCAGGTGTACTATCGGGAAAACAGCCGCATGGTGCGCCCTGACCTCAACGCCACCGCCGAAGCCCGCGTGAAAGGTCTTGTGGGACTGCGTGATTGTGTGCAGGAACTGATCGACCTTCAGATGGATGCAGCGGTTCCAGACAGCACCATTACCCAAAAGCAGGCGGAACTGAACAGCCTCTATGACAGCTTTTCTGCAAAATATGGCCTTATCAATGACCGTGCAAATCGGCTGGCCTATGCAGATGATTCTTCCTATTACCTGCTCTGTGCGCTGGAAGTCATCGACGAGGACGGGAAACTGGAACGTAAGGCGGATATGTTCACCAAACGAACCATCAAGCCCCATCAGGCAGTGGCTACTGTGGATACCGCAAGCGAAGCACTGGCGGTGTCCATCTCGGAAAAAGCCTGCGTAGATATGAGCTATATGAGTCGGCTTACCGGAAAAACAAAAGAAGCACTGGCCGGAGAACTGCAAGGCGTGATCTTCCGTGTGCCGGGACAGCTGGAACAGGACGGCACACCCCATTATGTGACTGCTGATGAATACCTTTCCGGCAATGTACGCCGCAAACTGCGTCAGGCGCAGCGGGCGGCACAGCAGGACCCTTCTTTTGCAGTCAATGTGGAAGCTCTTACCGCCGCCCAGCCCAAAGACCTGGATGCGTCGGAGATCGAGGTGCGTCTGGGCGCTACCTGGATTGACAAGGAGTACATCCAGCAGTTTATGTACGAGACCTTCAACACCCCGTTTTATCTCCAGCGCAGCATTGAGGTCAACTATTCCTCCTTTACTGCTGAATGGCAGATCAAGGGGAAATCTTCTGTATCCTACAACGATGTGGCAGCTTATACCACCTACGGAACCAGCCGCGCCAACGCCTACAAGATTCTGGAGGATTCCTTAAACCTGCGGGATGTCCGTATCTATGACACCATAGAGGACGCAGACGGAAAAGAGCGCCGCGT
>ERZ791631.1264-NODE-1264-length-15776-cov-3.709624_pt1 | contig 15776 bp, 10 predicted proteins | sample MGYA00509961_ERZ791631 | MGnify/ENA primary metagenome ERZ791631 (study PRJEB30046, sample SAMN00715248) | human gut metagenome | study: EMG produced TPA metagenomics assembly of the A metagenome-wide association study of gut microbiota in type 2... | reverse complement strand
GCTGGTGAGGTCGGCTCCCGGCATGAGGTGCGTGCGTCCCTCCTTCTCGACCAGATAGGAGTAGGGGAAGGCCGAGGTGTCGTGGTGGTAGGAGTGGTGTCCCATGACCATCGTGAAGGCCCCTTCGAGCGCCGGCGACATGATGTAGGCCCCGCTGGCGAACTTGCAGCCGCGCAGATGCACCGACTGGTGTACGGCGCCGCTCTTGAAGAGGTGGTTGCTCTGGTTGGAGCCGCTCCCGGCGTTGAAGAACGAGAACATGCCGGCGATCAGGAGCGACGACTTGTGGTGCGAGACGGTGTAGGGACCCGCGAAGATCGAGGCTGCCTCCCCGTTTTCGCAGTGCGAGTTTGCGAAAAAGAGCGATTCGGCCGCCGTGAAGGCCTTGTCCAGCCGGCAGCTCTCGCCCACGAAGCAGCGTTCGACGATCGACCCGTTGTCGATGTGCGCCTTCTCGGCGGCGATGAAGTCATAGGCCTTGACGTCCACGCCGATATGCGCCCCGTCGCAGACGGTGCCGTTTTCGAGCATCGACGCCCCGTCGATGCACACTTCGTCGCCGATGCGGACTTCGCGGATGAATTTCGCGCCTACGATGCGGGTGTTGCGGCCTACGCTGCCCATCTCCGACGCACCCGCTTCGGCATAGGCCTCCACCATGCGTTCCAGCGCCGCAACGGTCTGCGGCCGGTGGCGGTAGACGGCCATCAGATAGGCTATCTGCGCCGACATCCGGTCGAATATCCTGACCGTGCGGCCCCCGCACTCGTTCATCGTCGCTACGCCCACGCCGTTGCCGAACGTGCTCCGGCGGCGGCATTCGAGAGCCGTGACGCCCTCTATGAGCGCGCCCTTGCCGATCCGGTAGTTGCATACGCGCGATCGGATGATGCGCGCGCCGGAGCCGATCTCGACCGTCCCCTCCAGATGGCTTTGCAGCAGCTGGAAGGGCGTGAAATCTTCGGAGACCCTCACCTGCGACCATGCTTCGGCCGAAGATCCGAGGGATTCGGCGGCGGAAATCTCCGCCGGAGTCATATATCTGAGTTGAGGCATCGGTGTCGTATTAAGCAGATGCAAATATAACGATTTAAGGCTAAATATCAAACTCGCGGCCCTCCCGGTCGATCTCCAGCCGCCTTCCGCCGCGGACGACCGGGGCGCGTCCGTTGCGGAACGGCTTCACGGCTTCGCATCCCGGACAGCTGATCCGGGTCCGGCCCGCGCCGTCGATATAGTGCCATGTCGCTCCGAGCCGCACCGCCGCCAGCCCTTCGGTGAAGTCGAATCCGCAGTCGTAGAGCGGCGGCACGACGACCTGTTCCGGCGTGCGGTAGCCCCACAGGCCGTTTTCGACGAAGAGTTCGGCCGCTTCGGCGACGGCGCCGTCCGTTGGGTCCTCTGTTGGGGCGCCTGTTGTGCTTTCTGCCGAGTCGCCCGCTGGGTCCTCTGTTGGGTCCTCTGTTGTGCCGTCTGCCGAGCCGTCCGCTGAGCTGTCTGCAGGGGCGTCTGTTGGGCCGGAATTTCCGCCTGCCGTTTCTTCCGCTCCCATTGCCCGCTTTGGTCCTGTTGATCCGGCTGTTTCCTTGGCTCCGGTTGTCCCTGTTGTTGCCGTATTCACTGTATTCTTCGTTTCCTCAGGTCCCGTTCTTTCATCCGTTTCCGTTGTTTCCGCCGCCAGTGCCAGCAGTTGCGGCAGCCCCGGCAGCCGGAGCGAAGGCGAACGGAGCAGCCGTGCAATCCGGTACTGCGCCGCGAGTCCCCTGCGCTCGAAGAGTGCGAGCACCTCGCAGAGCGCCGCGTCGGTTCCGATCTTCTGCGGCGTGAAGAGCAGCCCGTCGGCCTCGGAATAGCGGGCGTACAGCGTCGGGTCGAGCGCCAGCGCATGCAGCGCCGTGGAGATCAGGGCCGCCGGATAGTCGTCGAGCGAAGCGTCGAAATCCCGCACCGTTCGCGCGGGATGCTGGAAAGCCGCCGTGCCCAGTTCCGGGCTGTGCCGGCCTGCGAAGGCGGGCAGAAACATGGCGTCGAAATCGATCAGGTGGAGCCGTCCCCGGTTGTCCGCGACGATGTTTTCGGGTTTCAGGTCGCCGTGCGCCCAGTCGTCCGCCGTGAGCGCCGCGGCCATGCGGTCGAATGCGGCGGCAAATCTCCTCAGCCGCGCCGTGTCGCCCGCCTCGGCGGCTGCGGCGACCGCTTCGTGAAGCGTCACGCCTTCGATCCAGTCGCTCAGCACCACATCCACCCAGACGCCGCCTGCGGGCGAGGTGTAGATGAAAAGCTCCTGCGGCAGCAGCTTCTCGCCGTAGATTTCCGCCAGATGGCGCGGATGGTGCATGTAACAGCGCAGCGAGCGGACGCGGCCTTCGTAGCGGATGCGGAATACGACGGCGCTGTTGCCTGCCGAGTAGCATATGCGCCCCTTTCCGTCGCGGCACACCTCGATCTCGCCCAGTGTCCGGGTGAGGCCGTGCGTATCGGCCAGCGTGGTCAGGTATTGGCGCAGTGTGAACACGGCTTTTACTGATTGCGTATCTTGTTGCCGAGGATGAAGCCGAAGATACCGGTGAGCAGGATGCCGATCGTCGTCTGGACGACGTTGAGCATGTCTACCAGCGGGGATATGCCGCTGAGCTGCTCCGAACCGACGCCCGCCATGTTCTTCAGACTGATCCAGAAGGCCTGCAGGTAGGAGGGCAGCGAAGCGTTTCCCTGAAAGACGTAGGCGAAGAAGAGCACCAGCACCACGTAGGTCGTGACCATGCGGAAGAGACTCTCGCCGTAGCCGAACATGATGTCCATCAGCGTATTGGTCGCTATTTTCCATGCCAGCTGGGGTTTGTGCGACAGCGGTGCGCCGCGCCAGTCGGCCAGCATGCGCCGGCGTTCCATGCGGCGGCCCTTCACGTAGGCCCAGTTCGCGTCGCGCAGAAATCCGATGCCCGTCCACAAGCCGTTGAAGTTCTTGTATATCTCCTCGGCGTCGGCCCAGCGGGCATGCAGCGCCGCATCGGGACTCCACGCCGACTGCTCGGCGCGGTCGTTCCGGCGGACTCCCGTGCCGGAGGTGTTCCATTCGATCAGAAACTGCCTGTAGGCGTCGAGGTCCTGCTGGAGCAGCCTGCCGCCGGCGATGTTTTCGCGGCGTATGTTCACCCCTTCGCCGAAGTAGGCGTAGTAGAGGCTCGTCTCTCCGATCCGAGCCTTGCGCATGATGACGATTCCGGTGAGCATGGCGCGGTAAAGGTCGCAGAACCGGATTTCGGCCTCTTCGAAAGTGGCCCTTTCGATCTCGCAGTAGCGGAAGTCGCTCCATGCGATCTTCGCCCTGCGGAAACGGCAGTTGCGCAGCACGGCCTTGCGGAAGGAGACGCGCTCCATCCCGCAGCCGTCGAAATTGCACTCCGTGAGCGTGCATTCGTCGAATGTCACGTTTTCCACACGGCAGCCTTTGAAATCGATGTTCTTCAATTCGCGGCCCGTCAGGTCGAGGTCTCGTACGGCGCCGCTGCCGATCATTTTCAGCAGTTCGGTCTGGGTCATGGCAGAGTCGGTTTCGGGGTTTTAAAAAAAGCGGGGCTTCTGCAAGTCCCGCTTTTCTGTCAGTGGCAGTCGCAGTGCCCTTTTTCGTGGTCGCAACCGCCGCCGCAGTCGTCTCCGCAGTCTCCGCACGAGCAGCCGCCCTGCAGGTCTTCGGACGTTACGTCGCGCACCGATACGATCTCGACGTCGAAGTTGAGCGTCTTGCCGGCCATCGGGTGGTTGAAGTCCATCTTCACGGTCTCCTCGCCGACCTCCTTGACGATGCCCATCATGCGGTTGCCCTGATTGTCGCTCATCGGAACCTGCGAACCCACGAAGAGGATGTCCTCGGCGAGTTTGCCGTCCACCATGAATATGTTTTTGGGCAGGTCTACCACGGCGTCGGCGATCAGTTCGCCGTAACCGTCCTTCGGCTCAAGGGTAAACGAGACGGCTTCGCCGACCTCCTTGCCCAGAATCGCCTCTTCGAATTTGGGGAGCAGCATGCCTGTTCCGAAGATAAATTCGAGCGGCTGGCCCGGACGCGACTGGTCTGCGATCTGTCCGTCGACGGTGAGCTTGTAGTCCACGCCGACCATTTTGTTCTGTTCTACTTTCATAATAATTCGTTAAAAAATGTTTTTTCGTTTTCGTTGTTCCCGCCGGGTATTTCCGCCCGTTGTTCCCGGTCTGCGTTTCCGCCCGGCATTTCCGCCCGGCATTTCCCTCCGGCGGTGCTTGGCTTGCGGAGCGTTTCCGCGCTCCGCCTGCCTTTGCGGGGCTTGTCCGTTTCTGCCTGCCTGTTTTCTGCATGCGGTTACTTCCGCATACGGCAAAAAACGCGCCTGCCGGAACCCGGACGTTGGCTTGCAGCGCTGCGCCGCCCGCCGCCGGGACCGTTCTTTCGAACCGGCCGGCGGCTCCGTCAGCGGCGGAATCCGCGCCGTACGGGCTGCAAAGTTACATATAATTCCTTAATAATCGCGGCTTTCACGATTTATTCGCAATTCCTGCAGCAGAGGTTGCGGTCTCCGTAGCCGGCGTCGATCTTCGAAACATAGGGGAAGAACTTCGCTTGGCGCACCCATTCGAGCGGGAAGACCGCCTGCTGACGGGTGTAGGGATGCTGCCACTCGCCCGCGATCTCCACGGCCGTGTGGGGCGCATTGACCACCACGTTGTCGGGCTGTCCGACGGCCGCTTCGCACTCGCGCTTGATCGACACGAGGGCTTCGATGAAGCGGTCCATTTCGGCTTTCGGCTCCGATTCGGTCGGCTCGACCATCAGCGTCTCGTGCACGGGGAACGAGAGCGTCGGGGCATGGAATCCGTAGTCCATCAGCCGGTGGGCGATGTCGCCGCAGTCGATGTTGTAGTCCTTCTTGAAGTTGGTCAGGTCGAGGATCATCTCGTGACCCACGCGGCCCGTCTCGCCCGAATAGTAGGTTCTGAACTCCGATGCGAGTGCGGCGGACATGTAGTTGGCGTTGACGATCGCCATTTCCGTAGCGCGGCGCAGTCCGGCTTCACCCAGCATCTTGATATAACCGTAGGTTATGGGCAGCAGCAGTGCGGAGCCCCAAGGAGCCGATGCCACGGCGGTGATGCCTTCGTCGCCGCCCGTCGCCATAACCGAATGCGAGGGGAGGAAGGCTTTGAGGTGTTCGGCGACGCAGATCGGACCCACGCCCGGACCGCCGCCGCCGTGGGGCATGGCGAAGGTCTTGTGCAGGTTGAGGTGGCAGACGTCGGCGCCGATGTAGCCCGGATTGGTCAGGCCCACCTGCGCGTTCATGTTGGCGCCGTCCATGTAGACCTGTCCGCCCGCGTCGTGTACGGCGTCCACGATTTCGCGGATGCGGCTTTCGAACACCCCGTGCGTCGAGGGATAGGTCACCATCAGGCCGCACAACTCCGAACTGTACTCCTTGGCCTTGGCTTCGAGGTCCTCCACGTCGATGTTGCCGTTGGCGTCGCACGCCACGGTGACGATCTTCATGCCGGCCATGGCCGCCGACGCGGGGTTCGTGCCGTGGGCCGACGCGGGGATCAGCACCACGTTGCGGTAGCCCTGTCCGCGGCTCTGGTGGTAGGCGCGGATCACCATCAGCCCCGTGTACTCGCCCGCCGCGCCCGAATTGGGCTGCAGCGACGAGGCCGCGAAGCCCGTGATCGTCGCCAGATCGTTTTCCAACTCCGTGATCAACTGCATGTAACCCTCGGCCTGATCCGCCGGGGCGAAGGGGTGCATGTTCTGGAAGCCGGCCAGCGAAAGGGGCTGCATGAGCGCCGCGGCGTTGAGCTTCATGGTGCACGAACCTAAAGAGATCATCGAGTTGGCCAGCGATATGTCGCGCAGTTCCAGCTGTTTGATGTAGCGCATCAGGGCGCTTTCCGAACGGTAGGCGTTGAAGACCGGTTCGGTCAGGTAGGCCGAACGGCGGCGCAGGCCGGCCGGGACGTTGCTTTCGGTGACGGGCTTTACGGCCTTGGCTTTCTTGCCTTTGGCGGCGGCGAAGATGCGGATGACTTCGGTGATCTCCTCCGGAGTCGTGACTTCGTCGAACGACATGCGCACCGAACCTTCGGTCGGGTAGAAGAAGTTGATGCCGCTTTCGAGCGCCAGCGACTGTACGACGGCGGCTTCGGCGGCGACTTCGAGCGTGTCGAAATAGGCCGTTGCGGCGAGTTTGTAGTCCATCGCTTCGAGCGCCTTGGCTACCGTCGCGGCGGCCAGATGGGCCGTGTCGGCGGCGCGCTTCAGCCCTTCGGGACCGTTGTAGACGCAGTAGAAGCCCACCATCGAGGCCATCAGCGCCGAGGCGGTGCAGATGTTCGACGTGGCGCGCTCGCGCTTGATGTGCTGTTCGCGCATCTGGAGCGCCATGCGCAGCGCCCGGTTGCCCAGACGGTCCACCGAGACGCCGATGATGCGGCCCGGCATGTTGCGCTTGAAGGCTTCGCGCGTGGTCATGTAGCCCGCGCTCGGACCGCCCAGCCCCATCGGGGTGCCCAGACGCTGGGTCGAGCCGACGGCGATGTCGGCGCCCCATTCGCCGGGGGCTTTCAGAAGCGCCAGCGCCAGCAGGTCGGCGACGGCCGTGACCAGCGCGCCCTTGGCGTGGGCGGCGGCCGTGAAGTCCGCGTAGTCGCGCACGGCGCCGTTGGCGGCCGGATACTGGACGATGGCGCCGAACTCCTTGCCCGTAAAGCTGTATTCGTCGTATTCGTCGACGATCAGTTCGATGCCGAAGGGTTCGCTGCGGGTGAGCAGCACGTCGAGCGTCTGCGGGAAGATGTTGCGGTCGACGAAGAGCTGGTTGCGGCCCTCCCTGACGGCTTCGCGCGAGCGCAGGGCGAACATCATCAGCATCGCTTCGGCGGCGGCGGTGGCCTCGTCCAGCAGCGAGCAGTTGCCGATCTCCATGCCCGTGAGCGAGATCACGGCGGTCTGGAAGTTCAGCAGCGCTTCGAGGCGGCCCTGCGAAATCTCGGCCTGATAGGGCGTATAGGAGGTGTACCACGCGGGATTCTCGAAGACGTTGCGCGTGACGGCGGCGGGAACCGCGCAGGGGTAGTAGCCCATGCCGATGAACGACCGCAGGCAGCGGTTGCGCTCGGCCAGAGCGCGGATATGGCCTGCGAATTCGTACTCGCTCATGCCCTCCGCGGGCAGCGCGAGCGGTTTCTTGAGCCGGATGGAGTGCGGAATAACCTGCGAGATCAGCTCGTCGACCGACTTGACGCCGATCGTTTCGAGCATGGCTTTGAGTTCCTTTTCGTTGCTGACGCCGATGTGGCGTTCGGAAAATTTGTCGAACATATCTGTTAGTTGTATGAAGTTATGGGGACTTGGCGCCGCGGTGCGGCGGAATTATCGTTTCGGGGCCGGGTCGGAACCGGGCGGTCGTTTATTGTCTTGCATGGTTTGCGTCCGGATGACGCCGGGGCGTGCGGACGATTCTCAATATTGAAAACTGCTGCCGCCGATGAATTCGCGCAGGATCGAGGTGGGCGGAATCTCGTCGGGCGGGATGGGGATGAAGTTGTCGAGGAACTTCAGCATGCGGCGCGCTTCGTCGTATTCGGGCACCGTGTCGGGCACTTCGCGGAGGATTTTCTCGGCGAAGGGGCGCAGGACCGAAATCTCGTAGAAGAGCGACGAGTTGAGCATGACGTCGGCGTTCTCCTGATAGGGGAAGATATGCTTCTCCTCGCCGCGGCGGACCGAGGCCCAGCGCGAGAGCGTGGCCAGCGCGTCGGCGCCCCGCTGCCGGTAGTCGCGCGTCAGGCGGCGCAGCAGGCGGTTGTCGGTGGTGGCAATGCGCGAGAGGTTGTCCATCGCCACCGACGTGAAGCAGGAGATGTAGATGCGGAACTTCTGCTCTTCGGGAACGCCCGGCGTGAGACGGGGATTGAGTCCGTGGATACCCTCGACGATCAGAATCGAACGCTCGTCGAGCGTCAGCGGGTCGTTGTGCTGCATGCGGCGTCCCGTGATGAAGTTGTAGCGCGGAATATCGACGCTCTCGCCGCGCATCAGGCGGCGGAGGTGGTCGTTGAACAGTTCGAGGTCGATGGCTTCGAGCGCTTCGTAGTCATACTCGCCGTCGGCGTCCTTCGGGGTCTTTTCGCGGTCCACGAAGTAGTCGTCGAGCGAGATCAGCACCGGTTTCAGCCCCAGCACGCCCAGCTGGATGCCCAGCCGCTTGGCCGAGGTGGTCTTGCCGCTCGACGAGGGACCGGAGATCAGCACGATGCGCACGCCGCGCGAGAGGTTGGCGTCGTAGATGGTGTCGGCGACCCATGCGAATTTGCGTTCGTGGAACGCTTCGGCGAGTTTTATCATGCCGCCGGCGTCGCCCGCGAGCACCTTCGAATTGACGTCGCCCACGGTGGGGACGCCCATGATCCGGACCCACGACTGGTACTCCTGAAAAATGCCAAACATCTTCTCCTGCTGGACGTTCTTGTTGAGCACGCCGGGGTTCGTCCGCAGGGGCAGGGCCAGATAGAAGCCCTTGTAGTAGGGTTCGATGCAGAAGCGGTCGATGTAGCCCGTCGAGGGGGCCAGCGCGCCGTAGAAGTAGCCGGCCGTGCCGTCCAGCGTGTACAGGTCGCTGTAGAGCCGCGGACGGGTATCGAGCAGCGCCGTCTTGTCGTCGAAGCCCTGTTCGGCGTAGATGGCGCGGAGTTCGCTCGTGAGCACCTTGGTGCGTTCGATGGGGAGGTTCTGCGCCACCACTTCGCGCATGTGCCCTTCGAGCGCCGCGGCCTGTTCGTGGGTGAATTCGTCGAGTCCTTCAAGCTCGCAGTAGAACCCGCTCTGACCCATCGAGTGGCGGATATGGAGCGTATGTCCCGGAAAGAGCGTGCGCGCGGCCTTCTGGAGAATGAACCACGAGGTGCGCTGGTAGACGCGGATGCCCGCGAAGTCGGTGATGTCCACGAAGCGGACCGTCACCGGGGTATATATTTTGTAGTTGAGCTCCTTGATGCGGTTGTTCACGAACGCCGCGAGGAACGGGTAGCGTCCCGGCGTCAGCCGTGCGGCCACGTCGGAGAGCGGGGTGCCCATTGCCACCCGGATCGGACCTCCGAGGTTGTCGCATATGACTTTGATGCTGTCTGCCATAAGTTTTTCTGCTGAATGAAGTGTAAAGATATGAATTATTTGTAACTTTGACAAACTCAAAATCGATATTATGGAAAGAATACTCCGCACGGTTCTGATCGTCACGGCGGCGATCGCGGCGGCCTGCGCCCCCCGCGAGCGGACGCTCGTTTTGCTGTCGACGAACGACATGCACGCCAAAATCCAGCACTTTCCGCGTCTGGCGGCGGCCGTCGAGGCGTGCCGCGACACGGCGCAGCTGGTGGTGCTGGTCGACGCCGGCGACCGCTGGACGGGAAACGCCTACGTAGACCGGGCGGCGACGCCGGGGATGCCGATGATCGCGCTGATGAACGGGCTGGGGTATGACGTGGCGACGCTCGGCAACCACGAATTCGACCACGGGCAGGCGTTTCTGGGTCGGATGATAGACAGCATGGATTTCGAAGTGGTGTGCGCCAATGTAGTGAGCGACACCTGCTCTTTTCCTCCGCTGCCGCCTTACACGGTGCTCGAAGAGGGCGGATTCCGCATCGGATTCGTCGGCGTGGTGACCAACTACGAGGGGCCGGGGCATCCGGCGGGCAATGCGTCGAGCTTCGCGGGGCTGACCTTTCCCGATCCGCAGCGGATGGCGCTGAAATACGCCGCCGAGCTGCGCCCCAAGTGCGACGTGCTGGTGCTCGTTTCGCACATGGGCGACGACCGCGACCGGGAACTGCTCGCCGGGGGCGCTTCGCAGTACGACGTGGTGATCGGCGGGCACACGCACGAGGAGGTCGATACGCTGATCGGCGGCACGCTGCTCACGCAGACGGGGAAGGATCTGCGGAACATAGGCGTCACGACGATACGCATGAAGGGCAAGAAGGTCGCCGGCGTGGATTTCCGGCTCGTGCCGCTGGCCGGTTACGAGCCTGATCCGGTTTTCCAGAAGCAGGTGGACGCCTGTTACGCCAATCCGGAGCTGAACAGACCGATGGGCGGGTTCGGGAACGCCGCGAACAAGTGGGGGCTGGCGAACTGGATGGCCGGGGCGGTGGCCGACGGGATCGACGCCGAGATCGGATTCTACCATATCGGGGGCGTGCGGCTCGACTCAATTCCCGCGGGCGGCGTGAGCGCGGCCAGCGTATACGGGCTGGAGCCGTTCGGGACGCTGGTGGCCGAGATGAAGATGACGCCGGCGGATATGCGGCGGATGATCGTTTCGAAATACAACGATCCGGTGAACGTCAAGGAGGCGCACCGCATCGACCTGATTTCGACAACGCCCTATGTGATCGTTACCGATCAGGCGGACAATGCGCTCGACGTGGAGTTCCCCAAGCTGCGCGAAGGGAAGGTCTACACGGTCGCCGTCAGCGATTACGTCTACAAGAATTACAACGACCTGAATTACACCGACGGCAAGATTACCGAAGAGGATGTGACCGGGATTCTGCTCGAAGAGCTGGAGGAGGACTCTCCGCTCCGGATCGACAACACGCCGCGGCAGCGGGTGCGGCGGAAGTAGGCCTGCGGACGGGGCGGCCTGCGTCCGGACGGAACAGTGGTTTGTGACCGCGGGCCTGCGACGGGCGGGAAAAGCATTTGCGGCGGTGTCCCGGCTGCGCGACCGGTCGGCCGGAAGGTGTGCGGGCGCGGCGGCGGAGTCGTCCGGGGCGTGCCCGCGGCCGGGAGGTGTAAAAAACTGTCGGTAAGCGATTTTTTGCGCTCAATCTTTCATTTTTTCAGTTGAAAAGAGTATCTTTGCACTCCCCGTATGCGCGCACGAGGCGCGGATGAGGGGCTATGAATTTCATTATTAATCATTTAACGAGCGATTGTATCGCACAAAGTATTTCCGTTATGGAAGAAACGAAAACTGTAGTCGCAAACGAGAATTTCGACTGGAACGCATTTGAAAACGATCTGGGTGTCTATTCGCAGCCCAAGGAGGAGATTGCCGAAGCGTATGACAAGACGCTTTCGAACGTCAATGTCGGCGAAGTCGTGGAAGGTACCGTAACCGGCATAACCAAGCGTGAGGTTCTTGTGAACATCGGCTACAAAAGCGAGGGCGTCATCCCCGTTTCCGAGTTCCGTTACAACCCCGATCTGGCGGTGGGCGACAAAATCGAAGTGTATGTCGAGTCGGCCGAGGACAAGAACGGCCAGCTGGCCCTTTCGCACAAGAAGGCCCGTCAGCTCAAGTCGTGGGACCGTGTGAACGAGGCCCTCGAAAAGGACGAAATCATCAAGGGTTACATCAAGTGCCGCACCAAGGGCGGTATGATCGTAGACGTATTCGGCATCGAGGCGTTCCTGCCCGGTTCGCAGATCGACGTGAAGCCGATCCGCGACTACGACGTATACGTGGACAAGACCATGGAATTCAAGGTCGTCAAGATCAATCAGGAGTTCCGCAACGTGGTCGTTTCGCACAAGGCGCTCATCGAGGCCGAGCTTGAGGCCCAGAAGCAGGTCATCATGTCGAAACTCGAAAAGGGCCAGATTCTCGAAGGTACCGTCAAGAACATCACTTCGTACGGCGTATTCGTCGATCTGGGCGGTGTGGACGGTCTGATCCACATCACGGACCTTTCGTGGGGCCGCGTGAACCATCCCGAAGAGATCGTGGCGCTCGACCAGAAGATTCAGGTCGTGATCCTCGACTTCGACGACGCCAAGAAGCGTATCGCACTGGGTCTGAAGCAGCTTACGGCTCATCCGTGGGAGGCGCTCGACCAGAACCTCAAGGTCGGCGACAAGGTCAAGGGCCGCGTGGTCGTGATGGCCGATTACGGCGCGTTCGTGGAGATCGCTCCCGGCGTGGAGGGTCTGATCCACGTGTCGGAGATGTCGTGGAGCCAGCATCTGCGTTCGGCGCAGGAGTTCATGAAGGTCGGCGACGAGGTCGAGGCCGTTATCCTGACGCTCGACCGTGAGGAGCGCAAAATGTCGCTCGGCATCAAGCAGCTCACGCCCGATCCGTGGGAGAATATCGAAACCAAATATCCCGTGGGCACGAAGTGCACGGCCAAGGTTCGCAACTTCACCAACTTCGGTATCTTCGTAGAGATCGAGGAGGGTATCGACGGCCTGATCCACATTTCGGACCTGAGCTGGACCAAGAAGGTGAAGCACCCCGGCGAATTCACGTCGGTAGGCGCGGATATCGAGGTCGTGGTGCTGGAGATCGACAAGGAGAACCGTCGTCTGTCGCTGGGCCACAAGCAGCTGGAGGAGAACCCGTGGAACGAGTTCGAAAACCAGTTCTCGGTGGACAGCATCCACGAGGGTACGATTACCGAGATGACCGACAAGGGCGCAGTGGTCGCTCTGGGCGAGAACATCGAGGGCTTCTGCCCTGCACGTCAGCTCACCAAGGAGGACGGCACCACGCCGAAGGCCGGCGACAAGCTCGACTTCAAGGTGATCGAGTTCTCGAAGGCTACCAAGCGTATCACCCTTTCGCATCTTCGTACGTACGAGGAGGCCAAGCGCGCCGAGGTTGCAGCCGAGAAGGCTGAGAAGCGTGCCGCTGCCGATGCGACGAAATCGACCGTGAAGAAGATCAACGCTTCGGTCGAGAAGACGACGCTGGGCGATATCGCAGGTCTGGCCGCTCTGAAGAGCGCCATGGAGGCTGCCGAGGCGAAGAACGCCAAGAAAGCCGCTGCCAAGGAAGAGACCGAGGAGTAATTCCCGGAAGAGAGGGCGGGACGGTTGCGTTCCGTCCGATATAGGCGAAAGTCCGCAGGTGCGAGCCTGCGGACTTTTTTTGTCGGGGGCGGTTGTGAGAAGACGGTTTCCGGTCGTTCGGAAGTCTCTCGTCGTTCGGACATCTCTTGTCGTTCGGACATCTCTCGTCGGTCGAAAGTCTCTCGATGGCTGCGAATCGGTGGCGGCGGGTGAATTTTTCGGCGGATTTCTTGGGCGCGGCGCAATAAGCGGGTATATTTGGGGGTTGAATAGTAAAAACTAACTGACGACTGTATTATGAAAAAAATGATAGTGGTTTTGCTGTCCGCCTTCGCGCTTCTGTCGGGCGGGGATGCGTGTTTCGCTCAGGTGAGCGCTGCCCGGCACGGCGGCGTGCATCCGGGGCGGGACAGAAGGCCCGAAGGGTATTCCAAGGACAGCTGGACGGTTTATTACCGGGGGCTGAAGGTCGAGGGGGCTTCGGCTTCGTCGTTCGTCGATCTGGGGGACGGCTACGGCAAGGACAACTGGAAGGTGTTTTACTGCGGTGAAGAGGTAAAGGGCGCTTCGGCTTCGTCGTTCGAGAGTCTGGGAAAGGGACGCGGCAGGGATAATTGGAATACCTATCTGTACGGGGAGCGGCAGCGTGCAAATGCGAAGATGACCCGGACGCTGGGCGGCGGCTATTCCAAAGGCAGCTGGACGGTCTATTACCGGGAGCGCGAGGTGGAAGGGGCTGCGGCCGGTTCGTTCGTCAGTCTCGGCGGGGGATACGGAAAGGATGCGTGGACGGTGTTTTTTCAGGGCCGCAAAGTCGGCGGCGCATCGGCTTCGTCGTTCGAAAATATCGGCAAAGGGTATGGAAAGGATGCATGGAGCGTCTATTACCGGGGCGAAAAGATCGACGGTGCGTCTCCGGCCACGTTCGAAGTCCCTTCGCAGCGATGGTGACGGCCCGACGCAGCGACCGGGAAAGGGCCGGAAGCGATTTTCCCCTGCCGCAACGATCTGCGGCAGGGGAAAATCGTTATAGTCGGGCCGGAGGTCCGGCCTTTCCGGCCCTGAGGGCGGGCATTATTCGGCCACGGCCATTTCGTTCACATCCTCTTCGGCCAGACACGAGAGCAGCGAGTCGGTGGAGACCTCCTCTTTGAGGATCATGCCCAGTTCGCGGGCGATTTCGGTCTCGCCCATCATCTCTGCGAAGACTTTCAGCGTGCCGTACGAGGCGATCTCGTAATGTTCGGCTTTCTGGGCGGCCAGAATAAGGCCCGCATCCCGCGTATAGGAGTCTTTCCGGGTGTCCTCGATCATGCTTTCGGCCTCGGAGACAAGTCCTTCCATGGCTTCGCACTTCTTGGCCTGCGGGGTTTTGCCCAGCAGTTCGAAAACCCGCTTCAGCCGTTCGATCTGGCCTGCGGTCTCCTCGATGTGTTTCTCGAAAGCGGCGGCCAGCTTCGGGCTGGTGGCGGCCTTTTTCATCTTTTTGAGTCCGGACGAAAGGTGTTTCTCGGCCCAGTAGACGTCTTTGATCTGGTCGAGGAAGAATTCGCGGAAGTGGGGCGAATCGGTGTTTTTGTTTCTCTTGGTGTTCATAACGTTTCGTTTTAAAGTTTTTAACGTGCAAGGGGGCTGCGATCGCAGCAAAATCGGTCTTTAAAAAAACAACTTCCGTGCCAGCCGCCTCCGGCGCCGCACTTCGCAGGGTGGGGCGAGCAGGGCGCGGCGGGCGACGGACGGCCTTTCGGGTGTGCGGCGGGCGGCATGCCGCGAAAGGAGACGGGGGCGGAGGACGGGCACTGTTTTTGTTTTTGGGCGGGATAAACCCCGAAAGGATGAACAGATTCAAGCCCCACATCGCCCTGCTGATTTGCAATATCGTATGGGCCATGGACTACCCTTTTTACAACATCGTGCTGCCGCGTTACGTCCATCCGATGGCGATGGTCTCCGGGTCGCTGATCGCGACGGCGCTCTTCTCGCTGGTGCCGCTGTTGTGGCAGAAGGCCGAAAAGGTCGAGAAGGCCGATGTGCGGAAGCTGATCGGCGCCGCGCTGCTGATCGGCGTCCTGCGCAAGGTGTTCATCATGTACGGCCTTTCGATGACTTCGCCCATCGACGGTTCGATCATCGATACCATCGTGCCGCTGCTGGTGCTGCTGCTCTCGGTGCTGCTGGGGATGGACCGTTTTACGAAATTGAAGATCGCGGGGCTGGTGCTCGGCATGGCGGGAGCCGTGGCCGTGGTGCTGGCGGGCGCGTCGTCGTCGCACCAGCATTCGCACCTCTGGGGCAACGTGATGATTCTGCTCTGCGCCTGCGTTACGTCGCTCTACATGGTGTGGTTCAAGCGGCTGATCGCCAAATACCGCATTACGACGGTGCTGCGGTGGGTTTACTGTGCGGCGGCGGTCATGGCCCTGCCGTTCGGTATAGGCCCGATCGTTCACACCGATTTCGCAGCCATTGCCCGTCACGCCCTATTTCCGACGCTTTTCGTGCTGATGGTCCCGACCTATGTGCCCAACCTGATGCTCAACTATGCCCTCAAAACGGTACAGCCCACCGTGTCGAGCATCTACACCTATTTGCAGCCCGTGCTGGCGATCGCCATTTCGGTCGGGATGGGGCTGGATAAACTGCACGCCGACACGGTGATCTTTGCGCTGGTGATTTTCGTCGGGGTGGGGCTGGTGCTCCGGTCCTACACGGTGAAACCCCGGCAGGCCGATCCGCCTGCGGCGGGGCCGCATTGACGGGGCTGTCAACGAAAAAAGAGCCTCCCTTTCGGGGAGGCTCTTTTCGTATGGTGTGCTTTCGAGTTACTCGGCAGCGGAAACCGAGAACTTGATCGTAGCCTTGACCTCCTTGTGCAGGCGGACCGTAGCCTCGAACTCGCCGACGGTCTTGATGGCCTCGACGCTGATCTGCTTGCGGTCTACGGTGATGCCCT
>ERZ791631.1263-NODE-1263-length-15776-cov-4.261434_pt1 | contig 15776 bp, 8 predicted proteins | sample MGYA00509961_ERZ791631 | MGnify/ENA primary metagenome ERZ791631 (study PRJEB30046, sample SAMN00715248) | human gut metagenome | study: EMG produced TPA metagenomics assembly of the A metagenome-wide association study of gut microbiota in type 2... | reverse complement strand
CGGCAAAATCTGCTGCCACCACTGTATCATATTAAGCGCTCCTAAATAAAAAGCACGCCTGCCACAGAATATTCATCCTGAAACAAACATGCTTTTTATTCATAATCATCAGTCCGAAATCCGGTTCAGTGTGAAATCATCCACTGTTCCCCAGCTGCCCACGTTACACTGGAACCGTACTCCGATCTTAACCGTTCCATCCGTAACCTTAATCTCCTTAATCGTCGGATTCTGCCAGTCATTGTAGGTGGTCAGCATAAACGGAGCCGTCTGCCCGCCATCTGCAGTCACTGCATACAGTTCCATGGACGCATCCGATGACATATCACCGCCCTGTGAAAATACAGACAACTGATACGTTCCATTCTCCAGACCGGTCACTTCCTGCTCAATGGAAAATTCCATATCTGAATCCCCGGACCAAAAGTGAAATGCGGTCTCACCGGAATGTGCATCATCCGCTTTTACCTGATAATCAGTCGGATCGGCTTCCCCTTCATAAGAGACTTTCCACATTGAACGGTTTTTATCTTCAAAACCTGGATTGACCGCATAATTTACCATTTCCACTTCCACATGTGCGGTAACAGTGGTTCCATCTTCCAATGCCCCTTCGATCTCATAACTGCCGGCTTTCGTGGTATCGATTGCCTTCATCTGTGTCTCATTCCAGCTTACAGATTGTTTTTTATTCTGTGAACGGTCATTGTATACAACATCAATACTCTCCGGCAGAACCAGATCTTCGCCTACATTGCAGGAGACGTAAACATCCGGGATATAGTCAACTGCAAGCGGCGCTGTTGCGCCATATTTTAAATACTTAAATACATTCAAAGAAGCCAGTGGGTGTCCGGTAAAATCAAACATTGCCTGATTGTCCCAGGAACAGCCTCCATAGTATAACCCTGCATCATCCGGGTCATACTCAGCCGAATAACTGCTTGCCCAACCGCTTCCGTATTTCTCCCACAGAGCGGAATTATCTGCATCGGCTGATCCGACAGGGATCCATGTGCCTTCCCAGTAAAAGACACCTTCCACTCCGGCCTCATTTGCGGCTGCACAGATATCACGGATCACTGTTGCCTGACTCTGTACCGTTGCACCGTAACCGTCTGTCAGGTCATCGGTTCCTTTCAGGCTGTTGCTAAAACCGTCTCCATCCTCAGATGTATAACAGTAAGAAGTCTCTGCAATATATACTTCTTTTCCGTACTTATCCTCGATCAGTTTTGCTACGTTCTGCATATTTTCATTGGTTCCGTCCCAGAACGGATAGAAGGAAAGACCAAACATATCATAGTCCACACCGGCATCTTTTAAATTTGCTGCCATCGTATCGATCTGGTCATTATCCTCAATGTTCGTATAATGTACGGCAACTTTAATGTCTTTTCCATAAGACTCTGCCACTTCTCTCACTGCCTTACTTCCGGAATTTAAAAGCTGCATCACGGCATCCACATCTGTTTCCCCGGACATACCGTTATTGATCTCATTTCCGATCTGCACCATCCCGACATCCACACCGGCATCTAACAGCTTTCCAAGGCTCTCTGTCGTATAATCATAGAGTGCATCACTCTTTTCATCGACTGTCATACCTTTCCATGCCTTCGGTGCATGCTGTCTTTTCGGATCTGCCCAGAAATCTGAATAGTGAAAATCAATGCAGACCTTCATTCCGTATCTGGCTGCACGCACACCAAGTTTCATGGCAGTCGTCAGATCATTGTTTCCGCCGCCATAGCCATTGCCGTTCTCGTCATACGGATCATTCCATACACGCAGGCGGATATAATTGACTCCGGACTGTGCAAGTGTCTCAAACACATCCTGCTCTTTTCCATCGTAGCCATAATACACAGCCCCGCTGTTTTCCACAGAAAGAACTGCGGATGCATCCATGCCCCGGATAAAGTCATCTGAAATATCCGCAACCGGTTGCACAAAAATATCAGACTCCTCCGGTCCGTCCGGCAGCGTGAATGTTGTAACTTCTCCCACCGGCTCAACCACATCTTCCGATGTATTGTTCTCCTGTACTTCTGTCTGTGTTTCTGATTCCTGCTGTGCCTCTGATACATCCGCTATCCGGGCTTCATTCTGTGCTTCTGTTATTAAAGAAACGTCTTCTGTCTTTGTCCCTGTCGTTCCGGCAGAATCCCCACATCCTGCCAGAAGAACAGTTCCAAGACTTACGCTGACACATGCCGCCAGTAGTTTTCTGTAAACCTGTTTTTTCATAATGTTCACCTTTTCTGTGTGTGAAAAAATTTTTTCACACTCCCCTCCATAAATTTGCTCTTTTTTCCACGATTTCTCTATATTCTTAAGGTACCTGCGGCTGACTGCTTCAGCAACATTCTTTCTCTCCAATATAGCGCAATCGGTTGCGCTTTTTTATTTTATAACTTTGCTGTCTTAACGTCAACCTGAGCATGCATTTTTGTGACATTTTTACGACATTCATACTGTCATTTTGGTCAACATTAACATGTGCGCTCCCGTGACATTTTTCCCATATTATGGTATAATTTTTGTTCGGCTAAATTACTTTTAATCTGATTACAGGGGAATGAAATTATGAATCTGCAACCAAAAATATTATCCAACGCTTTTTTGATCAACGGGTACACTCCCGCTGTAGATATGATTCTCGTGATCTTATGTATATTACTTTTACTGCTTCTCCGGGAGACATTTATCCGCCGCAGCAGACTTTTTCTGCTTTTTCGCACCTGCATCGCGCTTTTGCTGATTGCAGCCTTCAGCAATTCCTGCTTTTACTATACTGTACTGTATTTCGACAGTGATACCACTTTATGTATTCTGCGTGCAATATATCATTCAAGCCTGCTGCTCATTTTTTGTCTGTATGCGGCTTATTTAAAGATTTTGATTGGTATTCCGGGAAAAACAGGACATATCATGAATATTTTCCTATATTCCTTATATATCATTTTTGCCGTTGTGGATGCACTGTCACCTGTATTGGGTTACAGTTTCTACCGGGACAGCTCAGGTGCATGGCATGATAACCTTTATTTAAAACCGTTTACGATTGCTTACGGGATTTATATGGCGTTTATTTTTTTCCTGTTACTTTACTATCATAAACGCATTCCAACAAGTTTATTCCATATGCTCGTGATCGTACAGTTCATCTGTGTTTTTCTCGTCTGTGCAGAAAACCATTTTGGCAGCAATACCTTCCTTGCCATCACCTTTCTCCTGCCGATCATGGTAATCCTTTATATGGTACATGGAAGTTCTTACAGTATCAAGACAGGGGCCCTGAATGCTGATTCCCTAAACGAATATTTAAACCAGCAGGCGTCAATTCAAATTTCTACTTATTATATGTGTCTCCGTTTCGACACTGATTCCGAATATGTGATGCCGGATGAGCTTGGCAAACTTTTTTTCAACTTCTGGAACGGCTACTTTAAAAACGGACTCCTCTTCCACCCATCTACAGATTTTTTTGTTCTTGCAATTGATGTCAGTGACATCCGGAATGCAGATAAAATCGCACAGGATATGATCCAGAATGACTTTAAACGCCATTTTGAAACTTATAAACTGCCTTATAAGATCGTTATGTTCAATCATCTGGATTTCTGTGAAAACTTAGAGCAGTTTTACGAACTTTTTAACTTCTTTGCAGAACCGATGGAACTAAATAATTTCCGCTCCTGCGACACCACCGATTATAAAAGTTTTCATGATATGAAATATCTCTCGGCGCAGTTAAAAGATATTGCAGAAAACGGTTCCCTTGATGACGAAAGAGTTCTTGTATACTGCCAGCCGGTCCGCAACGTAAATGCCGGCAATTATGACACCGCAGAAGCACTGATGCGTCTGAAACTAAAGGACACCGGCATGGTATATCCAAACCGGTTTATTCCGCTCGCTGAAAAGAATGGCTATATCCACAAATTAAGCATGATCATTTTAAATAAGACCTGCCGTGCGATCCGGGAATTTCAGGATGAAGGTTACCCGCTCTCCCGTGTTTCCGTAAATCTTTCCATTTCAGAGCTCTCCAACAAAAATTTTATGGAAGAGTTCCGGCAGATCGTAGAAAGAAACGGTGTTGATTTTCATACCATCGCAGTGGAACTGACCGAGAGCCGCAACGATACCGAATACGAACTCGTTCTTGACCGTGTAATGCAGTTTAAATCCCTCGGTGTATGTACTTACCTCGACGATTTTGGAACCGGATATTCTAATTTTGACCGGATTCTTAGCTTAAAACTTGATGTTGTAAAATTTGACCGCAGCCTTCTTCTGATGGCAAATAAGGATGAAAATTCCCAGTTTATCCTGAACTACTTTTCCACTGCTTTTGAAAAACTCGGATATAAAGTACTCTATGAGGGCGTGGAAACAGACGAACAGGAAGAAATTTGTGTAAACAGTCATGCAGACTATCTGCAGGGATTCAAATTTTCAAAACCGATCCCGATTGAAGAACTGAAAAACTTTCTTTCTCCGATACAGGAATAACTTCATTTCTCCTGTATAGCATGGTTGTTACCGTATTTTTTTACAAACAAAAATGTTTTCTTTGCAAATCACTTGACATCATTATCTGATAAAAGTATAATCTGTTCTAAATCATATCAGAATAGTATGAATTAAGAAGAAGATGGAGATTATGAAAAAAAGAAAGGGACAAGTTTTATGAAGAAAAAAGTGATTTCAATTTTACTGACAGCCGTTTTAGCCACAGGAATGGCAGCATGCGGTTCTGACAGCAGCGCAGCAGATACTTCCGCAGATAATACAACTGGCAATGCAGAAAGTACAACAGAAGCATCTGATGATTCTGCCACAAAACCTGTACTGACCGTTGGCATGGAAGGAACTTATGCTCCATATACATACCATGATGAAAACGGTACTTTAACCGGTTTTGAGGTTGATATGGCAAATGCGATCGGTGAAAAAATGGGATATGATGTTGAATTTGTTGAAACAGAGTGGGATTCCATCACTGCTGCACTTGATGCCGGTAATTTTGATGCAGTTATGAATCAGGTAACCATTACCGACGAGCGTAAAGAAAAATATGACTTTTCTACACCGTATATTTATACAAGACCGGTTCTCATTGTTGCTGCTGACAACACCGATATCACTTCTTTTGAAGATGTGAACGGCAAAAAAGCCGCAGAAGGACTTACCTCAAACTTCAATGAAATTGCCAAAAGCTATGGTGCTGAAATCGTCGGGCAGGATAAATTCGCACTTGCCATGGAATGTGTTTTAAGTGGCGAAGCTGATTGTGCTATCAATGATGAGCTGACCTATGCTTACTGGAAACAGCAGAAGGGCGGCGACGAATCCACAAAGATTGTTGCTGAATCAGATGACGTAAATGCAAGTGCCGTAATGTTGAAAAAAGGCAATGATGAATTAGTTGAAAAAATCAACACTGCCATCGACGCATTAATCGCAGATGGAACAGTCAAAGAAATTTCTGAGAAATACTTTGGCATTGACGTATCTCAGCCTTAATATATAGAATTTAAACATGGCAATAGAATGTACTATATCGTTCTATTGTCATGAATTACTTTCGTTACAGGAGAAAAATCATGGGATCATATGCATACCTGACAGCGGGTATTATTACAGCAAGACAAGCGGAACTGATGAAAAATGCATTCTGGCCAATGCTAAGACAGGGCCTTCTTTACACGATTCCCCTGACACTGGTATCCTTTGCGATCGGTGTCATCATTGCCGTGCTGTGTGCACTTTTTATTATCAACAAAATACCGGTATTAAAACAGATCGCCGGAATCTATATCTGGGTATTCCGCGGAACCCCTCTGCTGGTACAGTTATTTATCATGTACTGGGGTATCTGTAATCCCCTTGGCATCAACAAGTGGGTTGCCTGTATCTCGGCACTCTCCTTAAATGTAGGTGCCTACTCCGCAGAGACGATCCGTGCGGCAATCCTTTCCATCAATAAAGGTCAGTGGGAGGCAGGCTATTCCCTCGGAATGAGTTATCAGCAGACATTCCGCCGTATCATCATTCCGCAGGCTGCTACTGTATCAATACCACCGCTTTTTAACACCTTTATCGGTCTTGTCAAGGATACTTCCCTTGCATCTACGATCATGATCGGTGAGATGTTCCGTAAAGCACAGGAAGCCGCAGCAAGCTCACTCGAATACCTTTGGATCTATATCGAAGTTGCACTCATTTACCTTCTTTTCTGTACGCTGTTGACCGGACTGCAGAAATGGATTGAGAAAAAACTGCGTGTCGGAAAGTAGAGGTAGCATATGTATTCTTTAGATAACATTTATAAATCATTTGACAATAATCAGGTCTTAAAAGGTGTCTCCTTAGAGATTCCGAAAAATAAAACCACCGTCCTGATCGGGCCATCCGGTTCCGGTAAGACAACACTGTTACGCTGTATCAATCTGCTTGAAATCCCGGACAGCGGCACCGTGAATGTAAACGGTTCCTCTATGACCTTTCATGAAGGACAGAAAGTAAAATACAGCAGTAACGAGATTCGAAATATCCGTATGAAAACCGGTATGGTATTTCAGAATTTTCAGCTTTTTCCTCACAAAACTGTGCTGGAAAATATTATGGAAGGTCCCATCACGGTCTTAAAAAAAGACCGTGCAGAATGTGAAAAAGAGGCACTTTCCCTTTTAGAGAAAGTTGGACTCTCTGATAAGCGCGATGCTTATCCGGGGCAGCTCTCCGGCGGTCAGCAGCAGCGTATTGCCATTGCAAGGGCACTCGCGATGAAACCGGAACTTCTGCTTTTTGATGAACCTACCAGTGCGTTAGACCCGGAACTTGAAGTGGAAGTCTTAAATATCATCCGCAGACTGGTTGACGAGAAACAGACCATCGTGATCATTACACACAAGATGTCTTTCGCAAGAGAAGTGGCAGATAAAGTTGTTTTCTTCGATGAGGGAAAAATCTTAAAAGAGGGAACTTACACCGAACTTGAGCAGAGTAACATTCCAAGGATCACACAGTTCTTAAATATGTTGAACTAAACAATAGACCGCCTCACAGGAAACCTGTTGTCATGAATAAGTAAAAAATCCGTGCAGGATCAGTTTTGATCCGCACGGATTTTTTGCTGTCAGCCTTATCTACGCTCCAGATAATCATTATTATGATAAATCTTTTTATTTTCCACAGCGCACTGCATTTGAAGCAGTTCCTTTCACCGATGTTTTTCCGGCATTTTTTACGGCTCTTACTTTATAGTAATATGTTTTTCCTTTCTTCGCTTTGCCGTCTGTGTAAGAAACAATAGTGCCCTTTTTCAGCGTCTTTATCTTTTGATATTTTCCTTTTTTGGATGTTGCACGGTAGATCTCGTATCCATCTGCACCTTTTACCTTCTTCCAGGTTAATTTTACCTTGGACTTCACACGTTTTGCCTTAACCGCAGTCACCTTCTGCGGACTGGTCGCAGCCTTAATCACATTGGAGTACTTTCCGGTTACCGTCTTTTTACCGCTTTTCCTGTATGCACGCACTTTATACTGATAAACCGTTGCTGTTTTGAGCTTTTTATCCGTATAGGTATTAGTTTTTACCGTTGCAACCTTCTGATATTTTTTCGTTGATTTGTTATAACGGTATACCTGATAACCATCTGCTTTCTTTACTTTTTTCCATGTTAAGCGGATGGAAGTCTTCGTTGCCCCGGACTGTTTGAAGCCGGAAACCTGTGCAACTGTCGTTTTATCTGTATTACCCGGTTTCTCTGTATCTCCCGGTTTCTCTGTATTTCCCGGTTTTTCTGTATCTCCCGGTTTCTCCGTATCTCCCGGTTTTTCTGTATCTCCCGGTTTCTCTGTATCTCCCGGTTTCTGTCCTCCGGACACGAGTGACTGATCTGTCAGTACATATCCACATTCTGTCACATTTAACTTTGATTCATCCACATTTACAAAGCGGATATCATCAAAAACAATTTTCGACTGGATATCAACCCCATTTCCGTCTTCTGAAATGCTGTTACACCAGATTGCAAACTTCGTAACATTCTTTGGATCAAAAGTTCCATTCTGTTTACCCTTTAATTTGTTAAATGGGATCGTAACATATTTTGCCTCTGTCGTCTTTACAAAGTCAGTCAGAAATACTTCGAAATCCTCTCCGCCGGAAACAAGCTGAACTACCAGTTTCTGTCCTTTTCCATCCGGTTTTACCCACATGCTGACCGCATTGTATTCGCTGTAATCGTTTGTGCTTAAACCTTTCATACGTCCGGTCCATACTTCCGGTCCGCTCGTCTTAAGCTGATAAGTAAATGCACCTCCGTAAACACCTTCTGCTTTATGATCCTTATCTAATACAAAGGAAGAACTGCAGTTTGCTGCTGAATTTTCTGTAAAAGTTCCATTCAGGTAGTCATTGTCATCATAGTATAATTCAAAATTTTCAATGACATTCTTTGCAAGTGTTTCCTTTTCTTTTCCAAAACTGATATAGGAAACAGTCACAAGTGTTTTGCCATCTGCCACAAGGCTGATCTTACCGGTATTCGTTGTTCCAAGTGCACTCAGAATATCCGCAGACAGCACACCTTCGTAAGCACCGGATTTTTCCGTTTTCTCTGCCGTGATCGTTTTTTCTGTATTTGTATCCGGGTTTGTCAGCACAAAACTTACACTCTGTGCATTTCTCACATTTGCTTTTAAAGTAAATGCACTTGTGATTGCCATCTTAGAGAAAACATTGGCAAAATAACCTGCTGCATTTCCCTGATTTGCATTTCTTACTTCTTTCTGGTCTGCATTTCCGTAAAAGTTTGTTCCATTCGCAAAAACAGAAGATTTTTCATTGTAGAATTCAATAAACTCGTTGATCAGTTCCTGTCCGTGGGTATCATCATATTTATATGGGACATAAAAGTTGGTGTCTCCAAAATTTGCCCACAGTAAGAAGTACGGCATTCCGGTGTCAACTGCCACCTGATTAACCTGTTTGTACCAGTTGTGTCCTGCGATCGGATTTCCTTTTACTAAAATTCCTTCATTATCCGATCCATCGGCTTTCATCACCCTTACACCGGTTTCGGAAATTGCAGCTACTTTTCCTTTTGCGTCTGCAATATTCTTTACCACCTGACAGGTTTTCTTTAAATTATCCACAAACTCGCCAGAATATTCTGCCGGATAAGTATTGTAATCATCATAGTAATCAAATGCAACGATATCCACACAGTCATCGCCCGGATAGCGGTCCATATACTCTTCCTCTGAAGTTAACGGACCATTTGGGGAATATACATAAATAAAGTTGTGTACTCCCTTTGATGCCAGATAATCCTGTATGTACTGGAACAGCGCACGGTATGTCTCTTTATCGGTTGTCGCAGCACCCCACCAGAACCATCCGCCTGTATTTTCATGGAATGGACGGAATAAAACAGGAATATCGCCAAGTCCGTTTGCGTAATCTGCAATGATATCAAGATAGGTTGTAAACTGCGCATTGTATTTTCCACCCGGAAGTACTTCTGCGGAGCAGTTATTGCTCAGGTCTTTTGCCTCCGAAAAATCACACTGTGAAAAATCATATTTTCTCGCCGCATCCGGTGTTGCAATGATTTTTTCATTGCTCATATTCGGCATATGGGTGGATAATGTAATGATCGCACCCTCTGCAGCTGCTGCCTTGCTGATCTCGATAGATTTCTGAACCGCATCATCTACGTTATCAATTCCAAGTTCCACGCCTGTCAGTGCCAGCGAATCGATTCCGACCAGACCACTAATACTTCCGGTCACATCCTTTGTATCCGAATAGACACCGTCTCTGGTTGAAACATGCTTGCTTGTGTCATTCTGATGTCCGAATAATACCTGGTCAGCAGCATCCAGTCCTTTTAAATATGCATATAACGCTTTTGCTGAACCTGATGCATTCACATCCGAAAGTGTTACTTCTTCCGGCATACTGGACGTATCTGCAAGCACAGCCTCTCCTGCCGTCTCTGTGATCTCCGTATAATCGCCCGCTGCATTATACTGGGATAAAGTCAGGTTATCCAGATATACGCTTCCCAAAAAGGCAGTGCTCACACCAACTGTTCCAATCATCAGATCCGTGATCTTTGCAGTGTTTGGTGAGAATTTGACAGTGACCACTGCTTTCTTATATCCGTCACCGAGATCTGACGTTTCGATCTTTGCTTCTTTGTTGATGATCTCCACATCATCTGCTCCGTTTTTTGCAAAAATCTTTGCCTTAAAAGAACCGTCAAAAGCTTCCGGATAGATCATTTCATAGCTTAAAACATTATAAGCCGATACATCGAGTCCTTCTGCAAACGACTTTTTAATCTTTGCCTCACTCCATGTAAAACCTTCACAACCGGTATAATCAAGATCTGCCTTTAACATTTTGCTTCCCTGAAATTCAGCTACACTGATTCCTACCGCATTGTCGTACTGCCAGCCGCCTTCCTGCTCCCAGCCTGCACTGCTTCCTGTCTCTGCAGATTCAAAATCATCGATCACACTCGGATCTTTTGCAGGCAGTTCCGGCTGCGCTTCTGCCACACCGCTTAATGTGACATTGGAAAATGTACATGTTCCTGAAAAACCCTGACCAATCAGTCGGAAATATACACCTTTTAAATCATCTGCATCCTTATCCTCAAACTTGATCGTAATCGTTGTTTTGTGTGTATCTTCTGAAAAACTGCTCTGCTGTAAATACGGGATATCCTGACTGTCTGTCCATGTCCACTCACTTCCCAGCTTCACGATACCCTGAACCTTTAAGTAACTTTCCCCGGTACCCAATGATGCGTACGCCTCATCATCCAGTGTAATATCTGCCTTCATTGTGAAATCTTTCGTTGTCACACAATCTGCAATACTTTCATCATAAGTGATCATTGGCGGATTATCCCAATCCTCTGTTGCAAGATCCAGTTTGTCTTTTGTTACTGTGTTTGTCCCGGTATAAAACACACTCGCTTCTGCCGCATAGACATACTCGTATCCCCCTGCAAAATTGCCGCTTGAAAACGCAACTGCAGCCGCTAAAAGAGCGGCTGCAAGTCGTTTTCCCATAAAACGTTTTCTCATAAACTTACCTCCAATACATTTATTAGCTTTATGCACTTTGTTTTTTAATTATATGTTACTTTAAAAAACATTGTCAATTAAGCATATATTAGTTTGTAAATTTTCAGAGTTTTTACTTAATTTTTGCTTTTTTAAGTTGTTTTATGAGATTAAAATTGTATACTTTTACTTTATAAATTCAGATAATAAATTTTACTCTAACTCAATCCAGTCTAATTTCAATTCCGGTGTCACATACTCTGCTTTCAGTTCATAATACCCCGGCATAAATTTCACACGGCACATCCGCTGTGTCAGGAAACGCTCTCCGGTTCCACCTGTCTGGACGGTTGCCATCAGTTCTCCATTCAGATACAGATTGGCAGCTCCCTGTGCTAATCCTTCCACCGGGAAACAGAAATGTGCATTAACGTTTAAAATGCTTTCTTTTTCCACATAAAGGACTGTATTTTCAAACTTTCCTGCCTCGATACGGCTTCCGCTCTGCAGTGCACAGACCTGCTTTCCGTCTGTATTTACTGCTTCTTTTGCAGTAACTGTAAGCAGTGGATCAAAATCTTTTAACGGACGTTTCATCACAGGTGTTCCAAGCAGGAAACGGCAGATGTTTTTCGCACAGCGCTGTAACTCTCCAACAGTGAGTTTTCCTGCCTCCAGTGCCTCTAAGGTATCATCGCCTACTGCATTGATGGCAGCACCATTATTGTTGACTACCATGTATAAGTCATTCTGTGCGCGAACCATGAATGAGGTGTATCTGCGGTCTGCCTCCCCGCCGTTTACAACATCATTCATCTTCGCCCACCAGTCTGTCATAACAATTCCCTGATATCCCCACTCACCACGCAGGATCGTCGTATTTAAGTCATAATTGGATGCCGTCCAGTGTCCGTTGACCGGGTTGTAAGAGGTCATGATCGAATTTGCATTTCCCTCTTTCACGGCAATCTCAAAGCCTTTCAGATAGATTTCACGGAGTGCCCGCTCAGATACAACGGAGTTTACATTATGTCTTTCCGTCTCCTGATTATTCGCTGCAAAATGTTTCACGGTCGCAGAAGAACCGGCACTTCGGATTCCCCTTGTCATTGCCGCCGCAAACTGTCCTGTCACAAGCGGATCTTCACTGAAATACTCAAAGTTACGTCCATTTAATGGATAGCGGTGGATATTGATTCCCGGTCCAAGCAGGGTGTCGATCTCGTTTCCAACTAATTCCCTGCCTTCCATCTGATATAATTCTTCCATCATTGGAATATTAAAGGAACATGCAAGGAGTGTTCCGATCGGGAGCTGTGTTGCCTTTAATCCGCTCTCCATACGGATGCCGGACGGGCCATCGGATGCGCAGGCGATCGGGATACCGTAACCGTGCAGGCTGTCGCTGACACCGCCAAATGCGGATGCTGTACCCGGTGTTACCTTCGGGCTGCTCATTCCCTCGCCGCGGACGATCACGGCTAACTCCTCGTTGGTAAACTGTGCTACAAATGCGTCCAATTCTTCTTCCACACTGCTGCCATTTTTGATATTCTCTGCAACCGCCTGTAAGGTAATTCCTTTATTTCCGGTCTGTGGCAGTTCTTTTGGCAGACGGCTTTTGATCCGCTCTGCCAGATCAACCATCTGCTGTGGTGCTTTTTCATATGCACGGGCAAACACCCCGTCCTCCTTTTGCCTGCCTGTCTTAAGACGCAAAAATTCTTTTGTCGGCGCAAGCGCCTCCTCCAGTTCCTCCGTGACAACGCAGGAAGCAATCTCATAGCCGCCTTTTCCGTCCACATTGGCTTTTTCTGTGCATCTGACACTGTTTCCAACGTAGATCTCATACAGACCTTCCTCTAAGACATAGCAGGACTTATGACCAGTCACACCGCTGTCGTCATAGGAAGCAAACCGGCTTACCGGAATGGTAAGTTCAAGAACTTCCTCCTCGCCCGGAGCAAGCAGTTTTGTCTTTGCAAATCCGCACAATACCTTTGCCGGTTTTCCAAGCTGTCCCTGTGGGGCGGACACATAAACCTGAGCAGCCTCTTTTCCGGCTGCTGCCCCGGTATTTTTCACACGGATACTGAGTGCGATCTTTGCATCTTTTCCATTTCCTGTACTCTCCGCTTTTACCGTCTCCATGGAAAATTCCGTATAAGATAAACCGAAACCAAACTCATACATTACTTTTTCCGGTGCGAATGTCTCAAAATAACGGTAGCCGACATAGATATCTTCCGCATAAATATTTTCTGTCTTACTTCCAAAATGGTCCGCTGCCGGGTAATCAGAAAGTTTCTCTGCGATCGTATCCGTCAGTTTTCCGGATGGTGTCACTCTGCCCGATAACAGATCTGCAACGGCGTTCGCGCCTTCCATTCCTCCATGCCAGATGTAAAGAATCGCTTTGATGTGATCCTGATATGCTGCATCTTTCGTCCAGCTCATATCAATGATATTAGACACATTTAAAAGCACTGCCACTTCGTTAAAATATTTTGTTACGATGCGAAGATTTTCTTTCTCCCGTTTTGTCAGAAGATAACTGCCTTCCGTGTCCTCGTAATCTTTATCCTCACCGGCAGTTCTTCCGATCAGAAAAATAGCTTTTTCAGACTTTTCTGCTGCGCAGCGTGCAATCTCGTCGGTGATTTCCATCTCTTCCTGATGCCACGGCTCTGCCGCCCAGCCACCGCCTCCGTTGTCAAACGGATGCTCCTTTAACCATTCTTTATAGGTTTCTACCAGTTCCTCATTTACAGGGAAAGCATTGTTTTCTTTGATTCCGTCTAAAATATTTTTGGCATACGGCACATTGACCGCCCCGCCTGAACCGGTTCCGCTCCGGTAATATTCGATCTGGCTTCTTCCGAAAATAGAAACTGTCTCATCCTTTTTGATCGGAAGCATATGCCCCTCATTCTTTAAAAGCACGGCTCCCTCTGCCGCTGCCTCTCTGCAGTATGCTGCCAGTTCCGGCAGCGGAACACCGATTCCACTGTTACCCATGATAATCCTCCATTTTAATCTCCATTCTTGCGCTGTCTTTCAATGAAAACAACGTTTTCATTTGCATCTCAAGTTTGTGCGTAAGCACAAATCTTGCGTGTGAAAAATCTTATTTTTCACACTATATATCTGTTGTTATCTTTTTAGCCTGTCATTGTTTTTGTCTATGATTGTTTTTCGCCTGATTTCAGTCGATTTTCAGTATTAATCCTAAAATCCGCTTTGCGCAGATCTCCATCTCTTCTCTTGTCAGCACTCCTGCCTCTTTTGCGCGGAGCAGGCTCTCCGGGAATCCACATGCCATCTTGATGTCATTTCCCGCTTTTACTTCTTTATAATGCTCACCGCTTGTCCACCAGTCGGTCGTGACCATTCCCTGATAATTCCACTCACCTCTTAAGATGTCCTCTAAAAGCTCACGGTTTTCAGAAGTTCTGTGTCCGTTTACGATATTGTAAGATGACATAATGCACCACGGATCTGCCTCTTTTACGATAATCTCAAACGCCTTTAAATAAATCTCCCTTGCTGCCCGCTCGGACACTCTGGAATCGCTTTCCTTACGGTTTGTCTCCTTATTGTTGCATGCAAAATGTTTGACCGTCGCGGCAATATGTTTTGACTGGATTCCCTTTACCATTGCAGAAGCCATTTTCCCGGTCAGATACGGGTCTTCGGAATAATACTCGAAGTTTCTTCCGCAGAGCGGACTTCTGTGGATATTGACTGCAGGCGTCAGCCAGACGGCAATGTTATTTTCCTTCACCTCAGCGGCACCTGCTGCACCAACCTGATATACCACATCCGGGTTCCAGGTACATGCTAAAAGTGTCGCACACGGCCACGCCGTCGTAACTACGCCGCATTTTTTCTCAATGCGGAGTCCGGCAGGTCCGTCCGCCGTCATAATATTCGGGATTCCATACTCCGGCATATTTCCAAATCCAAATGTATTTGCCACACCGGTATTCGGCTGTCCGCCTAAAATATGCGCAAGTTCCTCATCTGTCATCTGTGCCACAAATTCGTCCAGCGTGATCTTTCCTTCTGCAACTTCCATAAAAATATGTGCGTCTTTCTTATACGGCTGTGACCAGATCTGATGTCCCGGCAGTGCGCGGACAGCCGGTGAAAATCCATCGCTTTCCTCCCTCGGAACACGTTTGATTGCGGAGTAATCCGGATCATTCGGTTCGGACTGCGGCAGTTTTTCAAAACTTCCATCGGAGAGCATGCGCTCCGCAAGTGAAGTCGGAACCAGTTTTGCACTAAGCTGCTCTGTTACGGTATCCTCTGGCATTGTAAAACAAAATACCTGCTCTGTTTCCCGCACGGACGTGCCAAGATAAAACTGATACTTACCTTTTTCCAGCACATAGGCAGATTTCTGAATTTTTCCCAGATCATCATAGGATGCAAGCTGTGCCACCGGTGCCTCTAACGTCAGAAGCTGCGTTTCTCCCTGTGCTAACAGTCGTGTTTTTTCAAATGCTGCAAGGACTCTCTTTGCCTTTCCAAGTACGCCCTGCGGTGCCTGCGCATATAACTGCATGACTTCTTTTCCCGGATATTTTCCGGTGTTGGTCACATTGACACTCACGCGGATCACACCCTGTTTTTCTTCCGCAGATACTAACGCACGCTCGAAAGTCGTGT
>ERZ791631.1262-NODE-1262-length-15819-cov-2.545674_pt1 | contig 15819 bp, 10 predicted proteins | sample MGYA00509961_ERZ791631 | MGnify/ENA primary metagenome ERZ791631 (study PRJEB30046, sample SAMN00715248) | human gut metagenome | study: EMG produced TPA metagenomics assembly of the A metagenome-wide association study of gut microbiota in type 2... | reverse complement strand
CAGTGACTTATCATTTCCCTATAAAATACTCCTCATGGGAAGCTATTGCTTTTTTATAACTACTTGTTAATTAATTGCTTATCACGTGACGGTCCACCTGTTATTCTTTAACCTGATAGTTGGTGCACGTATCCTTTCTGTCTATGAATAGACTTTTAAAGGATTTCATCCTATCCTCGTTTGGTACACGCTTATTTAGATAAATTCTATTTAAGGCGTATTCTCTACTTATCTTTCTTACCAAACAAAGAGAAGTGAACATATCGTTTCGGATGTTCCTTCAGGTCTTCAAGCAGATTTGCTGCATTAATGGTTGTTTGGTTCAGGTTATTGTATAATTGTGGATCGTTTAACAGTAATCCGACAGTGTTGTCTTTGCTGTTAAGTTTTTCTGTAAGCATTTTTACGTTGCTAAGAGTGGCGTCTATTTTTTTGAATGTGGCAGCATAATCAATTTCTTTCAGATTGCCGCTGATTACAACAAAGTTATCACCGATAGTATTGAGCTTTCCTGTTAATTGTGGGATATCATTGTTCATCAATACTTTCAATTGACGGCTGGTAACTTCAAGATTGGCTGTTGTCTTTTCAATAGAATGCAGAGTTGCCGGAATGCTTTGATCTGCCATGATTGTGTTCAGTGAAGTAAGGATAGAGTCTAATTTGGGCAACATCTTTTCGACAGCGGGCATCATTGCTGCAACTTTTTCCATCATGCCGTTGTTCAGCGTTCCCGGAATCGTATCGCCTACTGTATAGCGTTCGCGAGGATTGTTGGCCAATAAAATATTCATTCTTACTCCTCCCATCAGTTCGGGTACCAGTTCGGCTGAGCTTCCTTTCGGTATGCGTAAATCAGTATCTACTTCTACTTCCACTATTACATTTTCCGGTTGATTGTAATCGTAAGCAATATCACGGACGATACCTACACGGACACCATCGGCGAATACCGGACTCGATTGTGCCAGACCGTTTACATTATGGAATTTTACATAAAAATAGCTGGCAGGCTTAAACATGTTGATGCCCTTCAGATAATTGATCCCGAAGACGAGTAAGCACAAGGCCGCAACACCTGCTATTCCTATCCTGACTTCTTTTGTAATGAGTTTCATGTTTTGTTATTTAATCTTTTTATTTATTTCTTCTTTTCTTAAAATTGGCTATAGCCTCGTTGATATTCATCTTTTCTCCGTTGCGGAATGCAATGATGAAGGCATCCTTAAATAATGGAGTGACTGTATTACGGCGTGTCCGTAATACCTTATTATAATCGGACGATGCCCCGTAAGTGTATTTGTATAGTCCATTTTCCTTGTAATAATCTACATCTTTCAATCCCTTCAGTCGTTTATCATTTTTAGATAGTGGACGTGAAGAGGTCAGTATTTGTATCTTAAACGTAATTTCAGAGTCGTTTGTTGTGCTTTCTACAACAATTGGGCGTTGAGTTTTTGCTTCTGTTACAAGCTTGTCGGTGCGTGGAGTATTTTGGGGCTTTTTGTTTTCGCTTTCTGTGCTGTCTATCTGTGCAACCTCAGTATCGGTTACTTCATCATCATTGGGAAGTGCAGTGCGGCTGCTGCCTGTCAAACGGATTTCGTGTTCTCTTTTATAAGAGAGAAATGCCCGATATATACCTTTTGCCAAAGTAGAACTTCCTTCTTCTGTATTAAGATAACGTTCTTCTTCAGGCGTAGAGATAAAACCGAGTTCAACCAGAATGCTTGGCATGGCACTAGCCTTCAATACAAGGAATCCGGCCTGATGTACTCCCCGGTCCACCCGTTTACAGTGATGGCGGAATTGTTTTTGAACCAATGAAGCCAGGTGTACACTCTGCTCCATATATTTGTCTTGCATAAATTCGAAGATAATATACGATTCAGCGGAATTGGGATTAAATCCGGCGTAACGAGTTTTGTAATCATCTTCATATAAGATTACAGAGTTCTCCCGTTTGGCCACTTCTAGGTTGGCGTCTGATTTGGCTAGACCTAATGTCCATGTAGAAGCACCTTTTGCGGTCCGGTTATTGGCCAAAGCGTTAGTGTGGATTGAAATAAACAGGTCGGCTTTTGCATTGTTGGCAATCTCTGCACGGCGGTCAAGTGGTATAAATACATCTTTGCTACGGGTATAGACCACCTTCACATCATTGCAGTTTTGTTTGATCAGATTACCCAATTTCAATGCTACTTTCAGATTGATATTCTTTTCTTTGGATATCTTTCCGATGGCTCCGGGATCGTGACCGCCATGTCCGGCGTCAATAACTACAACGAAATCTTTTGCCCAGACGCTACTGACGTTTGATGGAGAAACGAGTAGCCAAAGGCAAATCAATATATATAATATGTGTGGTCTACGTAGTTCCATATAAAATAATGTGCAAATGTAGCAGAAATTTGTTGAAAACTCACTATTTAGTGTTAAGTTTTGAGTTTTTTACGTTACTTTGCACCTGAAATTTAAACGATATAACAATGCTGAAGTTCTTGAAAAATTGGACGCTTCCGATAGCTATGCTGGTAGGTGCTGTTGGTTATCCGGTATTTATCAGCTTTTCTTTCCTTACTCCGATACTGATTTTCACTATGTTGCTTCTCACTTTTTGTAAGGTATCTCCGCGTGACTTAAAACCGAAGCCGTTACACTTATGGCTTTTATTGATTCAGATATTCGGATCTTTGATTGTTTATCTGCTACTTTATCGTTTTAATAAAATTGTGGCAGAAGGAGCGATGGTTTGTGTTATTTGCCCCACGGCTCCTGCCGTTATTACATCGAAGTTGGGGGGAAGTGCCGCCAGTCTGACAACTTATACATTGATAGCCAATATTGGAGCTGCAATTGCTGTTCCGATCCTGTTTCCATTGATAGAGGCCAATCCCGGTATTAGTTTTATAGATGCTTTTCTGGTGATTCTCAGTAAGGTTTTTCCTTTATTGATCTGTCCTTTCTTAGCAGCCTGGTTCTTGCAGAGGTTTATTCCCAAAGTGCATAAAGTGCTGTTGGGTTATCATGAACTGGCCTTTTATTTATGGGGAATTTCTCTTGCTATTGTTACTGCACAAACGCTTTATTCTTTGATTAATGATTCGGCAGACGGACTTACGGAGATTATGATTGCGGTTGTCGCCCTGATAGCATGTTGTCTTCAATTTTTTCTGGGCAAAACATTGGGCAGTATATACAACGATCGTATTAGTGGTGGACAGGCTTTAGGGCAAAAGAATACTATTCTTGCCATCTGGATGGCTCATACTTATCTGAATCCACTTTCTGCTGTAGGGCCGGGAAGCTATGTATTGTGGCAAAACATTATTAATAGCTGGCAACTTTGGAAGAAGAGAAAGAAAGAGAGTGAAAAATGCAGTAATAATGTAAGCGGCTAATAAATAAGATTATAATTATGGATATCATTTCATTACGGAAAAGCCCTCAATATTTAGAGGAGGCAATTGCTTATTTCCAAAGGAAGTGGGCTGACGAAAATAGTAGAATGGTTTATGATAACTGTTTCAGAACTTGTTTGGAGTCGGAATCTCCTCTGCCACAATGGTATCTTCTGATAAATGGAGAAGGAGAAATTATAGGTTGTGCCGGACTTGCCACAAATGATTTTAATTCACGTATGGACTTATACCCGTGGTTGGTTGCTTTATTCATCGAAGAGCAGTATAGAGGGCATAATTACGGAAACTTACTAATCAAAGCAGTAGAAGAGGATACCCGGCGGTTAGGCTTCGGGAATTTATACTTGTGTACAACTCATACAGGCTATTATGAGCATTTCAATTTTGTATATATAGGAGATTGCTATCACCCTTGGGGGGAACATACACGTGTCTATCAAAAAGAAATATAAATTCCCGGTTGTCTTCTATGACGGATTTTTGATATTTGAGGTTTGACATAAGTTTGCTGTGATTCGTTTGCTGTGATTCAATATATTTAAAATGAAATAGAGCTATATGGACGCATAGCGGATCGTATCACGATTTCCATTTTGTAAGTATATCCTTAAAATTTCTCTTTTTTAGAAAGATGCGACTACTTAAGGTCTTTATAAAAAATAAGAGGCTATGTCAAAAGTGTCACAGTGTATTATTGCCCTATCACGTACTCTCTGATCTAAAACTCTGTGATGATCAATGAAGGGCTGTGGAAAAAGAGTTCTGACATAGCCTCTATGGTATTTTTCTAATATTGGGTCTACTCAAGTTCAAAAGTGACTTTCGACTTTATATCTGTAGCCGAAGCCGCAATTTGTGCTTCAAACTTTCCCGGTTCTGCTACCCATTCATGACGACTATCATTAAAGAAGCTCAACGCTTGTTTATCAATTAAGAAAGTGACCTCTTGGGTCTCTCCCGGTGCAAGTTGTATTTTACTAAATCCTTTCAGTTCTTTAACCGGACGAGGTGATGACGATTTGAGGTCACTGATATACAATTGTACGATTTCTGACCCAATGCGCTTTCCCGTATTGGTTATGGGAACAGTGATAACGATTTGTTCGTCTATTTTCATCACTTTCTTGTTTACGGTAGCCTTTCCGTAAGCAAAGGTGGTATAACTCAATCCGTGTCCGAACGGAAACAGTGGACGGATTTTTTGTTTATCTGTCCAGCGGTAACCGACAAATATACTTTCATTATATTTTTCGTCGAATATGCCATCTTCTCTCTGCCTGCCCGGATAATCACCTAATTGATGGGCGCCCACGTCTTCTAGCTTTTCCGGGAAAGTAAAGGGTAGTTTACCTGACGGATTTACATCTCCTACTAAAACTGATGCGATGGCATTGCCTGCTTCCGTACCCAGATACCAAGCTTGTATGACGGCAGGGACTTCACTGATCCAAGGCATGGCTACAGCATTTCCCGATATATTGACTACTATCAGGTTCTTATTTACTTTGGCCAGGGCTCCTATCACTTTATCTTGTTTATAAGGCAGTTCAAGACCTTTACGGTCGGTGTCTTCACAATCCTGATGCCCGCTTTTGTTCAATCCTCCGATGAAGATTACATAATCGGCCGATTGTGCTATGCGTACAGCTTCTTCGATCAACTGTCTGGCAGAACGATCATCTTTCAGATTCTGTCCGGAAGAGACTCCATCAAACTGTCCTCCTGTGTCTCCTACATATCCGCGGGCATAGCTGATCTCTATCCCATCGCCCATTCTTCGTTTGATTCCATCCAACGGAGAGCATTCATACTGTACTTTGAGTGAAGAACTGCCACCACCTACGGTCATCATTTTCAATGCATTCTCTCCGATAACGGCTATTTTCTTTGTCCGGTTCAGGTCGATAGGCAATATGTTCTTCTTGTTTTGTAATAAAACGATTCCCTCTTCACCGATTTTGCGGGCTGCGGCAATGTGTTCTTCCGAAAGCATTGCCCCATACGGGCGGTTACGGTTCATAGTTGTCCGGAAGGCCAGCCGAAGAATACGTCTTACTTTGTCATCTAATTCTTTTGTCCCTATTTTACCTTCTTTTATCTGTTTCAGATAGGGATGTGCTAAGTAGTAATTATCATAAGCATTTCCCATGCCTTTGGAAAGTCCGTTGGTCCAACTGCCGAATTCCATATCCATTCCATTATAGATGGCCTCTTCTGTGTTGTGAACACCTCCCCAGTCAGAAACTACGACCCCATCAAATCCCCACTCACCTTTTAGTATATCATTCAGTAAATACCGGTTATGACAGTTATGTTGATTCTTATACAGGTTATAAGATCCCATGATGGCCCATGCTTTCCCTTTTTGAACTGCGGCTTTGAATGCCGGCAAATAAATTTCATACAGTGCCCGGTCATCTACAATAACATTGGTGGTATGCCGGTTGATTTCTTGGTTATTCAGTGCATAATGTTTGACACACGCTGCTACTCCGTTTTGTTGTACACCTTTTACATAGGGTACTACCATTTGTGAAGCCAGATATGGATCTTCTCCCATGTATTCGAAGTTTCGTCCATTCAGTGGTGTCCGATAAATATTCACGCCCGGACCCAGCAATACTGTTTTGTTACGATAGCGTGCTTCTTCTCCGATGCTTTGTCCGTACAGCAGTGCTGCTTCCGGATTCCAGGTTGCCGCCAGGCAGGTCAGTGCCGGAAATGCAACGCAAGAGTCGTTGGTCCATCCGGCTTGGTTCCACTCATCCCATAACACTTCGGGACGGATACCGTGCGGACCGTCCGTCATCCAGAATTCCGGAATCCCAAGGCGTGCTACACCCGGAGAGGAAAACTTAGATTGTGCATGGATCAAAGCTACTTTTTCTTCAACGGTGATTCGTGAAAGTGCATCTTCAATTCTATCTTCAATCGGTTTGCTATCGTCCAGATAGACAGGGAGACTTTGTGCCTGTACAGTACCTCCCAATAAGAGGCTCAACATGCTTGCTGTGATTATTTTTTTCATGATCATTTGGTATGTGTCTGTTAGATTAGAATTTTATTATGATTCAGTTGATTTTCAGTAGCTTCATATCTTTCATATCGAACACTATCTTACCACTGCTTTTACATAAATCCTGTAATGTGATTTTTCGGGTATAAGGAGTTGGATTACCTATCGAATATTTTTGGGTATCGTCATCCGGGTCGCGAAAGCAGAAAGTGTAGTTGATCAAGAGCAGAGGGTATTGCTTGGCATTCGTAAAACTCTGTACTTGCTGCATCAGTACTAACTTTTGGCTTTCTATACTAAATTGAGGAATGAGACGAAGAAGGCTGTTGCCTAATATAATATCATTTCCTTCCGTAAGATTGAATTGTACATTTTTTATCAGTAGGTTGCCCAGCTTCAATTCATTGGCTATAGCCATACGTTTTTTACCCGTTGCAGTTGTATGGTCTTCGAATTCGATGATTTTCATGTTTAACTTTCCGGCATCCGCTTCCGAGATACTTGAGTTTATTTGATCAGGAGCAAAGTAGAGTTTATTCTTGTTTCCGTTTATCTCAGCCGAGGCCAAAAATCCTTTCTCGCTAAAAGTGGTGTTTAGAGTCACTTCCGGTTGTTCCCAACTGAGTTGCTGGGCGCCAAAGGGGGTTAATGCCATGCATTTATTGTAGCCGTTTATCATGTCCGGTACGACTTGTGCGCACATCTTCATCAGATCGCCTGCTTCTTTATAGAGTCCGAGATAGGCTAGTGAAGCAGCTCGGAGGTTGAGTACATATATGATGCTGCCACCAAGCTCCTGCTGATATTTCCCCAAAAGACTGTCTGTGTATTGAATGCAACTTTCGGGTTTGTTTTTCATCATTTCGAGTGATGCGTTGGTAAGCCATTTGCCCATTTCATCTGTTGTCTTGCTGATTCGTTCGTATTCAATGTCGAGTCCTATCATATCGCCACTGTTCATTAATTCCGAATAGCTTTTCCTGAGTCGGTAACCTTCTCCGGAGAAGTTCATACGATCGAAGTCGAGTGTACAAATTTTAAATCCGGAGAAAAATGGAAATCCTAATAAACCCGATTTTTGGGCGGCAGGGATTGTTGTATATGTATTGAAGAATTGTACCGGATAACCGTTTACGTCTATCACCTTGGTAGAGACGCTATCAGGCGTATTGCTGAAACTGCCTTCTCCACCTGTATCTAACAGATAGTTCTGTCCGTTGGCAAATAAAAATGCACAACCAGTTTCCGCAAAACACATATTGGGATCGAGAGGACTTCTTAGTGATTTTTGCTTCAAAGTTAATTTGCCAAACTCAAACTCTAAGGCGGATATTCCACGAAGTTCCTTTAGCCCTAATAAAGCATCGTGTCCGGAAAAGATCGGATCTTTCTCGAGCAGAGAAACATGGACTGTCACATTATGAAACGTAATGCTGCCCAACTGTAATGTCTTGACGAATCCGGTTGTTGCCTGTGAGGTTCCGAACATACTTTTCACTGGTATGGTGTCACCCATGCATTGTACGTTGCATTTCGTTGCTGTTTCCTTGGTCAGAAAAGTATAAGGGGCCCCTGTGTCAAAAATGGTAGCCGGCAGGGTAGTTCCGTTTATCGTCACTGAAAGTACCAACGGGTAAGTATAGCTTGTGGGAACTGTCGATGAACTTTCCGGAAAGTCCATTCGGAAGTCGTCCTTATCCGACAATCCTTGAATGGCCTTTTCCGAACAAGGGAAGTTTTCCTGCTTTTCTATTTCTCTGTAGAGTTTTTTGTCTTTTCGTAAAGACTTCCACCAAGTGTTTAATTTCTTATAGTGCCCTTTTTCCAAAAGCTTTTCGGCTTTTACATAACAATATGCCAGCTTTTGTTCTGTGGTGCATTCTTTGGGGTACAATGTGAGGAGGGAGTCAACACATTGGAGCATTTCATCGGGACGGTTGAAATAATAATATAATGACACTTTGGCATGCAACTGTGTCGCTTTATCCATTACAGAAGCGGAATCGTTATATAACTCCCACAACCGGAGAGCATCCGGATAGTCGTTCAAGGTTAACACTTTCGCCCGCAAAGACGAAGTTGTTTGAGAAAAGGCGGTCATCGATAGGCCGATCGCCCATACAAGAATGCTTAGTTTAAGTTTTATCATGATATCGATTTTTTGTGTTATGGAGCGGAACTGAATTATAATCCGTGTATCGGAGGGTGTACCTAAACTCGTATTCACCACAGAGTACACCGATTTACACAGATAAATATCATTTATCAATAATAGATTAAGTTCGATCTGTCGAATTCGGTGCTACTCTGTGGTGGATCATGACACACCCTTGTGTGTCATGTCAATTTATCCTTTGAGCAATAATGTTAGTTTGCATATAAGTCACTTGTCGGAATTTCGTTTCCTTCAGTGCCGGTTACCGTCATTTTCAGTTGGCCACCGTTTTGGTCAAAATAGCGTACTTCTATCGGATGATACCCTTTCGATAATGCTTTCTGGCCGATAACTTCACGCGGCCCGTGCGGTCCGTCGTTATCGATCACCTGTTCACCGTCTATTACCAGCGTACTGCCGTCATCCGACAAAAGGGCAAAGGTATAGATATCGTCTTTCGGCACATTAATAAACCCTTTGATAACCAGTCCTATATTTCCTTTTGCCTTTTCGGGAATCATAACTTTTTCTATCGGGTAAGTTCCGTTCAGCGGTGCTTTAGTGATGTCTGCACACTTGTTGCCTTTAAACTCATACCATTCAGCCTGCAATCCTTTGGCAGAGGGAGTGACAGTCGTAGCCGGAGCATATTCGCTCTTGATGAAGCGTGTCCGGGAGATGTCACCGGCTTTTCCGTTGGGACGGAAGGTGCGGAACGTAAAGTCCGTTGTTTCTTTTACTTGAATAGGCCCTTCGTATTTAGGCGATTGCAGAGTAGGAGTGCTGCCGTCCGTCGTATAATGAATTTCGGCATTGGGATCGAGGCAGGTTACCTTTACGGTTCCTTCACCGATAAAAGCATTGTTGCGATGGAAGCCTTCCAAGTCGGGGATGCGATAATTGATACCCATGATGTTGAGGCGTTCGAATTGGTTTGCCATGCGTTGTGCAAAGTCATTCCAGTTCTTTTGTGAGGGTTGGCTCCAACCCAGTTCGGCAATAGCCAGCAAGCGTGGAACAGCCATATACTGCATGCGTTCGCGTGAAGGAATCCATTCACACCAGATGTTTCCTTGTACGCCTTTGACTAATGCCTGTTGTTCGGAAGTCAATCCTTCGATTGCCGGATTGAAGTTATAAATATTGCGTACAGAGTTTTTGTCTTCCTGATAATCCAGATAGAACTGTCCGTTTGGAGTGAAAATGATGGAGTTCCCCTGTTGAGTTGTCTTTGCGGGAGCATCTTTTGCCCAGCTTCTCCACCACATTACGGTAGCCGTCGGGCTCAGTCCGCCTTCGATGATTTCGTCCCAGCCGATCATCTCTTTCCCCTTTGCATTGAAAAATTTCTCCATATCGTGGATAAACCAGGATTGCAGCTCTTCTTCGGTTTTCAGATGATTATCCCGCATACGTTTCTGGCAATTGGGACATTTTTTCCAGTTTGCTTTTTCAACTTCATCTCCTCCGATGTGTACATATTTGTAGGGAAACAGGTCGATCAGTTCACTATATACATTCTTACAGAATTCCATTGCCGATTCTTTTCCGGGGCAGACGGGTGAGGAGAAAGTGGTTCCCCAGCCTACTTTATCGGTACAGGCTACTCCGGAATAGTTGCTGACAGCAGCCAACATATGTCCCGGCATGTCAATTTCGGGAATGATATCTATCCCGCGTACTTTGGCATATTCAATCACTTCTTTGATATCCTCCTGCGTATAGTATCCGCCATATAATGTGTCGCCTTCGACGATGCGGAGTTTGTTTTCCGGAATCAGAAAATCCGGATTGTCTTCTGATTTAGCGGACTTCATACACGATCTGTCGTGTGAATTAAAGGTACGCCATGCGCCTTTCTCCGTCAGTAACGGATATTTTTTTATTTCGATGCGCCAACCTTGATCGTCTGTCAGATGCCAGTGGAACTTATTCATTTTGTAGAGTGCCATCAGGTCGAGTAATTCTTTTACCTCCTCTTTGGTGTAGAAGTGACGGGATACATCGAGCATAATCCCGCGCCACTCGAATCGGGGGGCGTCTTGAATCTCTGCCGTGGGAATGGCCCATGCCACACTGTCTACGATTTGTTTGGATTCGATTTGCGGTGGGAATAACTGGCGAAGCGATTCGATACCGGCTATCACCCCTCCATAAGAGTTGCCTGTGATGTCTATCCGGTCTGATTTTGCCGAAAGTGTATAGGCACCTTCTTTTCCTTCGATGTTGGCTTTCGCAAGAGTGATTGTCCCCTTGCCCTCTTTAACCTGAAGGTCGTAGCCCGTGGCGGCCGAAAGAATTTCTTTCAGGTATTGGGCGGCTGGCTGTAATTCCGGGTCGGTGGTACCGATTGTAGTGTTCGGGGTTAGTACAAAAGCGTTGCCGGATTGTTGAATTTGGTTAGGCAACGGTACGATTGATGCGTCTCTGGTAACGGGAGCGGAACCGCAAGCTCCCAATAGCAATGTACTCGTGAGAGTACAGGCTGCTATCCACTGTTTGTAAGAAGGTTTTGTCATAGGAATAAATATTGGATTGTTTTTAATATGATATCAGATCCGTTTTCCGGGTTACTATGAAATGCACAAATATACAATCAATTCTTTTGATTATCTTCATTCCGTATTAAAAAACAGTTGTTATCTTTGCCTTTGGCAGGAACCTTCCTCATTCATGACTTGTTTTCTATGTGGGAGAAGTTAATTTGTTTAGCCGGTTTGCCCTCTTGGATAAGCCTGAATGGGAGTATTAACGACTTTTGACTTGTTCATCAGCGGGTTCGGGTATCCGAGCTGATGGGTACATGAACCCGGGCCCACTAAACAAGGCCGGGAAAGAGGGGTAAAGAAGGAAAGAAATGTGCTTAAGAAACCAATCGAACACACTTGGCTTATGAAGGGGTTCCATTCCGGAAACCAATGGCAAGTGGTTTTTGAATTAATGAATAATAGAATATGAAAGTGCTTGATTTGATAGACAAATATTATCCTCAGGATAATGAACTGAAACATATTTTGAACGTGCATAGCCGGTCGGTGGCTGATAAAGCTCTATGGATCGCCGGAAAACATCCGGAACTGAATCTGGATACTGTCTTTCTGGAAGAAGCCGCCATGCTGCATGATATTGGTATCTTCCTGACACATGCTCCGGGTATTCAATGTTTTGGGACGGAACCTTACATTTGTCATGGATATCTCGGAGCCGGGCTTGTCCGTAAGGAAGGTTTCCCTCGACACGCATTAGTCTGTGAACGGCATACCGGGGCGGGACTTTCACTGAAAGATATTATGGATCAAAAACTTCCTGTCCCCCATCGCGAAATGTTGCCGGTGAGTATGGAAGAACAAGTGATTTGCTTTGCCGACAAGTTTTTTTCGAAAACCCATCTCGACCGTGAGAAAACTGTGGAGGGGGCTCGTAAGAGCATCGCCAAGTATGGAGATGAAGGTTTGCAACGTTTTAACAATTGGTGTAAGCTATTTCTTTAGTGCCTAAAAAAGAATTAAAAATGAAGATTCTCAAGTATATTTGGTGAAGATTGTGTACTTTTGCCCCTTCAAGCGTAAACTCTATTAGTTAATGACGCCATTGAAAGCAAATACGATAATATCATCCATACTACTGTTGATCCTCCTGATGCTTCCGTACGAAGCTATGGCTCAGCGTCGCCGTGTCAGGGAGTTGAAAGGGCCGGTGGTCTATTCACCCCCAAAGAACGATTCACTGAGAGTCGACACACTGAAAAACGATACATTGAAAGCCAATGTATTGAAGGCCGATACATTGTCGGCGGAATCGGTGAAGAAAAAGAAACAACCCCTGGACGCTCCCGTTGTATATTCTGCCAATGACTCTATTGTCTTTACACAAGGAGGATTTGCCCATTTGTATGGAGATGGAAAGGTGAACTACGAGAACATCGAACTGGGAGCCGAAATTATCACCATGAACATGGACAGCAGTACGGTCTATGCCCGTGGAGTGATCGACTCTGTGGGAGTGGAGAAGGGGAAACCGGTGTTTAAGGATGGAGAGACTCCTTATGAAACGAAGGCTATCCGGTATAACTTCAAGAGTAAAAAAGGATTTATCAATAACGTCGTTACCCAGCAGGGGGAAGGCTACGTGGTAGGTAACAATGCGAAGAAAGGCGCAAACGATGAACTGTTCATGGAGAATGGACGATATACGACCTGCGACCACCACGATCATCCGCACTTCTATATGCAGTTGACCAAAGCCAAGGTCCGTCCTAAGAAAAATGTGGTAACGGGGCCTGCTTATCTGGTAGTGGAAGATGTACCGTTGCCTTTGGCCGTACCGTTTTTCTTCTTTCCGTTTTCCAGCAGCTATTCTTCGGGCTTTGTCATGCCGAGTTATATGGATGACTCCAGCCGTGGTTTCGGTTTGACCGGTGGTGGTTACTATTTTGCTGTCAGTGATCTGATGGACCTCAAGCTGACTGCCGATATTTTTACCAAAGGTTCATGGGCCGCCAATATGGAAACCAATTATAACAAGCGTTATAAATATTCCGGCTCGTTACAGGCCGGCTATCAGGTAACCAAACTTGGGGATAAAGGTATGCCGGACTATTCGGTTGCTAAAGACTTCAAGATTGTGTGGAATCACCGGCAAGACCAGAAGGCGAGTCCCAACAGCACTTTCTCGGCAAGTGTAAACTTCGCTACCAGTAGTTACGAACGTACCAATATCAACAACCTCTATAATTCTCAGTTGATGACCCAGAATACAAAAACTTCGAGTGTAAGCTACTCTCGTAGTTTCCCGGATCAGAAGCTGACACTCGCGGGTACTTTCAACATAGCGCAAACCATGCGTGACTCTTCTATTGCTGTCACCCTGCCTGACTTGAATATTACTCTGAGTACTATTTTCCCTTTTAAGCGTAAACGTGCGGTAGGTGAGGAGCGTTGGTACGAAAAGATCTCATTGCGTTATTCGGGACGTTTGACCAACAGCCTGAAGACAAAAGACGACCGTTTGTTTAAAGCCGGTTTCAGGGAATGGGAGAATGCAATGCAGCATAACATCCCGGTACAGGCAACTTTCACTCTTTTCAAGTATTTGCAGGTGGTACCTTCATTTAATTACACTGAACGTTGGTATACCCGTAAGGTGATGAAGAGCTATGACGAAACTACCCGGAAATGGGATACACACCCCGGTGATACGATTCATGGATTCTATCGGGTGTTCAACTATTCGGCCAGCCTGGCTTTAAGTACCAAGATGTATGGTATGTACCAGCCGCTGTTTATGAAGAAAAAAGAGATACAGATTCGCCATGTCTTTACCCCGCAGATTTCATTGAATGGCTCTCCAAGTTTCGGGCAATTCTGGGAATATTATCGTGATGCAGACGGTAATGATCAGTATTACTCGCCTTATTCCAGTCAGCAGTTTGGTACAGCTCCGCGTGAAAAGTCCGGAACGGTTAGTTTTGATGTGTCGAACAACTTGGAGATGAAATACCGTAACAAGAAAGACTCTCTTGTGAAAGTCAGTTTGATTGATGAAATCGGTTTCAATCTTTCTTATAATATGGCTGCAAAGAAGCAACCATGGAGTAACCTGAATATGCGTTTGCGTATGAAGTTCAAGAAGTTTAATAACTATACGCTGAATATGAACGCGGTATTCGCAACCTATGCCTATACATTCGATAAGTCGGGTAATGTAATAGTGGGTGACCGCACCGAATGGTCTTATGGCCGCTTCGGGCGTTTCCAGGGATGGGGATCTTCCATCAACTATACATTCAATAATGATACCTGGAAGAAGTTGTTCGGGAAAGATAAGGATAACGATCAAAAGAAGAAAAAGGACGGTGCCGACGAAGAAAAAGGAAATTCTACCGGTGACGAAGCGGTTACTGAGAAGAGGGTAGAAAAAGCACAGGCGGATCGTGACGGTTATCAGGTATTTAAGATGCCATGGTCGCTGAATGTGAACTATTCGTTCCGTATTTCCGAGGATCGTAGTAAGCCGATCAATCGTAATACGATGCGTTATCCGTTTAAGTATACGCAAAATATCAACATGTCGGGTAACCTGAAGATTTCCAATAATTGGTCGTTTACATTCAATTCCGGATATGATTTCGAGGCAAAGGAGATCACTCAGACTTCTTGCACGATTACACGTGATTTGCATTGCTTCAATATGTCTGCCAGTATTTCGCCTTTCGGCCGCTATCGCTATTATAATTTTACGATTCGGGCTACGGCAAGTATCCTGCGTGACTTGAAGTGGAATAAGAGAAGTCAGACTCAAAGTAATATTCAGTGGTATTAAATATCTGATGGACGAACGATCAACAGCCGGCAATTTATGCTTAAAATTTCTATAGCATAAATTGCCGGCTGTTGATCGTTTATCGACTATCGTTTGATAGTTTGCTCTGTTTACCAGTTTATTTCTGTTTTTCCATGGGCTTTCAGGTATTCGTTTGTTTTACTGAAATGCTTATTCCCAAAGAAGCCATTGTAGGCAGAGAGGGGAGAAGGATGTGCCGAACTGAGTACCAAATGCTTGTTACGGTCAATGAAGGCACCTTTCTTTTGTGCATAACTTCCCCAAAGGATGAATACCAGATTTTCTCTTTCTTCGGCCAGGACACGGATGGCAGCATCTGTAAACTCTTCCCAACCGCGACGTTGGTGTGAACCGGCCTGGTGGGCGCGTACTGTCAGGGTGGCGTTCAGCAACAGGACACCCTGTTCAGCCCATCTTGTCAGGTTACCGGTGGACGGGGCTGGCGTGCCGATATCTTCTTTTATTTCTTTGAAAATGTTCACCAGAGAAGGCGGAAAGGCTACTCCGTCATTCACCGAGAAACAAAGGCCGTGTGCCTGACCGGGACCATGGTAGGGGTCCTGACCGATAATGACTACTTTTACTTTATCAAACGGACATAAATTGAATGCATTGAATATCAACTTTCCCGGAGGAAAGATCTGATACTGGCTATATTCACTTCTGACAAATTCAGTCAGTGTGCGAAAATAATCCTTCTCAAATTCTGGTTCTAAATGAGTTTTCCAGCTCTCTTCTATTTGTACGTTCATAGGCTATTAAATAAGGTGTATATTAAGGGCTGTACATTCACGACGCATTTCTTCCGGCCAGATACTTGCCTGAATCTCGCCGATATGAGCTTTGCGTAAGTAGAACATGCACAAACGCGATTGTCCGATACC
>ERZ791631.1224-NODE-1224-length-16291-cov-2.866470_pt1 | contig 16291 bp, 13 predicted proteins | sample MGYA00509961_ERZ791631 | MGnify/ENA primary metagenome ERZ791631 (study PRJEB30046, sample SAMN00715248) | human gut metagenome | study: EMG produced TPA metagenomics assembly of the A metagenome-wide association study of gut microbiota in type 2... | reverse complement strand
TGTTTCTTCGTCAAACACCGATAAACTTTCCCTAATAAGTAGATTTATCAAAGCAGATGCTCTTGACGAAGTTGATGATATCGTGAAAGCCAAGAACGCCCCTATTAACGAACAAATAGAGGCAGTATTGGTAGAAGTTAACACGGTGCAGGGTGAATTAAACGCTTACACTACCCAATTAGAGAATGAGAAAGGGCGTGATCTTGAAGCAGAACGTGATCAACAGATGCAACGATGGATTGACCGGGTTGAGGATATTGCTACCGAGTTAGAACGTTATCAAAAAGATATTGATAGTTGCAATCTAGCGATAGAGGATTCCAACAAGACAATAGCCAAGGTGCAACAAACGATCACTGATGCAAACAAACAATTATCCGAGTTAGAATCCATTTCTTTTGAAAAGAAATACAGTGCCATTGATGAAGAACGCACCACGGCTGACAAGGCTCTTGCGGTAGCCCGGCAGGAAATCAACGAGGTTAAGAATTTGGGGTTGGAATGTGAAGCGGAGATTAAGCAACTTGAAACCTTCCTAAAAGGTGCTGTTGAATGTCCCAAATGTGGACATCATTTCGTGCCAGATTCTAACGTGGAGTTAACGGTAGAGGAGGCTCAAGCTAAGATACGGGAAAATAAGGAAGCCCAAACTTTAGCCGAGGTCGACATGGAAGAACTTAACGATCAGTTTAAAAAGTTAGCTGACCGGGTGGCAGAGTTTGATAAAAAGTTTGCCAAGGTACGCACCGAAGAGCAAGAGAATGTTTCGGCGATGCGTGAAGTTCAGAAATTGATTAGCCAATTAAAAGGTGATGTTGATCGCAGCCATGCCCGTATAAAGATGTACCGGGCACAGATTGCTGACAACGAAAAGAAGATTAGCAAATGTGCTGAAGAGGCGGATTATATTGAGGAGCAGGCTAATAAGTTAGAAAAACAGCCCCTAATTAATCCCCGTATTGATAAACTGGAAGAACAAATTGCGCTCGCTAACGTAAAACTAAAGAAGCGTGAGAAAACGGTGGACGCTTACCGTGAACTCGTGGCTAAGAACATACAGTGGGGATTAAGGTTAAAAGAGTTCAAGATGTCTTTGGCTGTGGAGCAGTTAAAGATAATTCAGAACTTTGCTAACCGTTCCCTACAACAGCAAAAATCTGAACTACGAGTGGCGATAGAGGGGTTCAAGAAGGATTCTAAAGGAAAAGTGAAAAGTGAAATCACGGTGTACGTGATTAACGGGGACGGTGAATATAAATCTTTCTGGTCTTTTAGCGGTGGCGAGCGTGCCCGTATTGAGATATCGTTAATCATAGCGATGGCGGAAATGATAAACAGCACGAACAAATGGGGAGGGTTACACTTCTTGCAAATTGATGAAGTGTTAGAAGGTACTGACCCGTTAGGGCTTTCCCTATTGGTAGAATCTTTATCAGATTTCACGTACCCGATTTACATCATAAGCCATGTTATGAATATAAAAACAGGAGTGAAAACATTAACAATCGTAAAGGAGAAAGGATACAGTTATGTTGAGTAATTATAATTATAACGGATGTGATGAACCTCTAACCAATTACAACTATGAACCGCAATTCTGATAATTGGGCTGTGATAGGGGTTGACCCCGGTAAGGAAGGGTATTTCACGTTAATGAAGAAATCTGGCATAACTCAATACCCGGTTCCGAAAGTGGGTAAAGAAATTGACCCCCACGCATTAGGCGAGTTAATTACCAATCTTTCATGCGAGTGTGACCCCCAGAATAGTATTGTTGTCATAGAGGATGTACACGCCATACACGGGTCAGCGGCACAAGCCACGTTCAATTTCGGATTCGTGTGTGGTATGATTCGTTTGGGGTTCATCATTTGTGGTATGCCGATCGTTATGGTAGCCCCCAAGAAATGGCAGAAGGAAATGTACGAGGGAATAAAAGCGAACCCCGACAAGAAGGTAATGTCCGTGCTTGCGGCTAAACGCCTGTTCCCTCAGCAGAATCTTTTGAGAACGCCCAACTGCAAGAAACCCGATGATAACCTTACGGATAGTTTGTTAATAGCTGAATACGGAAGGAGGCATTACCTATGAAGTACGTGTTAATGTGCCAGAACCAAACGTGCCCGGTATGCGATATTCCGGTGGAAACACCACCGTACAAGATGAAGTATGACAAGCGTAGGGATAAAATGGTTCCCTATCTTGACACGTCTGTAATATGCTCTATTTGCGGTGAGCCGTTACGTTTTATAGAGGAGGAGGCAACTATCCCGGAGTTTGGTGTAAACAGTTTTAAGAGCCTGCCAGACGACAAAAAACGTGAGATATTACGTAAGCGGTTTGACAAGGATATGCGGGCGGGCGGTAGTGAAGAGAAAGAGATGCGTAAAAGAAGTGCAATGAATAAATTTTTAGGAAGAGATGGGAATTAAAGTTTTAAGCCTTTTTGATGGCATTTCATGTGGTATGCTCGCGCTTCAACGGGCAGGAATAGAAGTTGATACTTATTATGCTAGCGAAATAGATGAATATGCTTTAAAAATTAGCCAACATCATTTTCCAGAAATTATTCAATTAGGTAATGTTGAAGAGTGGCAGAATTGGAATATTCCATGGGGTGAAATAGATTTATTGTTAGGAGGAAGTCCATGTCAAGGGTTTTCTAAAGTGGGTTTAGAGTTAAATTTTAATGATCCTCGTAGTAAATTAGTATTTGAATTTGCTGATATATTGGATCATATTAAGCAGTACAATCCTCATGTTTTATTTTTATTAGAAAACGTTAAAATGAGGGAAGAATGGGCTGATATTATTTCCCAATTAGTTGGGGAAACTTATGAAGTTTACAATTCGGCTTTAGTATCTGCCCAAAACAGAGTAAGATATTATTGGTTTAATTGGGAATCTGCCACAGTACAAGATAGAAAAATTTGCCTGAAAGATATAATTCCGGATGCAGCTAGAAATAAAGCCAGAACAGTTCGTGTGAAAGGGGACGGGGTGAAATGGGGTGATAAACATGAATGGGATAGAGCCAACCCCGATAGAAAATACACGATGGAAGAATTAGAAATGTTGCAAACACTTCCTATTAAATACACCGATGTAGGGGGAGGGCATGGTAGGCGTCGTAAGGCAATAGGCAATTGTTGGACAGTAGATATGATTGTTGAAATTTTAAAAATGATTTAATATGATAACTAAGGAAATTTTTGATACCTGTAAGGGGGTCGTTAAGAATGCTGGCGTGAACCTTTTAATTCTTGACGTGTTTGGGGAAGTAAAGATTTACGTTGTGAATTTCGTGGTGTTAAAAACCCGTGAGAATCGTTATCACGAAGTGCGTGATGCTCAAGACGTGACATCTATCATTCACACCATTGACAGGTTTGCTACTGGGTTAACTAACATGAAATTCATGGAAAAGATTCAATCTATTCCAATGGAAAGTTTCAAGTTTGGTACTGATAATTATATCTGGATGACAAAGGTAACTGAAAGTACACGGTAGGGAGATTTGTCCCTACTTTCTTTGTTGTCTGGTAAATTTGTGGTAGCTTTACAGCGTTAAAACAAATAAGCAAAAGATGAAAAAGTCAGAAATAAAAGAATTACGTGAAACTTTGATAGGGCTGAACGAAGCCTATCGGGAAGGTGAACCATTGGTATCAGATTTAGAATATGATGCGCTCGTGGAGCAGTTACGTGACGCATCTCCTAACGATGAGTTCTTTACAAAGGGTATCGTTGAAGAGGCTACCGATCGTATGGAAAAACTACCGTTACCCATGTACAGCCTTGAAAAGATTAAGACAATTAAAGACCTGTGCAAGTGGTTGCACAAGATGAAGGCTGCCGGGAGTGAAATGGTTGTGTTGATGCCCAAGTTTGACGGGATCAGTTTATTATGTAATGAAACTGATTCTGGAATGTTTCAAGCATGGACACGTGGCGACGGGGTAGAAGGGCAACGTAGCGACGCTCATTTTTCGCACATGGATAATGGAATGTTGGATGTTGAACACACACCTATGTACACGTGGGGTGAAGCTATAATGCCGAAGATAACATTTTCGCATTTAAAAGAGAACGCTTCAGATTTTACTTATAAGAACGCCCGTAATATGGTAGCAGGAATGTTTAATTCTCCTACCGGATGGCAGAACAGTTATATCATGGATGTTGATTACGTTCGTTACGGGTGTGATTTACCAGAAGACAAGAATCAACAGCTTGTAAAGTTGCGTTCTGAATTTGATAACGTGTCAGATTCAATAGAGGTGGAAATTGACAAGCTGTTGTTAGCCGCCACGAATAATCTATTAAGCGATTTCATTGATAACACGGCTTATCCTAGATTCAATAAGAAATACAAGATTGATGGTATCGTGTTTGAAATAAACGAGTATGCCGTTAAAGAAAAGCTAGGACGTCTGCCTAACGGCAACCCGGCGTATTCCATAGCTTTCAAGCGTGAAGAATGGTGTGACGTGTATCAAACACGTGTTGATCACATAGAATACGGGGTTGGTAAAACGGGTGTCATTAACCCGGTTATCATCATAGACCCGGTAGAGATGGACGGGGCAACCGTTAGCCGGGCAACCGCCTACAACATGAATCAACTCATGGAACGCCACATTTGTGAAGGAGCGTTAATAGAGATTATCAGATCGGGTGACGTCATTCCTAAACACTTGCAAACGTTAGAGTATAACGATTGGCAGTACGAAAAGATGATGGATGAAATAACCGAGTGTCCGTCATGCGGTAAGTTGTTGCATTGGGATGAGAATCATGTACACATGGTTTGTAAGAACCCCTATTGCAAGGAAAGACGCATCAGTGAAATAGTGTACTTCTTCCGCACGTTGGGATGCGAAGAGTTTGCAGAACCTACCGTTCGTAAAATGTTTGATGCCGGGTGGATTACCGAGTTGTCAATTTTGGAAGCTTCTAAAGAACAGATGCAAGAACTTTTAGGAGATGCCACGGGGGCAACCGTGTTCGACCAAATTGGAAAAGTGGTTAATGGAGGAATTCCATACGCCCGTGTGCTGACAGCCTCTAACGTGTTTGGAGGGGTAATCGCCGAAACGTTGTGTCAAAAAATCATTGACGGGTTGCCAGAGGATTATCAACAGTGGTTAGAAACCGGGCTACCGTTAGAAGGGGTTAACGCTCGTCAGCAATTGATAGATGCCATTACTCAAATAAAGGGTATCGGAGAAGCGTATGCCACGGCATTCGTTCACGGATTACACAAGTTCCTATTGAAACCGTACAGAAGCCTATTCTTGATTTCCTACTTTTCAAGTGTTGGAATTGTTCCGGTGGCTGATAATCAAATGCACGTGTGTATGACCGGATTTAGGGATAAACAAATGGAGGAAGCCTTGAAAGCCCAAGGGCACGTTGTGTTGAACGGAGTAACCAAGGAATGTGACGTGTTGGTGGTAAAAGACCTGAACAGCACGTCATCCAAAATGACAACCGCTAAACAACGAGGAATTCGAATCGTAACTAGGGAGGAGTTTGAACGTGAGATATTGGTACAAAAATAGTTCGTGGTTTCACGTCGGTTTCGACTACGATGCCGCCCTTGTGCAACAGGTAAAAAAGTTCACGGGGGCGCAATACAATCCGGCGAATAGAGAATGGTCAGTACCATTCTCTTTATCCGTTTTAGCCCCATTTAAAAAGTGGTTAGAGGAAAACGATTTCACCGAGGGCGTTGTTTACCGACCCTCACAGCGTGTTTTAGAGTACCAAGAGCCGGAGGCTGTAATTACCCCGGAGGACGTGTTGCAAGCCTGTAAAGAGATCGGTTTGACCCGTACACCACGGTATTACCAAGCGGAGGGCGTTGCCTACATGATTAATCACGGTAATTGTATTAACGGGGACGACTGTGGGTTGGGGAAGACGGCACAGCAAATAATCACCATTGAATTGTTGAACGCTTTTCCGGCTCTTATTATCGTTCCGGCTTCGGTGAAATACAACTGGAAGAAGGAATGGGCTAAGTGGAATCCAAATCGAACCGTGGGGGTAATAGATAGTAAGAAACGCAAGAACGCCCCCGATCCGTGGTCGAATGACGTGGTAGTTATCAATTATGACATATTGGGGGAAAGGGGTTTGGACACTCCTAAAGCCAAGCACCCCCAACTTCTCAAGAAATATTGGGGTGCCTGCGCTTTTGATGAGATTCACTTTCTAAAGTCAGAGAAGGCGTTGAGAACTAAAATGGCTAAGAAGATAGCCGCCAAGATAGAGAACGTGTGGGGGCTTACCGGAACTCTTACCCAGAAACGCCCAGCTGATCTTATACAACCGTTTAAGATAATACGGCGGTTTAAAGATATATTCGGGGATTCCATGGAATTTAAATTTAGATATTGCAACGCCAAGAAAACCATATACGGGTTTGATATTAGCGGGTTCAGTAATCTTGAAGAACTTCATGAATTGTTACGCATGGGTGGTTACATACGGCGTAACAAACGAGATGTGCTTGACGAGTTACCACCGTTAGTCACGACAACGATAGATGCTCCTATTTCTAATTTGAAAGAATACAAGAAAGCCGAAGATGACCTCGTTGCTTATTTGGAGAAGATAGATATCAACAAGGCTAACAGTGCCATAAACGCCCCGCATCTGGTGATGATGCAAACGTTGAAACGGCTCAGTGTAGAAGGTAAGATGAAATTCGTGGAGGGGTACATTAAGGATTGGCTCGAAGCCAACGAGGATAGCCCGTTGCTCGTGTTCGGGGTGCATAGGGAACCATTGCAACGTTTGGCAGCCATGTTTAAAGCCCCGGTAATACAAGGGGGAGTAGACGGTAAGAAGAAACAGCAAATAGTAGATGAATTCAGTCAAGGGAAACATCGAGTTCTATTTGCCAATATTAAGTCGGCGGGCACGGGTACGGATGGGCTTCAGGAAAATTGTAGCAACCTCCTATATATTGAACTTCCAGATTCCTATTCAGATATTGAACAGGTTAATTCCCGGTTAGAGCGCATGGGGCAAAAGGGTAGTATTAACGTTACCCGGCTTCTATGCCCGGACACCATTGACGTGCAGATGAATGAAATGATGACTGATAAGAGTTTAGTTATGGGAGTTATAAACCGAGGGGAGAGTGAAAACGTATTGTTATTGCACAAAATATTAAAAAGCAAACAGAAATGACCAAAGAAGAATTTATAAACAAATATCATCATAGCCTTATATTGTTTCTTTGCCCTTATTCTTTTCATGAAGGAGACCCTTTTTACAAAAAATTAGAAGAGGTGGGGGCTTTATGCAAGAAGGTGGGTTTCATTATAATAGGTTCTAGAAGATGCCTTGCTCCCCGTTCTTTTGCGGAGGTGATATACAACGGTTATTCGTATGATCCAAAGGTGTTTCCTGCGGATAGAAAGTTTACACGTGAAGAATTTGAAGAAGATATTAAACAAATAAAAACGATTTAGTTATGGTTTACGAAAAAGGAGAGCTCATAAAACTTGTCATAGATGGTCAATCTATGATGGTGACGCTCAAATCATGTCTAGTAGGTGAATTACACGTGAAACAAGTGTTCCCTATTGATGAACTTATGAAAAAGAAACAGCCAGAGGCACTTGACCCCGATGCCAACAATGCGGATTTTAATCAATTCCTAAAACGCAATGGACTCGCCTAGCCGGGTAACAATATGGACGGACGGTAGTTGTACCACCAAGGGGGATCGCCGTGGGGGCTACGGGGTTTATTGCGTTTACGACGATACTGAAATTACCGTTCGACACGGGTTCTGGAATACCACCACTTCCCGTATGGAAATGATGGCGTTGTTAGAAGCGGTTAGCATGATCAACCCGATTGTTCCTACTGATGTTACCGTGTACAGTGATAGCCAATTCGTGGTAAACGCTTTTAACGAGGGGTGGCTCAAGAAGTGGAAGTTGATTTGTTGGAGCGGGGTTAAGAATAGGGAATTGTGGCAGCAAATTGATGCCGCTATAACGGAACGCCCCCACATGAAACTCACGATGGTATGGCTACGGGGGCACGGTTCTAATCTTGAGGATGATATCGTGTTCGGTAACAACGTGGCGGATGCTCTTGCTAATTACAAGGATCAGGAAAAGTGGGAACAGGATTTGGATTTGGTGGGGTACAGTTGGTTTCATCATGCGAGTTCAGATTGCGTGTTCATAGAAAAGACCAACCGATACGAAGAGATTAACAAAATGGGGGATATTGTTCCATTGGGCAAATGCAAGCGGGCAACCTTTGAAGAACTATTCGACGTGGTGAATGGAACCTTTCTATTCGAATCGTTTTACAATGGCACGTTAACGATTGATTACACCGTTAAAAATATTTAGTATGGCAGAATTAGACAAGTATAAACAGGCGATAGTGGATTGCTATCGAAATACTAACAAGAATATATTTGTTAGTGCGACGGCGGGGTGTTTGGGTAAGAATACCCCTGTATTAATGTTTGATGGCTCTATTAAAATGAGCCAAGGCATTAAGGTAGGTGATGAATTAATGGGTGCAGATTCAACGAAACGAATTGTTCTGAAAACAAATTGTGGTATTTCAAATTTATACAAAGTGGTTCCGGTTAAAGGAGAAGAATGGATATGTAATGATTCACATATTATGACAGTTCACGATCAATATATTACTAGATCAATGAAACTTTATCAAAGTTCCCATACTACTGACATAGTAGATAAATCTATTGCAGAAATTTTGAAATACCAAAAAGATGATCTATCAATTGGGCATTTAAAGTTAATTAGAACAGGCGTAGAATTCAAAGAAAAAGAAACCAAAATTGATCCTTATTTAATGGGGTTATGGATAGCTGAGGGGACTAAACATAAAGGAAATCCATGCTTTTCAATTAATAGAAAGGATGAAGAAATTATTCACTATTTATTAAATTATTCATTACCAAAAGGCATAGAATGTAAATTAAAATATGATAGTGAAAATTGCGTGCAAGTGACGTTCACCGGAAATGGGGGGACAAATTTATTTCGTGATGAATTTAAACGTTGTATATTAGAAAATGGAGATATAATTATTCCACGAGATTATTTAATTAATTCAACTTTTAATAGATTACGTTTATTAGCTGGATTATTAGACGGTGACGGATATAAATCTAAAAATGGGTGTTGTTTTTCAATTTCTACAAAATGGGAAAGTTTAGGAAAAGATATCGTATATTTAGTCCGGTCGTTAGGCTTATTTCCATATTACCGATGGAAAAAGTCATCAATCAAAAGTAGAAATTTTGAAAGTTATTATTTTAGAATAGAAATCTCTGGGTGCACCCATATCATTCCTAACATATTACAAAGAAAGAAAGCCTCTGTTAGACGGCAAATTAAAAATGTTTTGCACACAGGATTTTCATTAATTCCATTAGGGGATGGGGAATGGTATGGGTTTACGGTTGACCAAGACAATAGGTATCTTTTAGGAGATTTTACGGTTACACATAATTCAGGAAAGACGTTTACCTTGTGTCAGTTGGCAAAGATAACCCCTCCTATCAAGTCATTGATATTTCTGGCGTTTAACAAGTCAATAGCGGAAGAATTGGCTCAACGGCTACCACGCACCGTAAAATCTTCCACGCTGCATTCTTGCGCCCTGTCTTCATTGCGTTCAGCGTTTAAAATGGATTTCGTGTTGAGTGAAGCCAAGAATTATAACATGGCTATGGAACAAATACAGTTTCCCGGTATTCATCGCAAGCGTTTGCCGGGCGTTATAATGAAGGTATGCAAGTTGTATGATTTGATGCGTTTCAACCTCTCTAGCGATCTCGTAGAGGATAATATTGCGTTAGGTGAACGTTACGGTTTAGACGTTGACGAACTGATCGCACAGAAGGCGGTAGAGCTCCGTAACCTTAATAATAGGATAGCCGATCAATACTTTGACGGTGGGTGCCGGGGTAAACTTGTGATTGATTTCACCGATATGCTTGATTTGGCTGTGCGTTACATAGATGATAAGGATTTCAAACAGTACAATATCGTAATGTGTGATGAGATTCAGGATATATCGCCGTTACAGTACGCACTGATAAGAAAGCTGAAAACACCACGGGGACGGTTGATAGGAGTGGGTGATCCGAAGCAAAGTATTTATAGTTTCATGGGTAGTAATCTAGATTCACTTCATGCCATACGTACCGCTCCTAACACGGTGGAACTTCCGTTATCGATGACCTACCGTTGCGCTCAAGCCATTGTGGATGAAGCTAACAAGGTATTTCCAGACAGTATAGAGGCGGCACCGGGGGCGAACAAGGGAGCTATTATGGAAGGGAAGGTATCAGATGCGTTGGAAGGGGACTTCGTGTTATGCCGCAATAACGCCCCGCTCGTGGACGCTTTTATAACGTTGCTTCGACAAGGTAAGAAATGCAGTATTTTAGGAAAGGAGTACGGTGATGAATTGGTCTCCCTAATAGACAGTGTTGATGATATTCTAGATTTTGAGGATATGCTGAATAACCTCGAAGCCAAGTTGGCACGTAAAGGTATAAAGAACCCCACACGTTGCGAAGTGTACGATAAGTTGGAAGACAAAGTAAACGTGTTGATTAGCCTGTACGAATACTTTGGTGACCTTGAAACAGTGCGTAGGAAGATTTACGATATCTTCGTGGAAAATAACACTAGCAAGGGCATAACGTTGTCAACTATACACAAGTCGAAAGGGTTAGAGGCTAACCGGGTGTTCTTCTTGAGACCCGATTTGCTTCCTAGCCCCTATGCGGTAACGGAGTTGGAACAATACGCTGAAAAATGTTTGCGTTTCGTGGCGATCACGAGGGCAAAAGAAAATCTAATATACGTAGAATAACTAAAATTATAGAGATTATGAGAAAGTATTTAAACGAAAATTATGACGAGTGGAATGATGATCTGTTAGGTAACGATCCGGTTAATAATGGCATATTGGGGTAAGGTATGGAGAAAGTAGAAAAGCAAACCCCGGCGGATTTATTCGTGATGATCCCAAGGGTGAAACAAATTACACGTAAGAAGAGTGAAACGACTTTCACACTGCTGAAATGTGCCAACATTCCACAATTCGAAGGTGTCCTTCCTACTAAGGAAATTTTACAAACCCATTTTGCAACCCAACGGGTGAAAATGGAGATTGCCAAGAGGGATAAAACAGAATACATACCTCAACCCTTGTATCTTGAAATAGAAAGTGGTATATTTGTAGAGTTAATGAAAGCCATTAACAAAAAACAACCACAATTTAAATCAGCAAGTGACGGGCATAGTATTTGTTTAACTTTAGGAAATAATATGCCGTGTTGCATAATGCTTCCCCAACAGGAAGCAAAAGAAGTTTGTAATGAACCTTTAAAAGAAGAAGAATGATTACAGTAGACAGTAGACCCACCGTGGGGGAGTATATCTTTTTAAGCAAGTATTCTCAGACCTTTGGTGGTAAAAAGGAAACATGGAACCAAGCGGTTAACCGGGTTATGAATATGCACGTCAAGCAATATCGTAACCGGATAAAGCCGCAAGATATGCCCGAATTTTTAAGCCTGTTCGAAAAGGCTTATAAACTGTACCACGATCAGCGCATTCTGGGGGCGCAACGTGCGTTGCAATACGGGGGCGAGTTAATGACTGAGAAGGTCGCTCGATTTTACAACTGCACGATGTCCCATTGTAACCGGGTAGAATTCTTTGAGGAAGCCATGTATCTCCTATTATGCGGTTGCGGGGTTGGGTATAGCGTGCAGAAGAAACACACCGAACAGCTACCCGTGCCGAAAGGATTTAACCATACCGTTCCAAACGAAAAAGTTGTATGTCCTGACACCATAGAAGGATGGGCGATGTGCGTGGGCACGTTGATGAAGGCGTATTACTACGGTGATGCCGAACCTGACTTTGACCTTTCCCTAATTAGGAAGAAAGGGGCTTACATACGTGGTGGATTTCGTGCTCCCGGACCGGAACCTCTTCGTCAGGCTTTAGACAAAATGAAAAGCATTTTGGTGAAGATCAAGGGGCGCAAGTTAACACCGTTTGAACTCCACTATTTGATTTGCATATTTGCCGATAGTGTTGTGACCGGGGGCGTGCGTCGTAGTGCGATGATAGCCTTGTTTGACGCCGATGATAACGAGATGGCTACGTGCAAGACGGGCAGTTGGATGAATGAAAAGAAAGAATTATGTCGTAGCAACAATTCGGCTGTGATTCTTCCTACCACGCCCAAAGAATTATTTGATAAAATATTCAAATCTACCAAGTCATACGGCGAACCGGGCTTCGTGTTCTTGGATGATCCAGATTACGCCGTGAATCCTTGTGGGGAAGTCACCACCCTACCCATGTTCTTCGATCAGGAAACCGCTGAATGGAAATCCGGTTGGGGGTTCTGTAACCTTGCGGAAATTAACGGGGGTAAAGTTAAAACGGTGCAAGATTTCTATGAAGCCTGTGAAGCCGCCGCCGTGATATGCACGTTGCAGGCAGGTTACACGAATTTCAAGGTATTGTCACGGTGGTCACAGAAGATTGCCGAGCGTGATGCTCTCATCGGGGTGGGAATCACGGGGCTATGTGAGAATCCAGACATTTTATTTGATCCGGACGTTCAGCGTGAAGGGGCTGAAATCGTGGTGGCAACTAACAAGAAAGTGGCAGAACTTATCGGCATTAACCCGGCGGCACGCTGCACGGTGGTGAAGCCGTCTGGTAATAGTTCCCAATTGTTAGGAACTTTATCTGGTATAACACCGGGTCACGCACGTCATTACATTCGGCACGTGCAAGCCGCCGATACGGAACAGGCGTTGCAAGCGTGGGAAGAAACCAATCCAGAATGCGTTGAACCTAGCGCATGGGCACCCGACCGAGAGAAAGTATTGGCGTTCCCCGTTACCCTCCCTAAGAACGCTTTATTGAGAGAAAACCTTTCCGCCGTGGAGTTCTTGAAGTTGGTGTTACTAACCAAGAACAATTGGATAGAATACGGAACCAACTTCGATCACCCGCAAACTCAGTACAGCCCCAAACTTAGAATGAACGTTTCCAACACGTGCACCGTTAAGGAACACGAATGGGACGAGGTACGTGAATTCTTATGGGAACATAAAAGTGAATTCGGCGGGGTGAGCCTTCTTTCCTATTACGGTGACTTAGATTACCCTCAAGCCCCCTACACGGAAGTTCTCGATGAACATCAGTTGGCTGAACGTTACGGTGCGGGTGCGATTCTTTCAAGTGGTTTGGTAGTGGACAGTAAAGACGTGTTCAAGGACGTGTGGGAAGCCTGCAACGCTGCGATGGGATTGGCTCCTAAATTGCTTGAACTAACAGACAAGGAGATTAGCGAGTTCATCGTTAAGCACATCAAGAACGGTAAGTTTCTAATGGAGATTGACGGCGTGTGCTTCTCTGATGTTAATTGCGTGGTGGATCACTTGCGTCACAAGGTGGAAGCACGTCTGGATTGGATTCGTAGGTTCAACAGTTTCGCAGAGAAATACATGGGTGGAGATCGGCAGTTAACTGCCTACTGTTTGAAACACGTGAACGCATACCACAAGTGGCAACACATTTGTCGTTTCCAGAAGGTGGACTATTCTAACATAGTTTGGGAGCAACCGTTGAAGGAAGCGGGTAGTGAGATTGCCACGGCTTGCAGTGGTGGAAGCTGCACTCTGGAAGAATGGCATTTGCCTGAAAAATAAATTTTGTACCTTTGTATTCGTAACAAAGAATACAGAATTATGGCAAAGAAGTTTAAAGGAGAAGTTTATTTGGTAACTAACCTAGCCGTTAACAAGAAATATGTTGGAGTGACGGCTAGGGGTTACTTAAACCGTTGGAAAAAGCATTTAGCCCAAGCAAAGACCAAAGGTACTGGACTCCATGCGGCTATTCATAAATTTGGGGAAAGCAATTTTAAAATTGAACTTTTAGAAAGCAAGGAGTATGTGAATCAAGATAGATTGGCTATGTGGCTGTATAAAAGAGAAAGGTTTTGGATTGAAAAGTTTGATACCTTTCGTAATGGGTATAATTTAACGTTAGGAGGGGATGGTGTTGCCGGGGCATATAAATCTAAACGCATTAAAGAAATCTTATCACAAATGATGAAGGATTTATATGAAAGGTTTCCTGAGGAAAAGATGTCCAGACTTAAAAATGCCCATGCCAAATTACATGACCCAGAGTATCGCAAAATTAATTCTCAAAGGATGAAAGAAATAATGAGCGATGAGAAAAAGCGGCAGCAAATTTCTGAAAAGGTGAAAGAAAAGATGGCACAGCTTCCTACCGATGTAAAAGAAAAGATACGCCAACACCAATTTAAAGAGGGTCATGAAACATGGAACAAAGGAATAGAAACCCCTGAAGAGGTTAGAAAAAAGATCTCAGAAAGTGAAAAGGGTCGGATTGCATGGAATAGAGGAATTCCTATGTCTGAAGAGCAGAAACGTAAACTTTCTGAAAGTAAAAAGGGCGTTCCAGCATGGAATAAGGGTAGAACGGTTGAAACCCTTGTTTGCCCCGTATGTGGTAAAGAAATTGCATGGAGTTCTATGTCTAAGCACATGAGGGCTCGTCATAAGAGTAGTGAAGAAGATATTAAGGATTTCCTAAACTTTGCACGGAAATCCAAGGTATAACATAAAGCAAAGACTAATTAAAACGATATAATAAATGGACATTAAAGTATTATTTGACGATTCAGCCCGTGAAGGCTTGTATGAAGGGGTGAAACAAATTACCCGTGCCGTGGCTTCTACACTCGGACCGAAAGGACACACCGTTATCATTGACAAAGGTTATGGCATTCCCCACGTGACCAAAGACGGGGTAACGGTGGCTCGTGCCTTTGATACGGATGACACCGTGGCTCGCATGGGTGCAACCCTCGTTAAGATGGCAGCCGCTAAAACGTGTGACGAAGCCGGAGACGGTACCACTACCGCCACCATTCTAACCGAAGCCCTCATACGGTTAGGGATGGAAAAGATGCACCTCGTGAAGAATCCACAACAATTCAAACGAGGAATTGAACGTGCTTGTGAAGAGGTGGTAGACTTCATTAACAATTTGAAACATGAAATCGATCCTACGGACTTTACCCGGTTAGAACAAATTGCTACCATTTCAGCGAATGGAGACGTGGAGATAGGAAAGGTAATTACCGGGGCTATTCAACAAGTGGGCAACGATGGGATCATCACCGTGGAAGAAGGTGATAACTCTTCCGAGATCACGGTTGATATTACAACGGGATTCCAATGGTCAAAAGGGCTTGTCAATCCCTATTTCGTAACCGATCGAGAACGTATTGAATGCGTGTTAGACAATCCATACGTTCTAATACTAGGGCAGAAAGCCAATTACCCGCAAGAAATTCTTCCGGTGGTTCAAACCGTGTACACCGCTAAACGTAGTTTACTAATCGTTGCTCCAGACGCCTCTAACGACGTCATAAAGTTCCTCGTAACGAATATTGCCAAGGAAAACGGGTTAAAGGCTTGCTTCGTTAAAGCCCCCGGCTACGGACAGGTTCAGAAGGATATGTTGGAAGACCTAGCCGTGAAGATGGGCGGTAAGGTGGTTGGAGGGGAATCCGCTCAAACCATTGAACAACTAGGTACGGATTGGTTGGGTGAATGTGATAGAGCGGTTGTCACCTCTACTCAAACCACCCTAGTTGGAGGGGCGGGTACCGAAGAAGAAATTCAAACCCGTGTCAAGGCTATCAAGAATCAGATAGATGACACCTCTAACACCTTTGATAAAGAGAAGTATCGTGAACGCATTAGCAAGTTAACCGGGGGAGCCGCCGTGATACACGTTGGAGCCACTAGCGAGGTTGAGATGAAAGAACGCAAAGATCGGGTGGATGATGCCATAGCCGCAACCCGTGCAGCCATTGACGAGGGCTACGTGCCGGGCGGCGGTATGATGCCTTATCAAGCGGCACGATATCTCACGGGGTGGACAACCAATACCACGGATGATGAACGAGTAGGAATTGAAGTGGTGATCGGGGCATTACGTGCGCCGTTCCGTCAGTTGTGTATGAATGCCGGAGTGAATCCTGATAAATATGAAGCGGTGGTAGAAACCAAAATTGGGCACGAATGGCGCAAGGGGATTGATTTCTCCACTATGGAAATCGTGGATTTATTTGACACGGGGGTGATTGACCCCGTTAAGGTTACACGCCTTGCGTTGCAGAACGCCGTGAG
>ERZ791631.1218-NODE-1218-length-16373-cov-2.988234_pt1 | contig 16373 bp, 6 predicted proteins | sample MGYA00509961_ERZ791631 | MGnify/ENA primary metagenome ERZ791631 (study PRJEB30046, sample SAMN00715248) | human gut metagenome | study: EMG produced TPA metagenomics assembly of the A metagenome-wide association study of gut microbiota in type 2... | reverse complement strand
TTCATCACTGCTTTCACAGCTTTCCGGGCAGTAGCTTCATCATATCCGGCCAGTTGGAACATCTTACTTACATGCTGCTGGTATTTATCACGAATTTCTTTCGTCTGCGCATCATCCTCCAAATAATAATCCCGTTCGCCCATGCCCAGGCCACCTTGCATGGTATGCACCATATTTTCATTGCTATTCATGTCATCAGCACTGACATACAGAATGAAGTACGGATACATCCCTCTCTTCTGCATTTCTACAATCAACGGATAGATTTCAGCTTTATCTTTGATGGCACCTATTTTCTCCAGTTCGGGTTTAATGGGGGCAGCGCCTTCCTTATTCAGTTTTACGCTGTCCATAGCTATATTATAAAGTTCACCGACTTTCTGTGCAATGCTGCCGGCTTCATGTTTTTCGGCAGCCAGCCCTTCAATCAGTCCACGCAACTGCTGACGGTTGTTTTCGGCGAGCATATCGAATGAACCGAAACGTGAATACTCATCTGTCAGAGGATGGTTTTTCATCCATCCGCCACAAGCATACTGATAAAAACTGGTGCCCGGCAGGGCAGTTGTGTCAAGGTTGGCAAGGTCAATGCCGGACGTAAGTACGGCCTCTTTCTTACTGTTGCATCCTGTTGCCATACAACAGATTGCAAGAATTGGTAAATACTTAATTACTTTCATACACTTAATAAACTATTATCATTCATCTCTTCCAACTCCATCGAAACGCGCTCCCACTCTTCCACCGTATGGTCAAGTTGCTGTTTCAGTTTTTGGTGTTGTTCATATAGCGACATGTCCGAAGCACCATCGGGCGTAGCCATCTTTTCTTCAAGAATAGCAATAGCCGACTCTGTCTGTTCGATAGCAGCTTCACAGTCTGCTACCAGGCGCTCCAGTTTCTTTATTTTTTTATTGAGTTCTTTTTGAGCCTCGTATGATAACTTATTCTCGGATATTCCTTCTTCGGCTCCTTCCTCTTTCTTACCGTTTGCGGGCGAGGCGGATGACGGATTCGCCTTCTGAAGTTCATTCAGGTTCTCTATTTTCTTCTTTTGAAGAAAATCATAGATACCTCCCAAATGCTCTTTCACCACGCCACCACCAAACTCATATACTTTAGTCGCAAGTCCATCCAAAAAATCACGGTCATGACTAACTATAATCACCGTTCCGTCAAACTCTCGGATAGCCTCTTTCAGCACATCCTTCGAACGCATATCCAAATGATTGGTAGGCTCGTCGAGAATCAGGAAGTTGACAGGTTCCAAAAGCAACTTTATCATTGCCAGACGTGTACGCTCACCTCCCGAAAGCACTTTCACCTTCTTATCCGATGCCTCTCCACCAAACATAAAGGCTCCCAGAATATCACGTATTTTCAGACGGATATCTCCCACTGCCACCCGGTCGATAGTATCGAAGACCGTTAGATTCTCATCCAACATCTGTGCCTGGTTCTGGGCAAAATATCCAATCTGCACATTGTGCCCCAGTGTAAGTTTACCCTCATAATCAATCTCACTCATGATACACTTCACAAGGGTAGACTTACCTTCACCGTTCTTTCCTACAAAGGCCACTTTTTCACCACGATTAATGGTCAGGTTGACATCATGGAAGACAACGTGTGCCCCATAGGCCTTTTTCACGTCTTCGCAGATCACCGGGTAGTTTCCGCTACGGCTGGAACAGACAAACTTTAATCTCAATGCGGAGTTATCCACTTCGTCAACCTCAATCCGTTCTATCTTTTCCAGTTGCTTCATGCGGCTCTGCACCTGCACAGCCTTCGTTGCTTTGTAACGGAAGCGCTCGATAAACGCCTCTGTATCCTCAATCTGTTTCTGCTGATTCTCATAAGCACGCAACTGCTGCTCACGACGCTCCTGACGCAAAACGATATACTCATCATATTTCACTTTATAATCGTATATCTGCCCACAAGTAATTTCGATGGTACGAGTGGTTACATTGTTTAAAAAGGCCCGGTCATGGCTGACCAGCACCACTGCATTGGCACGGGTAGAGAGGAAAGTCTCCAGCCATTGGATACTCTCGATGTCCAAATGGTTGGTCGGCTCGTCAAGAAGCAGCACATCCGGTTTCCTGAGCAGAAGTTTGGCCAGTTCGATTCTCATACGCCATCCTCCGGAAAACTCACTGGTCGGACGATTAAAATCTTCCCGGCTGAATCCCAATCCTATCAGCGTACGCTCTATCTCCGCATGAAAGTTAGTGCCTCCCATCATCAGGAAGCGGTCATTCTCATGCGTGAAACGGTCTATTAGTTTATGATACTCTTCCGAATCATAATCGGTTCGGTCAGCCAATTCCTGATTCATGCGTTCCAGGTCGGCCTGTAATTCAAAAATATGTTCAAATGCCAATTCCGCCTCTTCCATCACGGTATGGTTATCGGCAAGAATCATCACCTGTGGCAAATAGCCGATCGTTACATCACGCGGAATAGCTATAACACCTCGTGTAGGACTTTGCAATCCGGCCAAGATCTTCAACATAGTTGATTTCCCGGCACCGTTTTTACCCACCAGGGCTATTCGATCTTTTTTATTAATGACATAACTAACGTCCTCAAACAATGGTGTGGCGTTAAATTCTACTGTTAATCCTTCTACTGAAATCACTTCTTTCTATAAATAAGGGAATTGAGGCAGCAAAGATACTCATTTATACAGACTGCGAAAAAAGAAACGGAATAAATATACACCCCCTCTAAAACTGAAAGCCAAACAGACATACACTACAAAACACGATGAAATGATCTACCTCACAATGATCATTCATGTAGCAGTATGAGACAGAACAGAAAGACAATACCCGATTACTCTAAATATACTGATAAAAAGACTTATTATTCATTACCTAAAGTCCGAGTCAAATTTATCAACTTTCCATCTGGTGTGATTCCCTGAACAACAAGAGTCAGTCGACCCTGTTTCGGATTACCGAACTCCAAATGAGAAGCCGCTTTATCAAGCAGAAGATCCGGTGACCAGTATATTGTTCTGAAACTATTCCCACCGTTATTTATTGCACCATAAACAACCGGATAAGAAGGCGAATAAGACTCACGCTTCACCTGATATCCTATGGGACGAATTATCCTAAAATTGGATGCTTTCTTACCAACAGTGCCTAAACCTGATTTTGTACTAATCAAAATAGCGCCATTCGATGCTTTAGATCCGATATATGCCATCTGAGCGGCATCTTTTACCAACTCGATGGATTCAACTATGGATACAGGGATACCGACAAGTTCGGAATAAGAAGTTTCCAGCCCATCTACCATTAACAGAGCCGGAGGAGGAGTGGAACTTCTTCCTGCACGCAACCGTGTTATATAAAAGAAATCTCCTGAGTTCGAATCGACTGCCCACCCTACTCCGGGAGTATTAATCAACAAATCTTTAGTAGATGAATAAGGCGAAAGAGTCATTTCGTCCACATGATAAGTCTTATTCCAATCGGAGTGAGCCATTAAAGATTCGATTGCATACCGTTTCTTTTTCTCAATCTTTTTAGTGGAAACAACAACTTCGTCTAAATATTGCTCCATGGAAAAAGGGACGGTAGAAGATCGTTGAAACACATTCGCACTGGTCGGAGAAGGATCATTACCGGATTGTTCGGAAACAACCGGTTCATCCATCTCTGCACGAAACCAATCCGCATAAACGGGAAGAGAAGAATGTACAGAAGGAACGGAATCCCGATCGACCAACAGCGCCACATCTGTACCTCCCTTTTTCTTACGCGCCTGAAGAATGAAATGCGTACCCCGGGGGAAGGAAAGACTGTCGAAACGGAAACAGCCCGAAGCATCACTCGTCGTCTGACGCATAATCTTTTTATCGAAAGAGAATAAAGTGACAACCGCATCAGCGATACACTTCTTTTCCGAATATTCGGAAACCACCTTGCCACTGACACACTGACTACGCTCCACCGGAAAGGAACCGTAATCCGGAACAAAGCTGTATTTCACCCAGCCCTGAGTCAGCATCAACAAGTCCAACAGATACGAGGTACGGGAGTCATCACCGGAAAAATAGAAAGAGGGAGCCTCAACATAGCCCTGAAGGTCAGAACTCAGAAGAAAAGAAGAAAGGATATTCACCGTGGTATCCTGAAGTGCATAGCGGTCGTCGGTGACCGAAACAGAAAGGGTACCGCCCAACGGCTCACCCGAGGAATCACGAAGCCCCAAGCTGACATCCCAAAACGAACGTCCCTTCTCTTCTTTCAAGCGAGCCGAGAAATCAACGTCGGCACGCACGGAAGGACTCTGATTGAAAGCGGTACGACCACTTATAGGAACGCCCGAACCATCCAACAAAACAAAACGGAGTACACCCGGAGGCAGCGGAGAACGGGGAAGCCGCAAAGGCCTGGAACCGGAGAAAGCCGCATGCAAAAGAATACTATCCCGATATTCCACACGAAGGGAATGACCCGGAGACGGAGAAACACCTGAATTCAAACGCACCAGAAAGTCATCCTTACGGACATCGACACGGAGGCTGACGGCAGAAGGATCTGCCGGAGGTAATGGAAAGCGAAGCTCCATCCCCTCACGATTACGGCACACCGCCGTATAGCTGTCACCCGAAACAGGTTCAAGATTGAAGAAGCCCATCCCCCGATGGACGGAACGCAACGTGGTGACGGTATCTCCACGCTGATTGACCACAAAGCCCTGCACATCTGTTCCCAAACCATCGGGACTCAAAGCCTTGAAAGCGACACGGCTGACACAACCCGAAGGGAGACGTCCCCTTTCCGGAAAGAAAGAGACATGGTAGGAAGCCGCCATACGAGTCACGCTCTCCTTGCGGTAATCCTGAAAGGGACGCCCGCCGACAATGATCTGACGATAGAAGTAACGGGGAGCGGGCAAAGAAGAAAGATGACGGGTATAGAAACGAAGCGTATAATTGCCCGAACGAAGTGTATCGCCCAAAGAGAGGTAACCGGAAAAGACACCGTGATCATCCTTGACCATCTCACGGGAGATGACCTGACTGTCAGCCAGCAGTTCGGCATAAACGTAGCGGCTGTAAGCCGTTGCCTCGCGGCGGGTATCCATCAGGTAAGCACGGAAACGGACCGTATCACCACGCTCATAATTGGCACGATCCGTATGGACATAAAGTTTCTCGTGAGGACAGATATGATCAGACTGGGCTTCCGACCGAATAAAAGAGAAAAGGAGTATTATCAGGCAAAGGAGTTTCTTCATATATAATCAGAGTTAAGCCTAAAGGAATATTTCAAATATAAACACATATTCTGAAATAAGCAACGAAAAGAATATAAATATCCGACACATACCGGACATTCGCCCTTTTCTCATCTGCCCCGGAGCCCTGCACACTTTATTTCCTCATAAAGAATTGACAGTCATTTGCAGACATAGACATCAAAAAGACACTGAATCGCAGAATTCGCTTACAAGCCCTTTTCATATTCGGGTGAAAGCAGAAGAAACAGAGCACAGTAAAAAGCTTTTTCTACAGGAAATCCGGGCTTTTGAGCCGGTTGCACCTTTGTTTTTTCGGAAAGAAGGAAGCATTTACCCCAAAAGAAGTAAGTCTTCGGGTGAAAAGAAGTAAGCATTTCCCGAAAATGTTTACTTCTTTTCTGAATATCTCTATATGTTTTGGCAGATTACATCTATTGTAATGCAAATCGGGCGACAAGAGTGACTGATTTTCTCCTGGTTGCCTCCCCCCGCCCGACCGCTGCAAAGTGTCAGAAAAGCAGGAAAAGCTCCGCAAAGAAAAGATTAGGAAACAAAAAAATCATATTTCCTTTCCTTTTATTTCCATTAGGGATGAAACAAGATCAAAACCATGAATGGATATTTGCCTGTAGGCCGTTTTTATAGACTTTACCGGATTGTGGCCCGAAAAAACGAGAAACAGAGGGTTACGATTATCAATTTGACACATTGACAAACCGCCCATCTTCTCCCTCGCGACTCCCGGAGGGTGATTTAAAGTTCACCGGCAGGGAGCGTACCAAAGAGGTGTGATCCGGCCTGATATTAAAAAAGGGACATCTTCGCAAAGACGTCCCTTTCAAAATCTACATTATAGAAATAAGCAAATTAGCTTTAGAACAGTTTATCAGGATATTCGCCTGCATCTACCAATGCCTGAATCTTATCTACTACACCCTGACGGTCGGCAGCATAAGTCACGCCGAACCATTTGCTTGTAGTATCCAGAACCTTTACGCGGGCAGTACCTTCGTTCACCAGTTTGTTTACCATCAGCGGAATGAAGTATTCTGATTTCAGGTTTCCTTCGTTTTCTTTCAGGAACTCTTTGAAATACTCTTCCGAATAAGCGAAATAGTCGGGAGTGAATCCCCACATATTCATTGAAACCGGAGTGTTATCACCGATTGTCTGCATTTCGCCGTTCTCGTCCTTAAACGATACTTTACCATCGATACGCTCGATTGCAGTGCGTTCTACCACTGTAGTCAGATAGCCTTCCGCATTTGTCTCACAAACGCCACGAGCCACAGATCCGCTTTCTGAAAGCGTATTGCCTACACGGTAACCTACCATACAATAGTCGTTCTTTTTACCGTCCATCTGAGACAGTTCGGCACCCAATACAGCAAAGCTGTCGCGTCCGTAGAAGTCGTCAGCATTGATAACGGCAAACGGTTCTTTGATGACGTCTTTACCCATCAGGACAGCATGGTTGGTTCCCCAGGGTTTTACGCGGTCGGCAGGGCAAGTGAAGCCTTCGGGCAGGTTGTCCAATGCCTGGAATACGAGTTCCACCGGAATATGATTTTCGTATTTACTCAGAATCTTTTCACGGAAATCCTGCTCAAAATCTTTACGGATAACGAATACTACTTTACCAAATCCACCACGAATGGCGTCGTAAATAGAATAGTCCATGATAGTTTCGCCGTTGGGACCCAGTCCGTCCAATTGTTTCAAGCCTCCGTAACGGCTGCCCATGCCGGCAGCAAGCACAAATAATGTTGGTTTCATAACTGTGAATATTAAAAGGTTAGTGATGTGTCTCATCAGATATCGTTGCAAAAGTACAAAATAGAATGAAGAATGAAGAACGAAGTATGAAGAATTTTCTTACGCCGCCCATCGTCATCGACTATTTTAGAACGGATAGCCTACGGCAAAGTGTAGTCCCAACCCCTTCCAGAAAGAACCGGTCACATTGTAATATCCCTTCTTGCCGGTATCGTACGGATCATGCAAAGGCACACCACAATCCAGACGCAGAATCAGGAAGTCGAGGTCGTAACGTATACCGGCACCTGTTCCCAACGCAATCTGTTTGCCGAAAGTCTTCCAACGCAGTTGCTTTTCCGGTGCCTCTTCATCTTTACGCAACATCCAGACGTTACCGGCATCCAGAAAGACAGCACCGTGCAAGTCACCGTAAATGCGGAAACGATATTCCACGTTGGCTTCCATCCGGATATCTCCCGTCTGGTCCAGATAGAGCCCTTTCGAAGTCTTTGTCGGCCGGAATCCACCCGGTCCGATACTGCGTGCAGTAAACGCACGCACACTATTGGCGCCTCCGATATAGAACTGCTCGCTGTAAGGTGCCGTATTTGTATTGCCATACGCCCAGATAATTCCTCCAGCCACACGGCTGGCTATGGACTGGTTCTTATCGATCTTCCAGGTATAACGGAAGTCACTGTTCACCTTCAGAAACTGTGCGAAAGGAACACCGAACAGTTTCTTGTCTCTTTGGCTGAACTCCTTTCCGAAAATACGATAAATACCGGAAGTTATGTTACCGGCGGAAGTAAACGTAGTCTGCCACCAGATAGGATTACGCACTCCGCGCAAAGCCGCGTTATCAAAAGTATAGGTATATTCCATTGCCGGAATAAACTGATTCTGCAGACTACGGTACAAGGCTTTGTTCTGATCAGCAATTTCCTCAAAGGCCTTCGTTGTGTGTTGCAGCACATTGAAAGTCACCCGGAGAGGTGTCAGGCTGTGACGACTGATACGGGTCGGCTGAAAGTCATAAGTGGCATTTCCTCCGAACGCCAATAGTTTATAGTATTTGGCACGGTTAAGCTGATCGATATACAAACGGAAAGTAGTCGTAGCGGGAAAGTCAAATTCCCTTTTCCCCCAACGCGGGAAAACCACTCTAGGGAAAGTCAGAGAAGTAGATATTCCCATTTCCCAACTGTTCATCAACGAACTTTTCTCTCCGCCACCGGTCTGCCATTCATAAGAGCCTTTCAGTTTCACGTTCCAACTTTCTCCACCACCAAATACATTATTCCGTGTAACTCCGAACGAAGCACCCGGACCGGTCTGGTCGTTACTTTTAGTTACTACGTTCAATTCCAGTTCAGCGTCCAACGGTTTGGCAAAAGTAGCCTGCATCGTGATGTCCAACGTATCACAAACAGCTGTTGTATCTTTGGGGGCATATTGGATATCCATATAACTAAATATTCCCAACTGGCTGAGTTTCTCCTGTATCTGTTCCTGCCGATACTGGCTGTAAAGCCGGGTACGGTTGGAAGCACGCATCTGTGCGTTCCGTACAAACTGTTGATAATTCAGCCAACGATAAAGCATATTGGGACGAACCTGCAATTTATTGTAATAGTGGATATTCAAGTTCTTATACATCATACTGTCATTCGGCGCTTCTCCGTTCTTTCCGAACAGATAGACAGACGCATCACCCACGTAATAAGGACGCTGTGCCGCAGCCGGCAATCCCGGCACAGGAATCAGGCGAAGGCTGATATGCCCTCCGGGTACCAAAGTCGTATCCGCCTGGTAAGTCATATAGTCGGGACGGAAATAAAAATATCCGAGGTTACGCAACAATGTACTGATACGGGAGCGTTCTTCGTCCAAATCAACCACGTTGAACTGCTCACCCGGACTTATATAAGACATCCGGCGTCCGCGCTCCATAATCCGCAGAGTCTGGGGAGTGAACCGTTGATAGTAAACCGTATCAATGAAATAAGGGTTCTTCATATCCACCGTATAGATAATGCCCGCCTTCAGACTGTCTTTCTTATCAACAACCGTTTCATAAGCTACCTTCCCATTGAAATAGCCATAATCACGAAGCAAATTAGTAGTTACCTTCACACGTACCTCCGGGTTGACCGTAGAAATAAATACGGGAGGATTGGCCGCAAAACGGTTGAACATCCATTTACCGAATCCCTTCTTATATTTCACGAAGTCATTGTACATCCACATTTTAAAAGGGATAGGAAGGATACCGCCAAACATCTTTGTACTAGGTGTCTTATCGAGTGCAGCATCAATTTCCGTCAGCGCCGTCTCTCCTACCGGTGTTGTCGATTTATTCAATATGACAGTCTTGCTTCCGGTGTAAAGCACCTCCCCTTCGGGAAGATGTTTCGTCACCGAACAAGCCGACAGTAACACTACACTTATCAGACAAACAGCCAATATATTTATATGTATCTCTTTCATACTTACTTCTTTTTCTTAAAGATGAACAGTTCACTAAGTTTGTCCAGCTTCTTGCGAAGCACAATACCGACTCCGGTTTCCGTAATCTCACCTTCGAGCACACTCTCGTAGTTCTTGTCATAGAACAGGCGGATATACCGGGTTCCGGTTCTATCCAGACGATATTCCAGAGAAATATTGTCGATGAAGGATTCGGCGTCATTCGTCGCATTCTCACCTTGAGAAACCTTGCCACCGATTACAATCTGGAAACGATTGTTAAACAAGCGTTGTGAATAACGGAAACTGTAATCCGTACGTTTACTTCCCGTCTCTGAATCGTCGTGGTCTTCGACACCGACAGAGAGACTCGCATTCTTCAAGTTACCCATCAAGGAGTTTATCTGACTACTCAATACAGAAGTCAGAGCAGATCCCATATTCAGCTTGCCGAGTCCGCCGCCACCCCCACCAATCGGTCCGGTGCCGAGATAAGTTTTCATCACCATGATATACAATGCCTGTTTACCTCGTTCTTCCGCCCCCATAGCGGTCAACTCGTTTTGTACGGTCGCATCTTCGGGAGCCGCAACATCGAATGCAAACGAAAGATTATCCAAGCGGTTCTTGACTACAACGGAAACATCGAAATTAACCATACGACTTCCACCATTCTCTCCTTCGGAAACTGACGCACGGATACGGTCAGTCGCCTTAAAGTTCAACATCGGGTCCATCGGATTTCCCGTCCATTCCACGTAACTACCGTTATCAATGGCAAATTCCTTTGCTGCAATCACCGGCAAAGCATATTTCATCAAGCCGCCACTCAACGTATAACGTCCGGTCAGAGTCAGGTCACCTTGCGGAGTGTATTTCATGGAAAGGTCACCCCCGCCTTCCAGTTCGATACGGTTATCATTACTTGCATCCAGGTCAACTTTCACTCGGACGGACGGATCGATATGTACCATCATTACCATGTCCAATCCGCCTAAAGAGACAGTCGGCACTTCCTGCCGGACAACAGTTGTAGTATCGCTAAATGAAGTAAATGTTACCAAACTTCCCAAACGGTCCTGCACTGTCAATGGTGAATCGGTCAAGACATACGAAACATCGGTGTTCCCCAGCAGACTCACGTTCCCACGCATATTCAGCCCGTCCAAAGGCCCTTTCACCGTCGCCCGGAAATCAGCAAATACTTTGCCGTAAACCAGACTTTCACGGGTACGCTTAGCATCCAGTAACGTATAATTTTGTGCCAGCATATTCAGGTTCGCCATTGGACGGCTCATATCACGGAAATCAACATAGCCATCAATAGTAAACGGATTCTTCGATGTTGTGTAAATAGCAAATTTATCAAATTCCAACCGATTGTTCTTTATTTGCACAGGACGATTGTCAAACATGAAACGCGCACCATATTGACGGGAAAGGACAGCAACACTATCCAATACAAGTTCGCCGTTTATCAAAGGTTGTTCAGTACTGCCCGTTATATTCAGATTACCATCCATATCACCGGACAAAGTGACCATCTGGTCAGGAATAAACACATTCGCCACCCGCAGCGGAAAATGCTCCAATGTTGTATTCACTTCCAAACTATCTTTGCCTGTGCGGGTAGGAACCAGTTTCCCATCTGCCACCAGCACTTCTGCCTGATCGTGATTCAGATAAGCATTCAGATATTGTTTTCCCTGTTCGCCCGGCAACCACGTAGCCCCTAATGCAACGTCACCGATACGCTGACGTTCATAAGTCAGTTCATCAACAGACGCCTCAGCCGAGAGTTGCAAATCCTTTTCTGTCTGTATGTAATGAGCTTCCAACGAGAACAATCCGGTTATTTCGGGGAAGTAAGGCAACACACTCGTTATCTCTTGCAGACGGATTCTACGTATTTCAACATCTATATTCTGCAGAGACACCGTATCGCCCGGTACGGAATGTACCCTGAATCCCATTCCTTCTTCATCCCACATATCCACGTTCGCGTATACACGCATATTTTTATGCAGGTAAATCCAGTTATGATTCTCGTTGAAATGAAATCTTTGGAAGGCAACAATCGGATTCTCCGGAATCAGTGTGAAAGCGATTCCGTTCCCCTTACCATGTCCTTCGAACAAAGGGCGGGCATTTACCCCCAGCAATACGCCTGTTTCTCCTTTGCCGTTTTTGTAGTCTACCAGCAATTCCGCATCGCGGTCGCGAATCTCTCCGGTCAAAGTAGTAGCAAAAGAGAATTGCGGATTCTTCGGTCCGTTTATTACACCGGCACGTAGTTTCATTAAAGTAGTATCCTGTTTGACAGTGAAGAAGATTGTATCCAGTTGCAATGTGTCCATCTTCAATGCATGCACCGCAGCTTTTCCATTGATTCCCCAATCGGGAGCCGTACCGAACTTCATGGAAACATCATGGTAGGATATGTTTTTAGTAGCCAGAAAATAAGCTAACGGATTCTCTTTTCCTGCGGAGAAAGATAAAATAGCTGTCGGCAACGCTTCACGCAGTTCGGCGTGGTTCAAGGCTTTTTCATCAATCTGCTTCATCAGGACATCCATGAAGTGTGTAGACTGACTTATCAAAGGATTAACACCGGAACGTGCACTCAAGTTGAGTTTCATATCACCGGATGTTAGATGTGTGAACACCCTGTTTTGACGAGCTTCGGCAGAAAGATTAAAGGCGAGCGGGCGCTTCATCGGTTGAGGCATCAACCCCAGTTCGTGTAAGTCGAGCTGAGTGACGTCAACCGTCACTTTTCCATCTGGATAACGATGTGCCAGATTGTATTCTGCATCTGTTGTCATCTTCAACAGCGCATTGTCACTTGTCAGATTAGCCGTCACCAATGCACCTTTCAAAGCTCCAGTCAAATGAACATTGGAAAGCTGGTAACGTGCATAATGTAGTTGATCTAATGAAAGATTCAGTTTGGCTAAAGCACGATAAGACATGACGTCCAGCCCACGGCCTTTGGCATCTGCCGAAAGAGAAAGTTCGTAGATAGAGTCTTTCGGAAGGAAATTATGGAGTTGTAGATTGTCAATCTTCAAGTCGGCTGCATAAGCCTCGGTTGAGGTATTAAGTTCTGCATTCACCCCCATAGAGCCTTGCCCCTGTTTCAAGTGAAGATTAGCCTTATATTCAGGTCCTTTCAGCTCGACACGGGCCTTCAGATTCATGCTATCTGGGATTACGATAGTACCGTTGGGGGCTTCTCCCGTTAAAGCAGTCAGGAAGTTTAGATTCTGAGTAATCATATCCAGACCGATAGTCCCCGAACGCGTCAGGCTGTCAGCCAAGTTTTCAAGAATACCGCCTCCTTTCATGGAAAAAGCTCCCGGGAGATCGACTGTGAAACGAGAAATCTGCATTTGTTTCAGATTTCCGTCCGTACCGGCACGAACCACAAGCGGACGGAAGGGATACGCCTCTTTGAAACTATCCGGCAAACCGCCGGCAAATAACATAACATCCTCTTTACCGATATAAGCATTGAGACCGGCGGACAAACGTCCTGTAGTGGGAATATTGACAAGTTCCCAATATGTCTGGGCGGATAAATCTATTTCGGAATGAGGGGTTTGCAGTTTTATGCCGGGAATACGAATAATCGAGTCGTTAGAAAATGCCCTACCCGTCAATGAAGTGATACTCAATCCGGAACGTTCATTCATCGAAAGCTCACGGATTACAGCATTCATATCCCTACCTTTATATAATAAGGAATCCAAACCGATACGGATATCACGAACGGCAATATGAGACGCATCGAAACCTTCTCCGGGTTTGGCTGCTCCGGTATCATAATTGGCAGAACTTCCGGATAACAGGAATTGTTTCAGTTCATAAAACTGATTCTTCAAATCAGCTTGTGCATCATTGATAAATGCTTCTCCGATATGAGCAGCCATTCGCATCGAGTCAGCAGGAAGTTGCATACTGAACGACACATTCTTCAACTTCAGTTTATGAAGATCCACTTTCCAGTTTACAGGAGCAGAAGCTGTTGTGTCTTTAGGCGTAGTCGTAGTATCGTTCATCAACATTTGTACGTGAGTGTCCGATAATTCCGTCTGGTTGATAACGGCCAGCTCATTAGAAAGATCAACTCCATGACTTTGTAAAAAGAAACGTCCCAGTACCCCCTTTATCTTCATGCCTTCTATTAGATTAGCCGAATTGAACGCTACCTGACTTAATGTTACTTCATCTACCTCTACCTTTCCCTTGACGAGCGGCCATGCCTGTACACGCACGTTCAGACTTTCCAAAGACAACAGCGTATCCGGTTGCTGGATCACTTCCACGCCACGAACCAACAGATTGAGCGGAAAACGAAGGTCGATTCGTTCCACCTGAATCTGCATACCAGTTGCTTTGGAAGCGTATGCTGTCACCTCCCGACGCAAAAGATTCTGAACGGGAGGTATATAAAGTAATATCATTAGTATTACAAAAAGCAATACAGGAGTGAGCAATATCCAACTCACCCTTCTTATCCATTTTCGTTTCATGTAAAATGTGCCAGTGTATTAAAAGGTGACACAAAGTAAACAATTAATTCTGAAAAAAGGTTGACGTTAGGAGCAAAATGTTCAATCACAAAAGAAATACAAGCATTATGGTTTTCTTTCTTCACCTTCTTTACCGGAGCTCTTGTCACTACTTCAAGCTACTTATACCTTACGAGCTTCTTCCAGAACCTTCTGAATCTCCAGAAGTACACAAGCCGTTTTTTCACCTATCTCCTCTGAAAAACATTGCCCACGTTGTGTTTCCAGCCAGTTCAATAAAGGCACAGCTTCCATTGCCCCGATTAAAGTGAAAAGCGGAAGTAGTTTGTGAGCCATAGCCGCTATTCCGTCCACCTCCTTGCCTGCCAATGCTTGTTGCATCCGATCGGCATTCTTTCCGGTTTCTTCGATAAAGGTCTGAATAATGGAATGTGCGGCATCAGCATCGTCTTCAGAAAAGGCTGTTAATGCAGAAAAGTTCAAGGAACTTACAGTCTGCATATCCTCAGTAATGTGTGCTTCGTCAGCGGCAAGCTGTCCTTCGTTGACTGTGAGCAATAGTTCTTTCACCGTAAAAGGTTTGTGCAGGCAACCGGCAAAACCGTGTTCTTGTAAAGCATCTATGTCCATTTCACTGCGGGCAGTTACGGCAATCACAGGAATTGTCTTTGCCTGCGGAATATTGGAAGCGCGCAAGAGTTTTACCAAATCAAAGCCATTAATAGCAGGCATTTGTATATCAGTCAGCAATACATCGAAAACAGAGGTACGGAGCTGTTCTATCAACTCCTCCAGTTGCTCACAACAAACGGCGTCAATTCCATGTTGCTTTAACATGGCTGCCGTCAAGCTTAATTGAATTTTATCATCATCAATCAACAGTACACGTATCACTTTCATCGGGGGAAGCGTGACAGGGTCTTCTGCCGAAATTGTTTTTTCTTCCAATGCCCTTTCGGACACAGATTTTCCCACCGGATAAAGAGGGAGAATGACTGTGAAGCAACTTCCCTCCCCCAGCTTACTTTGCACATCAATCGTACCTTCAAGCAAAACAACCAACTTCTTCACAATAGACAATCCCAAGCCGAAGCCTTCTTCTCCTTGTGCACCGGATAAACGGGTAAATTCCTGAAAAATCCGTTCGCGGTCTTCCGTAGCCATACCTTTTCCGGTATCCGAAATCGCTATCGTCAGCTTGGAAGAATCATATTTAGCCGTTAATGCAATCTCGCCTTTCGGAGTAAACTTCACTGCGTTGGACAAAAGATTATTCACTATCTGCCGGAGTCGTAAAGGGTCGCTGATGTATCTTCCATTTAATTCCTGAGCGACATGGCATTGCAAGGTTAATCCTTTGGCGGCTGTCAATGGTTCGAAGCTAACATGGATTTCTTCGAATAACTGCGAAGGATTGAAGGTGACGCGGTTCACTTCCGCTTTATTAAGGTCGAGCCGATGAAAGTCGAGCAAGTCGCTGACCAATTTCAAAAGATGTTCCGAAGAACTTTTCATATTGTCAAGATAGAAGCGCTGCCGTTCGTCCTCCGTCAGTCGGGAAAGTAATTCGGTATATCCCATAATAGAGCCTAACGGTGCTTTAAAGTCGTGAGTAATGGCGAGCATCAGCTTTTCACGGGCAATAAGCAGGTCTTCCGCCCGTTTATTAGCTTCTTCCAATTGCCGGCGGTAACGATTGCTGCGGGATATGTCACGCACTATCAAAATCAGGAAAAAGACAGAGAGCAGCACTGCTCCGATAGCTATTCCACCAATGGTGCGTGCTGAACGCATTCTTACCTCCTGTTGCATTTCTGCATCCTGGCGGGCACGCAAGGTCATTTCCTCCTCGTATTGTTTTATCAGGCTATCCATTCTTGCTGTCAACTGCGAATTCATACGCTGATATTTTGTACTAGTCCGCCGGATTGTTTTTCGCCGCTGCAACCGTTTTTCCTCTGTAGCCATACGAATCTTTTGCTGAAGGGAATCTTTAGAAGTGGTCGGTTCCAGAATAGTATCCGTAGCAACCTCCATGGAGGTATTAACAAGCACGGCACTGTCTTGTTTAGTTGGGACAAACACTTCTGCCAATCTCTTAAAGAAACCTTTCTTCTTAGGCGTAGTCAGTAAAGAATCCCGTTTAGTGATAACTCGGTGTTGTACCCGTTGCTGAGTAATGACAGAATCTTGTTCGGAAATTATTTCTTCAATCTCCGAAGCGGAAAGTAAGCTGTCATTCGCTTCGCTCAATACCCGGAGCATCTGTATCGTATTCCGGTCTTTCTCGTGCAGCAGGGTCAACAGGCTGTCTGTCCGCAGATTCTCCTGGTCATCGGCAGG
>ERZ791631.1211-NODE-1211-length-16514-cov-6.962513_pt1 | contig 16514 bp, 13 predicted proteins | sample MGYA00509961_ERZ791631 | MGnify/ENA primary metagenome ERZ791631 (study PRJEB30046, sample SAMN00715248) | human gut metagenome | study: EMG produced TPA metagenomics assembly of the A metagenome-wide association study of gut microbiota in type 2... | reverse complement strand
TGCCGGTCATCATCAACTCCGGCAGCGGCAATCAGGGCATCACCTGCTCGGTGCCCCTCATCGAGTACGCCAAGGAGCTGCACAGCGGCAAGGAAAAGCTCTACCGCGCCCTCATCATCTCCAATCTGGTGGCCATCCACGAAAAGACCGGCATCGGCACCCTGTCTGCCTACTGCGGCGCGGTCAGCGCGGGTGCGGGTGCAGGCGCAGGCATCGTGTACCTGTGCGGCGACGGCTATCAGGCTGCCATCCACACGGTGGTCAACGCCCTTGCCATCGTGTCCGGCATCGTGTGCGACGGAGCCAAGGCTTCCTGCGCCGCAAAGATCGCATCTTCGGTGGATGCGGCGCTGCTGGGCTACAACATGTACAAGTGCAATCAGGAGTTCAAGGGCGGCGATGGCATCGTGATGAAGGACATCGAGACCACCATCAAGGGCATCGGACGTCTGGGCAAGGACGGAATGCGGCAGACCAATGAGGAGATCATCCGGCTGATGATGAGCTGAGCGGCGGAGCCTGCGTCCCAAAAATCATACAAAACCTTCTTTATTTTGTCATAACTATTCCGTATAATAAGAAGTGGATACTTTGTCACAAGGCCCGAAAGGGCCGGAATATACAGAATTGGGGAGGAAACCACTATGGCCAACGAAAAGATCCTCGTCGTGGACGACGATACCAACATCTGCGAGCTGCTGCGGCTTTATCTGACCAAGGAGGGCTATCAGGTCACCACCGCGAACGACGGAGAAGAAGGTCTGGACAAGTTCAATCAGGTCAAGCCGGATATGGTGCTGCTGGATGTGATGATGCCCAAGATGGATGGCCTGGAGGTCTGCCGCCGCATCCGCAAGCTGGGCAACACCCCCGTGATGATGCTGACCGCCAAGGGCGAGACCTTTGACAAGGTGCTGGGCCTGGAGCTGGGCGCAGACGATTACATGGTCAAGCCCTTTGACACCAAGGAGGTCGTGGCCCGCATCAAGGCGGTGCTGCGCCGCTGCACCACCACCACCGCCCAGACTGAGAGCACTGAGGGCGTGATCGAGTTCGACAACCTGCGGCTGGACATGAACAGCTACGAGCTGCGGGTCAAGGGCAAGGTGGTGGAGGCTCCCCCCAAGGAGCTGGAGCTGCTGAACTGCCTGGCCTCCCACCCCAACCGTGTTTACACCCGTGACCAGCTGCTGGACGAGGTGTGGGGTTTTGAGTACTACGGCGACAGCCGCACCATCGATGTCCATGTCAAGCGCCTGCGCGAAAAGCTGGCGGGTGCTTCCGACAAGTGGGAGCTCAAGACCGTCTGGGGCGTGGGCTATAAGTTCGAGGTGCGTCAGTAATGCGCAAAAGTATTTCGGTCACCTTCTTTTCGATGGTGGCCACCCTGCTGGTGCTGGGCACGGCGGTGCTGGGCTGCTCCGAGTGGCTGCTGTTCAGCCGCTATTTTGCCCAGGAGCGGTACGACACGCTGGACAGCGTGGCGGATGTGACCCAGCGCGCGGCGGATTATATCGTGCAGCAGGCGGCTCTGCCCAAGGGGGCCGAGCTGGATGCCCTGAACACCAAGCTGGAGATCATCGGCGAGAGCGCCGAGGCTTACCTGTTTTTCACCGATGAAGAGGGCAGGGTCCTCATTGCCTCCAACCCCGAGATGGTGGGAACAGATGTTGTGGGGCCGGAGCTTATGGAAAAAGTTGCCGGGGATCAGCCCTACCACACCCTGAGCACGCTGGACGGTGTGCTGACCGAGAAGAGCTATGTCTCGGTGCGGCACATGCAGGATGCCCAGGGCAACAACAGCGGCTATCTCTTCCTCTGCTCCTCCGGTGCGCGGTTGACCGATTTCAAGGAGGAGTTCTGGTCGAACTTCTTCTTCTCGGCCTGCGTCATGCTGCTCTGCGCCAGTGTGCTGACCTCCTTCCTGATGCGGAAGCTGACAGACCCGCTCCAGAAGATCACCGATGCCGCCCAGCGGTTTGGCGGCGGGGACTTCTCTGTCCGTGTTGAGGGCGTGGAAGGTGAGGGCGAAGTGGTGGATCTGGCCCGCACCTTCAACCAGATGGCGGAGAACATCCAATCCAACGACAATTCCCGCGGCCAGTTCATGGGCAACATCGCCCACGAGCTGCGCACCCCCATGACCACCATCAAGGGCTTTGTGGACGGCATTCTGGACGGCACCATCCCGCCCGATATGCAGAACCACTACCTGCAGCTGGTCAGCGAGGAGACCGGCCGCCTGGCCCGGCTCATCCAGAACATGCTCGATCTCTCCAAGCTGGAAAGCGGCGAGTATCAGGTGAACGCCCGGATGTTCAACATCTGGGAGACGCTCACCGGTGTGGCCCTTTCGGCGGAGCAGCGCATCAATGACGGCATGATCGATCTGGAAGGCCTGACCATGGATGAAAAGGTGCTGGTCTACGCGGACCCCGACCTCATCCATCAGGTGGCTTATAACATTCTGGACAATGCCATCAAGTTTACCCCGGCGGGCGGCACCATCAAGTTCCATGTGGAGAAGCTGGGCCCCGAGGTGGAGATCTCGATCTGGAACTCCGGTCAGGGCATCAGCCCCGAGGCGCTGCCCTATGTGTTCCAGCGCTTCTACAAAGAGGACAGGTCCCGCGGCCTGCACGCCCGGGGGGCCGGTCTTGGCCTGAATATCTGCAAGGTGCTGGTCAACCTTTCCGGAGGTCAGATCCGTGTGGAGAGCCAGCAGGGCGAGTGGTGTCAGTTCGTGTTCACCCTGCCCGCCACGCCCCCCAACCCCAGCGGCATGAAGCGCCTGCCGGACGAATCCGGTCAGCCTGTGCCGGTGGAGGACCCCGCCAGCATGAAGCCTGTCAACTGAATCCGCGGCCAGACTGTCCCCCTGAAACGGGCGGGGCGGTCTGGTCGTTTTTGGTTTTGGAATGGATTTTGGATGGATACAGGGGCAGGTTTGAGACTTTTCCGTGAAAAACACGGCTCCGGGTTTGATTTTTTGCGTGTTTTCATGTAAACTAAGAGTAACCATGCCCGCCCTGCATTCCGGCCCCAAAACAGGTGCTCTGGCAGAACGGATGGTGTAATCTTTCTGAAAAATAACGGAGAGTATAAAACACAATGACGATCATTAGTCCTTCGATCCTTTCGGCTGATTTCAATCAGCTTGGCGCAGACTGCCGCATGGTGCTGGATGCCGGTGCGCAGATGCTGCATTATGACGTGATGGACGGCCACTTTGTGCCCAACATCAGCTTTGGCGTGCCGGTACTGAAAAGCCTGCACAAGGGGATGCCCGCAGCATTCTACGATGTCCACCTGATGATCAGCCACCCGCTGCAGTATGCAGAGCCTTTCATCAAGGCGGGTGCCAGCCTGTACAACTTCCACCTCGAGTGCCAGGACGACATCCAGCAGACCATCGATGCGGTCAAGGCACTGGGCTGCAAGGTGGGCCTGACCATCAAGCCCGGTACTGCGCCGGAGGCGCTGGCCCCGTATCTCGACCAGCTGGATCTGGTGCTGGTGATGAGCGTGGAGCCCGGCTTCGGCGGGCAGAAGTTCATGCCCTCGGCGCTGGAAAAGCTGCGCTGGCTCAAGGAAGAGCGGGCAAAGCGGAGCGCCCGCTACCTGCTGGAAGTGGATGGCGGCGTGGACGACACCACCGCCCCCCTGTGTGTGGAGGCGGGTGCCGATATTCTGGTGGCGGGCAGTGCCGTGTTCGGCGCAGCCGACCCGGCTGCGGCAGTGCGCCGTCTGGCCGCCCTGTGAGAGGTGCCTTACCATGGATGAACGTTTGATCCAGCAGCAGGAGCAGGAGCTTGCAAAGACGGGGCGGTACTATCTGCACGTCTGCTTTATGACTATCCCGCTGCTCTGCATGGCCTGCTTCCTGTACGGTCTGCGGCCCCTGCTGCTCTGCGGCGCGGCGCTGCTCACCGGCAACCTGTGTGACCGCCTGGTCTCCCTGCTGCGCCGCCGCGTGTATCGGGCCGGAGATTTTTCCAACGAGAGCTTTGCCCTCATCATCGCCCTGCTCATGCCCGCCACGGTGGACTGGTATGTGGTCATTATGGCGGTGCTGGCCGGTGTCCTCATCGGCAAGGAGGTGTTTGGCGGCTACGGCAGCTATCCCTTCAACCCCGCTGCTGTGGGCTACGCCGTGGCAGCGGTGTCCTGGCCGGAGCAGGTGTTCCGCTACCCCCAGCCCTATATCAACATCCCCCTGTGGGATGCCACCGGCGTGCCGGTGTCCAGCACCATCTCGGATACCCTGCGCAGCGGCGGCAGCCTGAACATCAGCGCTATTTCGCTGGGCCTGGGCGAGTACGCCGCCCCCATGGGCACGGGTGCCGCCCTCATCCTTCTGGCCTGCGGGCTTTTCCTCTGGCTGCAAAAGGATGTCCGTCTGGGCGCTTCTGTCAGCTTTGTGGTCACCTGTGCCCTCATCGCCTTCCTCTTCCCCCGTCAGGTGGGGGTGAACGGAGTGGACATCGCCCTGCGCCTGCAGTGTGTGCGGGATGAGCTGCTGACCGGTGCCATGCTGTTCAGCGCGGTGTTCCTGCTCAACGAGCCCTACACCTGCGCCCATCACCATCTGGGCCGCATCCTGTACGGTGTGCTGGTGGGTGCGATCACCATGGGCTTCCGGTATTACGGCGTGTACGAGACGGGTGTCTGCTTTGCCCTGCTCACGGTCAACAGCATTTCCGGCTGGATGGACCGCACCGAGAGCCGCCTGTACCAGCTGATGCACCGCCCTGCGGCCGGAAAGGAGGGCGCTGAATGAAACGCTCCATTGCAGAACTGATCACCCGTGATCCTGAAAAGTTCGCCCACCATGACCGGGTATTCAAAAACAACCCCGTTGTCATGCAGGGCATGGGTCTGGCTCCGCTGGTGGTGCTTGCCACCACGGGCAAAAATGCTTTGATGCTGGCCGTGGCTGTGGCCCTGCTGCTCACGCCTTCCCGGATGCTGGCCTGCCTGGTCAGCCGCCTGTTCCCCCTGCGGGACGAGCAGCCCGCCCCGGAAGAGCTGGAGAAAAAGCTGCTGCCCCGGGCGCTGGTGTACAGCGGCAGTGCGGCGGTGGTCTACCTTGCCGCTTATCCCATCCTGAACGCCGTGTTCGGCACCGACCTGCTGATGCTGGGCATCTACCTGCCCATGCTGGTGGTGGAGCCCCTGCTGACCTACCGCTTTGGCCGCGTACAGGAATCCATGCGCAAGGCTGTCTCCAAGGGTCTGCGCATCACGGTGGGCTACGCGCTCATCCTGTTCATCGTGGGCTGCCTGCGGGAGTGGCTGGCGCTGGGCAGTGTGTTTGGGATCCAGCTCAGCCGCTCTGTCCTGCCCATGGCATCCATGCCGGCAGGCGGTTTCATCGTGCTGGGCGTGGTGTGTGCCGTCTGGCGCGCGCTGGCCCGCAAACACAAGGAATACCTGAAAACTGAGGCGCGCGGCACTCTGGCTGCGCACCCCCGGAAGGAGGTGCAGGATCAGTGAGTGCTGTGATGAATGCCATCGGTGTGGCCTTTGCCTACGCCGTGCTGGCCCTGTTTGCCCAGAACGCCATCTTTACCCGTGGCCTGGGCGTGTCGCGCCTGATCCAGCTGGTGGGTGACGAACGCACCAGCAGCTGGTGGTTTGCCCTGCTGCTCTGTGTTACCCAGACGCTGGTGGCTCCGCTGGCGTATTTTGCGGGCAGCCAGATCGTGGATCTGCCCTACCGTGCCCCGCTCCGCCCGCTGCTCTACCTGGCCTGTGTGGCGGTGGTCTGCATCTTTGAGCACGCCATCCTGCGGGCGGTCAAAGGCCCCCGCAGCGGCCTGCTCATCCGCATCCTGCCCATTGCCGCCGTGAACAGCGGCGTGCTGGGCACCATGCTGGTGGAACGTACCCAGAGCTTTACGCTGGCGCAGTCCATCGGATTTGGCCTGGGCAGCGGCCTGGGCTATCTGCTGGCTGTGATGCTGGTGACCGAGGCGGGCAACCGCCTGCGCAGCAAGGCCATCCCCGAAGCATTCCGCGGCCTGCCCATCACCCTGATCTATATCGGTGTGCTGGCGCTGGCCATCTACGGCTTTACCGGCCATTCCGTGATCCTGTAAGTTGACCCCAAGGAGGGTGGTTGATTATGGCAAGATATCCCAAACGCCAGAAGGTCAAGCGCTATCGGCGCAGCTTTTACACCCGCGAGATGCGGCTGAAAAAGGGCATCGGCATTGCGGTGCTGGTGGTGGCCGTGCTGGCAGCGGCCTGGGTGGCCGCACCCCATGTGCTGGACTGGGCCACCCACACCTGGTATACCGTGGTGCGGGATCGTGACCTCTCCGCATCCAGTGCCGTCAGCGAGAGTGCATCCTCTGGGGCACAGAGCACCGCTGCCAGCGAACCGGCAGCTTCCTCGGTGGCGGAAAAGGAGCCGGAGCCCGAGGTCAAGGGCACTGATATTGTGACGGGCCTGTGGGCAGAGGTGGATGTGACCACCCTGACCGACGAGGCCGCCATCCGCTCCGCCGCCCGGCAGCTCAAGGCACAGGGCATGACCTATGCCATCCTGACCCTGAAGGACACCGCCGGGCAGGTGTATTACGCCTCCCAGACGGCGGTGGGTGCCGCCAACGCGGCCCCCACGCAGGTCGAGCTGACGAGTGTGGCATCCATCTTCAAGGAGGAGGGGCTGGTGCCGGTGGCGGCGCTGAATGCCTTCCGTGACCCTGCCGGTGCCCGGGCCGACCGCGCTCTGGCCATCCGGTATCAGGGGCAGGAGTACCTTTGGCTGGACAACAAGGCTTCCGCCGGAGGCAACCCCTGGCTGAACCCCTACGCCGCGGAGACCGTGCAGTATATCGGTGATCTGATCGCCGAGGTGCACGCCGCCGGGTTTGATCAGGTGCTGCTGGAAAATGTCCGGTTCCCCTCGTCCACCAGCGCCAAGCAGGACTATGGCAACACCAACGGTGTGGACCGTGCCGGGCAGCTGACTGCGGATATCGCCGCCTGGCAGGCCCGCTTCGGAGATACGGTGACGCTCTGGTACGGTTATTCGCTGGCCGAGGTGACCGGCTCCTCCAGCCAGCTGGGAGCCCCTGCGGCCCAGCTGGGCGTGAAGAACCTGCTGGTGAAGGTCCCGTCCTCCTCTACGCTGGATGCAGCGGCCCGGGAGGAGATGACCCTCTCCCTGACCGAGGCAGGTGTGGAGCATCTGGTCATCCGGGACGATGCCGCCAGCTATTTTGAGTGATCCCTGCGTTTTTGTGAGAGGGAGGGAAGTATTATGAACAAAACATCCTGTTTTTCCCCGGCGCACATCCTGCTGCCGTCGGAACAGATCCCGGTGGGGCAGTGGGGCTGTGTGGCCTGCGATCAGTTCACCAGTGACCGCTCCTATTGGGAAAAGGCTGCGCAGGCCGCCGCAGGCGGCCCCAGCACACTGAACCTGATCCTGCCGGAGGTCTATCTGGAAGAGGATGACGTGGATGCAAGGATCAGCGCCATCCATGCGGCCATGGACGATTATACCCGGAACGTGCTGACCCGCGCGGTGGACGGCTTCATTTATGTGGAGCGCACCGAGCAGAGCGGCCGGGTGCGGCAGGGCCTTGTGGGCAGGATCGACCTGGAGGCATACAGCTATGCCGAGGGTGCGGTGCCTGCCATCCGCCCCAGCGAGCACACCGTGGAAAGCCGCATCCCGCCCCGCATGGCGGTGCGCCGGGGGGCAAGGCTGGAAACGCCCCATATTATGATGCTGGCCGATGACCCCGGCTGCACCCTCATCGAGCCCATCGGCGAGAAAAAGGAGCAGCTGCGCAAGGTCTACGAGGGCGACCTGATGCTGAACGGCGGCCACATTGCCGGCTGGGCAGTGGAAGATCCCGCCCTGCTGGCCCAGATCGACAGCGCCCTGAACGCTCTGGGCAGCCAGGAGGCCTTTGATGCCCGGTATCCCCAGGCAAAGGGCGGCGCGCCCCTGACGCTGGCCGTGGGCGACGGCAACCATTCGCTGGCTTCCGCCAAGGCCTGCTGGGAGGAGCTGAAAAAGACCCTGACCCCGGAGCAGCAGCTGACCCACCCGGCCCGCTGGTGCCTGGCTGAGGTCTGCAATGTCCACTCTCCGGCCATTGAGATCGAGCCCATCCACCGTGTCCTTTTCAATGTGGACTGCGGTGCCGTGCTGCTGGCCCTCATCGCGTGGAGCGATTCCCACGCGGCAGGCATCTGCTTCGGCGATGCAAAACAGCAGTCCTTTACGCTGGCAGGCCCCCATGTGGCCAATGTGCTCAGCTTTGAACATCCCGTTGCCCCGCTGACCGTGGGCACCATTGACGCATTCATTGAGTATTTCATGGCCCGCCACATCGAGGCCCGGGTGGATTATGTCCACGATGAGCCCGCTGTCCGCGCCCTGTGCAGGCAGGGGGGTGTGGCTTTCCTGATGCCGCCCTTTGAGAAGAGCGACCTGTTCAAGGGCATCGTTATGGGCGGTGTGCTGCCTCGCAAGACCTTCAGCATGGGGCACGCAGAGGAAAAGCGCTATTATATGGAATGCAGAAACATTTTAGGTGAAGAATGACATTTAACGAACTGAATCTTTCCGCGCCTGTGCTGCGTGCTGTGGCACAGGCGGGCTATGAATCCCCCTCGCCCATTCAGGCGGCGGCCATTCCGCCGGTGCTGGCCGGGAGGGACTTGATGGGCTGCGCCCAGACGGGTACCGGCAAGACGGCTGCCTTTGCGCTGCCCATGCTCGACCGCCTGACTGCCAGCGCACCCCGCAAAAAGGGTGCCATCCGCGCCCTGATCCTGACCCCTACCCGGGAGCTGGCTTTGCAGATCGGCGAGAGCTTTGAGACCTACGGCAGGTATCTGACCCTGCGCAGCACCGTCATCTTTGGTGGTGTGGGCCAGGCTCCGCAGGTCGCGGCCCTGAAAAAGGGCGTGGACATCCTCATCGCCTGCCCGGGCCGCTTGAACGACCTGGTAGGGCAGGGGCTGCTGGACCTCTCCAACATCGAGATCTTTGTTCTGGACGAAGCCGACCGGATGCTGGATATGGGCTTTGTCCACGACGTGAAAAAGGTGATCGCCAAGCTGCCCGGGCAGCGCCAGAACCTGATGTTCAGCGCCACCATGCCCAAGGAGATCGAGCAGCTGGCTGCAGGCATCCTGCATGACCCGGCCTTTGTCAAGGTGGACCCGGTGTCCAGCACGGTGGACCGCATCCAGCAGAGCCTGTATTTTGTGGAGAAGGGCAACAAGAAGTTCCTGCTGCCCTGGCTCATTAAAAACCTGAAGCCTGAGGTGGTGAACGCGCTGGTGTTCAGCCGCACCAAGCACGGGGCCGATAAAATCGCAAAAGACCTGAACAAGCAGGGCATCCCCGCTGCCGCTATCCACGGCAACAAGAGCCAGACCGCCCGCGTGACGGCGCTGGAGGATTTCAAGGCGGGCAAGACCCGGGTGCTGGTGGCGACCGATATCGCCGCCCGCGGCATTGACATCAGCGAGCTGTCCCATGTGTTCAACTACGACCTGCCCGAGGTGCCCGAGACCTACGTCCACCGCATTGGCCGCACGGCCCGTGCCGGTGCCGACGGCACTGCCATCAGCTTCTGTGCCCCGGAGGAAAAGGAATATCTGGCCGGGATCGAAAAGCTGAACCGCCGCCAGATCCCGGTGGTCTCCGGCCATCCCTGGGACGGCGTGCCCGCCCCTGTCAAGGCTGCGCCCCCGGTGCGGGGCAAAAAGCCCAAGGCGGAAGCGGAGCAGCCCGTGAAGGCAGAGCAGCCCGCCAAAGCAGAAAAGGCAGCCAAGGCCGAAAAGCCCGCTGCCCCCAAGAAGGAAAAAGCGGCTGCAAAACAGCCCAGCCCCAAGAATACCGAACCGAAAGAAGGAACATCCATGGAGGAAAACCAGAAGCGCACTTCCGGCGGCCGCAATGAGAACCGCCGCTCCAATAACAGCCGCGCCCGCCGCGAGGGCAATGCCCAGCAGCCGGCCAACCGCGGCAGTAATGCTCAGCCTAAATTCGACCCCCACTTTGTGAGCGCCCCGGAGGCTACCCCCCTGCGCCCGGTCAAAAAGGCTCCGGCTGCGCAGCCTGCCGCAAAGCAGACTGCTCCGGCCCAGAACGGCCAGCGTCAGCGCGGCGGTCAGCCTGCCCGTGCCGAGCAGCGCACCGACCGCAATGATCCGCGCACCGAGCAGCGGGCAGAGCGGAATGCGCGCAATACCCGCCCGGCCCAGAACGGCCAGAGCCAGCAGAGCAGCCGCAATAATCGCAATGCAGTGCAGAGCAGCCGCCCGGACCGCCCCGCCAAGAGCGAGGCACCCCGCGGCCGCAGTCGGAACACCGCCCCCGCACGGGACGAGGACCCGGGCCTGATGCTGATCAGCCGCCGCCCGCCCCAGCAGAAGTTCACCAACTTTGAAGAGTATATGACCGCCCACGGCGGTGCCACCGCACCCATTGAGGATCACACCGATGAAACCTGAGCCGTTTGCCCCCTGGCAGTGCCCGCTCTGCGGCGAACCCCTGACCGGGGACACTGCCCTGAAATGCGGCAGGAGCCACAGCTTTGACCGGGCAAAAGAGGGGTATTGGCACCTGCTGCCGGTGCAGAGTATGCGCACCAAGGCCCCGGGCGACAGCAAAGAGATGGTCGCCGCCCGCCGTGCCTTCCTGAACGCCGGGTATTACGGCATCTTCGGCCGGGCGCTGGGGGAGCTGTGCCTTGCATACGGCGCTGCCGCCGGGGCAGATGCACCGCTCCATCTGCTGGATGCGGGCTGCGGCGAGGGCTGGTACGACCGCTGCATTGCACAGGCCTTTGCACAGGCCGGCCGGCCGGTGCAGCTGGCGGGCTTTGATATTGCAAAGCCTGCGGTGCGTCTGGCCGCAAAGGCACTGCCTGCCGCAAAATACGCGGTGGCATCCAGCTTTGCCCAGCCTGTCCGCACCGGATGGGCCGACCTGCTGCTCAACTGCTTCTCGCCCTTTGCACAGGAAGAGTTCCGGCGTGTGCTGCGCCCGGGCGGACGGATGATCTATGTTGTGCCCGGTGCAGAGCACCTCTACCAGATGAAGGCTGTCCTCTACGACACGCCCTATAAAAATCCGGTGCAGGAGGTGGCCTATGAGGGCTTCCGTCCCATCGGGGAGCGGGAGGTCTCGGGCAGCATCACGGTGCCTGCCGGGCAGCTGGAGGCGCTGTTCGCCATGACCCCCTATTACTGGAAAACGCCACGGGATGGCGCGGCCCGCCTGGCCGCCCTGCCCGAGCTGACCACGGATATCGCGTTCCGCTTCCTTGTGTTTGAAAAAGAATGATCGAAAAGCCCCCGGCCTGTGAGGATACAGGCCGGGGGCTTTTTGCGTGCAGAAAACAGGGTCACATCGCGATCCAGCCCAGTGCGTTGGCGACCGAGCTGGCCAGGATGATAGCCGCGAAGATGGGGCAGAGATACCGGAGCATAAAGTTGAACACCGGTTTGCGGCGGAAGGGCTGACCTTCCCGCGTGACCTCTTCCTCGATCTTTTCCACGCCGACGATCCGGGAGACCAGCAGGCAGGTGGCAATGGCCGCAATGGGCATCATCACCGAGTTGGTCAGGAAGTCGAAGAAATCGAGGAACTGCATCCCGAACACGGTCACGCTGGCAAGGGGGCCGTAGCCCAGTGCGGAAAGGCTGCCCAGTGTGATCATAATGCAGCCGATGAGGATGGTGGAGCGGGTGCGGTCCCAGCCCAACTCGTCCTCAAAGGTAGAAACAGCACTCTCGGTCAGGGCAATGGAGCTGGTGAGGGCCGCGAACAGCACCAGCACAAAGAAGAGCACGCCTACGGCAGTGCCCATGCCCATGCTGGCAAAGACCTTGGGGATGGTAATGAACATCAGGGCCGGGCCCGCCTGCAGGGTGTCAGGGTCGCCGCCCGAAAAAGCGAACACGGCGGGAATGATCATCAGGCCCGCCATGATGGCAATGGCGGTGTCGAAGATCTCCACGTTTTCCGTGGACTGCTCAATGGACACGTTCTTTTTCATGTAGGAGCCAAAGGTCACCAGGATGCCCATGGCAATGGAGAGGGAGTAGAACATCTGGCCCATGGCGGAAACCACGGTCATCCACGAGAAGTTGGCCGGGTTGGGCACCAGAAAATACTTTACACCTGCCAGTGCGCCGGGCCGTGTGACCGAGTAGAGGGCAATGACCACCGAGAGCACCACCAGCACCGGCATCATCACCTTGGAAACGCGCTCCACACCGTTGCGCACGCCCGCAAAGATGATGCCCAGCGTGATAAAGGCGAACAGCAGGAACGAGATCTCGGCCAGCAGACCGTTGGAGATGAAGCCGGAGAAATACCCGTCCGATGCCAGCGCGCTGCCGTGGCCGGTGAGATACTGGGCCAGATAGTGGATGACCCAGCCGCCGATGACCGAATAATAGGGGACGATCAGGATGGGGATGACGGCGTTGATCCAGCCGCCGAACGCCAGCCCCTTCCCTTTGCCAAAATGGCTGTAAGCGCCCACCGGGCTTTTGCGGGTCATCCGGCCCAGCGCCGTTTCGGCAATGATCATGGTGTAGCCAAAGGTGACAGCCAGCAGGATGTAGATGAGCAGAAAAATGCCGCCGCCGTATTTTGCGGCCAGATACGGGAAGCGCCAGATATTGCCCAACCCGACCGACGCACCGGCGGCGGACAGCACGAATCCGAGTTTGCCGGAAAACGCGCTGCGCTTGTGGTGAGTTTCCATGTTTTTTTCCTCTTTTCCAATTGATAAACTCAAGTGTAACATAGAAGAAACGGGATTTCAACGAATCGCAGGCGTTTCACCGGTGGAGAGATTTCAGGCGAAAGGTGAAGAAAAGTAAATCACTTTCGGGTAAAGGGCTCCATACCGTGCTCCTCGGGGGTGTAGTATTCCATCAGGGAAATGTAGTTTTCCGGGTGGTGGCAGAACGCCGCGCGCAGAACACTGTCCAGCTCGCCCCGGGCGGTGAGCAGGCGGATGATGTACTGGGCCACCATCTGCACCACATCGGTCTCGATGCCGTAGCACAGGCCGACCGCCAGCACCGGGATCAGGATCTGCCGGGCCAGCAGGGGCACGTTCTGGCCGTACCGCTCAAGGATGGGCCGGCTCATGGTGGAGGCGGCCCAAACGCTGCCCACGATCTGCCAGTAATCGATCTCTTTCATGTGGAAAAGGGTCTGCAGCCGCTCCACGATCTCACCGTCGCTGAGGATGTAGCCATCGACCACCTCTTTTTCGGAGCGGATAAAGGCGCACTGGATCATGTCCATGATGGCGGTTTCGTATTTCTGGTGGAAATTTTCCCGGGAAACGCAGAACTTGGCCACGATGTCGATGAGGGCACTGGTGTCCTCGGCGGTGGCAAGGCTGCTGACCACCAGCGGCGTGGGGCCGAATTCCGCCCCCAGCGCGTCCAGGTCGGCCAGTTCTTCGGCATTCCGGGTGGCGGGCAGAAAGCGGTCACAGCCGTTGCGGTGGTAGCCCCAGGCAGCGGGCAGCACCCGGGCCACCGCATCGCCGCTGGAAATGATGCTGAAGATGTTGCTCTCGGGCCAGTTTTCCAGCAGGGTGCCGTCCGGGGCGTGATTGGCATCGAAATCCTGCTGCAGGTCAGGCCGGTCGGCGGCAGTCAGGGCCGCAGGCACCGCAAAGCCGTAGGCATAGATGTTCTCCCGCCCCAGTTGGGGCAGCTCCCGGGCGATCTTTGCCGCCAGCAGATTTGCAATGATGGAACCGCGGCTGTAGCCGCCCAGCCAGAGCTTGAAGGCACCGCTCTGCCCGGCCCGGGCCAGATAGGCCTTGAGGGACGCAAACACCGCCGCCACGGGCGTGACAAAGCCGGTGTGCGCGCTGGTATCGCCCATGTGGAAGTTGCTGGCCCACTCGCCGCCGTAGCCGCCGCCCCGCAGGACAAGCGCCACAAGGGTGGTGCGCTGGCCGTTCAGGGTCAGGGTCTTGCGGGCCAGCGAATAGCCCACAAAGTCCCCGGCCCGGCCGGTGTCGAGGTCGTAGTTGCAGAACAGCGCGTCCCCGAAGCCCAGGGCCTCGTAGGCGGCAGCAATGTGGGCTTCCCGCCCCACGGAGCCGTTGACCCAGTATTCCGCATCGCTGGCTATGGTGTTGGCCGCAGCGCAGACCAGACCCAGCGTTGCCAGTGCCAGCTGGTGGTCATATTGGGTGGCCGGGTGGGTGAAAAAGCTGTCGGAGTAATAGAACGCGTGGGTCAGGTCGCAGCCGCTCAGGTCACTGCGGATGCCAATGGCGTAGCGGCCATCCGGTACTGCGCGTCCCACGGAGCTCTGCCCGGCGGCCCGGACCATCAGCCCGGGCAGCAGAGTGCTGCCGGCCGCAAACCCCAGCACCTTGCAAAAACTTCTTCGATCCATAATTTTTCCCCTCAAAAACCAGAATGGATTTTTTCTTAGTATACCGTATCCCGGGCGGGGATACAATCCAAAGTTTTCCGGGCGGCAAAAAACGGGCCGGTGTTGCGCACACCGGCCCGTTATGTTACACTGTTGTTCAGTCCAGATCCTTGCAGCACTCCACGATGTGGTGGAACATCTGCTCCACGGCGGGAGCCATGGCGGTGGGGCGCTGGACGGCCAGACCCACTACCCGGTCCTCTTCGGGCTCGATGGGGTAGATCTTGACCGCTGCCGTGCAGTTGCGCAGCAGCATCCGGGGCATGATGGAAATACCCAGGCCTGCCTCGACCATGGCAATGTTCGACTGGTCATCGATGACATGGCAGCGGCGCTCCGTGGAGATGGAATACTTCTTGAGGAACTGACGCATCTCCGCGTCGGTGGCATCCCACTGCACCACAAAGTTCTGCCCGTTCATCAGGGCGGGGGTCATCACGCCGTTGGGCGGCTCGGGCCAGTCCATGGGGGTGATGCAGAGCAGCGGCTCGTGGAACAGCTCGGTCAGAACAAACTCCTCCCGGCAGTTGTTAGAGAGGAAGGCAATGTCCACCTGACCGGTGCGCAGCCACTCCTTAACATCGTCGTAGGTGCCCTGATAGACCTCGACTTCGATCTGGGGGTAGTGGTCCATAAAGCCCTTGAGGATGCTGGGCAGCAGCCCGGAGCAGATCGAGTTGAAGGCACCCAGCTTGACCTTGCCCTTTTCCAGGCCGTTCAGGCGGGCAATGCTCTGCTGCAGGGCCTCGTCGCTGTTCAGCACCGCACGGATGGAGGGGTACAGCGAAGCACCGTAGCTGGTCATGGTAACGCCGTTTTTGCCGCGATTGAATAAGGTAAAGCCCAGCTCGGCCTCCATCACGGCGATGGCGTGACTGATGGCCGAGGGGGTCAGATGCAGCTGCTGAGCCGCCTTGTTAAAGCTGCCCTGCCGTGCAACTGCGTCGAAAATCTCATAAGAAAACAGCGTCATTCCCAATGCCTCCTTCCGGTCTGATCTGGTTCGGAGACGCTCGATCCTCTGTGAATCTTTTTCATCTTTGGTTTGAGATAGTTCAATTATCTTCTTGATTTTACTATCCTGCGCCCGTCCTGTCAAGCATTTTGGGCTGATTTGTGCATGCTCTGTGCAGATTTTGCCGCAGCAGACGCAGGAAATGCCACCTTTCCGCCGTTATAGTTCTTATAACGATTTTTTACAAACTGACCGAGGTGTTTTTTTATGATTGCACTTTCCCCGCGCTGCAGCTTCAGCGGCACCGCCCTTAAAACCATTGCCTGCATCACCATGCTCATCGACCACATCGGCGCGTCCTGCATCGAGGCAGGTATCCTTACGCCCGGGCTGGACAGCGGCACCCTCTCGCGGGACACCCTTTCCGCCTATCCGCTGTACCGGCTGGACATGGTGCTGCGCTTCACCGGGCGGCTGGCCTTTCCCATCTTCTGCTTTTTGCTGGTGGAGGGCTTTGTGCACACCCACAACGTCAAAGGCTACCTTGGGCGGCTGGTGCTGTTCGGCCTTCTGAGCGAAGTACCTTTTGACCTTGCGTTCTTCCGCACCCCTTTTGACCCCAGTGCACAGAACGTTTACTGGACGCTGGCGCTGGGCGTGCTGGCCATGGCAGGGCTCAAGCGCTTTGAAAAGCCGGACGGCTCTGCCAGCTGGAAAGGACTCTTGTGTGCGGCAGGCTGCACGCTTGCGGCGCTTCTGGCCTGTACGGACTACAACGGCATCGGCGTGCTCATCATCTGTGCGCTGTACCTGACCCGTGGCGACCGCAAGCGGCAGTGCATCGTGGGAGCCGTGCTGTTTGCCTGGGAGCTCACCGCCCCGCTGGCCTTTGTGCTGGTCTGGTTCTACAACGGCCAGCGGGGCGCGTGCAGTCCGCTGCAAAAGAAGGCCTTTTACTGGTTCTACCCGGTGCACCTGAGCGTGCTGGCTGCGGTGACGAATCTTCTGCTGTAAAAAAGCAAAACGCGCTTTTCGGAAGGTGAACTGCACCCCATTTGTTAGACAGTATGGTATACTGTTTAGGAAATGGGGTGT
>ERZ791631.1200-NODE-1200-length-16625-cov-7.205190_pt1 | contig 16625 bp, 15 predicted proteins | sample MGYA00509961_ERZ791631 | MGnify/ENA primary metagenome ERZ791631 (study PRJEB30046, sample SAMN00715248) | human gut metagenome | study: EMG produced TPA metagenomics assembly of the A metagenome-wide association study of gut microbiota in type 2... | reverse complement strand
TAGATTTTTTGTACGCCGCCGCCCGCCATCGAGCAGAGTTTTACACCTAATTGGGGATAAAACAGCTTATGGCGGGCGGCGGCGTTGCCCTTATCGGCACTATCCTTGTACCGCTTCTTTCCGGTCTGTTCGGATAAGTTTACGGAGGGTAGCTTATGGAGAGCATACTGGAAGCGATTAACGAATGGATAAAGGAAATCCTTATCGGAGCCATTAACGGTAACCTTTCCACTATGTTCGGGGACGTAAACGAAAAAGTAGGCACTATTGCAGCGGAGGTAGGCAAGACCCCGCATGGGTGGAACGCAAACATTTTCAACATGATACAAAATCTGTCGGAAAATGTGATTGTACCCATTGCGGGGCTTGTCATTACCTATGTCCTCTGTTATGAGCTTATCAGCATGGTAACGGAAAAAAACAATATGCACGACATAGAAACATTCATGTTCTTTAAGTGGTTTTTCAAAGCCTTTGTTGCCGTTTTCTTGGTAACACACACCTTTGATATTACTATGGCGGTGTTTGATATGGCGCAGCATATTGTGTCCGGCGCGGCAGGGGTTATCGGCGGCGATACGAATATAGACGTAACCGAAGCCCTTGCCGCCATGCAGGAGGGACTAAAAGATATGGAAATCCCCGAACTACTGTTACTTGTCATGGAAACGAGCCTTGTAAGCCTTTGTATGAAAATCATGTCCGTACTGATAACCGTTATCCTCTACGGCAGAATGATTGAGATATACGCCTACTGTTCCGTTTCCCCTATCCCTTTTGCCACCATGACAAACCGGGAATGGGGACAGATTGGGAACAACTACCTAAAGGGGCTGTTTGCACTTGGTTTTCAAGGCTTCCTCATTATGATATGCGTCGGCATTTATGCCCTTTTGGTAGGCGAAATGGTCTTAGCGGACAACCTGCACAGCGCGATTTTTTCCCTTGCAGCCTATACCGTTATCCTCTGTTTCTCCCTGTTCAAATCCGGCGCACTGGCAAAATCCATTTTCAATGCACATTAACACAGCACACGCGGGAAAGTCCCGCAGAAAGGAGGTCTTTTCTTGGCGTATGTACCTGTACCCAAAGACTTATCCAAAGTCAAAACAAAAGTCGCTTTCAATCTGACAAAGCGGCAAATCCTTTGCTTTTCAGTGGCACTTCTTATAGGACTGCCACTTTTCTTTTTGCTCAAAGACAGCGCAGGGACGAGCCTTGCGGCAATGGCAATGATTGTCGTCATGCTTCCCTGCTTCTTGGTTGCCATGTATGAAAAGCATGGGCAGCCCCTTGAAGTGGTCATAAAGAACATCATTCAGACAAAATTGACCCGCCCCAAAGTGCGACCGTATCAGACGGAAAACCTGTATGCACTCTTGGCGAAACAGCGGGCATTAGAAAAGGAGGTATCAGCGATTGTCAAAAGGACAGACAAAAAAGACGCGGGAAGCCGCAGGAAACAGGCGTAAGCTGACCCGCGCGGAAAAGAAACAGATAGCGGCGGTTATCCGGCAGGCAAAGGGGGACGGCAAAGCCCACACCTCACAGCAGACCATTCCCTACCTTGCCATGTACCCGGACGGTATCTGCAAAGTGGCACAGCGAAAATATTCAAAGAGCATTGCTTTTGAGGACATCAATTATCAGCTTGCACAGGCAGACGATAAGACCGCCATTTTTGAAAACTGGTGCGATTTTCTCAACTACTTTGACGCAAGCGTGAACGTGCAGCTTTCTTTCATCAATCAAGGCTCACAGCAAGAACAGGCAGCGCGGGCAATCCATATCCCGCCGCAAAATGACGATTTTAACTCTATCCGCACCGAGTATTCCGCTATGCTGAAATCGCAGCTTGCCAAAGGGAACAACGGGCTTGTCAAGCACAAGTACATCACATTTTCCATTGAAGCGGACAATCCGGCGGCGGCAAGGGCGCGTCTTTCCCGTATTGAAACCGACGTACTCAATAACTTTAAGGTGCTTGGCGTATCGGCGCACCCCTTATCCGGCTATGAACGCCTAAAGGTGCTGCATGGGGTATTCCACCCGGCAGGCGAGCCGTTCTCATTCTCTTATGACTGGCTGACCCCGACGGGGCTTACCACAAAGGACTTTATCGCCCCGTCCTCTTTCAAGTTCGGGGAGGGACGCTACTTTGCTATGGGGAAAAAGACGGGGGCGGTATCGTTCCTTGAAATCCTTGCCCCGGAGTTAAACGACCGTATCTTAGCAGATATGTTGGACTTGGAAACAGGCGTTATTGTCAATCTCCACATTAAAAGTATCGACCAGTCGGAAGCAATCAAGACAATTAAGCGTAAAATCACAGACCTTGACAAGATGAAGATTGAGGAACAGAAAAAAGCGGTTAGAAGCGGCTATGACATGGATATAATCCCATCTGACCTTGCTACTTTTGGGAATGAAGCAAAGAACTTGTTGCAGGATTTACAGAGCCGAAACGAGCGAATGTTTCTTCTCACGTTCCTTGTGGTAAACATGGCAGACACGAAGCGGAAACTGGAAAATGACATTTTCGCGGCGGCGGGCATTGCACAGAAATATAACTGCGCCCTGACCCGTCTTGACTATCAGCAGGAAGCGGGGCTGATGTCCTCTGTCCCTTTGGGGGAGAACCTTATCCCTATTCAGAGAGGGTTGACGACGAGCAGCACCGCTATTTTTATCCCGTTCATCACGCAGGAGCTATTTCAGACCGGGGCTGCCCTGTATTACGGCTTAAATGCCCTGTCAAACAACATGATACTCTGCGACCGCAAGCAGCTTAAAAACCCGAATGGGCTTATCTTGGGAACACCGGGCAGCGGAAAATCCTTTGCGGCAAAGCGGGAAATCACAAACGCCTTTCTCATTACTGACGACGATATTTTTATCTGCGACCCGGAAGCCGAGTATTTTGCCCTTGTCAAGCGGCTTGGTGGGCAAGTGATACGCTTATCCCCGACCGGGAAAGGCATGGACGGTACGCCCCAGTATGTGAACCCTATGGATATGAACCTTAATTACAGCGAGGACGACAGCCCCCTTGCACTGAAAAGCGATTTTATCCTTTCCCTCTGCGAGCTTGTCATTGGCGGCAAGGAGGGCTTGCAGCCCGTTGATAAGACCGTCATTGACCGCGCCGTAAGGAATGTGTACCGGGATTATCTTGCTGACCCTGTACCGGAGAAAATGCCTATCTTGGGCGACCTTTACGACGAGCTGTTAAAGCAGCCGGAGCCGGAAGCTGCCCGCATTGCGGCGGCATTGGAGCTGTATGTTTCCGGCAGCCTTAACGTGTTCAACCACAGAACGAATGTGGAACTTTCTAACCGCCTTGTCTGCTTTGATATAAAGCAGCTTGGAAAGCAGCTCAAAAAGTTAGGTATGCTCATTGTGCAAGACCAGATATGGAACCGCGTTACCATTAACCGGGCAGAAAAGAAATCTACCCGCTACTATATGGACGAATTTCATTTGCTCTTAAAAGAGGAACAGACAGCAGCTTACAGTGTTGAAATTTGGAAGCGTTTCCGTAAATGGGGCGGCATACCGACAGCTATCACGCAGAACATAAAGGACTTGCTTGCTTCCCGCGAGGTGGAAAATATCTTTGAAAACTCTGATTTTGTCCTCATGCTCAATCAGGCACAGGGCGACCGGGCTATCCTTGCAAAGCAGCTTAATATTTCCCCGCAACAGATGAAGTATGTAACCCACACCGAAGCGGGCGAGGGACTTATCTTTTATGGAAATGTGGTGCTGCCCTTTGTAGACCATTTCCCGAAAGATACCGAGCTTTACCGCATTATGACGACGAAGCCGGAGGAAGTGAGCAGCCTATGAAACAGTTAAAACCACGCGATAAAATCACACAGAAAATGACCCGCGACGGTGCGGTGGAAATCAATGAAACACAGCAGACTGCCGAGCGTATCAGCAGCCGGGAAGCAGACCGCGACTTTTCACAGCCGGACACCGCTACCGCAGAGCGCGTCATAGAGCACCTTGACGCAGCCCATACCCGAAAGGCAAGCAAAAAGGCAGTCAAGAAAGCGCAGGAAGCGGCTGTTTTGCGTACTTCCACTTCCCGCTTGCAGTTTACCGACGAGGAACGGGCAACGCCGGAATTGGAAACTTACATCAAAAAATCAGAAAAAGCAGCCGACAAACTGGACGCGGCAAAGGCAGCTATCCCGAAGCAGAAGAAACTTGTAAAAGAGCGCACCTTTGAGGAAACTACCGGAAAGGCAAAGACCCGGCTTTACTTTGAGGAACAGGAAAAGCCGATACCCGGCGGCAAAGCCCACAGTAACCCGTTATCCCGCCCCGCGCAGGAAGCGGGTATTTTTGTTCACAACAAAATCCACAGCGTCGAGAAAGACAATTCCGGCGTGGAGGGCGCGCACAAATCGGAGGAACTTGCCGAGCGCGGCACAAGGTACGGGACAAGAAAATTAAAACAGGGCTACCGCAGCCATAAGCTGAAACCCTACCGGGAAGCGGCAAAGGCAGAAAAGGCAGCGTTCAAGGCAAATGTGAATTTCCAGTATCACAAAGCCTTACAGGAAAACCCGCAGCTTACAAGCAATCCCTTTTCCCGGTTCATACAGAAACAAAAAATCAAACGCCAGTATGTAAAGCCCGTAAAGAAAGGCGGCGCAGCCACCGCCAAAGCAGCCGCCGGAGCGTCCCAAACAGCAGCAAAGAAAGCGGCTGCCTTTGCAGGACGACACCCGGCAGGCGTGATAATCGCTATCGCCGCGCTGCTTCTGTTCATCATGGTATCGGTAGGGCTTTCCTCTTGCGGTGCAATGTTTTCCGGCAGCATGAACAGCGTGTTAGGGACTTCCTACACGTCGGAGGACAGCGACCTTGTGGCAACGGAACAGAGCTATGCCGCAATGGAAAATGAGCTGCAACAGGAAATTGATAATATCGAAAGCACCCACAGCGGCTATGATGAATACCGCTATGACCTTGACACTATCGGGCATAACCCCCACGAATTAGCGTCGTACTTGACTGCCCTTTTGCAGAGTTACACCCCGCAGAGCGCACAGGCAGAGCTAAATCGGCTGTTCGGCTTACAGTACACCTTGACGCTGACGGAAGAAATCGAGATACGCACCACCACCGACGAGGAGGGCAACGAGGAAGAATACGAATACCGTATCTTAAATGTGAAACTGACAAACAAGCCGATTGCTTCCCTTGCGGAAGAACTGCTGAACCCACAGCAGTTTGAAATGTTCAAGGTGTACTTACAGACACAGGGCAACAAACCGTTGATTTTTGGCGGCGGCTCTCCCGACGGCAGCCCCTCCGAGGATTTAAGCGGCGTGGAGTTTGTAAACGGCACACGTCCCGGAAACCCGGAGCTTATGGAGCTTGCAAAACAGCAGGTCGGAAATGTGGGCGGCTACCCCTATTGGTCTTGGTACGGCTTTAACAGCCGCGTGGAATGGTGCGCCTGCTTTGTGTCATGGTGCTACAATCAAGCCGGAAAAAGCGAACCCCGCTTTGCAGGCTGCGAATGGCAGGGCGTTCCCTGGTTTCAGTCAAGGGGACAATGGGGCGCGCGGGGCTATGAGAATATCGCACCGGGCGACGCTATCTTTTTCGATTGGGATTTAGACGGCGTTGCCGACCATGTGGGGCTTGTGCTTGGCAGGGACGGAAGCCGCGTCTATACCGTTGAGGGAAATTCCGGCGACGCCTGCAAGATAAAGAGCTACGACCTTAACTATCAATGTATCAAAGGCTACGGGCTGATGAACTGGTAAAGCAGCCCCCAAAAGAAAGGAGAATTTCATTTATGGCAAACAATAAAATCGACCGTATCAATAAGGAAATCGCAAAGACCCGCGAGAAAATCACAGAGTATCAGAACAAGTTAAAAGGACTGGAAGCGCAGAAAACCGAAGCGGAAAACCTTGAAATCGTGCAGCTTGTACGCGCTATGCGTATGACCCCGCAGGAACTGAACGCTATGCTGTCCGGCGGCGGTATTCCCGGCATGAGTGCCGCCCCTGCTTCTGATGAAGCGGCAGACTACGAAGAACAGGAGGACAATGCAGATGAAGAATAAACTGAAAAAGACCATAACTGCCCTTTGTGCCGCCCTTATCCTTATGGGCGGTTTTTCTGTCCCTGCCTATGCACAGGGGACAGCCGCAGAGCCACCCGCAGAGGACGCGACCAACGACAGCAATGTAGTGGTGGAAGAACCGGAAACCCCACCTCTTACCCCAAAGGGCAACGCAACACTGGTGGACGATTTCGGCGGCAATAAGCAGCTTATCACTGTTACCACCAAAGGCGGCAACTACTTCTATATCCTCATTGACCGGGCAGCCGAGGAGGAACAGACCGTACATTTCCTTAATCAAGTGGACGAAGCCGACCTTATGGCACTGACCGAAACCGGGGAAGCCACGAAAAAGCCGGAAGTCTGCAACTGTACGGAGAAATGCGAAGCCGGAAAGGTAAATACGTCCTGTCCGGTATGTGCAACCACTCTGACAGGCTGCACAGGAAAAGAACCTACCCCGACACCCACAGAGCAGCCGGAAGAACCCAAAGAAAAAGGCGGCAATCCCGGCGCAGTGCTTGCCTTAGTCCTCTTTGTGCTGCTTGGTGGCGGCGCAGCGTTCTACTACTTTAAGTTTATAAAACCGAAGCAGAACGTGAAAGGAAACACCGACCTTGAAGATTTTGACTTTGAGGACTACGACGAGGACGAGCCGGAAGCAGATACCGGGGAAGTTTCCAAAGAGGAAGAAACGGAGGAAGAAGCCCTATGACCCTGTTTACCGACAATCCCTTTGAAAAGATGATGATACAGAAACCGGACTATGGCAAACGTGAAAAATCCCCGCCGGAGCTTTCTTCCCCACGTTGCTCGGGCTGCCCTTACAAGGGGCAGTCCCCTTGTGTGGGGTACTGTATGAGAAAACTGGAAAATAAACGACAGACCGAACGATAAAAAGATGTACTTGCGATATGGAATATGATATAATTGTTCCAACCATAGGAAATGACAGAGACAAACAAACTTGAAGTTGAGGAAAAGAAAGAATGGAAGATAAAAAGATATTGCTTGATAATATTGATAAAATTCATACAACCGAAATGGGAGTTGATAGAATTAAAAGAAACCTAAAAATAGATACAGCAGATGTTGTTGAGTATTGCAAAAATAAGGTATTAGATAAAAATTGCAATATATACAAACAGGGTAAAAATTGGTATTGCGAGGTTGAAAATATCAAAATTACTATCAATTCATATAGCTATACAATCATTACAGCACATATTGTTAAGTAATTTTCAGTTTGTCAAATTATTTTTATATTTCATATCGCACAATTTTATACAATCACTTAGGAGCAATCGAAAAATCGGTTGCTCTTTTCTTTTACCCGAAAGGAGGATTTTTATTTGATTTTAGTTATCGCAGAAAAGCCCAGTGTGGCACAGACAATCGCTGCCGTACTTGGGGCAAAGGAAAAGAAAGACGGATTTCTCACAGGAAGCGGCTATATCATTTCTTGGTGCGTGGGACATTTGGTAGGGCTTTCCGAAGCTGCCGCCTACGGGGAGCAGTATAAAAAGTGGAGCTATGACAGCTTACCGATTTTGCCGCAGGAATGGAAGTACACCGTTTCGGCTGACAAGGAAAAGCAATTCAAAACCCTAAAGGAGCTTATGAACCGGGCAGATGTTTCCGAAGTCGTCAATGCCTGCGACGCAGGGCGCGAGGGAGAACTCATTTTCCGTTTTGTCTATGAAATGGCGGGCTGCAAGAAACCTATGCGCCGCCTTTGGATTTCTTCTATGGAGGACAGCGCAATCAAAGAGGGCTTTTCCCGTCTGAAGAACGGCGAGGAATACGACGCGCTCTTTGCTTCCGCATTATGCAGGGCAAAGGCTGACTGGTTAATTGGTATCAATGCCACCCGCCTTTTCTCTGTCCTTTACAATCATACCTTGAACGTGGGGCGCGTACAGACCCCGACCTTAAAAATGCTTGTTGACCGGGACGCAGCGATTACCACTTTCAAGAAAGAAAAATACTACCATGTGCGCCTTACCTTATCCGACGCGGAAGCTGCAAGTGAAAAACTGTCTGACCGTTCCGAAGCTGACAGGCTGAAAGCTGCTTGCGAAGCGTCAAAAGCAGTCTGCACTTCCCTTGTGAAAGAGAAAAAGACCGTAGCCCCGCCGAAGCTCTTTGACCTTACTTCTTTACAGAGGGAAGCAAACAGCCTGTTCGGATATACGGCAAAGCAGACCCTTGACCTTGCACAAGCCCTGTATGAAAAAAGACTTCTTACTTATCCGAGAACAGACAGCAGTTATCTTACTGACGACATGGGCGACACAGCGGCGGGCATTATCAAGCTGCTTTGTGGGAAATTTCCTTTTATGGCGGGAAAAGACTTCACGCCGGAGCTTGGAAAGGTGCTGAACAGTAAAAAGGTATCAGACCACCATGCTATTATCCCGACTATGGAGCTTGCAAAGACCGACCTTGCCGCGCTGCCGGAAAGTGAAAAAAATATCCTTACCCTTGCCGGGGTGCGTCTATTTATGGCGACCGCTGCACCGCATACCTTTGAAGCGGTTACAGCAGTTTTTGAATGTGCCGGACAGTCTTTTACCGCAAGGGGAAAAACGGTACTGTCTGACGGGTGGAAAGAGATTGACCGAAGATACAGGGCAGCCTTAAAGAACAAACCCGAAACGGACGACGCAGACAGCGACACAGAAAATACCCTGCCACAGTTTACCGAGGGACAGACCTTTGAAAATCCGACGGCAAAGGTAACGGAGCATGACACAACACCGCCAAAACCTCACAACGAAGCGTCGCTGCTCTCTGCTATGGAGCGCGCCGGAAGTGAGGACACCGACCCGGACGCAGAACGTAAAGGGCTTGGAACGCCCGCCACCCGCGCCGCTGTCATTGAAAAACTGGTAAAGGGCGGCTTTGTGGAGCGAAAAGGCAAGCAGCTACTTCCCACAAAAGACGGTATCAACCTTGTGTGCGTTCTGCCGAACACCTTGACAAGCCCGCAGCTTACCGCAGAATGGGAAAACAATCTGACGCAGATTGCAAAAGGCAAGGCAGACCCCGCCGCATTTATGGAGGGTATCGAGGATATGGCACGGGAACTGGTAAAGACCTATCCGTTTCTTTCTGATGATAAAGCGCAGATGTTCAAGCCGGAACGGGAAGCGTTGGGAAGCTGCCCCCGCTGCGGTTCTCCTGTCTATGAGGGCAAGAAGAATTACTATTGCAGCAACAAGGAATGTATCTTTACCATGTGGAAAAATGACCGTTTCTTTGAAGAACGAAAAGTAACCTTTACCCCGAAGATTGCCGCTGCACTCTTACAATCCGGTAAGGTAAATGTGAAAAAGCTCTATTCCCCAAAGACGGGCAAAACCTATGACGGAACTATCGTATTAGCTGATACGGGCGGAAAATACATCAACTACCGCATTGAACTGTCGAAGAAGAAATAACTGAATAGCAAGCATAGGAAAAGAGTACCCTTTTCCGTAAAATCCCTGCTTTCTCTACCGAGAACGGCGGGGATTTTTGCTTGTTGGGAAGTGTCCCAAACCCTCTGAAATCTTAAAAAAATAGTTAAAATCTTTGGCAAAAACGCGGGCGCGAGGTACTGAATGATGAAACAGGAAAAAGCAGCGTCCGCGCTGCCTTTGGGAAAGGAGGTTACACATGGCAAGTTTACGGGACACCGTAAAGGACTATCAAGAAGAATTACGGGACGGTATCGCTTGGGTGGCGTTTTGGAAAACGGGACGTTCTTGGAACGCGGAATATTTCCACCTTGAAATGGGCGACTACCTCTACCCGGAGGACAGAAGCCGCATGGAAGAAATCAAACAGGCTGACCCTGCCGCCGTTGTGGTAAACGGCTATTATTCCGGCTATCTTGGCGAGGATATGAACCTTGACGAGCTGACCGCCGGAGTGCGCCGCCACTACGAAAACGGATATAGCAATATCGGGGAATTTATCAAAGTCCACGACGACAGGCTGCCGCCGGAGCTTATCGAGGAAGCAAGAGCCGCCGCCCACGCTGCGGGGCTGCCGTTCTCTGAAAAAGCCTACCGGGACGGCGAAGAACCCGACCCCTACATTTTTGATGGGAGCATGAGCATGGAGGACTACGAACTTATGCACCGCATGATTGAAAACGAAAGGAGTGAACGCATGGAACAACCGATTTTAAGCGGGTATCTTTCTAATCTTGGGAAGTACACCGAGGGCAGACCTGCGGGCGAATGGGTATCATTCCCCACGACTGCCGAGCATTTGAAAGAAGTCTTTGACCGTATCGGGATAGACGGCAAAAACTACGGGGAGCTGCACATCACAGAATACCAGTCCTCTATTGCGGGACTGGCAGGAAAATTGACCGAGCTTGAAAGCCTTGACGAACTGAACTATTTGAGCGAACTTTTGAAAATGCAGTTTGACGACGACCGGGAAAAATTTGTTGCAGCTATGGCATACGGCGACCATACAAGGGACTTGCAGGACATCATCAACCTTGCACAAAACCTTGATTGTTACTGGCTTTACCCGTCCGTACAGAGCGAGGAAGATTACGGGCATTATCTGATTGAAGAACTGGACGAGTTGGAGCTGCCCGAAGAAGCAAAAAAATATTTCATGTATGAGGAATACGGGCGGGACGCTGCTATCAATGACGGGGGCAGATTTACCGAGCAGGGCTATATCTACAATAACCGCAACACCTTTACAGAATGGTACGACGGGCGGGACGTGCCGGAGGAATACCGGGTAACGCCGCAGCCGCCAGTACAGGAAAAGGAACAGGCAGACCTTGATGCTTCCGCAGCCATACCGACCGCCGCCACAGAGCAGCCCCCGGTTCTCCCGATTATCTTATCTTCCGAAAAGCCCGCCGACAAAATGAAAGAGATTACCGACCGACTGGAACAGGGGATTTTAGGACTATATGAAAGCGACCGTTACGCCGACTATCTGCGTACCATGTCAAAATTCCATGATTACAGCCTGAACAATACAATCCTTATCGCCATGCAGGGCGGCAATCTTGTGAAAGGCTATAAACAATGGGAAAAGGAATTTGACCGCCATGTAAAGCAGGGAGAAAAAGCTATCAAGATACTTGCGCCGTCCCCGTTTACCGTTAAGAAACAGGTGGAAAAAATCGACCCGGACACCCAAAAGCCTGTTTTCGATAAGGACGGAAAACCTGTTACCGAGGAAAAGGAAATCAAGATACCCGCTTTTCGGGTAGTATCTGTCTTTGATATTTCACAGACCGAGGGAAAGGAGCTTCCTGCCCTTACCTATGAGCTGACGGGCAACGTGGAACAATACAAGGACTTTTTCGCTGCCCTTGAAAAGACTTCTCCCTTTGCTATGGGATTTGAAGCACTAAGCGGCAGTATAAAAGGACGTTGCAATTATGAGGAAAAGCGTATCATCATCAACGAGGGTATGGACGAATTGCAGAACATCAAGACCGCAATCCATGAAATCGCCCACGCCACGCTGCATGATACTGCCCTTGCTATGCCGGAACGCCCCGACCGCCGCACCCGCGAAGTACAGGCAGAAAGCGTCGCCTATGCTGTCTGTCAACATTACGGGCTTGATACGTCGGACTATTCTTTTGGATATATCGCCGGGTGGAGCAGCGGAAAAGAACTTGCAGAATTAAAAGGCTCTCTTGAAACAATCCGCAGCACCGCCGCAAGTCTGATTGATACCATAGACGGGCATTTTGCAGAAATCCAAAAGGCACAGGATAAGGAACAGACCACCGAACAGGCACAGCCCCCACAGGAAGCTACCAAACAGCCCGAAGCAGAAGCAGCCGCGCCGGAGCTTCCCGAAGAAACAACCCCGGTACAGGAAAAGGAAGCACAGCCGGAACAGGCTGCACCCGCCGCCCCTTATTATCCTATCAATGAAGCTGCCGCCAAACGTGCAAAGGATATGAACAGCTTTTCCGATTATAAGCAAGGCAGCGCGACGGCTGAATACAGGCATTATGTTGATGAAGCCGTACAAATCGCAGAAAGGCAGAAACAGCGGGTAGACCCGATGTACCATGAGAAAATCGACAGTCTGCTTGACACCTACGCCCGGAAACTGGCGGCGAACATGAACAAAGGCTATGAGATTGACGCGCGTGTTCCCTCTATCCTGATTGCGGGCGGCTCTAACTTTCCCACAAGGAAGAAAGAAAAGCAGAACGCAGCCCGCGACAGCAATTATCAGGAATGGCAGGACATACAGGGGCTTCTTGATAAAATCCGCAGCACCGGCATGGGCGGTATCAGCGCAGACGACCCACAGGCAGTACAGAAGTTAGAAAAGAAACTGGAAAGCCTTGAAAAATCACAGGAAACCATGAAAGCCGTAAACGCCTATTACCGTAAGCATAAGACCCTTGACGGCTGCCCGCATTTACCGCCGGAGGAACTGGAAAAACTGAAAGCAGATATGGCGAGCAGTTGGCATTTGGAGGACAAGCCCTTTGCGACTTGGGCGTTATCCAACAACAGCACAGAAATCCGGCGCGTGAAAGACCGTATCAAATCCCTTTCACAGCAAAAAGAAATCGGTTTTGTGGGTTGGGAATTTGACGGCGGCAAGGTGGAAGCAAACACCGAAGCGAACCGACTGCAAATCTTCTTTGAGGATAAGCCGGACGAAGCCACGCGGGAAGCCTTAAAAAGTAATGGTTTCCGTTGGTCGCCAAAAGCAGGGGCATGGCAGCGGCAGCTTACCAGTAACGCCTACTATGCGGCTGATTATGTGAAATCTATTCAGCCCCTTACAGGAGAAAAGCCTATCGGGTTACAGCGGGCGCATATCCGGGCGCAAAAGGTAGCTTCACAGGAACACCCCGTACAGGAGCAGCCGGAGCAGAAAGCCCCACAGGACAAAGACACCTTTTCCATTTATCAGATAAAAGGCGGGGACGAAACAAGGGATTTGCGCTTTGAACCTTACGACCGTCTGACTGCCGCAGGATACCGGGTAGACATGAAAAACTATGCGCTTGTCTATTCCGCACCTCTTACGCCGGGGACTTCCCTTGAAGATATTTACACCCACTTCAATATCGACCACCCGAAAGATTTTAAGGGACACAGCCTTTCCGTTTCCGACGTGGTGGTGCTTCATCAGAACGGACAGGACACCGCCCACTATGTAGACAGCTTCGGTTATAAGGATGTGCCGGAATTTTTCAAAGAACAGGAAAAAGCCCTCATTCCCGACGACTTGGAAACGGGCGAAACAATCAGAACACCGAGGGGGACTTTCTATGTAACTGCCATGAGCCGCGAGCAAATGGAAGCTGCCGGATATGGATTGCACCACCAGTCCGACGACGGAAAATATCTGATTATGGGGAACGGAACGCGGGCGTTTGCCATTTCCGCAGAGCAACCGGAAAACTATCTGAAAACTGCCGAGCAGACCACCGAGCAAAATTACAATATGATTGACGGGCAGATAAACAATACACCGACCGTTGCAGAACTGGAAGCAAAGGTAAAGGCAGGAGAAACCATTTCCCTTGTTGACCTTGCGGAAGCTGTCAAGGCTGACAAGGAACGCGGCAAGGCAGCAAAAACGGAAAAGAAGCCCTCTATCCGGGCGCAGCTTAGGGCAGACAAAGAAAAGACCGCACAGAAAAAAGCGGCAAAATCAAAAAATCACGAATTGGAGGTATGAGCATGATTAGACTGACCGTTGAAGAAATGAACCTGTTAAACATTTACAACGAGGGCGGCAAGCGCGGGCTTACGGAGAACATCAACGCTGCGCTGCCGTTCATGGACGAGGATATGCGCCCCTTTGCAGAGCGCACCTTACAAAAAATCTCCCCGCTAACAGAAAACGAGTATGCGGAGCTTGTCATTTTCGCCGCTGATGAGGTATGACCGGGGGTAAGCGGCTTACGCCGCCACAGAGCCGGAAAGTCAACAGCCTTGTAAAAAAGGAGTGCTGCAACTGCGAGCGCGGACACTGTATCTTACTGGACGACGGGGAGGAATGTGTCTGCCCGCAGCTTATTTCCTATTCGCTTTTATGCAAGTGGTTTCAGATTGCTGTACTTCCTCTTGATAAACTGCTCTATGCAGAGCTTTTCAAAACCGAGGACAAAAAGCGTTGTACCGAGTGCGGCACATTCTTTGTATCAAAATCGAACAGCGTCAAATACTGCCCGGACTGCCGAAAACGGATTACCCGCAGACAGGCAGCCGAGCGCATGAGGAAACGGCGCGCGGCGGTTACGCAATAAGGGCGAAAAAAGCCTTGATTTACAGGGCATAAACAGCGTGAAACTGGTATAGGCGATACAGAATACCTTTTCCCTTGAAATCGGGGTTCTACTGCGTAACATTTCATAACTGCACCCATAAGGAAACCGGGGCGCGGATAGTCTTTACTGACTGTCTGCGTCCCGGTTTTTTCTTTGCTATTTTTCCATGTTGATTTGAGGGGTTGCGCCCTTATCTGCGGTAAGTAAACGATATATCGTAAGGGGGATATACCATGTAGCCACGACAAGCCGCCATATCAAAATGACCCCGCCGATAATGCCGCCCAAAATAAAGTTGAGGGCGACGATACCCACCGTTCCGGCTATGTCATACCCATGCGGTACAAGCCATACGAACATACGGCGAATACCAAAGGGAATACCGCAGCACAGCCATACATAAAAGTAATTGGTCTGCCCGTCCTCTGTAAAGACGTTCTTGAACATGAAGAATAAAAACAATGCGATAACGGCGGGCAAAACAGTTCTTTTGAAAAAGTCTTTCCAAATTTCCCCGCGTGTCATGGTATCACTCCCTTTCGATTGGGAATTGTGGGATAGCTTCTAACAGTTTCAGTATGAGTGTTTGCCGTAAATCTTCGTCGATTTCTTCTTTTGTCGTTCCGTCCGGCTGACGCTTTTTTACCATTGCAAGGTGGTTGATTTCGTCGCCGTAACAATCAAGCACTTTTTCCAACGCCCATTTTTCGCCCGTAACGGCGGCGCGTATCGTTTCATAGTCCGGCATTTCCTGTTCCATTCTCTGACACTTCCTTTTATTTGACAAACTGTAAGTTGTTTATCCAAAATGGAATGGAATGACCATATCAAGTAAAAATGCAAGAACTATACTAATTGTTCCCATTAGCACAGAACTTCTCAATGTGTCCCTCCTCAAAACAGTAAGTCCAATAATAAAGACTGCCAATTCTAAAACAGAGAGTGCTTCGAAATATCCCCATCCATATACGAAAGTCATGTTAAACAATACTGCTAAAATCAATATTGATAGCATAAATGCTAGTTTGCCTTTCCCTTTCGCATACCAACAGACAAATGCCAAGAACGGAGAAATAATGGTAAAGCCAAACCAAATCATAGCGTAGCTCCTTGGGAAAAAACCTGCAACATAGTTTGAATACAAATAGTAACTTGTAACCATACCGACAAAAAATGCAAAAACATTGACGCTTGCTCTTATTGCAGAATTACTATAAATAGAAATACACAGTGCAATCAATACCCAAATTGCAAAACGCCCAAGGAAATTATGAACATCTAATGCTCCATCTATTGCCATAAGCACACTTGGAAGTTCAACTTGACGAAAATCCAAAAATTTTGAAAAAGTCCCCAAAGCTATTCCAAGGAACAATACAGCTATGGTATTTATAATTTTTCTATTACTAGATATGGGATTTTCTGCACTTCTTATATCATTCAAAAACTTGTTCATAGGCATCTCCAAAATTCAAATTTTCCAGTTCTACAAACTGGAATTTTCGTTTTCACTATTGTTTCTTATTTGAAATCATACCACCTATTACCTGAACAATTAGAGCTATTCCAAAACCAACAACACCACCTGCTAAAGTAATTAGAATGATTTCATCATAATTAAATCTATTTGCAGCAAAAGACCATATTCCTGCTATGATTGCAAATATTAAAGCAAAGCCTACATACAATGTTCTTATAGTCTTTCTATTCGTTGTTGATACTGGTTCTATCCCTTTAAGAATATAATCAGTCGTGACTTCAAAAAGTTCACTCATAATAATTACTTTTTCTAAATCTGGTGTGCTTTGTTCACTTTCCCATTTTGATACAGCTTGTCTTGATACGCCAACCTTATCAGCAAGTTCCTCCTGTGAGTATCCGTTTTGCTTTCGTAAATATTGTATTCTGTCTGCTATATTCATCGTCAATTCTCCTTTCCCTTTTGCAAAATCATAGCATTTTTTATAGTTGCATTACCACCACCTATGCTTGGAAAAGTGTCAACCAACGGTTTCATTTAGGCTATTCGGAAAATTTCAAATTTGTCGTACTACGAAACTTCTTTGATATGAACTATTATATCACATAAGTATGAACAAAGCTACTCACGTTCTTTACCTTTTTCCCGTTCCGGCTCTCTTGGCTGCCGTAAAATGCTGTCTATGTTCTGTTTGATAACGTCGTATTCCTTAACCTGTTTTTTCAGCTTGCCATAATCAGCGTAAAGGGCTTCTTTCTGCGCTTGGA
>ERZ791631.1174-NODE-1174-length-17009-cov-2.764303_pt1 | contig 17009 bp, 13 predicted proteins | sample MGYA00509961_ERZ791631 | MGnify/ENA primary metagenome ERZ791631 (study PRJEB30046, sample SAMN00715248) | human gut metagenome | study: EMG produced TPA metagenomics assembly of the A metagenome-wide association study of gut microbiota in type 2... | reverse complement strand
ACCTTACATATGAATTCGGAGAGCGTGAACCTAAAATCAGTGTTGTTCAAAAACTCGCCGACTTCTACAACGTATCAATCGACTATCTCCTCGGCAGACCAGATGCCAAAGAGCCGGCCGACCCCATCGACAAGTTGATGACGGTGGACGAAATGGAAAAGGACCTGCTCCGAGAGTGGCTGAGTCTGGACGAAGCTTCCCGAAAGTCGTTCCTGGACGTACTGCGGAAGATCGTTGCCGCCGACCAGAAGCGCCAAACTGCCGCATCAAAGCGTGCTGCCTATCTGCTTCGCCGCCTGAGCCGCCACAAGGTTTCTGCCGGTCTGGGTTACAATCTGGACGACGACGACAACTGGCAGGAGGCAGAGGTTGTGGAAACCGCCGCTGTGCATCAGGCGGACTTTGCTGTGGAAGTAGACGGAAACAGCATGGAGCCGGACTATCTGAACGGTGACATTCTGCTGGTGCAGTCTACCCCGACGATTGAAGTGGGTGAAGTGGGCGTGTTTACGCTGAATGGTGACGGCTACGTCAAGGAGCTGGGCGAGAGCGAACTGCTCTCCCGCAATCCGGAGTATGATCCCATACCGATCCACGAAAGCGACAGCCTGCAATGCTGGGGACGTGTCATCGGGAAGACGGAATATATGTAGACTATAAGCTGTCACGCCCCCTGTACAGGATGTGTGGATTGAAAAAATAGTACATAGAAAAAAGCCCCACCGAAAACGGCAGGGCAACATCAAATATAAAAAAACCGCCCCACGGCGGCAACCGTGAAGCGGCAAGAGGAAAAACTATTGCGATAATAGCCCTCCGAACAAGGTCTATTATAGCATATTTCCTCTGAAATTGCAAGTACAAGGAGGAAAAAATATCATGCAGGCAGCAGCATATGCACGATACAGCACAGAGCATCAGACCGACAGCAGCATTGCCTATCAGATGCGAAAGATCGAGGAGTACTGCGATGCCCACGGCATCACCGTATCCGCCCGCTACACCGACGAGGCAATGAGCGGCACCAACACCCAGCGACCGGCGTTCCAGTCCCTCTGCCGAGATGCTGCACAGCGGAAATTCGATGCCGTTGTGATCTACGACATCAGCCGTGGCAGCCGTGACGTTTCCGACTGGTTCAGTTTCCGGAAACAGATGGCTCTGCTGCACATTCAGGTCATTTCCGTAGAGGATCACATCGGCGATATTCTCAATCCTGCCGACTATCTGACGGAACTCATTACCGTAGGACTGGGACAGCATCACGTCCTCACTAGCCGCCAGAAGTCCATGGACAGCATCGCCACCAAGGCAAAGACCGGACAGTTTCTGGGAGGCACGCCCAACTTCGGCTATGTTATCGACGAAAACGGCAGATATGTGATCCAGCCGGCAGAGGCGGAGATCGTCCGGACAATATACCAGATGTACGCCGCCGGCAAAAGCTACGGCGAGATTCTGGACACCATCGGCGAAGTACGGGGACGGCGTGGCAAGGTCATGGGCAAGAACAGCCTGCACTATCTGCTGCGGAACGAGCGGTACATCGGCGTGTACAGCTGGTGCAAGTATCACCACAAGATCATGGGCAAGTATGCCGGAAATATCCCCAACGAGAACGCCGTCCGCATCGAGGACAGCATTCCGGCAATCATCGACAAGGACACATGGGAGGCGGTTCAGATGCGTATGAATGACAAGAAACAGCGGGCGTGCAACAAGGCAAAGCGGAACTATCTGCTCTCCGGTCTGATCGAGTGTACGGAGTGCGGTGCCAGCTATGTGGGGCATACGTCCACCAACAAGCGGGGCTATTCCACACGGTACTACTGCTGCGGCAACAAGTACCGGAACCACACCTGCCACGCCAAGAACATCAATGCGGAGGAGCTGGAGGCGTTTGTGGTGCAGAATCTGAAGCACTACCTTGCAAACGTAGATTTTTCGCAAATGGCTCAGCAGATCGCCGACGAGATCAACGGTGCTACAGCTGATCTGAAAGCGGAACGGAAGGAGCTGGCGGACATCATCTTCCAGCTGAACAACGGCACCAAGGCGATCCTCAAGGGCATTGACTATCCGGAATTGCAGGAGGAAATGTTCCGGCTGCGTGTACGGAAGTCAGAGCTGGAGGACATGATCCAGCGTGGTGCAGAGCATAATCCGGTCAGCGTGGAAAAGCTGGTGCAGCTGTTCCAGAACGCCATGGAGCGTCTGGACACCGACACCAAGCAGGTGTGCAAGTCCATGGTAAAAATTTACGCCCACTCCAATGGCGACTGCGACCTTGAAGTAGGCGTACATATAAATGGTTGCGGGAGCCAGATTTGAACTGACGACCTTCGGGTTATGAGGGATTTATTTCATGCTTTTAACACACTTTAGACATATGCAAATCGTACGATAATGGCGATATTGCGTTATTTTTTTATTTTGACGTTCGTCAGCTTACGCACTGCGTATGCTATATTGGGGTCAGTTTTGGGGTCAAAATTAATCCATCTATTTGGTTTGCCAACATTCAATTTCACTTTACAGAAAGTCGTGTAAATTCTTTGATAAATCTGGATTACGAAGTCTTCTTAAGGCTTTTGCTTCAATCTGACGTATTCTTTCACGAGTTACATTCATTTTATTACCTGCCTCTTCGAGTGTGTATTCATAATGAGATTGCAGTCCATATCTCATATATAAAACATCTTTTTCTCTTTTAGGTAAATGTTCAAGTACCGCAAGTACCTCTTCAGTTCTAATATTTTCGAAAACTTGTTCTTCAATATCATCATTGCTTATGATGTTCACCTCATCTAAGGTTTTGTAAATATCATATATATAAATATTTTCCTCTATTTTTAAAATTGTCATCATTTCTTGTATTTCTTCGTGTGAGTACTTTGAAATATCTTTTTTGACAATTTCAACTTGCTCTTGTACATGAATTGGCACTTTAATAAAACTTTCATGATCAGCTATATATCTGGAAATTTTCTGCATTATCCATCTAGAACAATAAGTAGTAAAATTAGTATGTTCATAAGGATCATACTGATCTATTGCTTTTAAAATTCCCATACAAGCTTCCTGAAAAATATCTTCCAGAGAAATTGTTGTCCTTTTTCTATAATTATACGCCGATTTTAATGCTACTCGAATATACTTCTGGAATAGAATTTCTTTTGCTTGTTTATTACCACTTCGAATTTGAGCAATAAGTTGATCAGCCTCACCATGCTGTATTGGTAAAAACGATTTTATAATATTTATAGTATATTTCATATTAGGATAACAGGAAAGAAAATACCGATATATTTTGTTGTAATCTACTTGAGCATAATCAATAGTTTCATCTTTTGGCTTAGAATTGTCCTCTAGTATAATTGTACGATCTACTACAAGAATTCCTAGAGATGAAATTCTATTCATTACATAATCTGTATCAAAAATAGATATGTCTAACTTATCACAAATTTCATAGACCTCGTCATTTGTAACATACCCATTCTTGATATACACATCTTGCAGTTTTTGAACAGCAGTATCTCTATCATTCATAATAAAAACCTTTAAAATGACGTTTTGCGTGCCATTTCAAGAACCCGATCTATATCAAGATCATCATTATAACGATTCTCAAAATCTTCAAGAAAATCATATAGGTTAGCGATGTAATCGTTTGATTTTTCTATTAAGTGCTCATAAAGGACTTCTACTCCGCCAAGAACATAACAATTATAAAGAAGTTCATCACCTTCGTTTTTTATTCCTCTAAAAGCTTTTTCAATTCTTTTTTCAGAATCAGGTTCATTTTCTTTATCCAAAAGCATGATAAGTCTATAATTGAAATTTAAGTCATCCGAATTGTTCATCAGCTTATCTGCAAATATTTTAGTTGAACTACCTTGAGGCGTTGTGTCAATATCAGCTTTTCTATTATATAAAAAACCGATAATCGGCGAAAGCAGATATACATCAAGATTCGTACGAAACAAAGAATGCTTTTTTGCATTGTTTCCATCTTCATTTGATAGAGTGAAATCACCGGTTAACTTAATAACCATTTCAGCATGTTTTCCTCTAAAAGAATATTCTTTATCAAACACGATTTAGCTCCTTTCCTTAAAACAAGTTTCTGTTTCTGATTTTTTATCGAATTCAAAACTTGCTCCAATTCTATCAGACATATATTGCTCAGCAATCTCACCATCTGTGTCTTTAATAAAAATTATTACTTGTTCTGCGATTTCAGGCAATGTCTCACAAACAGACTGTATCCTTCTTTTATCAAAAGTAGATAATGGTGCATCCATCACAAGCGGATACGCTTCAGCAGATAAGTCATAACCGTTGCTATCTGCATTACGTGCAACTTTTATAACCCCTGCAATAAATGCAAAAATGATAGAAATACTTTGTGCCGTTGACGTATCATTCATAATTCCATTATACGCACTGTCATCTGAAATCATTGTATGGATATTATATTTGTGATCAATCTTGAGCGATAATCCACCTTTATAAATCGTTTTAAAAATATCATTAATGGCATTTTCAAGTTGTAAACGAACTTCTTTTTCACGTTTGCTATAATCTTGAGAAAGAATTTCAAAAATCTTTTCAGCATAAGCTTTGTAAATCGCAATCTTTTTATTGTCATCACTTTGCAGTGCGAGTTTATTTCGCTCTGTTTCTTGTCGATCACGTTCTCTAGTAAGACTGCCTATTTGCATATTTATTCCATCGAGTTCAGACTGTTTTTTTCTTTTATCTTCTCTATAGGAATTCAACTGTATCTGACACTGACCGATATTTTCAAATGATTTAATCTTACCTTCAAGATCAGAGATTTCGGCTTGCAAATCCTCATTTGTTGTTTTTCTTTCTTCCACTTCTGCAAGAATATTTTTTACTGTTTCATAAATATTTTCGCCACTTCTTGTCCTGCTTTTACATTCATTAGAAAAAGTATTAATTAAAGTCCCGAGAGACTGAGGTGGAATAAAAGCGATCAGATCTTGTAGGTTTTTCAATTCCTTGCTGCCATCACAAATTTCATTTCCGCAAATGCAAAATCCTCTCTTCATGAGAAATTCGATTGTTCTTGCATGAATATCAGGAATACCTTTATCAACTTTATCTGTATTTTTGAGGACTTCCAATGCATCAGCAATCAATTTTTTATAGAAAAAATATCGGTAATTTTGTTTAAAAGATGATATAATTTTTTCTGAAGATGAATCAATCAGAACATTATTTCTTTGAATCTCTTTTCTTTTACGAATACATTCTATTTGATATCGCTCACCATCTTTATTGCGGGCAATTTTCTCACTAAGCTTTTCACACGCAGCATCTATGCCAGGCAGATGACCCTCTATATCTTCCTTTCTCGAGTTAAGTCGATTAATCTCTGCTTCAAGTCTATCATATTCTCGAGAGTAAGAAGCAATTTTGCTATCTGTGCTTGCATCAAAGGCACTATTATAACTTCCGATCACAGAGTTTCTGCTGCCAGCCCTTTTATCCCCACCAAGATGTCGTAATGCTTCTGAATATGTATCTAATCCCAAAAGACGTTTTACAGCACTAGCAAATTCCTCACTCTTACCAGATTGTATCTCTTCACTCATCTTATCAATTCGTTCACCGTCAAAGAAAAAATAACGTGAAAGTTCTTTCGGAAGAATTTCCTTTATCTTAGCAGTAGTTTGTGATTCTCTTACCGTTTCAATTTGACCACTCTCATCCTTATAATGAATTACAATTCTTGTTGGTGATTGCTTTATAACACCCGTTCTCTCCTTGGTATATCCCTGACTTCTTGTAATTGTATATTCTATATCTTTATGCATAAGTTTTAATTCAACAACGACAGTTGTCACATCACCCTCAGGCATTTCATTGGCGTAAGATAAATTCAAAACAGAACTTGTTTTAAAGTCTGTTTCGCTGTACAAGCACCAAGTAAAAGCCTGTGCTAATGTTGTTTTACCCGAACCATTCTCACCCATAATAACTGTTACATTTTTTTGAGGATCGACAGAAAATTTGATGTGATGTTCTCCTTTAAATTGACGGAAGTTTCTCAAAGTAATTTCATTTAATAACATTTCACTTCCTCCTCAATAATTTTCTTAATTTTCTTTACCATTTCCCAATCAGAAATTCCTTTTGAGCTAATGTTTTTTCCTTCTTCAATAATAATCTTTCTAAGAATATTTTTTACTTTTTTTTCATCTGTCAATTCTGTTAAAGCAGCGTTCTTAGCCATAGTAATCAAATTCCCCCTTCAGCTCTGACACTTCCTCAGTGATATGATAAGTTTCTCTTATTTCTTGAAGTTTAAGGTCAGCTTCTACATAGTTATCGGCAAGTCTTGCAAATTCAAAAGCTCTCTTTAACTCATTTCGAACAAGTCCAAGACCCATTTGTAACTCTGATTCAGTTGAAGAATAAGCATTTCCAAGACTCTGTGGCAAAGTAATAAAATCATATATTTCTGCATATTCTTTTCCCTCATATAGCCTTAAAACTCGACCACGCCTTTGGATATATTCTTTGGGATTTGTGGTACTCGCCAATATAAAGGCTGTTTTAATACTTGGAATATTCACACCCTCATCAAGACACTTAATTGCTATTAATGCTTGTAAAATGTTTCCATCGGCAAATTGCTCTTTTATAATTTGCCTCTCTTCAATATCTTCCCTCGATGTATACTGAGAAACTCTCATATTAAGTTGATTTCCCAATAAATCCGTAACTGCATCTATTTGTCTTATTTCATCTTCATCAATAGGGTATGTGTCATTATGAAAATCCTTAAGAGAAGCTGCACCACAATAAACAAGTATATGACTGTCATTTATAAATGGTCTGATTGCTTGCTGAAGTGCAAAAAGTTTATTTTGAGCAGCTGAAACCAGCCTTGCTCTTTTTAACGCTAAACGTTTTCCCTGTTCTGTAAGAGCATATTTTCCATTTTTTTCTTTTTTCATACACTGTTGAATCGCCCTTGTCAGTTTATAATATTCCACAAGTTCCACATCATTTAAATTTGTAAAAATTGGATGATAATTATATTTCGTCAAAAAGCCATTATCAATTGCCATCTCAAGTGTATATTCGATACATTTTTCCCCGAAATATGAATATAATGCTTTTGTACCATCTTCATCGTTATGTCGATCTAATGTAGCAGAAAGTGCTAGTCTATAAGTGAAAACAGGATTTAATAATTTTTGTAAATTTTTCGCACCAAAATTGTGAGCCTCATCAACAACTAAAAGGCAGTCTCCTTTTAGTTTATTCAATGTATCCTGAACAAATTTAGAGGAATAAGTAGCATTTGTACATATAAAACAAAAGAACTCTGCTCCTCTAACATTCAATTTCTGTCTTCTTATCGCATTTTCAAGCCTACTTTTCCAATCTTTCTGACTTGAAGAACTATACCCAATAATTGGATTCATACCAAATTTTTTAATATCTTCAACCCATTGCTCAACTAAATGCTGATAAGGTGCAACGATTACAACAGCTAAATGTCCTTTTAAATCCAGATTAAGCTTTGAAATCGCCCCTAGGCCAGTGTATGTTTTACCTGTTCCTGTTGCCATATCAAATATTCCACAATAATTATGTTGTACCCAGTTATCTATTGCCTGCTGTTGATAATCATGAAACCTAAATCCATTTGGAACTTTTGCACCTGGAAGAGAGTATTTCAATAATTCATTGTAGTAAGCAGGTGGATACAAATAGTCCAATTTTTCACGTTTATATCTATTTATGATTTCTGCTTTGATTTCAGGAAAATCTAAAACTACAATATTTGGTTCAGTATTATTCCAAATTGAGTGAAACGCATTCTCCTTAACAGTAATTCGTTCTTGATCAGTTCTCCAAGAGCAAAAAACATCAATAGTCTCATAATTTGCACTCAATGCATTCTCCGATTCATTCATTGATCCAGAAAATGCAATCACATTGCCTTCAATATCTCTAATCAAACCAAGCTTTTCATGATACATTCCAACCTTTGTTGTATCTTCAGTAAATGCGATTTTTATATCAAGTATCCCATCACTAATCAAATTAGCAAGTAAATTTAGCTGTTGCTGTTCGATGTAATTTTGCGGCTCATGCAACTCATTTAAAAGTGAATTTCTGATTATTTCATCCCTATTTTCATACCCCCTACGAATAGCTTCTTTATCTTTTTCTGATAAATATGGTGAAGTGACAAGTCTAATTTTTCCTCTATTCCTTGCCAATCCATCTATTCCATTAGAAATGCTCGCTAAAATAGATGATGAAAAAAAGCCAACAGCCCTATCATAACTGATTGCTTCTTTTAGTACGGGAATATAAAAATCAGTAGCAATGTTATGCAAAAGCGAACGATACTCTATTTTTACGTTTACATCTCTTAAGCTCATGCTATCATCCCCTATGAATTTTCATTGATATAATCCAAAACCTTATCCAATCTTTCAAATTCCGATTCCGTATTAAAGTAGCTTACACTAAACCTAACTGTTCCAGCTGGGAATGTTCCTATAAATTTATGTGCATAAGGAGCACAATGCAATCCTATTCTAACTGCTATGTTATTTTGACTTAATACTTGTCCAATTTCATCACTGCTGTATCCATCAAACAAGCAAGAAATCACTCCTGCATGATTAGCAGGCTTATAGTAATGTATATTGCCATAAGCATCGAAAACACTGCATAGTTTCTCGTAATTTTCCTGCTCTTTTTGATGTATAGTATTTACACCTGTTTCCAATATCCATTTAAGCGAAGCGTTTAACCCTACAATAGCTGTTGTATTATGACTCCCCGCTTCATATTTAACTGGTATCTCATCCGGCATAGATTGATTAGCAGATTCGACTCCTGTCCCACCTATAATAATCGGATCTATTTTTTGAGGAAAAGAACTAATGAATCCTGAAACACCAAGTGGTCCATACAAGGTTTTGTGTCCAGCAAATACTATATAATCATAATTTACACTGCTAATATTGATATCTATTAATCCAGCACTTTGACACAAATCTGCGATTGTTATTGCATTATACTGTTTGGCAAGTTCAAAAATTTGTTCAATCGGTGCAATTGCACCAATTACATTACTAACATGGCTTATTATAACGGAAAAAGGAGGATTTCTCTCAAATTGCAGTTTAATTTTATCAGTATTGAGCAATAGCGTTTGTTTATCTGTTTCCAATTGAATTAAATTAAAATCAGTTTTTTGAGATAAATAGTACAACGTTCGAGTAACAGCATTATGTTCAAACGGAGATATATACACATTTGCTCCATTTGGAATATTAATTCCTTTAATAATAATATTCAATGCTTCCGTTGCAGTATTTGTAAAGACAACCTTTTTATTAGAGCAATGGAAAAGATTCAAAAGCAATTCTCGTGTTTCATCAGCAATTGCACTTGCTCTTGCTGATAATATGTGCTGCCCTCGTCCTAGACTGACTCCGTTCGTCCTTGCAAAAGTATCCATTGCATTATATACACACTCAGGTTTAGGAAATGTTGTAGCCGCATTGTCAAGATACACCAAATTCTCCATTGCCTGCACCTCTCTTCTATTATTCACAAAGTTTTGATAAGATATCAATTAAGACTTGTCGTTTTTCCTGTTCCGTAATTGATTGACCCATTTCTTCAATGGCGGCAGATATATCTTGATATAAAAGATTTGCCCTGCTACTATATTCAACTTTTTCAAAATATCTTGTTCTTTCAATTCCGTCATCATCTGTAATAACCATTGTAAATTGCTGTGTAGCATGATCAGACTTACTATTAACTTGTTTATCAAACTTCTCTATAGAATCTTTAAATGCCACAAGCAATTCACGAAAATTTTGAGCAATGCTGTTATTCCAATCATTCAATCGTAAACCTGTGATAGCTTTCCCCATTCTTTCAGCAAATAGAAACTCATCATTTGTGATAGTTGAAATCAAATTCAAAATAGTGTTTTCGTTATTTGCAAATAAATGCTGTGTCGTTTTAGGCTTCAGTTGTTCATACCATTCTGTAAGTACAGAACAAAGCGATGATTCTCCACTTTTTCCAAATGTTGTTTTAAGCACACTTACAACATATCGAACAAGAGCATTTTTGCCATCATCAAACAGTTGTTTCACTCGTTCAATTTCAATGGCAAGTTTTCTATTGGGTTCAATTGAATATATTCTACTAAGTGCTATGAAAAGATAATCCCTTGAATTTGTGATTGGCTTCTTTAAACTATTTATAAGCTTTATCGTACTTTGGGAAAGTGCCTCTTCTGTATCATACATGGCAGTCATTTCTCTTGAACATTTCGGTAATGAAAGGTACCACCTATTTATAGCACTCACAATATAAGAAAAGCTATTAAAACCTCTTTCTCTTTCATAAATGAAATCTGAAAAAATTTCACTAAGATATTTCAAGTATTCAGATTTATCCTCATTCCAATCTTCCATTAAAACTGAGTATAATTCAGGCTTTTCATTAATTGAATTTAATAAATCTGCTGTCAACCTTATTTCACTTCCATTTTGTTTGAAAATAAGGTCTTTTTTGGCAGTATTCAAAATAACTGCTATGTAAATCGGAATGACACCTTTCTTTAATCCTATGCCATGTTCCGGATTGATAAGGATATCATATAATTCTGCAAAAGTTTTCTCTCCTGTTTCAACTGTACTTCTAAAAAATGCTTTAATGATTCCAAGTACGTTAACAAGATTATTATCCGGCGGTGTTAGATTAAGGTGATATTTTCCATCTGTATCAATCAATATACCTGTCTGAATAAGGGAACTTCTCATAAAAGAAACATCCTGCCCAGAACCTTTTAAGCCAAGATTTTCAGATATTTCTTGATTTTCAATTAGTGCTGTAAGTATTTTTGCCCTGCTATTTACTGCCACACTTGAAAGTTTATCCTTGTTCAAAGATTCATTGTTTACAAGAGGCGTTGATGAATAAATTTCATTACAAATTTTTGAAAGATGTTCACTTAATTGTGATTTTCTGCTTATGTTTAAAAATTTACCGTTATGATAATACTTTGCTTTTTTGAGTTCAGGAGAAATATATGACAGAGTAAAATCTGATACGATTTCACTATAATCATCAAGATAAAGCGAGTATTCATCGAAAAGTGTTTGATCATCTACAGATTCTTCTCGTAATTCCTTGATAGCAAGATACTTTGCAAGTAACGAAATAATATTTGTTTCAACATTAGGAAGAATCGTCACATGTCTTATATTCATAGATAGATTTTTATATGCTTTTTCTATAAAGTCGTCAAATGATTGACTCCCCGAATTAAAAATAGAAAACACTTTTCCTGCAATTTCAAATGGCAAGTCTTTTTTTATTTCATTTATATAGTTTTCCAAAGTAACAAAACAAATCTCAAAATATCTTGTAATACACTTATCGTCATTGTATGCAGTTGGATATAAATATTTTACATTTACACACTCATCGATAATTTGCTGTTCTGTTTTTTGGGAAATAATCGAAACCGTTCTTTTGTCGATTTCCTCATTTATATCAATGCCACTTGTTTCTTTTAAACAAAGAAAATTATTGCTAAGTTTTCTGTAGAGAATATATTGTTCATTAATAAGATTCTTAATGCATTCGATCACTTCTTTCGAATCATATTCCATACAGTAAATATTACATATAGTATCTGTAACAGGAGCTAAACGTTCAAATTGTTGAACGAAATGAATCACAGCAATACATTTAATTATTTTTGCAGAAAGGGAATTAGGATTAAAGTTTCTAAGGATTTTAGTTGCTAAAGCATATACCTTATGTATATCTGAAGAATTCAATTCTTTTCGGAGCTCATTTTCAAAATAATCATAAAGATAATCAGGAGTAATAAAAGAAAGCTCATCCTTAACGTTATCAATGAATTGTCTTAAAGTGTTTTTTTGATTTGAACTTAAAAAAGTAAACAGCGTTCGTTCATTTTGTGCAACTCGTTCTGAAAGTCTTGGTAAAATAAATGTCGTAACAGGATGTAGTGGATAACATCCTTCTATTACAAGTTTTTCTTTTCCACGAATCATCGAAGAATCATTATACATAGTGTAAAGTGATGTAAATACAGACTCGTTTTTTGACTTGAATTCATTCCACATATATTCATTTTTCTTAATTGTATGTGAAATTATCTCATACATTTGCGAAAAGTTATTTGTAAGGTTAATGTGCTCAAATCTGCCAGAAATCCCTCGCCAACCATCTATCTTATCCTGAGAAAGGTTCATATCAATATAATTCGAGATATCCTTATGACAAATAAGTGTCAAATGAAGTTGCTGTGAGGATGTACGATTACATTTTTCGGCAAGATCTTGAAGCATTTTTGTTTCACTATCAGTTGCAGTAGAAATGTTAGATTCAAGATATTTTCCAAATTCATCGTAAACAATAAATATTCCGCAATATCCTCTTTTCTTGATCTCAGTATTTACATTATCATAAATATCAACAACGTTATTACTAAAGAACGGATTGAATATCCCACCTGCTGAAAGATCAGGATATATTTCAATAAATTTTTGGTATGCTTCTATGTTGTTATCTCGCAACATTTCAATAAACTCTTCCGTAGATACATCTAATAAACTACTAAATTGAGCAAAAGTTTCTGGATAATCACTTTTCCATCGATCAATTGTGTTTACTGCAGATTGAAAATGTGTTTCTGGCATTATATCATCTAACCCGTTAAAACGCAACGCCTTTTGAAGTGCACTTAAAAAAGCTTGTGTCATACTGCCGCTATTTCCGCTAATAATAACAGGTAGCATTCTCTTATTTGCCGATATGTAATTTTTTATTCTTTTTGCCAAATCTATATTATTCTTTTTTATTTTTCCAATAAGCGGTTTGAAGTCCATATTAGAATTAAAAAGAATAGATAAAGCAATCATAACGCAAAGTGACTTGCCCCTACCATAAGCACCTGTAAGTATTTTTGCTCTTGAATTTACAGAATCCTCTGTACTTAACAGAATGTTTTCAATGATCTCAAGACATGCATTTGTGGGAATAAAACTGTTTATCTTCTTTTTATCATTAAAATCATACTCTATATTTACAGAAGATTGAAATCCTTTCGAAATTTCAATCATTTCTTTTCTCATTAGTAATATTCACTCCACTTATTGATTTAATTTATCATAATAAAGTTGTACACAATCAGCATATTTTATATCTGTAAGAATTTCAACTATATCTAATCCAGCTGTTCTAATTACCTTTATATAGCCCTGTTTTTCAAGGCTATATAGAATATTAATTATTCTTACCATATCAAGATTAAAAACTTTCCCTATTGATTTTTTTCCTTTTAGTAAATTACTTATTTTTAATTCTTTTTCACCATTTGCACTATTAATAATGATAGCTAAAGCTATCAAGTCCGGAAGAAGATTTTCTTTTATTGCAACTTTTTTATATATACGAATATTGTTTTTATTGTAAAGATATTCTATCAATCCTAATTCTGTTAGGGGACTTTCAATATTGTCCTCTGGATTAATATTGCTACTCTGTTTAGAATGATGCACTTAAAATCATCTGATACCGAACGTTCACTAGGCAAGTTGTTCCCTGACATGCGTACATATTTTTTTACGCTACTTTGAAAATCATCTTCCGAAAATTCAATATAATCAAATTCATTGAAAAAGATATACCATGCTGTAGCATCTTCTTCATTTGATGCTAATCCATAATGGACAAGAGCAAGTGAACCCATTTCTTCAAAATAAGGATCATTTTTATATATTAAATTTCCAATATCAGTTAGATACTGCTTTCGTTTTCCTGAGTTAGGTTCTTCTGCAATTTTTGTGGCAGTCATCCAATATCTTAAAGCTTTCACCATATTTGCACCTATGCCAAGCACGTCCATAGGGTGCCCAGCATCTCCAAGAAAAACTCCTGGATTTCGTTTTATATTTTTTACACCTTTATTAAGCCAGCCTTTTCTAATGGCAAAAGTTTCATGACCTCTAAATTTCATATCGGTTAATCCTCTTTAGTTTTTAAATATTTATCCATTAAGCAACCCCCATCAAGGTATTTAGCGGTTACACACATTTTACATCGTTTGCACTTATTTTTATCAATGTGATATACTCCACCTGCTATTGATATTGCTCCAAATTTACAAAGCGATTCACACTTAAGACATTTTCTACAAGCGTTAAACTTTCTAACTTGATATCCGATCATTCTCTGTAAATCTTCATGCTTGGCTACATTCATGGTTTTTACTTTTACAGAGTACTCATAGTCAGCTTGCTGAAATGGCTGCACTGATAGAATTGGCACATTACTTTTAACATCAAGTACAATCACTTCATTTAAAAGTTTTCTTCCAAGTTCCTTCGAGACAATGCCGAATGGGATAAGCATATTTAAAAAGTCACCATCCATAGGACGATTTAATTTATAAATTTTAGCATGATCCTCAACTGTACAATTCGTAAATCGAATTTTTACGTCTTCAGCTGCTTTAATGCCATTTCCTCCTTGACGTGCTTTCCATTTTCCTGTATCTACATAAACTTCAGCGTCAGGTTTTCCTATTTTTTTTGCAAAATGAATCAAAAAATTTCTCCACTTTTTGAATTGTTCAGGCATATATATTGATGACAAAAATTGTGCTCGCTCATTATTATTTGGACAGCACCAACATCCAACTCGATCATATCCCAAACGGTAGGCATCATTAAAGTCGACTTTTTCACCCATTAAATAGAGCCAGATGTCTATGTCCATCCAATAAAAGATTGGAGACGCAACTTTTTGCTTTTGTATTTTTACAGATTCTGCATCGTCCTCTACTCTGTTATACTTACTTCTGCTTACAGATTCACATTTTCTTATTCCATAAAACGTGAGAATATTTTTGTCACGATAATAGCGATTCAATACTCGTGTAATAGGACCTGTCTTAAACATTGAACAACACCAGCGCATCATTCTTGCAGGAGGTCCAATATCTTCACACACTGACATAAAATCCTGTTCTCGATTTAAAGCAATTCTAAAAATCGCCTTAGGATTATTTCTTCTAAATCGTTCAGCATACTCTATTGTGGTAGGAAATTCAAGCGTAGTATTTCCAAAAATATGAACTAAACTTGGTTCACTCAATGCCTTTACAGCTAAATCTGCAGTAACTGTTGAATCTTTTCCTCCAGAAAAAGAAACCACAACACTTTCTATAGGAAATTTCTCAGCTTCTTTTCTAATAAAAATATGTGCTTCATCTATAATATAATTTAATCTTGTAATATTGGCTCTAATAAACTTTTTTATAAATTTATCAAAATAACTATAGTCATTTTGATCTCTATATTTTTTTAATTGCTCTGCAATGTATTCGGACGAAAATTTTTTATAGCGTTTCGATGTTATTGCAAATGATTTACCGTCAAAATAATATCTATTATTGTTCGCCCATACTGAAGCTTTATGATATTGCATAGGTTTTTCCAAAATGATTTCAATTAATAATCTTTCTTCTGGAAAAACAGGGCGTAAATCTGAAGACAAGTAGCTAATCTGACCTCCACATAATGGACATGAGCTATTTTGTCTTTCATTTGTTGCTATAATAACTGGTATTCTGCATTTCTGACACCAAAAAACTTCTGTTGGAATCACCGGTTCAGTCTTGTTGCCACATAGTTCACAATACTCAGAATTAGTTTCATGCTCGCATTTCTTACACCACATTTTTCTCACTCAATTCGTAGATATACTTATTATTTATTATATCATAATCTATTGGAAATATCAAGTGTAAAATTCATGATATTTATGCCGAATTTATGAATTTAGAAATCAATCACACCAATAAAAAATATCTTCTTCTCATGTGCCAACCTAAAACCAATATTTTATTTGCACTTAGCCAAATATAACAAAAATTCGGTATGCCCACAAAGGACATACCGTTTTTTCATGTTCTCATTCTCATCTCTACATATTTTTCCACCGACTCAACCGACACTTTATATCTGTTACCCTCTTTGAACCCTTTCAGTGCTCCCATTTGCAAAAGCTTATAAAACATCTTCCTCCGACTTTCATAATCTCCGTAATTTCTTCCCATACATGGGGCAGCTTTTTTATTTGAAATACATTTTACCTGGCACACGGCACAGCAAAAAAACAAATCGAACCAGCTTTTGTACTCTTTTTCTGAAATTACCGCTACAGTTTTTTCTTTTCCGCCGAAAAACAAACTTTTCAACTGCACTTTTTCAAAAAAGGGGAACAAAAACAGTCTGGAATTTCTTTTTGCAGAATTGCTTGTGTCATGTGCCAGGTAAAATTTCTTTGATTATTGTTTGCCATCAATTCCCCCACATCAACTTCTTCAGTATTTTTTCAACGCCAAGAAACTATATAATCTCCTCAAACTTCATGTTCTCATTCTCATCTCTACATATTTTTCCACCGACTCAACCGGCACTTTATATCTGTTACCTTCTTTGAAACCTTTTAACTGTCCCGTTTGCAAAAGCTTATAAAACGTACTTCTGCCGATTTTCAAAATCTCCATGACCTCTTCTCTTGTGAGAATTTCCTTTGTTGTAAGCATATGCGACCTCCTATTTCCGTTAATGCTCGTTGACATATCGCTCAATTTCTGCCGCAGGGATCAACGTTTTTCTGACGCTTAATCTCTTGCACTGCAATTTGCCCTGTTCGATCAGTCTGTAAACCGTATGCACACTCAATCCCAGCATATTTGCTGCTTCACTAACTTTCAGCAAGTATTTTGTTTCTGTGTACTGTAGAGCTACCATAATTCTCACCTCCTGTCTTTTACTAATATGTTCGTATTTTTTTAGAGCATTTGGTGCTTTTTTATACAGCTTACTTGAATACACTGACTTTTTCATGGAGTGTTATGTGCAGTTTCAAGT
>ERZ791631.1164-NODE-1164-length-17168-cov-6.684743_pt1 | contig 17168 bp, 16 predicted proteins | sample MGYA00509961_ERZ791631 | MGnify/ENA primary metagenome ERZ791631 (study PRJEB30046, sample SAMN00715248) | human gut metagenome | study: EMG produced TPA metagenomics assembly of the A metagenome-wide association study of gut microbiota in type 2... | reverse complement strand
GCTGCGGGCCGCATATATGCGGCCCCTACAGAGGAACCGCAAGAGGGATACGGCGCTGGGTTTCGGCGGGGTGAGGGCACCCCGCCCTACGCACGGTTTTTTAAGTGGGGTTGTAGGGCGGCCAGCCCTCTGGCCGCCGTGGAGTTTTGCGGCGGAGGGAAAGTGCCCGGGAGGGATATGTCGGCAGGAAATAAGGCATCCAGCTGCAAGGCGGATGGAAAATGGCGCAAAATGGCGCAAAATGGCGCAAAACCGGGCGGGGGTGCTTGCATAATTTTGCTGCAGGCCTTATAATATAATATAACTGTTGTTATAAGGAGGGGTGTGCCACGGCGCAGACCAAACCACAAAAACAGGTGCTGGGCATACTGGGCGGGCTGGGGCCTGCGGCCAGCTGTTACCTGTACCAAATGCTGATCGACCACACCCCGGCCAGCTGCGATCAGGACCATATTGACATTGTGATCTCGTCCCGGGCGTCCACACCCGACCGCACGGCGTTCATCATGGGCAAAAGCAAGGATGACCCCTTTGCCGTGATGGAGCAGGACGGCTTCAGCCTGGTACACTACGGTGCCACGGTGCTGGCGATACCCTGCAACACGGCGCATTACTTCTATGACCGTCTGGCCGAGGCACTGCCCGTGCCGGTGCTGAATATGCCCCGGCTGACCGTGGCCGATGCCAAGGCGGCGGGCTGCACAAAGCTGGGCATCCTTGCCACGGACGGCACGCTGGCGGCGGAGACCTACCAGATCGCCTGCCGGGCACAGGGTATCGACTGGGCCGTGCCGTCACCGGAGCATCAGCAGGAGGTCATGTCAGTCATTTATGACGACATCAAGCAGGGCAAGCGCGCCGATATGACGAAGTTCGGCGCGGCGGTGCATGACTTGAAAAAGCAGGGCTGCGATATGGCCGTGCTGGGCTGTACGGAGCTGAGCCTTGTCAAGCGGGACGAGCATTTGGGGGCGTTCTTCATTGACAGCACCGAGGTGCTGTGCCGGCATGCGTTACAGGCATGCGGAGTGGAGCCGGTGGGGTTCTAAAGGCACGAGGCGGCGGCCAGAGAACTGGCCGCCCTACGGAGCGGCGAGATTGCCCGGGAGGTGCGTGACGGCGGCGAACGAGCAAAGCCCTTCCGGCCTCGCGGGCTCGGCCACCTCCCCTGTAAGGGGAGGCTTTTGCGGGCTTCGCCCGAATACCCAGAATATAAAGTTCAGCATAAACGCAAAAAACACACCAAAACGGTTTGTGTATATAAGGAGAGAAATCACAGATGGATCAGAAAAAATTCTACATCACTACGCCGATTTATTACCCCAGCGATAAGCTGCATATCGGCCATACCTACTGCACTGTGGCGACCGATGCCATGGCCCGCTACAAGCGCCTGCAGGGCTACAATGTCAAGTTCCTGACCGGCACCGATGAGCACGGCCAGAAGATCGAGCTGAAGGCCAAGGAGGCCGGCGTCACGCCGCAGCAGTTTGTTGATAACATCGTGGAAGGCCCCAAGGGCGTTAAGGATCTGTGGAAGCTGATGAACATCAGCTATGATCGCTTCATCCGCACGACCGATGACTACCATGTCGAGGCCATCCAGAAGATCTTCAAGAAGATGTACGAGAAGGGCGACATCTACAAGGGCAAGTATGTCGGCAAATACTGCACCCCGTGTGAGAGCTTCTGGACCGAGAGCCAGCTCGTCAACGGCTGCTGCCCCGACTGCGGCCGCCCTGTTGTCGATGCCGAGGAGGAGGCTTACTTCTTCCGCCTGTCTAAGTATGCCGACCGTGTGCGCGATCTGCTCGTCAACACTGACTTCCTGCTGCCGCGCTCTCGCGTCAACGAGATGGTACACAACTTCATCGACCCGGGCCTTGAGGATCTGTGCGTTTCCCGCACGAGCTTCAAGTGGGGCATCCCGGTCGACTTTGACCCCAAGCATGTTGTCTATGTCTGGATCGACGCGCTGTTCAACTACACCACGGCGCTGGGCTTCATGAATGAGAAGTACCCCGACAGCGATTACGAGACCTTCTGGCCGGCCGATGTCCATTTTATCGGCAAGGAGATCGTCCGCTTCCATTCCATCATCTGGCCTGCCATGCTGATGAGCATGGATATGCCCCTGCCCAAGCATGTATACGGCCATGGCTGGCTGCTGCTGGACGGCGGTAAGATGTCCAAGTCCAAGGGCAATGTCGTGGACCCCTACCTGCTGGCCGAGCGCTACAGCGCCGATGCCCTGCGCTACTTCCTGCTGCGCGACTTCCCGTTCGGGTCGGACGGCAACTTCTCCAATGAGCTGCTGATCAACCGCATCAATATGGATCTGGCCAACGACCTCGGCAACCTGCTGAGCCGTACTACCGCCATGGCGGACAAGTATTTTGGCGGCGAGCTGCCCGCCGAGCAGGCCGAGGGTCCCGAGGACGCCGCCCTGCTGGAAAAGGCCAAGGCGCTGCGCGCCCGCTATGAGGCCGACATGGAGGCCTACGCATTCCAGAATGCGCTGGCCGATGTGTTTGAGGTCATCGACAACGCCAACAAGTATATCGACGCCACGGCACCGTGGGTGCTGGCCAAGAGCGAGGAATCCAAGCCCCGTCTGGCCCGCGTGCTGTACAATCTGGCTGAGACGCTGCGCATCTGCACCGTGCTGCTGCAGCCGTTCATGCCCACCGCCTGTGAGAAGATCTTTGCGCAGCTGAATGTTGCCGCCGAGGGCAAGACATGGGACAGCGCCGCCGTGTACGGCACCCTGCCTGCCAACGCAACACTGCACAAGGGCGAGAACATCTTCCCCCGTATTGACGCCGCGAAGGAGCTGGCTGAGCTGGAGGCCCTTGAGGCTGCCCAGAAGGCCGCTGCACAGGCTGCGAATGCGCCTGCCGAGGAGGAAAAGCCCGCTGAGAATGCTGCTGCGTCCGCAGAGCTGATTGGCGAGCATGAGGCCGAGATCAGCTTTGACGACTTCTGCAAGGTCGAGCTGCGCGTGGCCGAGGTCCGCGCCTGCGAGCGGATGAAGGAGAGCAAGAAGCTGCTGCACCTGACTGTGTTTGACGGCGAGCGCGAGCGCTGCATCCTGTCCGGCATCGCCAAGTGGTTTGCGCCGGAGGATCTGCTCGGCAAGAAGATCGGCATTGTTGCGAATCTGGCGCCCCGCCCGATGATGAAGGGCAAGTATGTCAGCGAGGGCATGATTTTTGCCGCTGATACCGACACCGAGGGCGGCTGCACGCTGGCCTTCTTCCCGGACAACACCCCGGCGGGCGCGCGCATCCACTAAGGCGGTGCTATGCAAAAATCTAAGTTAGACCAATTTTTCTCCATCCCGGCGGCGGCCGTTTTGATGGCCGTTGTCTGCAATGTGCTGTGGGGGTCGGCGTTCCCCTTCATCAAGATGGGTTACCGGCTGTTTGCGATTGATTCCGCCGATACTGCGTCGATTTTGTGCTTTGCGGGTGTCCGCTTTATGATGGGCGCGGCGCTGGTCTGGCTGGCCGGTCTGGCGCTGAACCGCCGCCCGCTGCCGATGCCGCACGGCAAAACGCTGGCTTCGGCCTGCGGGCTGGGCCTGTGGCAGACCGCTGCACAGTATTTCTTCTACTACTCCGCCGTGGCGCTGCTGACCGGCGCGATGGGCGGCATTTTGAACAGTACCCAGAGCTTTATGGGCGTGATTCTGGCGCACTTTTTGTACGGACGGGCCGACCGGATGACCCCGCGCAAGGCGCTGGGCTGTGCGCTTGGCTTTGGCGGTGTTCTGATTGCTACGCTGGGCAACCACGGCAGCGGCAGCGCAAAGGGGATGGCGTTCATGCTGATCGCCTCCGCAATCTTTGCATCGGCCGGGCCGTGGAACAAGGCCGTGACCCAGCATGCAGACAGCTTTTCGGTCTGTGTGCTGAACCTCGGTGTTGGTGGTCTGGCGCTGGCTGTGATGGGCTTTGCCATGGGCGGCGGCCTCCACCCCGAGAGCGCCGCCGGTGTCCCGGTGCTGCTGTTTTTGGCGTTTATCTCCGGCGCGGGGTATGTGATCTGGGCGCTGCTGATGAAAAACAACCCGGTCTCCCGCATTGCGGTGTTCGGTCTGATCATTCCGGTCATGAATGTGCTGCTGTCGGCGCTGCTGAACGGCGAGCCGCTGTTTGAGTGGAACTACCTCGCCGCGCTGCTGCTGGTCTGCATCGGCATTTATCTGGTCAACCGCGCCCCGCAGGAGAAGCAGGTATGAACCATATTTTTGACACCCACGCGCACTATTCCTCGCGCCAGTTTGACGGTGACCGCGCTGCGCTGCTGAAGGCCCTGCCCGAGGGCGGCGTGGTGGGGGTGCTGGAATGTGCCACCCACTCCGGCGATGCCGCCCGCGTGCTGGAGCTGGCCCACGCCGCGCCCTACATCCACGCGGCGATCGGCATCCACCCGGAAAGCCTGATCGAGGAGGACGCCGCGACTGTGGCAGTCTATCATGGGGACTGGCGCGCCGAGTTGGCCGCCATGCGCCCCCTGTTTGAGGACAAGGCTGTAGTGGCCGTGGGCGAGATCGGGCTTGACCATCACTGGCCGGTCCCGCGAGAGGAGCAGTACGCCCTGTTTGAGGCACAATTACAACTTGCGAAAGAGCTGGATTTGCCGGTGTCGGTCCACGACCGCGAGGCCCACGCCGAAATGTATGCGCTGCTGCGCAAATATAAGCCGCGCGGCGCACTGCACTGCTACAGCGGCAGCGCCGAGGACGCGGCATGGCTGGTGGAGCAGGGGTTGTATCTGGGCTTTGGCGGGGCAGTGACCTACCGGGGCGCCAAGCGCGCCGCCAAGGTGCTGGCCGCCATCCCGCACGACCGCGCCCTGCTGGAAACCGACTGCCCCTATATGTCGCCCGAGCCGGTGCGCGGACATCGCAATGACAGCCGCAACATTGCCCATGTGGCCGCCTACATCGGCACGATCTGGCAGATGGACGCCCAGACCGTGCTGGATGTGACCGCAGAAAACGCGCGCACCTGTTTTGGTGTGTGAACCGTTAGCGTATCTGTAGGGGCGGGCATTGCCCGCCTGCGGGCGACCGATGGCCGCCCCTACAAATATAGAAACAAAATTTTCAGGAGTGACTTACTATGAAAGCACGCATCCCTAAGCATCGTGAATTTATCATTGATTTCCCGCAGGATATGGATCAGGCCAAGGCTGACGAGGGCTGGACCAAGCTGAACGAGATCGTGGAGGAGTACAAAAAGGCCCACAACGGCCAGAGCGTTTACTCTGCGACCTTTATTGAGGACTGCGAGCCTGCCGTGAAGAAGCTGCAGGAGGAGTACGGCTTCAACTACACCATTCAGGAAACCAAGTGAGCAAAACCGGCGGACAACTGCGTCCGCCGGTTTTCTGTTCGTACATTTTGCCAGAGGGGGAAACAGGGATGGCAAAGACCGTTATACGCCCGGCGGCGGAGGAGGACATCCCCGCCATTATTGCGCTGTACCGCCAGCTTGACAGCGCCATGGTCGCGCTGCAGCCGGAATTTTTTTGCGAGGCCCCGCGTGAGGTGGACGAGATCCGCAAGGCAGTCAGGGCCGATGACGCGGATTTTTTGCTGGCGGAGCAGGACGGCACCGCCGTGGGCTTTGCGTTGGTCTACTATGCGGGCTGGACGCCGGCGTTCAGCTGTGTGCTGCCCCACCGGTATGCCTGTCTGGGGGATTTGATCGTGGACGCGGGTGTGCGCGGGCAGGGCATTGGCAGCCAGCTGCTGGCTGCGGCCAAGCGCTGGGCCCGCAACCGGCGGCTGGAATATCTGGAGCTGCAGGTGCTGGCCCAGAACGAGGGCGCGCAGCACCTGTATGAGTCGCAGGATTTTGTCGAGGCAACGAAAGTTATGCGGTGTATGCTGTGAAAACCGCTCTGTAGGGGGCGGCGGGCATAACCCGTTAGGCTTATCACTTCCGCAAACGGCCACGGCGGCCAGAGGACTGGCCGCCCTACGGCCCCACTTACAAATCCGTGTGTAGGGCGGGGTGCCCTCACCCCGCCGAAGCTTGCCGCCAAATCCCTTTTACGGTTCAATCCGTAGTATCCCTCCCCGCGGAAAAGCCTCCCTTGTCAAAGGGAGGTGGACGCCGAAGGCGGCCGGAGGGATTCTGTCGGGCCTTGCCCTGCACGCCGTCCCCCCGCAGCCGGGCGGGAATCCCTCCGCCTCGCTGCGCTCGGCACCTCCCTTTGACAAGGGAGGTCTTTCGACAATCCGCCCCTACAACCTCCGAAAGGTGGTCACCATGCCCCAGACACCAAAGCTTTCTCCACAACAAAAGGTGGCCCTTGTTGAAAAAATCCTCTCCGGCGAGATCAGCCGTCAGGCCGCCGCGCAAAGCGTCGGCGTCAGCAACACCACCGTGCGCCAGTGGCTGCGCATCTATGAGGCCGAAGGCCCCGGCGGGCTGACCCCGCGCGAAAAATCCCGCCACCTTACCGCCGAGGAAAAGCAGGCCGCCGTTGCGGACTATCTGGCGGGCAAGGGCTCGCTGTTTGAAATCTGCAAAAGGTACGGCATCCGCAGCCCCCAGAACCTTGAAAAAATGGTGGAGACCGCCAAACAGGGCGGTGCGCTGCGGGGCTACCACGGTGCGTCCCGCCACAGGGGCGATGCCTACACCACCGCCTCCGACCGCGTGCAGATCGTGCAGGACTGCCTTGCCAACGGCTGCGATTACGGCGCAACAGCGCTGAAATATAATGTGGATTACAAGGCGCTGGTCAACTGGGTGGGGCGGTACCGCGCCCACGGCCCGGCGGCCCTGCACGACAGCCGCCACAGCAGCGAGGGGACGCGCCGCGCCAAGGGCCGTGTGCGCGCCGTGGCGCCGATGCAGCGCCTTGTCATTGTGCTGGACTGTCTGGAAAACCGGAAAAATTACGGCGCTATGGCGAAGAAATACGCCGTTGCGTACCATCAGGTCTACCGGTGGGTGCAGCGCTACCTGCAGGACGGCTGGCTGGGCATGAACGACCGCCGCGGCCCCGCCGAGGACCCCGGCCCGGAAGGGGAGTGGGCGCGCGTGGCCCCCGCCGATGAGGACGCCGCAGAAAAATGGGTGGCCCGGTGCGCGGGCGTGCCGGACGCCCTGCCCGCCCTGCTGCGCCGCGCCGGGTACAGCTGGTGCGTGATTGCAAAAATTTTGTTTGATCTGGCGAGGATGTGACCCCCCCAAAGCCTTCCCCCATGGGGGGAAGGTGGCCCCGCAGGGCCGGATGAGGGGAGAGCTTTTTGCGGCAGCCCGTGTGCGGGTCATATCGGCAAGCCCGCCCCTCATCAGTCAGCGGTCGGGGCCGCTGACAGCTTCCCCCAAGGGGGAAGCCGCTCGATGGAAAAATCTGCAAAAACCCTATTGACAGGCACTTGCTTTTGTGGTAAACTAATCGTTGTAAAAAAAGCAGCAACCGGCAGTAGGCCGTCGGCTCACCTTGCAGGGTTTGTCAAAACCCCGGGTCATACCATGATACGCACTAGGTGCGCAACTTCGTATGTTCGGCGGCTGCTTTCAAATGGCAGCCGCTTTTGTCTTTATCATACACTTGTGGGAGGTGTGTTACAATCGCCAGCAACAGCAAATCCAACGAACTGGAAATCAATGAGCAGATCCGCGACAAAGAGATCCGCCTGATCGGGGCGGATGGCGCGCAGATGGGCATTATGAGCCCGCGCGATGCACTGAAGATGGCCATTGACAAGGATCTTGACCTTGTTAAGGTTGCACCGCAGGCAAAGCCGCCGGTGTGCAAAATTCTTGACTACGGTAAATACCGGTTCGAGATGCAGAAAAAGGAAAAGGAAGCCAAGAAAAACCAGAAAGTGGTTGAGATCAAGGAGATCCGCCTTTCCCTGAACATCGACACCAACGACTTCAACACCAAGGTGAACCAGGCAGCCAAGTTCCTGCAGCAGGGCCATAAGCTCAAGGTGAGCATCCGGTTCCGCGGCCGCGAAATGGCACATACCAGCTTAGGCCTGGATGTCCATAAGCGTTTTGCCGAGGCGTTGGAGGGCAAGGCCGTCATCGACAAGCAGCCCAAGCTTGAGGGCCGCAGCATGATGATGTTCATGTCCCCCGTTCCCAACAAGTAATAAAGTAAACTCTCAGGAGGAAACAACAATGGCTAAAATGAAGCTCAAGACCCTTTCCGGCGCCAAGAAGCGCTTCAAGATGACTGCTTCCGGCAAAATCAAGCGCAATGCGTCCAAGCGCCGTCACATTCTGACCAAGAAGACCACCAAGCTGACCCGCGGCCTGCGTATGCCCAAGTACGTTGACAAGACCAACGAGGCTGCCGTCAAGAAAATGATGCCCTACGGCGGCTGATTTGCCCGGGACATTTAAAGGTCAGTTACTACCTGTTATAGACAAAAGGAGATATAAAACATGGCTCGTATTAAAGGCGCTACCATGACGCACAAGCGTCGTGCTAAGACTCTCAAGCTCGCAAAGGGTTACTACGGTGCTAAGTCCAAGCACTTCCGCATGGCCAAGCAGGCCGTTATGAAGAGCGGCAACTACGCTTTCGTTGGCCGTAAGCAGAAGAAGCGCCAGTTCCGCAACCTGTGGATCACCCGCATCAACAACGCTGTTCGTGCTCAGGGTATGAACTACTCCACCTTCATGAACGGCCTGAAGAAGGCCGGCGTCGAGCTGAACCGCAAGATGCTGTCTGAGATGGCTATCCACGATCCCGCCAGCTTCAACGCTCTGGTCGAGACCGCCAAGAAGGCCCTGTAATAGCTTGCATAAAAGACTCGCGCACACGCGCGAGTCCTTTTGTGTTTAAAGGGGGAAATGGCAAAAAAGCGGGCAACCAAGGAAAGCTCTCCCCTCATCCGGCCTGCGGGCCACCTTCTCCCCCAAGGGGAGAAGGCTTGAGGCTGTGGAGCCTTCCCCTTCGGGGGAAGGTGTCGGCGGCCCCGACCGCCGACGGATGAGGGACGGCCTTCCGGCAGACTGCTGTTTCTCTTTATTCACACAATTTAGTTGATTTTATACAAAAGGGGCGCTACAATGGAAACGATCACCAGCCGTGATAACGCCAAGATCAAATACGCCTGCGCGGTGCGCGACTCAGAAAAGCAGCGCGCCGCTGACGGCCTGTTTTTTGCCGAGGGGCCAAAGCTCTGTCTGGAGCTTGCCAAAAGCTGCACGCCGCGCACGGTCTACGCCACGGCGGCCGCACTGGCCAAAACGCCCGGGCTGGCAACGCTGGCCCCCGCTGAAATCGCGCCCCATGTGGCGGAAAAGCTCAGCGGCACCAAGTCGAATCAGGGCGTTTTTGCCCTGTTTGAAACGCCCACCCCGCCCGCCGATACGCTGGACACCGCCCGCCGCATCCTGATGCTGGAGGGGGTGCAGGACCCCGGCAATGTGGGTACACTGCTGCGCAGCGCGGCGGCGTTCGGGTTTGACGCGGTCGTGCTGGGGCCGGGGTGTGCATCGCCCCTGTCGCCCAAGACGCTGCGCTCCTCAATGGGGGCGGCCGGGCGGCTGCCAACGCTGCACAGCGCCGACCTGCCCGCCGCACTGGCGCAGCTGCGCAGCCGCGGCGTCACAACGCTGGCGGCAGCGCTCTACCGGTCGCGCCCGCTGGACGAGGCCGGGAACGACTTCCCGAACGGCGTCTGCGTGGTCATCGGCAGCGAGGGGCAGGGCCTGACGCAGCAGACTGTTGAGGCCTGTGACATGGCCGTGCGCATCCCGATGACCGACCGGGTGGAGAGCCTGAACGCCGCCGTTGCCGGCAGTGTGCTGCTGTGGCATTTCAGGGGCGTGTAAGCAGACACCCGGTGCTGCGCGGCGGCCGGGGGACTGGCCGCCCTACGGGGCAACAGCGGGCGTAGGGCGGGCAGTCCTCTGCCCGCCGCTATGCAGCCGAGAGGATAAAAGGGGGCATCCACCATGGACAAAACACTGGCCTGGCTCTGGCTGGCGGACGCCGTCGGCTCGGCGTGTCAGTATGCGCAGGAGCTGCTTGCGCTTTACCCCGACCCGGCCGAGCTGTACGACCTGCTGCGCGCAGGCACCGAGGCCCCGCCGACCTGCCTGACACCCCGCGCCCTTGCCCAGCTGCAGGATACGACCCCCTTTGATTTTGAGGAGCGGCTCGACCACTGCCTGCTGAGCGGGATCGAGCTGCTGACCCCCGATGAGGACGCCTACCCCGCCGCGCTGCGCGACCTGCCCGACCTGCCGCTGGTGCTGTATCTGACCGGCGAGTCGGCCTGCCTGAACGGGCAGCGCTGTGTGGGTATGGTGGGCACCCGCCGCCCCAGCGCTTACGGGCGGCAGGCGGCCTTTGACCTGTCTCTGGCGATGGCGCAGGCGGGCGCGGTCATCGTCAGCGGTCTGGCGGACGGGCTGGACAGCGAGGCCCACCGCGCCGCGCTGCAGGCCGACCGCCCCACAATCGCGTTTTTGGGTACGGCCATTGACAAGACCTACCCGGCCGCCAACGCAAGACTGCGCACTGCCATCGAGAAGGGCGGCGGCGCTGTCTGCAGCGAGTACCCGCCCGGCTACACAGGCCGCACGACCGGGACCTTTCTGGCCCGCAACCGGCTTATTGCCGCCCAGAGCGAGGCGCTCTGCGTGGCGGAGGCCCGCACCCGCAGCGGCACACTGAACACCGTACACCATGCCGAGCGGCTGGGCCGCCCGGTGCTGGCCGTGCCGGGCAGCATCTACAGTGCGCTGAGTGAGGGCACGAATGAGCTGCTGCGCACCCACCGCGCCGAGCCGCTGTGCAAGGCTGCCGATGTGCTGGAGATACTGGGCATCGGTGTGCAGACAGCCGCCCCGGAGCAGCAGCGGTTTGACCCCGCTGCCGTCAGCCCGGACGCGCAGATTGATGTTGCGCACCCGCCGCCGCGTCAGCGTGTAGGTGATGCCGCCCGCCGCGCGCTGCTGCACCTGCTGTGTAGCCAAGCCCCCGCCCCCTTACCAGAAATATATATGCCATATTGTACACGCATTTGCGGGAAAGTGCAACACCCCTGACTATGCGCTTTACCGCCAAAGGGTGCCTTATTTTTGTAAAACGCAATTGCCGTAAGCATAGGTTTATGCTATGATAACATCAAAAGGCAGGGCTATCCCTGCCTTTTCATCTTATATTGAGGTTTGCTTTTTTGTAATATAGCTATTATAATAATTATATAGCTATTTAATGAATTATCCTTATATTATCAGAGGTAAAAAGTGAAAGATACAAGAGCTTCAATATCATTGTTTTCTGGGGCAATGGGATTAGATTTGGGCCTTTTACAGGCTGGCGTAGATATATGCCTCGGTCAAGATTTTAATGCTTCCTGCGTTCACACAATGGAGGAAAACGGCCATAAGGCCATTTTAGGAGATATTCGCAATATTGAACCTGAACAACTTTTGTCTGCTGCTGGTTTGACTTTTGGTGAGCCGTTCCTTATCTGCGGTGGTCCGCCTTGTCAGCCATTTTCCACCGCTGGCAAGCGCCTTGGTATCAACGATCCTCGCGGAAGTCTTTTCCGTGAATATGTCCGCATGATTGATGCTATTAGACCTCGCTTTTTTGTCATGGAAAATGTCAAGGGACTTATGAGTTCACCCTTAAAAGACGAGAATGGCAACAACACCACCGGGAAAGTTATTGATGTTATTTTAGACGAGTTTGCCAAACTCCATTACAAAACGGTTTTCGGTGTTCTCGATGCTGTCAACTATGGTGTCCCGCAGTTTAGAGAGCGCTTTGTAATGATTGGCAGCCGTGATAATGAGGATATTTTCTTGCCCCTTCCCACACACTTCCAAACGCACCAGAACGCTGCCAACCGCTGGGTCACTCTTGGTAATACAATTCGTGACTTGGAAAATATGCCCGGTGAATGCGCTGAATTTAGCGAGTCCCGCTTGAAGTATTTGAAGATGGTTCCCGAAGGTGGCAACTGGAAAAGTCTCCCCCCGGAAGTCTTAAAGGACGCTATGGGCGGTGCATACGCATCTGGTGGCGGCAAGGTTGGTTTTTATCGGAGATTGTCCTATTCGCAGCCTTCTCCTACCGTTGTTACAAGTCCTATCCAAAAAGCCACAATGATGTGCCACCCTACGAAAGATAGGCCTTTAAGTGTCGCGGAGTATGCACGGATTCAGCAGTTTCCTGACAACTGGACTCTTACTGGCACTACGATTGACAAATATCGTCAGATAGGAAACGCCGTCCCTGTAGGGCTTGCCAAGGCCATTGGAGATGCCATTGTTTCCGTTGCCGAGGGGACTTCAACCATTCAGGTCAAAAGGGTGCGTGGAACAGCCATTCACGAAAAAATACAGGACGCTATTCGGTTAGGAGGTACACAAAATGTTAGCGATTGAGCCACTAAACACATCTTATGATGAAGAAGAAGTAATCCGCGCTATCTCCCATGCCCTAAACGAGTTTTACATGTCTCTTACTAAAACTCTTGATGACATCAACATTGATAAAATTTTGAAGCGCAAAAATCCTTACCTATATAGGGCGAAGGGCATCAACAATGCAACTCAAGTTGTTGACGGTATTTTGTCTGCTTATGTATCTTCCAGTGAAGAAACCATATTCGGTAATACCTTTTTTGAACCGATTGCCATTGTCGTTTCTGGCGGACAAAAGGCAGTGACCGAGGGCGTTGACATTACCGTTGATAAAGACAACACCATCTACAGTATTGCCGTTAAAAGCGGTACATCTGTTTTTAACGCTGACAGCCGAAAAAGGCAAGAGCAAAATTTCCAATCTGCTCAAAAACGTGCACAACAGGCTCATAAGGCTTTTATGCCTGTTGTTGGCTATGGCTACGGCAAAAAGAAAGTTAGCATCAAGAATGAGAAGTTTTACAAAGAACTTGCTGGAAAAGATTTTTGGGAATGGCTAACTGGAGACCCAGCATTCTATACTAAAATCATTGCTTATATGGGAACTAAGCCAGATGAGTTTGCTACACATTTTGAAGATTCCTACAACAAAGCTGAAAATCGCATGATAAGAGATTTTACTACAAAGTATTGCAAAGATGATGGTTCCATTGACTGGGACAAACTGATTAAGTTCAATAGTGGTGATTGATATAACTCACATATAGAGGGCAGTGATATTTGCATTTTCCTGTTTCATCTATCCAAATTTGAAAGCATTTTCATTATCGGAATACATCATTTCCTGCCATCAATATTAAATAGTTATCATCAAAAACTCCGGGGGCGTTTGCTCCCGGAGTTTGCTTTTATTGGGGCTGCATCGGCTTGCTGCAATCCATACACAGGATGCGGCTTTCACGCAGCACTTTTTTCTGCAAAGCGTGGTACGATTGCGGTACACAGCAAGGGTAAAAGAAAAAGTCCTTAGTTTCTAACGAATCTTCGTTAAAAAAAGCAAAGACTACATTTGGTGACCCTCCCGTCCATCTCCCGCACCCTAAAAACAGTCCGCAGGACTGTTTTTGCCCTGCGGGACGCGGACGCGGGGTTGCGACTTGCGGTTACCGCATCAGGCTGCGCCCCTTGGGCGGGGCTTGCCTTCTGCGACCGCTGCGCCTGCTCCGGCTTCCTGTTTCCGCCGCAGGCGGCGGTCGCCTCCGCAGCAGGCTGTTCGATTCCCGTACGGGTCACCATTTACGCCCGACACCTGTTGAAAAGTAAATATAAAGAAAAAAGCACTACCTCAAATGAAGTAGTGCTTTTTGGTGACCCGTACGGGAATCGAACCCATGTTACAGCCGTGAAAGGGCCGTGTCTTAACCGCTTGACCAACGGGCCTTAGAAATACAGAGCTTCGCTAAAACCTCCGACTTCCATCGTCCACTACTGCAGACGACCGTCCCCCTAACCTTAGCGAAACTCTGTAAAAGTGGTAGCGGTAACTGGATTTGAACCGGTGACACTTCGGGTATGAACCGAATGCTCTAGCCAACTGAGCTATACCGCCACATTTGTCTGTGCGCTCTCGAGAACGCTATATTATTATAGCCGACAGTGTCCCCTATGTCAAGTAGTTTTCCCCGAAAAATTTCAAAAAATACAAAAAAATCCCGCATTGCGGGTGCAATGCGGGGAAAAGGCTCTAAAGGCTTCCCCCTCGGGGGAAGCTGTCCGCAAAGCGGACTGATGAGGGGCGAACTTACGGCAGTTACCCGGTTATGGGCGGCCACGGCAGCTTTCCCCTCATCCGACCTCGGGCGGGGCCTTCGGCCACCTTCCCCCGAAGGGGAAGGCTCTTTCAAAATTACTTCTTGTTGGGCACCAGTACGGCCTTGCCGCCCATGTAGGGGCGCAGGACCTCGGGGATAGTGACGCTGCCGTCAGCCTGCAGGTGGTTCTCGAGGAAAGCGATCAGCATACGCGGCGGGGCCACGCAGGTGTTGTTGAGGGTGTGGGCCAGCTGGGTCTTGCCGTTCTCATCCTTAAAGCGGATGCGCAGGCGGCGGGCCTGAGCATCGCCGAGGTTGGAGCAGGAGCAGACCTCAAAGTACTTCTGCTGGCGGGGGCTCCATGCCTCAATATCGCAGCTCTTGACCTTCAGATCGGCCAGATCGCCGGAGCAGCACTCCAGCTGGCGGACAGGGATCTCCATCGAGCGGAACAGCTCGACAGAGTTTTTCCACAGCTTTTCGTACCAGTCCATGCTGTCCTCGGGCTTGCAGACGACGATCATCTCCTGCTTCTCGAACTGGTGGATGCGGTAGATGCCGCGCTCCTCGATGCCATGGGCGCCCTTCTCCTTGCGGAAGCAGGGGCTGTAGCTGGTCAGGGTCAGGGGCAGCTTGGCGCCGTCCAGCGTCTGGTCGATGAAGCGGCCGATCATGGTATGCTCGCTGGTGCCGATCAGGTAGAGATCCTCACCCTCGATTTTATACATCATAGCGTCCATTTCAGGGAAGGACATAACACCCTTGACCACATCGCCGTGCATCATGAACGGCGGGATGACATAGGTAAAGCCCTTGTCGATCATGAAATCGCGGGCGTAGGCCAGCACAGCCTCATGCAGGCGGGCAATGTCGCCCAGCAGGTAGTAGAAGCCGTTGCCGGAGACGCGGCCGGCGGCGTCGAGGTCAATGCCGTCGAAGCTCTCCATAATGTCAACATGGTACGGGATGGGGTAGTCAGGCACGACCGGCTCGCCGAAGCGCTGGACCTCGACATTGTGGCTGTCATCGGGGCCGATGGGCACGCTGGGGTCGATCATCTGGGGGATCGTGTACATGATCTCCTGAATCTTGGCCTGCAGCTCGGTCTCCTTGGCCTCCAGCTCCTTCAGGCGGTCGGCCTGCGCGGTGACCTGCTTCTTGATTTCCTCGGCCTCGGCAGCCTTGCTGGGGTCCTTCTTGGCCTGACCCATCAGGGCGCCGATCTGTTTGGACAGCTTATTGCGGTTTGCGCGCAGGTCGCTGGCCTCGCCGATGGCGGCGCGGTACTCGGCGTCAAGCCGGATGACCTCATCAACGAGGGGCAGCTTGGCGTCCTGAAACTTCTTCTTGATGTTTTCCTTGACGGCGTCCGGGTTTTCACGGACAAAGCGAATGTCTAACATAATGGTACTCCTCTATTCAATATTTGCTTTTGTAGGGGCCGGACATGTCCGGCCCTCGGCTTTACAAATAAATAGCATTTTATGGGTAGGCTGCGGGCGGGGCATGCCCCGCCCCTACAAGGCTTCCCCCTCGGGGGAAGCTGCCGCCCGCAGGCGGCTGATGAGGGCAAAGTTCATCTTCATTGCCCGTCAGCGGGTCATTGTCGGGAACTTACCCCTCATCCGGCCTGCGGCCACCTTCAGTCTACGCGCTAAGAGCCGCCTACGGCGGTTGCGCTCCGACACGCGCCTGCGGGCGCAGCCCCAAGGGGGAAGGCTTTGTATTGGCTGCTCACCCCTCCGGGTCATACATTCCCAGCAGGCTGACGAACTTTTGCAGCATGGCATCGCTGTAGAAGTCGATCTTCAGCGAGCCCTTGCCGTCCTTGTAGTCAACATGTACCTCGCTGCCGGTAACCTCCTTCAGCGCGGCCTCCACCTCAATGGCGCGCTTGGGGCGGGTGAAGTTATCCTTCACCTTGGGCGGCTTGGCGGGCTTGGCCAGCTTTTTGCAGAGCGCCTCGGTCTGGCGGACGCTGAGACCCTGCTTGACGATCAGGCTTGCCGCGTCGAGCTGCAAATCGGCCTTGAGCGGCAGCAGCGCGCGGGCATGACCGCCGGAGAGGCCGCCGTTTTGCAGCATTTGCCGCACTTCGGGGCAAAGCCCTAACAATCTCAGACTGTTTGCCACGGCGGAGCGGGACTTGCCGACACGCTCGGCGGCCTCCTCCTGCGTGAGATGGTAGTTGTCCATCAGCGTTTTGTAGCCCTCGGCTTCTTCGATGGGGTCAAGGTCTTCGCGCTGGAGGTTTTCAATGAGCGAGAGCTCGGTCATCTTGCGGTCATCCGCCTCGATGACGATGGCGGGCACTTCGGCAAGACCGGCGATGCGCGCGGCGCGCCAGCGGCGCTCGCCCGCGATGATCTGATAGTAGCCGGAAGAAAGGCGGCGGACCGTCAACGGCTGGATAATGCCGTGCTCGCGGATGGAATCGGCCAGATCCTGCAGAGCCTCTTCATCGAAGTGGCGGCGCGGCTGATTGGCGTAGGGTTCGATCTGCGAGATGGGGAGGTAGAGGTTGTCGGACGTGTCGGTGCGCAGGGCGGCGTCGCCCAGCAGCGCGCCGAGCCCCTTGCCGAGCCCGCGGTTTGCATTTGCCATGGAGACTTCTCCTTTCTGTGGGATGAAGCGGGCGGAATGCGCCCTTATATTTAATGTATCAGCGGTTCTGCTTCAAAAACTCGTTGGCGAGGCTGCTGTAAGCCTCCGCGCCGCGGGAGGTGCGGTCGTAGTAGTTGATCGGCTTGCCGTGGCTCGGCGCTTCGGAAAGGCGCACATTGCGGGGGATGACGGTCGAATACACCTTGCCGGGGAAGTAGCGCTTGACCTCTTCCGCAACTTGGAGGGCGAGATTCGTGCGCCCGTCGAACATCGTGAGCAGAACGCCTTCGAGCTCAAGGCCGGGATTCAGGCTGCGGCGCACCATGCGGACCGTGTGCATCAGGTCGGACAGGCCTTCGAGCGCGAAATATTCGCCCTG
>ERZ791631.1159-NODE-1159-length-17251-cov-3.191614_pt1 | contig 17251 bp, 10 predicted proteins | sample MGYA00509961_ERZ791631 | MGnify/ENA primary metagenome ERZ791631 (study PRJEB30046, sample SAMN00715248) | human gut metagenome | study: EMG produced TPA metagenomics assembly of the A metagenome-wide association study of gut microbiota in type 2... | reverse complement strand
TTTTGTTGACGGCAACGATATAAGCAAAATGAATGATGACAAGCTTGCCGTATTCCGCCGCAGACAGGTGGGCATTGTCTATCAGTTCTACAATCTTATCCCGATTCTGACTGTTGAAGAAAACATCACGCTCCCCTGTGACCTTGACGGCAGAGGTGTTGACAGAGAAAGACTTGAGATGATTCTTGATTCGTTCGGACTGCGTGCAAGAAGAAAACACCTTCCAAACCAGCTTTCGGGCGGTCAGCAACAAAGAACATCTATTGCCAGAGCGCTCATTAACAATCCGTCTCTTGTGCTTGCCGATGAACCGACAGGCAACCTTGATTCAAAGTCAAGCGAAGAGGTTATGAGTATGCTCAAAATGTGCAATCAGAGTTACGGACAGACTGTTATAATGATTACGCACAACCTCGACATTGCAAAACAGGCTGACAGAATCATAACAATCAGCGACGGTAAAATCGTTGAGGAGGGTTGATTATGAAACTTCTCAACAAGCTTACTCTTAAAAACCTGCGGCTTAACAAGGTGCGCACAATTGTTACAATCGTGGGAATTATGCTCTCGGCGGCACTCATCACGGTTGTTTCGGGAATGGCACTCAGCGGACGACAGACTATGATTGACGGTCAAAAAACCTGGTCGGGCAATTATGATGTTGCACTTGATATTATCGACACCGCAAAAATTGATAAAATCCGACAGAACCGTAATGTTGAAAATGCCTTCTATAAAGAAAGGCTCGGATATGCCAGGACAAAAAATGCTGACGGCGAAATCTGTGATTACAGCGTTCTTGCCATGAGCGAAAATACCTACGGCAACTGTTTTAAGATAGACCTTATAAAGGGCAAGTTCCCCACAAATTCGGGTGAGGCTGTTGTTACAAAATCGTTTAAAACACAGGACGGAAAAAATGTGAAAGTCGGTGACAAAATCACACTTGATGTCGGTGTTCTTACCGACAAAGACGGCAATGTCCCCGATGAGGAAGGCATTCATAATTTGTTGCAAAAAGATTTTAATAAGTGCAGCATTATTGACACGGTAAAAAGAACCTATACCGTAACGGGTATTATTGAAAGACCGAAAACGAGCGAACTCTATGATCCGTCAAATTTTTCTATGATATATACCGTGTCTGATGAAAAAGCTCCTGTCGAGGCAATCAAAACAAAGCATATGAATAAGCTGTATATCGCCTATACTCCTCAGAGCGAAAGCAATTATCTTCAAAATACAGCGGATATTTTAGGCTTTAAAGCTGATGATATGAGTAATGTAATCAGCGATGAAATTTCACCCGAAGATCAGCAGACCTCTGGAATAAATGCATACGAATTCAATTCCATACTCCTCAGTATGAAAGGCTACGGTTCAAATGAGGCAACAAATACTGTGATTTTCAGCCTTGCCGTTATTATCATTATTATAGTAATGCTTGCAAGCGTGTTTGTAATCCGCAACAGCTTTGCAATTTCAATTACCGAGAAAACGAGTATGTACGGTATGCTTGCATCAGTCGGCGCAACCAAAAGGCAAATCCGCAGGAATGTGCTTTTTGAGGGCTTCATTCTCGGCTTAATCGGTATCCCTCTCGGCATACTTCTCGGACTCGGTGTAAACGCAATTCTTATTACAATACTCAACAGCGTTCTCAGTGATATGCTGAGCGGTGCAACATTTGTATTTGTAACTCCGACAATTCCGATTATTTGTGCAATCGTTCTTTCGGCTGTTACTATATTCTGTTCATCATTCTTCATTGCACTGCGTGCGTCAAGAATCCCACCGCTTGTTGCAATCAGAGGCAACAAGGATATCAAGGTAAAGAATAACAAACCGTACCGCACATCCAAGCTTACGAAAAAGCTTTTCGGTGTAGGCGGTGAAATCGCCTCAAAGAGCCTTAAACGCAGTAGGAAAAAGTATCGCACAACGGTTATTTCAATCGTTGTAAGCGTTGCAATGTTCATTGCTGTTTCGGCATTTATGGACTATGGAATGACATATACAGAGCATTACTACGGCAAAACAGACTACAGCTATATGGTTTCCGGAATTGATACAAAGCAGGCTCAGACAATTGAAAAAATGCCTGAAATTGAAAATTATCTGACAGTCGGTTTACAGTACGGTCATGTGTCGGCAGATGTGCCTGTTAACGAATGCGGAGAAAATTTCCTTTATGACAATGCTGACGGTACAAAGTCATTCAGCGTGGAATTTCTTGAGTTTGAACACGATACCTTTGTTCAGATTTGCAGGGAATTAAAACTTGATTACAACAAGGTCAAGGGCGGTGTACTTGTGTATTCTCAGGTAACCCCCGATAACAGTGAGAGTGGCAACTCTTCCAAGCCAATGAAACTGTTCGGCAAAACCGCTCCGACAAAGTTTATCGTTTACGGAAATGATGATAACGGAAATGAGCTGATAGCAGGCAAATTAAAGGTTTCGTCAGTGTTTGATGAAATTCCAAAGTCGGCTGATTCTGTAATCGGCGAAGGAACAATTTTAGGTCAGGGATTGATAATCGGTGAACAGGGTGTAATCTCACCTCAGCTTGGCGAACACAAATGCTATATTACCCTCTACGCCAATACATCGAACCACACTTCGCTTACAAACCGTATTGAGTCTATGGAAGGTGTGGACGACAGCATTTACATTTATGACTATGAAGAAACCGTAAGACAGTTCAATGCCGTTATGCTGATTGTCGGAATATTTGTTTACGGTTTCATCGGCGTTATCTCGCTCATCGGACTTACAAACATTTTCAACACAATTTCAACCAATATGCAGTTGAGGAGCAAGGAATTTGCATCGCTTAAATCTATCGGTATGACAAAGAAAGAATTTAACCGTATGATTCGCCTCGAAAGCCTTATGTACGGCATAAAATCTTTGCTTATCGGTATTCCTCTCGGCGTTCTCGGTGTATTTGCAATCTTCTCCTCATTTTCAATCGGAAGTGTTCCAATGAGCTTTGTATTCCCGTGGAAAGCGATTTTGATTAGCATTGCGGCTGTATTTATTGTGGTATGGCTGATTATGAAATACTCAATCTCAAAGGTTAATAAGCAAAATATTATTGAAACAATCCGAAATGACAATATCTGAGCGTCATATTCAGCCAACAGACTCTATTTTGTTGAAATTTGTTGACAATAGTTTTACACTCTGTTATAATGTAGTTGTGACAACAGATACCACAATATTTTGTATGTTTTCATTGCTGACGGGCGGATTATTGATTTAATCCGCCCGAATTTCATTTTGGGAGGACTTTTTGTGAAAATTCTTCTTATTGAGGACAACCGTGCAATTTCAAAAGGACTTGTTTACACTCTTGAACAAAACGGCTTTGAGGTTGCGTTGTGTGAAAATGCCGAATCAACCCTTAACTCTCTCGGTGGTGACTTTGACCTTTTTATTGTTGATGTGTCACTTCCCGACGGCAACGGTTTTGAACTTTGTGACGAGATAAAAAGAGTGTGCGAAACTCCCGTGATTTTTCTCACCGCACTTGACGATGAGGACAGCATTGTAAAAGGCTTTGACCTCGGAGCGGAGGACTACATAACAAAACCGTTTTCAAGCCGTGAGCTTCTTGCAAGAATTAAACGAATCACCAAAAAGCTCGACAAAACTATGACTATGAATTTTGGCGACATCAGCATTGATTTTGACAAAAAACAGGTTTGCAAAAACGGCAATCCTGTTGTGCTTACGGCGCTTGAATACCGCCTGTTTGCAATGCTTGCCAAAAACAGCGGCAAGGTGCTGACCCGTGAACAGATTCTTGAACGCATATGGGATTTGTCGGGAAATTATGTTGAGGACAACACGCTGACCGTGTACATAAAAAGACTTCGCAAAAAACTTGATACAAATATGATTAAAACCGTAAAGGGCCTTGGTTACAGGCTGGAGGTATAATGAAAAACACATCAAAATTTCTTGCGGTAATGCTTGCGATAACGGGACTTTTCTGTTGTGCCGTTGCAGTAGGCATCGGTGCAGGCTTTAACGCTGTTCGTGAAAGCACGGATAAAAAGATAATTGCCGTTGCGGAAAAAGTTAAGGAAAAATATCCCGACATTTCGGAAAAGGAGCTTGCACAAATTTTGAACAACGATACTGCCGGCATAAAAGGCGACTTTGCAAAGTACGGAATAAAATCCGACAGCGGCTGGGTTGACATTCAGAGCGGAAGTTATGCAACGATTACAATTGTGATTGCAACCGCAGGTGTTTGTGTGTTCGGAATTTTGCTCTGCGTTGTGTTCATAAGATACTGCAAAATGCAGAAGCGACAGCGACTTGAAATTGTAAAATGTCTTGAAAAAATAAATAACCGAGAGTACGACCTCGACCTTGACGGCTCAACCGACGACGATATGTCGCTGTTAAAGCAGGAGATTCAAAAAACAACGGTAATGCTTCGTGAGTATGCCGACAATTCAATGCGAGAGAAAGAAATCCTCAAAAATTCGCTTGCCGACATTTCACATCAGCTTAAAACACCGCTGACTTCAATTTTGATTACAACCGAAAATATCCTTGATGACGATGATATGCCCGTTGAAATCAGACGGGATTTTGTTATGGATATAGCGCATAATGCCCATTCGATAAATTTCCTTGTAAAAAGTCTGCTCACGCTCTCAATGCTTGATTCGGGAACTGTTAAATTGAAGTTTGGAGATGTGTCGGTTGAAAAAATAATTGACGAGTGCATTTCACGCACAGAAGTTCTTGCCGATATCCGTGATGTGAGAATTGAAAAAACCGTCAAAAATGATTTTAATCTTAATTGCGATTTTCGCTGGATTTGCGAAGCGGTTTCAAACATTGTAAAAAACTGTATTGAGCATACCGACGGCGGTTATGTCAGAATTTCTGCCGAAAGGAACAGTATGTATTCGGAAATCATCATAAGCGACAACGGATGCGGAATCAGCCCGAAGGATTTGCCCCACATTTTTGAGAGGTTCTATAAAGCACAGAATTCATCCCCGTCAAGCGTCGGCATAGGTCTGTCGCTTGCAAAATCAATTGTTGAAAAAACAGGCGGATATATTACCGCAGATTCCAAGCTCGGCGTCGGCTCAACCTTTAAACTCAGATTTTTGAATGTAAGACTCAGATAAGATAAAAATTAAAAAGCGAAAATTGCGGTCGGGAATAAAGTTTTGTTAAGTACAAATCTTATTATTCCCGACCGTATTTATGTAATTTTCGGCAGGGGGGCAATTGAAACTGTCTTTATAAATAAAAACAGAAGAGCGACAAGGGTAATTTTGCATAAAATTCCAGTGTAAAGATTGTGTAAGTTGCTATTTTTACAAAATAAAAGCATTATGTGTAGTTTTTGTGAGAGTTTTGTGATAAAATCAAATTGTCTAGGGATGTTTGACCCTACGTTTTAAAAGCTTTGAAAGGAGTAATCAAACAATGAAAAAAAGAAGTATGAAGAGAGCGCTCAGTGCCGTTTTGACACTTTGTATGGCTCTCCCCGGTGCTTCCGTAGCATTTGGTTCGGCAAGTGCTGCAACAGTTTCCGATGACAGCAGCACATCTGCATCATCAACTGCCGCAGGTTCACTTGTTGAGGATGACGGCTTTACATGGGATAATGCCAATGTGTATTTCCTGCTTACCGACCGTTTTAAGAACGGAAACACCGCAAATGACCATTCATACGGCAGAACACTTGACAAGGACGGCAAACCGCTTGACGGCTGGGATACAAACCCCGGTACATTCCACGGCGGCGACTTTGCAGGTGTTACTCAGTCAATTGAAGAGGGTTATTTTGATAACCTCGGTGTAAATGCAATTTGGATCTCAGCTCCGTATGAGCAGATTCACGGCTATTGTGATTCAGGTAAGGGCTTTGCTCACTACTCATATCACGGCTACTATGTTCTTGACTATACCGAAACCGATGCAAACTTCGGTACAAAAGAGGAGTTCAAAACTCTCGTTGACACAGCGCATGAGCACGGTATCAGAGTTATCATGGATATCGTAATGAACCACACAGGCTACAACACCGTTGCAGATATGGAGCAGTTCGGCTTCGGTACTCTCCTTGACGGTGCATCAGACTTCAAATACAAGCTCACAGATGTAGGTGAAGTAAACGACCACATTGACTATAAAACATCAGAAGAAGACTGGGGCAAATGGTGGAGCAATGACTGGATCCGCAGCGGTCTTCCCGGATATACAGAGGGTGCCGGCGGTGATCTTACAATGTCACTCAGCGGACTTCCCGACTTCAGAACAGAGCAGACAAAGGATGTTACAATTCCTCCGATCCTCGAAACAAAGTGGAAGCAGGAAGGTACATATGCTCAGAAGCTCGCAAAATACGGTAATTCAAACACAGTAACAGGCTACCTTTCAACCTGGCTTTCAGAGTGGGTTAAGGAGTACGGTGTTGACGGTTTCCGTTGCGATACTGCAAAGCATGTTGATAAGGCTTCTTGGAACCAGCTCAAGCAGGCTTGTGTTTCTGCTCTCAGAGAGTGGAGATCCAACAACAAGGGCAAAGCAGGTGCTGACTGGAAAGAAGATTTCTGGATGACAGGCGAGCATTGGGATCACGGTGTAGGCTACGACACATACTATTCCGAGGGCGGCTTCGACTCAATGATTAACTTCGCAGTTACAGGCGGCGGTGCTCTTGCAAGCGGTAGTGTTGCAAACACATATCAGGGCTATGCAGACCAGATCAACACAAAGGAAGGCTTTAATGTTCTTTCATTTATGTCATCACACGATGAAACACTTACCCGTGGCGATGAGAACACAATGCTTTACAATGCGGCTGCATTCCTCCTTCTCCCGGGCGGAATTCAGATTTTCTACGGTGACGAAACCAACCGTCCTCTCTATCCCGGCGTTGCATTTGACGGTTACGGCGGATCGGGTCATGCACTCAGAAGTGATATGAACTGGAACGACATGAACAAAACTCTTCTTGCTCAGTGGCAGAAGGTTGGTCAGTTCCGTAACAAGCATGTATCTATCGGTGCCGGCGCAAATGTTAAGCTCTCTGCTACAAGCGGTGTTGCTTTCGGCCGTACATACGATAAGTACGGCGTAACAGATCAGGCAGCTGCAGTAATCGGCTGTAACAAAAATTCAAGCGTAACTGTTGATGTTTCAACTCTTTGGGAAGACGGCAGTTATATAATCAATACTTATGACAACTCATCTTCAGTTGTTACTGACGGTAAGGTAACTTTCAACAGCGGTGTAAACGGCACAATCCTTATGGAAAATGCTGACGGTCAGCCACTTGTATCAATCACAGGCGAGCCGAAGTTCTACGGCACAGAGCAGGTTACTGTTTCTCTCAAGGAATGCGACAGCGCAAAGGTTTCTGTTGACGGCGGTAACAAGTTTGTTGTTAAGGACGGCGACACATTCACAATCGGTCAGACAGCTTACAAGAACGATACAATCGAAGTAACTGTTGAAGCTACAAACGACAAGGCAACCTCAGAGGCTAAATTCACATTCCTCAAGCTCGGCGAAAACGATGAAAAGCCTACAACCAGCCCGACACAGAGCACAACTGTTCCCGGTCCGACAGCAAGTCAGACATCAAAGCTTACAATCAAGAGCACAGCAGGCGCTCCGAATGTTTACGCTTGGACAGGTGCAAGCACAGCACTCAACGGTGCATGGCCGGGTGCAAAGGCAGCAGCCGTTTCAGGTCAGGCAAACACATATGAACTCACACTTCCTGTTTCAGCCGACAAGTCATTCAGCGTTGTTCTCAACAACGGCAGCGGCTCACAGTCAGGCGATATCACAGGTCTTTATGACGGTGCTGTTCTCGAAATTCAGAACGGCAACTACTCATCGGTTAAGACAGTAACCAACGGTAATCAGCAGGGCGGCGGCGGCGAGCCAGAGCCTGCAGAGGGTTCTGTTTCCGTAACAATCAAGCCTTACAGCTCATCTGCAAGCTATAAAATTTACGCTTGGAATGATACACAGAAGCTCACAGGCACATGGCCGGGCGTTGCTCTTACAGAAAAAGATTCTGACGGCAACTATGTTGTTAAGTTCGATAATGTTAACGAAGTAAGCATTATTCTCAGCAGCGGTTCAGGTCAGACAGCAGATATCACAGGCGTTAAAGACGGCGATACAATCGAAATTACAAACGAAGGTTGTACAACATACAAGCTTATATCAAAGCCAATCGTTGTTTCACCTTATGAATCACTCAAGAAAGAAGCAAGAAAGATTCTTGCTATGACAGCATCAGACTACACAGCAGAGAGCTGGGCAAATGCTCAGAAGGTTCTCAAGTCAGCCGAGGCTATGATTAAAGCAGGCGAAGACGCTACAACAGCTGAAGATATGAATGCTATGATTGCAGACCTCAAGTCAGCTCAGAAGGCACTTGTACTTGCTCCTGCAACACTCACATATGCAGTTGCAGGCAAGAGCGTTGTATCAGGTGTTACAGCCAGCGGTGCAAAGGTAACTGTTACAGTTGACGGTAAGACATATTCTGCTACTGCAGACGATGTTACAGGCGCATTCACAGTTGCAACATCAGCTCTCAAGAAAACAAGCACAATCAAGGTTGACGCAACAAGAAACGGTGTAAACGGCACATATTCATATGCTATGAAGAACGGCGACATCGAGAGCGGCATTGTTCCGACATCTCCTGTACCTCCGACACAGCCTACTACTTCAGCTCAGCCTACAACAGCTACACAGCCAACAACAGCTACTCAGCCGACTGCACCTACACAGCCTACAACAGCTACAGAGCCGACTACTGCTCCTGCTCAGAAGCTCACAGTAAACGCTACTTCAAATTACTTTGGTTCTGCATCAAAGACAGTAAGCACTGACGGCAAGAAGGTAACTGTTCTCTACAAGCTCAACTCAAACATGGGCGTTGTTGACGGACAGTGGGCTGTTAAGTACGATTCAAGCAAGCTCAAATTCAACATGGCTGATAACAAGGCAGACGGCAAGCAGACAATCATGCCTTCACAGTCAAACCTTATTCACAATGCTTACAGCAATGTAATTAAGGGTATATTTACTAACCCACAGGTACCTACTCAGTACAACGGAGATACATTTATCTCACTCACATTTGAGGTTATCGGTTCAGGTACTGCAAGCGTATATCTTGACACACAGTACCTTACATTAGGTTATGTAAAGGGCAACAAGCTTAATCAGGCATCTGTTGTAAATAACAGCAAGGTTTGCGATGTAACAGGCATTGCAGGCTTTGAAAAAGTATCAGTAAACGCATCAACGGTATTTGTCGGCGATGTAACCCTTGGTGATGTTGACATGGACGGCGATATCACAGTTTTTGATGCAACCGAAGTTCAGAAGTATGTTGTTCAGCTCGTTGCATTCACAAACGACCAGTTTACTGCTGCCGATGTTGACCATGACAGCACAATCACAGTTAAGGATGCTACTACTATTCAGAAGTTTGTTGTAAACCTCATCAGCAACTTTTAATAAGTTTTAAAGCAATTGACATATCGTTCCGTTTAGTCGATATAGTAAGGAATGCCCCTCACAAAATGTGAGGGGCATTTTTTGTACAGCTTTTTAAATAAAAAATGGCAGGCAACCGTGTGATTGTCTGCCATTTTGTCATGATGAATTTAAAATTTACCGATTATTCTTTTACAAGAACCCTTGTGATTTCGCTGATGTACATTTTATGGAAGTCGTTGTCATACCACTTGTCAACGCTTTCACGGTCGGTAATGCTTTCGGCATTAAGACTTTGAGCGTACATTTTTTTGCATTCAAGAACAAGCTTTGCCTCTTCAAAATATACAGAGCCGTTTTCCGTGAACGCAGGAGTAAGACCTGTTTCCTTTACCTTGTCATAATCCTTGCCGCTCTTTGAGCCACAGAATTTGAGGGCATCTCTGTACTTTTCATCAAAAAAGCTCATTGTATAGCGGTCGCCGTTCTCCATAAACGCAAATGTATATCTCTGCGGACGAATAAAGGTGAATACAACGGGCTTCCCCCACATAATGCCTACACCGCCCCAGCTTATCGTCATTGTGTTGAATTTTTCCCTGTCGCCTGCCGTAACAAGCGCCCAATCATCACCGATAAGCTTAAACGGACTTTCTGTAATTTCTTTCGGATTTATCTCTTTAAATGCTGACATATAAATCTTCCTTTCATAATGTTTGATCTGTTAAAAACAGTATAACAAAAATATGTTAAAAATTCAATCTTCATTTATTTTGACTTTATCTGAATATATGCGGTGTGTAATTATGATTATGTTGTTTGTAAACTGAATAAAATGAAAAATATGCAAAATGAGTGTATATGTATGTATGAATATGCAAAAAGAAATGAATAAAATGAATATTCATTTTTTGTGCATATATACATTTTTCAGAATTTTCGGGGAGAATGTGACATATCAACCGCCAAAAACACCGATAATACAGCGAAAAAGCGACAGATTTCAGTCAATTTGTACCCCAAAATGCAAATTTGAAAAAACATTGAATATTTATTCAAAAAACACTTGATTTTTTGAAAACAGAGTGTATAATGTAAGAGTAATAAAAATTAAGTAAAGGAAACACCGACATAAAGTGTTTCCAAATTCCGGAGGAATCAAAAATGGCTGACAATAAGATTAAAAAGGTAGTTCTTGCATATTCAGGCGGTCTTGATACTTCAATCATCATTCCGTGGCTTAAAGAAAACTACGACAACTGCGAAGTTATCGCTGTTTCGGGTGATGTTGGTCAGGGTACAGAGCTTGACGGTCTTGAAGAAAAGGCTATCAAAACAGGCGCATCAAAACTTTACATTGAAGACCTCAACAAGGAATTTGTTGACGAATATATCATTCCCACAGTAAAAGCAGGTGCTGTTTACGAGGGCAAGTACCTCCTCGGCACATCTTTTGCCCGTCCTATCATTGCAAAAAGACTCGTTGAAATTGCAAAAGCCGAAGGTGCTGACGCAATTTGCCACGGCTGTACAGGCAAGGGTAACGATCAGGTTCGTTTTGAACTTGCTATCAAAGCTTACGCTCCTGACATGAAGATTATCGCTCCTTGGAGAACATGGGAATTCAAGAGCCGTGAAGATGAGATTGAATATGCTGAAAAGCACAATATTCCGCTCAAGATTAACCGTGAAACAAACTACTCAAAGGATAAGAACCTCTGGCACTTGAGCCACGAAGGTCTTGACCTTGAGAATCCTGCAAATGAGCCGATGTACAATAAGGAAGGCTTCCTTGAACTCGGTGTTTCACCTGAGCAGGCTCCCGATAAGGCAGAATATGTGACTCTTACATTTGAAAAGGGTGTTCCCACAAAGCTTAACGGCGAGGCTATTGACAGCGTTGAACTCATTAAGGAACTCAACAAAATCGGCGGCAGAAACGGCGTCGGTATCACAGATATCGTTGAGAACCGTCTTGTTGGTATGAAGGCTCGTGGCGTTTATGAAACTCCGGGCGGTACAATCCTCTATGCTGCTCATGCAAAGCTTGAGGAAATCTGCCTTGACAAGGATACACTCCACTACAAGCAGAATGTTGCAAACGCTTTTGCAGAGCTCGTTTATGACGGCAAGTGGTACACACCTCTCCGTGAGGCTCTCTCAGCTTTCGTTGACAGCACTCAGGAGTATGTAACAGGTGATGTAAAACTTAAACTCTATAAGGGCAACATCATTGATGCAGGCGTAACAAGCCCGTATTCACTCTATGACGAGGAAATTGCTACTTTTGACGAAGATCAGGTTTATGACCAGAACGACAGTGCAGGCTTCATCAACCTCTTTGGTCTTCCAATCAAGGTTCGTGCAAAGAAAGGCCTTATCAAATAATTAAATCTTTGATTTGCATACATAATCGGGGGCAGGGAATTTCTCTGCCCCGATAAGTGTTTATTACACCTTTTTATTTTTTACGGTATTTGTCGGTTGAAAAATATTCTGCGATTACTTGCTGGTGTCTAATGAACGCCCCCCACAGGTTAACTCAACATTAACAACAAGGTGTAAATAAATATTTAAAACCAAAAGCAACAAAGTGCTTTACAACGGCTAAACATAATGTAAGGAGAAATAATAATGCAGCTTTGGAAAGGACGCTTCAAAAAGGAGCTTTCAAAAACCACTAACGATTTTAACAGCTCGATTTCATTCGACAGCAGAATGTATAAAGAAGACATCGAGGGCAGCATTGCCCACGCAACAATGCTTGGCAGATGCGGCATTATTAAAGAAGAAGAGGCAAACGATATCGTAAAAGGTCTTAAAGGCATTCTTGCGGACATCGAAAACGGTACTCTGCACATTGATATGGAGGCTGAGGACATTCACACCTTTATCGAGGGTGAGCTTACCAAAAGAATCGGCGACAACGGCAAAAGACTTCACACTTCAAGAAGCCGTAACGATCAGGTTGCAGTTGACATCAAGCTTTACCTCAAAAAAGAGGTTGTCAATGTAAAAAATCTCGTTGTAGGTCTTATTAAGGTTATTGCCGACAAGGCTGAAAAGTACAGCGAAACCGTTATGCCCGGTTACACTCACCTCCAGAGAGCACAGCCGATTACCTTCGGACATCATCTCCTTGCTTACGGTGAAATGCTTTTGAGAGATGTTTCAAGACTTGAAGACTGCCTTAAAAGAATGGACGAAATGCCACTCGGTTCATGTGCGCTTGCAGGCACAACATATCCGATTGACAGAACAATCACAGCCGAACTCCTAGGCTTTGACAGAATTACAAACAACTCTCTTGACGGTGTTTCCGACAGAGATTACTGCATCGAATTTGCATCGGTGCTTTCGATAATAATGGTTCACCTCTCAAGATTTTCAGAGGAAATCATTATGTGGTGCAGTTGGGAATTTAAATTCATTGAACTTGATGACGCTTTTTCAACAGGATCATCAATTATGCCGCAGAAAAAGAACCCCGATATTGCAGAGCTTGTTCGTGGTAAGAGCGGCAGAGTTTTCGGTGACAATATGACGCTCCTCACAATTATGAAGGGTACTGCACTTGCATACAACAAGGATATGCAGGAGGACAAGGAGGCTATCTTTGACGCACTCGACACGGTTAAAATGTGCCTCACAGCCTTTACTCCCATGCTCGACACAATGCGTGTCATTCCCGAAAATATGAGAAAAGCTGCAGCAGGCGGTTTCATCAACGCAACAGACTGTGCCGACTGGCTCACAAAGAACGGTGTTCCGTTCAGAGATGCCTACAAGGCAACAGGCGAACTCGTTGCAAGATGTATTGAACTCGGTACAGACCTCGAAAATCTTCCAATGGACGAATACAAAAAGGTTTGCGATGTGTTCAACGATGATGTTTACAGCGCAATTTCACTTGAACGCTGCACAAACGAGCGTACAGTATTCGGCGGTCCTGCATCGGCAAATGTAAAGGCTCAGGCTAAGCGTGTTGCAGAAATCGCAGAAAAACTGTAAAAAATAAAATAACATTCCGAATTAACGGAATGTTTCAAATAATTTAATAAATAAACAAACTCAATGCCGATAAACCCGATTTTCGGGTTTGTTGGGGTTGCAGGGAAGTTAAGGCGGTTGACACTCCCAAATGAATGGGGGTGATATGTATGACTGAAACGGTATTACTCGTAATTTTACTCGTAGCACTTGCAGAGGTCATTAAAAACATAAAAAAATAACCGCCCGACGCTCTACTTTCGGACGGTTATTACACCAGACAAAGTAGGTCAACCGCTTTAAACGGTTTTCCCTGTAGCCTTATTATATAGTATATGCAAATAAAAGTCAATATGAATTGACAGAGATATAAAGTACGGCGAGCCGCCGTTCTCGGTTCGTGTAGAAAGTTTGCAGTATTAAAAGCATATTCTGCCCGAGCGTAATATTGAAATTGTATGTGCAAATCCGTGGTATTGAGGAAACCTTATGTTTTATCAGAATGTTTTTAAGCAACAGGAACAATATATAAATTTACAATAGATTAGGTGATAGCAATGAAAATAAAAGCAGGTATTGTCGGTGCAACCGGCTATGCAGGTGCAGAGCTTGTAAGACTTCTTACCGCTCATCCCGAGGCTGAAATTTCGGCAATCAGCTCCGTTTCCTTTGAGGGTGACAAGCTGAGCGATGTTTATCCGTCTTATACATTTTTGAACGATATGGTTTGTGAAAATCAGGATGCTGTTGTTGAAAAGAGCGATGTTATCTTCGCCGCTCTCCCACACGGTCTTTCACAGGAGCTTGCCGCAAAGTGCATTGATGCGGGCAAGGCATTTATCGACCTCGGCGCTGACTTCCGCCTTGAAAGCGAAGAAGAATACACCGAATGGTACGGCGGAAAATTTCTTGACAAAAAACTTCACGAACAGGCAGTTTACGGACTTCCTGAATTTTTCAGAGATAAAATCAAGGGCAAAAAGCTTGTTGCGAATCCGGGTTGTTACACAACATGTTCACCGCTCGCAATTGCTCCTGCAATCGTAAACGGACTTGTCAGCACAAAGGGCATCATTTGCGACTGCAAAAGCGGTGTTACCGGTGCCGGCAGAAAGCCAAATCAGGGCAACCACTATCCCGAACTCAACGAGGGATTCCACGCTTATAAGGTTGCAACCCACCGCCACACTCCCGAAATTGAGCAGACTCTTTCAAAGCTTTCGGGCGAAAAGGTTATTATCACCTTTGTTCCGCACCTTCTCCCCGTAAACCGTGGCATTCTCGCAACTGTTTATGCCGACATCAAGGACGGTGTAACCTTTGAACAAATCAGAAAGGCTTATGAGGACTTTTACAAGGACGAATTTTTTGTAAGACTTCTTGATGACGGCAAATGTGCCGACATTCACAATATCAAATATTCTAACTTCTGTGATGTTTCAATTCACCACGATAAGAGAGCCAACAAGCTCGTTGCCTGTGCCGCAATCGACAACATGGTCAAGGGTGCCGCAGGTCAGGCTATTCAGAATATGAACATCATCTTCGGACTTGACGAAAAAACAGGCTTGGTAATTGTTCCGCCTGCATTTTAAGGGTGAATATCTATGGAAATCAAGTATATTGAAAACGGCTCGGTTACTTCCGCAAAGGGCTTTACAGCCAACGGAATTTGTGCCGGAGTCAAAGCATCTAACACAACTAAAAAAGACCTTGCGCTCATTTACTGCGACAAGGTTTGCAACAGTGCGGCTATCTTTACAAAGAACCTTGTAAAGTCCGACACCATATATGTTACTAAAAAACACCTTGAAAACGGTATGGCTCAGGCTGTTGTCGTAAATTCAGGCAATGCAAATGCCTGTAACCCTGACGGCTATAAAAAGGCTGAGAAAATGTGCAGTCTTGCCGCAGACGCTCTCGGTGTTGACGAAAACGATGTAATCGTTGCATCAACAGGTGTTATCGGTCAGCCTCTCCCGATTGAACCCATTGCAAGCGGAATTGAAAAGCTCAAAGGCACGCTTTCAAAGGACGGCGGAAGCTCTGCCGCAGAGGCAATTATGACAACCGACACCGTGAAAAAGCAGTGGGCTGTCGAAACGGTTCTTGACGGCAAAAAGGTTACAATCGGCGGTATTGCAAAGGGCAGCGGTATGATTCATATTAACATGGGTACGACCCTTTCATTTGTAACAACAGATGCGGCAATTTCTTCCGAAATGCTCAAATCCGCACTTATCGAAGCCGCTGATGTCAGCTATAATATGGTAAGCGTTGACGGTGACACCTCAACAAACGATACCCTTGCAATTATGGCATCGGGTTATGCAGGCAACAAGGAAATCACAGAAAAGAACGATGATTACAAAACCTTTACAGCCGTTCTTACCGATGCATTCAAAAAGGTTGCAAAGAAGCTTGCAAAAGACGGTGAAGGTGCAACAAAGCTCCTTATCTGCAAGGTTGACGGTGCAAAAGACGATAAGAGTGCAAAGATTATTTCAAAGAGCATCATCTGTTCAAGTCTTGTAAAGGCGGCAATGTTCGGGGCTGACGCAAACTGCGGAAGAATCCTCTGCGCAATCGGCTACAGCGGTGCCGAAACAGATGTTAAAAAGATTGATGTTTCATATAAATCCGCAAAGGGTGAAATCCTTGTTTGCAAAAACGGCAACGGTCTTGTGTTTGATGAGGACAAGGCTAAGGAAATTTTACTCGAGGACGAAATTAAAATTCTCGTAAAATTAGGTGACGGCAATGCATCTGCCGAGGCTTACGGTTGCGACCTTACCTATGATTATGTAAAAATCAACGGTGACTACCGCACATAATATGCGATTTGATTGTGTGAGCGGAAATCAACTACATAAAGGATTGAAGAAAATGGATGTTTCAAAGAGAGCCAAGGTACTTATACAGGCAATGCCCTATATCAAGAAATATTCGGGCGAAACAATTGTTGTAAAATACGGCGGAAACGCTATGATAAACGAAGAACTTAAAGCGGCAGTTATGAGTGACCTCGTTCTTATGCAGCTTGTCGGAGTCAATGTTGTGCTTGTTCACGGCGGCGGACCCGAAATCAACGCAATGCTCAAAGCCGTTGGCAAGGAAAGCAAGTTTATCAACGGTATGAGAGTGACCGACAAGGAAACCATTGATATTGTTCAGATGGTGCTTGCAGGCAAGGTCAACAAGAGCCTTGTTCAGCTCCTCGGCAGTCACGGCGGTAAGGCTATGGGACTTTGCGGTCTTGACGGCAGAATGCTCCTAGCTGAAAAGCTTGTTACAGGCGCAGACCTCGGCTATGTGGGCGAGATTAAGGAGGTTAACCCCGAACCACTCAACAACGCTCTTGCAAGCGGTTATATTCCGATTGTTTCAACCGTTGCAGGCGGTTATGACGGCAATGTATACAATATTAACGCAGACATTGCGGCATCGCAGATTGCCGCTAAAATCGGTGCAAAAAAGCTCATTCTTATGACAGATATCAGAGGACTTCTCCGTGATGTTCACGATGAGGATTCACTCATCCCAGTTGTCAATGTCAGCGAAGTTCCTATGCTCAAGCGTGACGGCATCATCAGCGGCGGTATGATTCCCAAGATTGATTGCTGTGTTGAGGCAGTCCGCAGCGGTGTAAACCGTGCCCATATCATTGACGGCAGAATCGAACATTCAATTCTGCTCGAGCTTTTCAGCGATGAAGGCATCGGTACAATGTTTTATTGATTTATGA
>ERZ791631.1153-NODE-1153-length-17292-cov-132.366769_pt1 | contig 17292 bp, 15 predicted proteins | sample MGYA00509961_ERZ791631 | MGnify/ENA primary metagenome ERZ791631 (study PRJEB30046, sample SAMN00715248) | human gut metagenome | study: EMG produced TPA metagenomics assembly of the A metagenome-wide association study of gut microbiota in type 2... | reverse complement strand
GTAGTTCTAATTACAATTGCTGCAATGAACTTGGTAAGGTTCATCAAAGTCTTCATGTCTGAAAGGTTACTGAGGATATCCTCATCAGCACCATTCTGTTCTCTGATTTCATATTTGTAACCAGAGGGTCCGGTAAATCTAAATGTTCTAAATTCCATAACTGTTATTTTTAATGTTTACATATGTTCATAGTACTCCTTGTAACAACAAGAAAGGGGTGAGCTCCTATCACAGGAATCCCACCCCTCCACCGAATCTTAGTGAAAATAGACTAAGGAATTAGTATTTATCTGCAGTACCAACTGAGAACTCTATGGACTCAATGGTATTCTCTGAAGCCATTCTGTCCAAGTCTAAGCCGGTAATCTTACATGGCCATACCTCTTCGAAGACATGGGTATTAAGAACTGAGACTCCATCTTCGGCAAGTTCGTTTACAATTGCCGTTTCCCAGTATTGGCTTGGTACTAAACCACCACCAACTATGTGGTCCTGGCAAGAGTATAGCCAATCATGAAGCCATGTATCGGAACCTGCAGTAGTCATAAGTTTCTCTACGATAAGATTACCTATAGTAACCCTACCTGCAGTTTTAACGTCTCTATTGACGTCCCCATGAGCAACCTGGTCAATCTCAATATCCGGCAAAGTACAACTTTGAAACAGATAAGTATTGATAGGGTGTTTGGGGAACATGATGCTCCACAAGAATTTCTTCCGTGGGTTTTTTACTTTTGCTCCCATCGTTATATGTTTATAGGTTATTACTTGTTTCTACGATTGATACAGATTTGGATGCCGCATCAATTACAATCTCCATAGTTACTTCTTGCATAGGAACTACATCCTTATACTTAAGGATAGCACGGTACTTACCTTGACGGGCATCTGCCTCGGTATTAATTGAAAGGTCATCCCAAGAAGTTGCATCTTGGTCACCCATCCAGGTATACTCGGTCATGGCATCTTCATCTACCAATGAATCCAGTGTAGGTTTAACCTCCAACCAGATTCTCTTCCAAGTACTCCAAACGTTTGGTTCTTCGATATATTTGTTGAGTACCGGGCGAAGGAACTTCTTCAGGTAAAGGTTCAGTCTTACGATTGAAAGGAATCTTTCAGAATCCTGTTTCACTTGAGAAGAGAAGCAATGCCATAGCATGGTTTGCTTACCTGCATCTGGAGTATCTTTGATTACCATCTCATTGATATAATTCTGAGCAAGAGTGTTCAGTTCGTTATATCGAGAAGGAGAACCATAGTTGGGGCATACTGGACCAACTGCATCTCCAATAACCCCTCGGTTCATACCAGCAAAGGATTTCCAAGGACCATATTGAGTAGCAGAGGCATCTCCCAAACCAACAATAGTACCCACTACATCGGAATCCTGAAGATTACCGTTTTCGTTGTAGTACTTAAGTCCACCACCAAAGTAGGCAATGTACTTAGAGTTACCTACAGTACCAAGGCAAGTCTGTACCCAAGTTACCTGAGCTTTGTAATCTCTTGCCTGAGTACCTTGAGTATAATGGGTTAAATGTTTGGGAACTTCGATATACAGTACCCATTCCATCAATTCCTTTGCCATATCTGCAGCAGCCTTATATACCTTGAGTACATCTGAATCGGTAGTAAGGTGTTGAGAGATATGTGAAATAAATAATTGGTAGAAGTCGGTGTAATCTTTTACCAAATCCAAGGAAGTAATCCATTCTTCGGCAGTTGGAGTGGAACCTGCACTACCGATAGTACCATTAAACAGTTTCTCTGTTTCGGAGGGTGCAGCATCTCCCACGGTAATAGTGATAGCATTCTTAGTACCATCAATATCATCGGTAAGCCACTTAATTAGGTTTTCAAAAGAGGAACCTGCAGTAATTACCGGCTTAATATATTCCGAGTTCTTAGCAAATGCACTAAGAGCAAGGTAATCTACCGAAGTGTTATTGTTATCATCGGCAGTTTTGTAGGTTATTACTGGGCCCTGTTCAAGTACTTGCCCATTAGCTGAATATATTTTATAATACAAGGTATTAGCTTGCTTATAAAAACCAACCTGGAAAGTATTTGCACTACCAATTGGATCTCCATATCCCTTGGTTACTAATCCAAAACTATAAGTAGTACTACCAGATTTTAAAGTAATCAAAGCAGAAGGTTTAGCTGGGTCAGTTACAGCAGAAGCAACTGAGATTTCATCTTCTGAATCTTTAGCTTTTCTTGCCGCAGCCGGAGAAGCAGTTACTGTACCTTGAGTAGCTCCTTTGCCAAGTACTCGAATAACACGAAGCTTAGAACCACCTTGCAAAGCCTTTTCGATATTTGATACAGAACCATCGGGTACAATTTCAGAACCATAGATTCTTTGGAACTGAGAGAATGTAGAGATGATTTCTGAAGGGTCATCGTATGGACCTTTAGTAGTTCTAGCCAATACACAAGAAACTCCTAACATGGGAGTAGTTTGAAGAACATTGTTGTTCTTAAACTTAAAATCAACATGAGGTGAAGTTGGCATAATTCTATTGTGATTAAAGTTAATTACTCGTTTAATTTATACCCTAGAGTATTGTACCTATACCTTAGGTACTTTTAACTCTAGCATCTCATTTTCGTTTTGTTCTAACAATCCAATGAGAACTGAGATATCCTTGATAGGTGTAAGTGTACCTTCTTCCAAAAGCTTTTCTGGGAGAATACCATCTTTACATACATAGGTATATACCTTTTCGAGTATACCATGTTCTACATCTGGATGGTCATAATAATTACCAATCTCAATGAATAGGTTTCCGGTGGGAGCAAGCCTGCCCTTTTCCCATTCCTCTAAGTCATTGAAGTATGGTCTCACGTATCCTCTAGCAGGTAAGCCAGTATATAAGATTGTATGTAGCAACCTCATATCGGCTTGTGTTTGAGAAACTAGATGTACATCTATGGTAATATCTTTAGTTTCATAAGGAAACTCTGAAGCTTGGTAATTACCATCCTCAAGTTTATCACCAATGATGTATTTATTCACACCAATATCTCCAGCATAATAACCCTGTAGTTCTATGGTTATTCTTGGGAGAGTCTTTGGGCCTTTTACTTGATTATTCCCTATACCAAAAAGTGGTATAAACTTCTTCATACCTTTGATTGCCTCTTGAAATCTTTTTTCGTTTTCTTGAGACAAAGGTAAGAAGTCTTCTGGGTTTAAGGTAAGACCCATTTCTAACATTGTACTAAGTAGAGAGATATAAAAAGTTCTTTCTACTATTTCTTCTGAGTTTACCATTAAAGTCCTAATCTAATATTTAACTGAACACTTTGATTGCCATTGTCATTAATATACCCATTATAAGTTACCTGAATACCTCCAAAACCACTCATTAGGGTTTGTAAATGACCAACACAATTTAATTCACTAACCCATTGAGTAGCAATATTTGAAGGATAATCGGTAAGCCATACTTTAAAGGGTATTGGTTCATAACCAATACCTCCAGGGAATTGACCCTCTATTGTCTTACTTATATCGGTTATCTTAAATTGTTTTATAAATTTAGCAACTTGAATACCGTTGATAAGGTAGTACTGATAACCCTTTACATTACTAATCTGAGCAGTACTAGTATTTTGACCAAGATTTGGGAATGGTATATTCGGGGTTGGTTCAAAGCCATACTTAGTAGTTCTAGTACCTGGAGATTGAGTTATATTTAAAACTATCTCAGTGTTAGGTTCTTGCTGTGAGATAATCTTAACTATAGCAGTTCTTTCCAAGGGGTCATAGTTACTGGGGTTATGTTCTTGATTAGTAGATTTAGTTTTGATAGTAAGCTTACCTGCGGCATTAGCTTCTCCAATTTCTTGGGTTACCTCTAACCAATCTGAGGAGCTTTCAACTTTCCAATCTACAGCACGATATTCATCTTGAGGCTTATTATCGATAAACTTCTGTTGGTAACTGTATACACCTATTTCTAGGGTCTCACCCCTTTTAGTACCATCGAAAGTATGGGAAGTAGTTTCTGGAGTGATACTAAAATAAGTTCCCCAGGTCTCTACTATTTTAGGAGCGGCCTTTTGTACCAGAGTTACTTCCCTTTCTACACCCTGAACTACTACCTTGAGAACCTGCTCTTTTATATTATTCATGTCTTCGTTTACTGCCTTAGGCTTTACCCTAATAGTTGCAGTACCAGTTCCGGATAATGAAGATATTTCAAAATCTACTGCCATTATATAATCCTCCTTATTTCTTTTCTAACTTCATTACGTATTTCCTTTTGTAAGGCAGCTTTTCCACCAGCAGCCTTAAATGCAGGAGCCCAGAGAGGACGAGGTGGTAAATTACCATCTCTACTACCATACTCTAACATGATAGCTATCTGATTCAAAGTCTTTCTTGAAGTCTTACCCGTATAGGTAATCTTCTTGATTCCAATTGGCAATCCGACGAAAGTTCTTTTCTTACCTTTTACCAAAGTAACTGAACGAGCATATTGCCCCGTAAGATTTAACATGGTATGGTCCCCATATTTCTTTAGGGTACCAGGAGCATGTGGTGGCCATGATACTCCTGAACCTCTTGGGGGAACACCCGTATTCAAACTTCGTCTTACTATACGAAGAAGTTGATTACCAAACTTTTCTGTACCTTTCGCATAGCCTTCGGTTAAGATACTTGGAGTTTTGGCAATCAACCTTTCTGCACGAGCTTGTTCTCGTTTATCTACGTATATTTCTAGAGGGCCAACTGGAGTCGATAGTGTAATATTAACCGACTTACTTGGCATAATTCTTACTGTTGTTTAGGTTTATCCAATCCCAGCTCCTGAGCAATTCTCGGTAACAGAGTCTCTTGAGTGGATATTCGTTGGTCCATGTATTGACGGAACTCCTCAAACCCTGGAGCAGGTTTACTTGGAGCAGAAGGTGATTGGTTAATTGAATTGAGAATGTTATCGCATTCAGAAACAATTGCCTCAAACTTTGGTCGATTGTTAAGTATATTCAAGGCATTATGTTTCTGCATAGTAACCTCATTAATTATATTCACTACATCGGTAGTATAATATACACCCTTATAAATACCTTCATCAGATTGTGATGGCAAGTATACGGTGAGTTGTGATACCGAATCTTGGATTACCAATTCGACACTGTTAACAAAGCCGTCTTTAGCACCAGAGGCCATTGGTTTACTTTCTCCTACCTTTACGATTCTTGCTGTATCAAAAATAGGATAACCAGACCGTCTGTCTTTTTCTAATGTGAAAATCATTTCACCTTTCTGTACCTTTTGGAAAATCAATGTTCTTTCGTCCATAATCATCTTTTATTAATTAAGTTTAAACCAAATGAAACTGCACCTGGATTCCTTTGCATGAAGTCTACCAGGTTTAAGAATTGATAGTATCCAAATTGATTTATGAGTACCTGAGCTTTGTTTGCTACTTCTTGTGCAATCTCTATATTGGGAGCAGGTAGAGCTAATTGTATCTTGAATTCGGTGAGTTGTTCTTGTTCCATAATTCCTTAGTTTAATGAGTTAAAACGAAAAAAGGAGTACACCTAAAAACAGATGCACTCCTTTAATCATCTTGGTATTTTAAATTACTAAGCTGGCGTTGTAGTACCGGTCTTCAAGGCAGCTACCACTTGATTGACGATGTTCTGGTCTCTCTGAGCATCTATCACTCGATTGAGGCGAGCAATCTCAGTGTCTTTAGCAGTGTTCTCGATGAGGCACTTGATTTCCTGTTGGCCATTCTTGAGGTCACAGCAGCAACGTTCCAACTGAAGAGCCAAGTCAGATTTTACTTCTTTAATCAAGCCTTTGGTTTCACAGCAGCAATCCGACTGTTGGTGTTCCATGTGGCAGAGACGATCCATAACACGGTTGAAGCCTGCGCCCATTTGGTCACGAGAATCTCGGATATCCGAATTAGTTTTGTAACCCAAATCGCAAAGACCTCTTTCCGTAGTGAAACGGTTGTTAAGGATTTCTCTACCAACACCGGCAACATCTTTTGCTACCCCACTGATTTCTTGAGTAACTCCACGAGCAGCATCAGAGATATCTTTGTAGATACCTGCCTTTGCTTCTTGAACCGTAGCTTCTACTTTCTGAATATCAGCTTTTGTGTCATTGATTTTGTCCCATACGGAAACTGCAGCAGCACCAAAGCCACCACCTACCAATGCACCACCAACGGCTCCCCATCCAGAGCCCCAACCGGAATGATCTCTCCGCAACCATCGTTACAGCCTCTGTCCGCGATTACAACGCCATCGCCGGCACCTTTTACTTCTACTCCCATAATTGTAAGATTTTAAAGATTAATACTTAGGTTAATTATACATTAAATACAGAATGGTGTTGTATTTTTATTACCCCAAATTAAATACGTATTCATAAGTAATTGTTGCAGCATTCTGAGTTATGTTGACTGTAAGCTCCCAACCCTCATCATCGTTTTCTGCTTGCCTTAATTTAATGGTACCTGACCTTGTTGATTCTACGGTGTTCTCCGTTAAGGTTAAGGTTAACCCATAGGTTCCATTATCACTGGATAGTGTTGTAATGGCTACATTTGTAACCCAACTTGGTTTTGAAGTTACGGTTAAAGCCAAGGGATATCTTGTACTTACCTCAGAACCATTTATTACCTTAGTCTTAAAAGAATAAGCTACATCAACTGTAAAGTTATTACCTCCCAAAGCTGACAATCCGGTTCTAGTGGTAGTTCTTGAACCAGTAGGGGAAGTGAATGCCAAGTAATACTTATAAGATACTGAAGCAGCACTCTGTGTAACTGTGATTGTCTTAGTAGTTGCCCCACTATAGGATGCAGTTACTACACAGCTTCTACTTGAAGTACCCAAGTTCTCCGTAGCAGTAAGTACCGTCTTAGCAGCATTCAAACTAAAACCAGTACCACTTGCACTAACCGTAGGTGTAGCACTCTTCGAAGAACCTGCACTTGTTGACCCTGAACTCCAATGGTTGGTAGTAGGTATACTTACACTGGCATAAATATTAACACTACCTCCTGAATTAGAGATAGAGTATGAACTTGCAAATAAGCTTATTACTGGTGTACCATCAGTAGTACTGGTAATTTTATTCTCTGCCTGGTATACATCGAGAGTTATAGATTTCGATTTACCATTCAGAGATACAGTACAAGTAAGGGAGCCTACCCTTGTTCTAGCCTTTGCAGTAGTTCCCAAAGAACCTGCACTAACTGCAGTACCATAACTAATGCTAGCACCGCTTGTAATTGTGCCTCCTCCAGTTGTAGAACCATTCCATCCCCAAGTCTGAGAATATGAGGGCATAGTTGAGAATGAACTTCTACTTCCTCCACTTGCAGGTATATCGGATACACTTCCTCCACTTACAGTGATTTCACTATAGGTTCTATAACCTGCAGATTGAGAACAACTGATAGTTAGTTTCTTATTGGTTTCTGCCTGAGTTAATACTACACTACCCGACTTTGCCGAAGTAGAAGTATTATTTGCCATAGTTACTGAAGTACCAGTACCGGTAACTCCGGTATTAGCCCTGGTATAACTTAAGGGAATTTGATTACCATAGGTATGTCCATTTCGGTATTCCTGTTTATAAGAGGTTACAGTAAATGTTTTTGTTCCTCCAGTTGCCCCAAAAGACAGAGAAGTGGGATTCACTGAGAATGTTTGAGACCAACTTTGAGATGCTGCTGCCTGGGTAAATGTGAATTCCACGGTTTTACCAGATTCAGATTGAGTAGCCAACCCCTTACCAGACCTTGAGGTTAGGTCTAGATTCTCTGAAGCTTTCCAAGGCTTTCCATCTGCCGGCTTACTATAGTTAGTAATCCAACTTGGTTTACTGTTTATTACGTAATTAACACTAACAGCAGACCCATTAGCTACATTATCCCAATATTTCTGCTTCGTACTGGTAAACTCAAAACCAAAATTAGAACTACTGGGGTTACCTAAAGCATCAAAACTTATACTGGAGTATCTCAAAGTGAATGTATACTTATAAGTTACCTTATGAATATCTTCGAGTTTAACAGCTTCGTTATTACCATAGGAACTAGCATTGGAGATTTCCAAGCCAACGTAACTTTCCCCCGTTCCTGTAGAGGCGAGTGCTAACAATTCAGCCTTGGTAGGGCAGTCATTACCTGTCTTACCAAGGCCTACTTTAGTTTTGACAGCACTCCATGTTGCTATCTCTCCCATATTAATCTACATCTTTAAGATTTCTGAGTTCTGAGATTTCAGCCTTCAAAGCCTTAATCTCTTCGTAAAGAAGTTTAATACCTTCGATTGCCAGAGTAGACATCTTATGGTACTTAACTTGTTTTACCAATACATATTCTTCACCGTCGATAACAACCGTTTCGAATTCCTCAGGATTAGGAACTGAATCCTTAGTTCTTGGGTCTTCTTCCACATAATGGTTAAACCCTGCTGCTTCCAAACCTTGTGCAATGGTACCTTCATCTTCCTTACCATCCATGATAAAGGATTCTGTAGGTATACTGCAAATCTGTTCCAAAGTATGGGTTAATGGTTTGATGTTAGATTTCAATCTTTCATCGGAAGACTCTTTCCAGAAACCGGAAGGAGCAGTAGTCTTAGCAAATACTACCTGGTCAGTAGTTGCCAATCCCAATTGAGCTCTAGTTACTGTATGAGGATTATCCTTTCTACCTGCATGGTTATTGATAGAAGTTTGAGCAGCAGTACCTGCAGCCTTAGCATCGGCAATAGCAGCAGCCTGAGCAGTAGATACTGGCTTATTTGCATCCGAAGTATTGGAAGCATTACCCAAACCAACCTGGGATTTGGTAACTCCATGAGGATTAGATTTATTGGCAATGTGATTATTTACCTTAGTTTCTAAGGCAGTTACATCTGAACCAGTATCGGCAATCAAATCGTCAACGTAAGTTTTCAATTCTGTACGAAGAGCATTGATGGCATTAGTTCTATTGGTAATCTCATTTGCCAACCCCTGTACGGTATTATCCAAGTTAGTCTTATCTGCTGCAGTCATTACACCTGCAGTAGTCTTAGTTGCTGCAAGTATATCTCTAATTAAATCTGTAGCACCTTCATAAGTCTTACCCTCTGCACTCTTAGTTTTATTATTAAGAGTAGCTCTTACATTAGTTGAATTATGGGTAAGAGTGAATCCAGTAAGAATAATTCCTGGAAGAGAACTATTAAAGGTATCATGAGCATTATCTTTTGCAATACGGGCCTCTTGTTCAGCTTCAATAGCATCTGGTAAGGTTTGATTAAGCTTTATTACACTATCGGCATCCATCAGACCAGCTTCTTGAGTAGTGGCTGGGGTTAGAGGGATTACCATCCCATCGGGTTTATCAATGTAATGCCCTTGACCATCCGTAGCAGAATAGTTACATAAGATAATAACATTACGCTTATTTTTGTTAGCTATTGAAACCTTACTAATTAAATTTTTAGGCATGCTAGATACCACATCCTCAAGATGCTTACCTCTACTACCTTCGAAAGCAGTACCTGCGATTTCCCCAATGATAAGAGACGAAGTATTACCGTCTACGAATTTAGTACCTGACCAACGGAATTGGTATGGGGGTTCATCATCGGCAACATTTATATAAATCTTACCAGATTCTCCAACTACGGGAGTTTGGTGACCTGCATCCGTATACAATTGAACATTAGTAAGACCTCCAGTGGGGCTTACATCATAGGTAGCATATACTTCAAGTACATCATCTACATATGAAGGCAAATGGTTAGCAGGTACTAACCCATTCCCATCCAATGGAGCAAAGCCATCAGCCTTACCCTTAGTTGCTACAAAGGCATCATGTTTAGCTTCTAGAGTATTAATATTATTCTGTAACTTAGTTTCAAGGGTAGTATCTGCCGCAGTTCTATCGGCAATCTCCTTATCAATCCTTGCACCCAATGCAGTATCAGCAGAAGTACGAGCAGTTGCTTCATCGTTTACAGCTTTAGTAAACTTGGTATCTAAAGCAGTATCTGCAGCTTTTCTATCAGCTACTTCTTGAGCAAGAGCGGCTTCTGATTTACCGTCCAAAGCTTCGATAGCATCTTTACGGTCCTGAACCTCTTGAGCAATAGCATTGGGTAATGTCTCATCCAGATTAACTTTATCTTGGGCGGTCATTACACCAGCTTTCTCTGTAGTAGCTGCTGGGATATAAGTAGTCTTATAATCTTCAGGCTCATGAGTATAAATACCCTCTTCTTTTTTAGAAGAGAAATTATGAGTTAAAGTAACATGACTGCTTTGTTGACCTACCTCAACTGGTTTATCACCAGATAAGATAATAATATTATCTGGTATAGAATCAAACAGCTTCTTATCTGCTGCAGTTTGTACACCAGCTTTCTCTGTAGTAGAGGCAGGCAATGTAATAGGATTCTGTTCTACTGTACCATCTTCAACTACGGTCTTAGTAGCAGCTATGCCAACAGTAGTTTCATTGGGAGTTACTGCACCAAGGGCAAAGTTAGCAGTAGAGATTCTATCCAATTCTACCTTATCTTTCGCAGTCATCGTACCAGCCTTAGTAGCCGATACCTGAGGCAAATCGAAAGTTTCGGTAGTATCAGCATTCAAACCGTTATCCTTAGTTACGGTTACTGTTACCTTATTAGCATCAGAAGCTGCAGAGAGATCAGTTAAAGAATTTGGGTCTAACCCATCTAACTTAACCTTGTCTGCTGCAGACATAACTCCAGCAAGAGTTTGAGTTACCGGAAGTAAATTCTTGGTAGCTTCTACTTCTTCACCATATTGGTTATTTGCCTTATCCTTGGTTGAAGTCTTTACTTTGAAAGAAAGCTGAGTATCTGTTCGGGTTACAGTACTAACATCGGTAACCATGGTGTCTGGCAAAGCATCGGAAGTACCTTCTTCAGCTTCCAATCTTTCTTCATGGTCATCGGTAATGTTAGTGAATTTATTATCTAAGGCAGTATCAGCATCGGTTCTGTCCTGAATTTCTTTATCGATACGTTTACCCAAAGCTGTATCGGCAGCAATACGGGCAGCTTCTTCTGCATCGATGTTATCCTGGAGAACTTTATCTGCGGCCTTTCTTTCCTCTCTCTCTGTATTAAGGTCAGAAGTATTCTGATCAATCTTTGCTTCCAACCGAATATCTTCAGCTTTACGAGCAGCAATTTCGTTATTTAACAGATCCGTAATGGCCGTATAATTACCATTGATATTATCCTGAATACCCTGGATTAATTCCAGGTTACGTTGGATATTAGCAGTATTCTGAGTTACCAGAGCATTAGTAGCATTCAGGGAAGTTAACAACTCTGTACGAGTTTCACTTACAAAAGTTCTCAGCTCATTTACCGTAGTAGTAAGAGTATTACTCAGGTTAGTGAATGATTGTTGTAAAGTATTATCTCCCTGTTCTCGTAAGTTCTTTTCGGCTTCAAGCTTATTCTCCAACTCTGTAAGCTTAGCAGTCATAGTTGCTGCAAAGTTGGGGTCATCACCGAGAGCCTTAGCAATCTCTGCCAAAGTGTCCAATACTTCAGGGGCTGAACCAATAATCTTTTGGATTGCAGCCTCTACTTGTTCTGCATTCTGAAAGTCAGAATCGTTTAATAACTGAGAAACCTTAGTGATATAGTTTGCATGTTCTTCGATGCCATCCAACTTGGCATACAGCAAGTCAGTGAAATCATTTGAAGAAAGTACCTTGCCATCTACCTTATCTACCTTCTTATCGTCCATTGCCTGGTCTGCAGCAATTCTATCTGCTTTCTCCTGAGCAACAGCATTACTGATAAGAGTATCTTGATTAGCTCTTTCAGTTGATTCTTTATCGATATTGGTTTGAAGTAAAGTATCTCCAGCTAAGCGGTCATTCTTTTCGGTAAGGATATCCTTATTAATACCAGCCATATCATCCTTGTGATTCTGAAGGTTGGTATCAATCTTGGCCTCAAGAGAAGTCTCTTTGGCAATTGCTCGGTCTTTCTCTGCATTAATAGCAGTAGTGTTGGCATTTACCTTTGCTTTTAGTTCATTCATAGCATCGGTATTACCTGCCTCTAGAGAATCAATACGAACTCCCAAAGCATTATCACCAGCAATACGATTTTCCTTTTCTTGTTCAAGCTTAGTGTTAATATTACCTACTTCGGATTCCAAAGCTTGTTTGGTATTATCCAACTTAGCAGTAAACTCAGTACTCAAAGCTTTATCAGCTGCAGTACGGTCTGCTACTTCTTTATCTAAGTTAACCTGGAGAACTTGGTCGGCAGCCTTTCTTTCTACACTCTCAGTATTAAGGTCGATATTGAGAGTATCGATACGAGAACTCAAGGCACTATCAGCATTAGTACGATCAATGATTTCTTCGTTAATCATATCCTTAACTTCCTTGTAGTTATCACCTACAGTCTTAGTTAAGTTTGTGATTGCCTCTGAATTTCTTTCAATACTATGTTGGTTAGTGGCAATAGCAGTAGTATTTGCATTTACCTGCTCAGTAAGCTCATTACGCAATGTATTGATAGACTCTTGCATACTCAATGCCAAGTCTGAAATACGTTGGTTAACGTTAGCCAGACTTTGAGTATAGGCTTCATCTGCAGTCTTTCTTTCGGCAATCTCTTTATCCAAGCTAGATTGAATTGCGGCATCTGCATCTTTACGGTCTTGGATTTCCTTGTTAAGATTGTCTTTTACAACTCCAAGAGCAGCATCACCAATAGCAGACTTATTGTCTACATATTCTTTCAGTTTAGTTTCAAGAGCTGTATCAGCATCCTTACGAGCTTGAACTTCAGCAGCTACCTCAGCACTGTTTGCCTCATCACCCGCAATTCGGTCTTCGATTTCTTGGTTAACCTGTTCTGTGATTGCAGCCAATTTCTTGGTAATGGTAGCAGCAAAGTTGGGGTCATTTCCAAGGGCATCAGCAATTTCCTTAAGAGTATCAAGTACTTCTGGAGCAGAACCAATAATCTTTTGGATAGCTGCATTTACCTCTTCCTCAGTTTGGAAACCAGAATCGTTGATAAGCTGAGAAAGATGCGTAATATAATTTGCCTTTTCCTCAATTCCATCAAGTTTAGCTTTGAGTATATCGGTAAAGTCATTCTTAGTCAAAGAATAGCCTTCACGTTTATCTACTTTCTTAGTATCAAGATCTTTATCACCTTTTTCTCTAGCAGCAGCCTCGGCAGCAATAGCATTAAGCAATTGCTCCTTGTCTTCTACACCCTGCTCTTTTACATTTTCGATTTTGTGTTCAAGAACTAAATCCTGAGCAGCACGAGTAGTAGCCTCTGAATCGATATTGTTCTGTAATACTTGGTCTGCAACAGTACGGGCCTGAACTTCTTTATCAATATTACCTTGAAGAGCATTATCTGCATTGGTACGGTCTGTTACCTCTTTAGAGATTTCATTGTGAAGAACTTGGTCCTCAGAATGACGGTCTACCTTCTCTTGGTCAATTTTACCTTGAAGAGCTAAAGTATCTGCCTGGCGATTAGTGATTTCTTCGTTAATCTTAGAATCCAGTACAGTATCTGCGTTAGTACGATTTGCAGTTTCTTCTGCAATCTTTGACTCAAGGGATGCCTTATCATTGATATGGAGAGTTTTAAGGTCATTTACACTTTCCTTAATCTCATTATCGGCAGCAATACGTTCATCTTTTTCCTTTTGGATAAGATCCTTGAGTTCCTTCTCAAGTTCACCATTACCTTGATTTACCTTATCTTCAAGGTCTTTGATATCTTCAGCATTCTTATCTACCTTCTTCTCAACTCGGTCGATTTCAGCTTTTAAGTCTGCCTTAACGGTATCAATCTTCTTATTGATTTGGTCTAACCCATATTTTAGGTTATCCTGAACTGCAGCTACTGCAGCACCCAGAGCAGCTTCGGCTTCCTTAGCACGATTAACCTCTTCGGTTAAAGCAGTACGAAGGTCGGTTAATTTATTAGTGATAGTAGTTGCAAAGTTGGGGTCATTGCCCAATGCTTCTGCCAACTCTTTAAGAGTATCAAGGGCATCATCAGCACCATCAACCAAATCACTAATCATCTGTTTAACTTCTTCCTCAGTTTGATATTTCAAATCATTCTCAAGCTGAGAAACTTTAGTGATATAATTTGCATGTTCTTCGATGCCATCAAGTTTAGCCTTCAACTCATCGGTAAAATCATTTTTCGATAAGTCGTATCCTTCTTTCTTATCTACCTTATTCTTGATAGAAAGTACGAAGGCCCAGAACTCATTTATAGTTCCCCCAAAGCCAGCACGAACAAAGTCATCATAGTAACCCTGTAACAACCGCTGGTCAATCTCTTCGCAGGTGTAATATTTACTTACATACATATTTATAAAATTTAAGGATTAATTACTGAACGTTGACGACCCAGTAAGAATTCCGAATCTATATCCCTGAATGGTTCTCCCTCTGAACCACAGAAGGCATTCATTGGTATATTCGGATTTTCTGGACCTACATCTCCACCGTCTTCTATATCCCCCCGAATACAAGCATAATCAGGAAGCTTATTTACACGGAATTTCATTACCTGGCCTATACCAGGATGAGGTATTATTTTATCCCAGATATCACCGAAGTAATCTTGAAAGCAGGTGACAAATTTGTTTCCGGTCATTGATTGAAATGCCGTTACATCATTGCCATTACCTTTCATTTCAATATGAACTCCAGATGTACCATTAAGGATAACCAGATTACTATCAAACCAGATTCCACTGGAAGTAGTAATTGGGGTCCACCTCAGTACTAACATCTTTGCCATACACTTAATGTTTTATTCTACAAATTCAATTTTGGTATCTCGGTCTCTCTTTAGGATAACCATGAAAACTAGGGCCTCATCCTTTGCCTGAGCAGTCTGAGTATCTCCAGAAGGCTTATACGTTATACCATTAATTACAAACCTATCTTGTTCCCAATTAAAATCCCAATAACCCTCCGGTGTAAGATAACCGATTTGTTCTATATAAGATTTAGAAATTAGTATTGATAAGTTTTCGTCATCCAATTCTCCTGAGACGGTTGCCTTGTTGATAGGCCAGTTTCTGAAAGCATTGTAGTAACACAATGCTTCGATTTGGATGTTATAATATTTAGGTATACTGTCTTCGGCATGACTGAGAAGCTGATTAACATGTTTGGCCCAAGTTATGGTTTGTCTACCAGCATCCCAATCTAAGAAGTCAGTGATAATTTTCTTGTATCTATCCCAAGAGCGGTTCTTTACCATTCTCCAGGGTTCTTTTGTCATAACTTAGTTAAGATTGATTTCTTACCACCTTTTACTGGAGCACTTGGGTTGGGTCCATCTAATACTCCAGGTTGCCTTCTGTTAACTACTTTAGGAACTACGGTTCTGAATACTTCATCACAGAATGGTAAGTAGATTTCCAATCGTGAAGCTAACATACAAAGGTTCTTTCTTAATTCATCTATTAATCCACCTGGTTGCATTGCTTGAGAAAGTGTTTTCCATAGGGAACTTGTAGCATCTGCCAAGGTATCATAATATTGCACTTCAGTAGGCCCAGTAGTGATTTGTTTAATCCTATCACCTCGGGCAAGTTCGGGTTTAGAAGTACCATCACCAGTTTGTTCTTTGGTAGAAGTTAATTGACTTAAGTATTCGGAAGTACTCGTTAATAGATTAAGTATCTTCACATTGAGAAAATCCCAGGCAGCCAATTCCATTATTAATTGGTTTTCTAGTGCTTCATACCATAATTCATCCGTATACTTATCTGGTGCAATTGTATGGTTTACTAGAGGTCCAATGTAATATTGCCACTTAGTGATGTAAATAGATTTCTCTTCCCTGGTCATCCCATCGGATATTTCTGAAGGGATATAATGGTCGATTAAGTTATATATTGTATCGGCTAATGCCGTATGCCCATAATCACAAACTACCAGAGTCTTATCTACGGTGATATCTAAACCGCTAGAGTTAGTTACATGTAATGTTACGGTATAGAAACCGGGAGTTTCATAAGAATAGGAAACATGTCTTCCACCATTGAAAACCTCTCCCTTATCATCGCCAAAGTCCCAGTCAAAAATAGATTTGGCCGGGACTTTGGATATGACTCTGAATGAAACTTCCAGACCTGACGTAACGTACAAAAAGTCCAGATTGTTATTCATATTAGTCTGTCTTATGTAATTTTCATAGATTACCCTTTAGAAGAGGATTCGAATTCTTCCAGCAAAGCCTGAAGAATTGTTTCTACTGTATCATCTTTCTCGGCAACGATTTCATGAAGACCTGCTACCAGTTTCAGTTCTTCCAGGGAATAGCCCTTTGCAAGTTTTTCAAGAGTCATGCCTTTCTTGAACTGAGCATTCAGTCTCTTATCCAACTTTTCGATGTCGGCCTCTGAATACTTTTCGATTTCTGATTTATCAGCAATGATAATCAGATGGCCAGAGGCAATTGCCTTCTGAATCTTTGGTGCACGGAATTGACGACGAGAGAGTTCCTTGTCTTCTCCTCTACAAACGGTAATACCAGTTGATTGGTCATGAAAACTGTAAGCTCTTGGTCCCACAGTTACTGTATATTTATCTTTAGCCATATTTCCTAAGATTTAAAAATGATTAAAGAGAGGATAGGTCTTTTTTTTAGTTACCTACCCTCTCAGGGAATTTATATAGATGAAACCGGACGGTCCTTATTATTCGAGGTTAACCATCAAATATGGGTCTACGTTCATGAACTCTGGGAAGCCGAATTCTGAGAACTTCTTGTCAGCAGCCAGCAACAGAGTTGCATCCTGGTACATCTTAGAGAAGCCAGTAGTCAAGCTTGCATAGATGGCCTGAGTCTGGTTAGAAACGATTCTTTCAGATTCAAGCATCAACTGACGAGCAGTAAGCTTAATCAAGGCAGCAGATGTATCAATCAACAGCAACTGTTGGTCGGGTGTACCCGGGTGAATGTAGAAGTCAGCATTCTTGGGAACAGGAGACTTAACATTCAGGGTAGCTTCTGTAGTACCAGAGTGACGATCCTTGAATTCCGGCAAGTTCAGCATTTCGATTGCCTGGTCTTCACCACCAATCATAGTTTGGAAGTTACGTCCCATACGAGCAGCACGTACCCAAATATGCAGAAGGTCTTTGTAAGTGATACCATTAGTTGTTTCGTATACACCGATTACCGGGGCAGACTCAGAGCCATCAGGGTTGTTACCATTGATAGCAACGTCCATAGCCA
>ERZ791631.1130-NODE-1130-length-17553-cov-4.488970_pt1 | contig 17553 bp, 14 predicted proteins | sample MGYA00509961_ERZ791631 | MGnify/ENA primary metagenome ERZ791631 (study PRJEB30046, sample SAMN00715248) | human gut metagenome | study: EMG produced TPA metagenomics assembly of the A metagenome-wide association study of gut microbiota in type 2... | reverse complement strand
GCACGCGTCGCCAGATGATTTCTTTCAGACCGAAGCCGTCTGCCTGATGCTGGTACAAGTAATTGTCGAGCAAAGCGGAAATCATGTTGTGTGCGGAGGTAATGGCGTGAAAGTCGCCCGTAAAGTGCAGGTTTATCTTCTCCATGGGAAGCACCTGGGCATATCCTCCACCGGCAGCACCGCCTTTCATGCCGAAGACCGGACCGAGGGAGGGTTCGCGAAGCGCGAGAACGGCCTTCTTACCGAGTCGGTTGAGTGCCTGAGCAAGAGCGATGGATGTGGTCGTCTTGCCGGAACCGGCGGGCATGCCGGAGGTGGCAGTGACGAGAATCAGCTTGGCGTCAGCCTTGCGTTCCGGGTTGAGGGTGAGCTTGGCCTTGTCCCAGCCATACGGTTCAAATTCGTTGTCTTCCAATCCCCACTCATGAGCGAGGTCGTCGATACGCTTGAGTTTGGCGCTCTGAGCAATTTCAATGTCGGACAGCATCGGAATGTGACTCCTAAAAAGTTAAAAGACAAAAAGGTGAAAAAATTGATCGTTGTGTTTGTGCTTCAGATACAGGGGAGAGGGAAAAAGGCCGCAAAACCTCCCAACGGCTCCAAGCGAGCCGGTGACAAAAAAGAACAGCGGGAGCTCAAGCCGACAACGGCGAGCTCAACCTTCATAAGAGCAACAAACAAGGAATTTGAGACGATGAAATTCGCTCGGTGACAGTATGTTGCGCGTCACCGTGCGAGAGTGCACCGAAATATGCCACAAAAGGATGCAACTTGCGAGTGAAAAAGCGCCGCCAGAAGACGTACACAAAAAGAAGGATGCCTCGGATTGAGGCCAGGCCCGATCGGCGGCCGGAGAGCAGGCGCTGTAAAAGAGGCGCTAAGGGAAGCAAAGGAGACGAGCTGCAGGAGAGCTTCCTGCTGCGCTCGGGCCGCCAAAGCCATATCCGATCCAATTATCGCTCAGACCGATTAAATAAGACAGTTGATGGTTCCGTCGCAGGCTTCACCCACACCCCATCCGATCATGCGGATGACAATAAAAACGGCAAGCCAAATGGCGATCCAAAGAAGGATTTGCTTCAAATGCGGCAGTCTCGGTGTTGTGTTGTTTCTCATAGCTCTCGATCCCGTATGTGTCCAAAGGGGCTAAGCGCCCGAACCATATGTCTTTCTTTGATTACATTTTCTCACATATGAAATAAAAAAATGCGTGATTTCAAGGGCTTATGTCTGCTTTTCGGTACATTTTCAGCTGAATCGGTATTCACGTTTGAATTTAAATTTTTGCGGCTTTTTCTTTGATAAATCGTTGTTAGGGGGGCCATCAGCATTGTGCGTAAACTCGCATTTTTGATGGTGTCAAAATCGGCTTTGCGCTCTTTATAATTGCCGCCGTCTTTCTATAGTGCAGCTTAAAAACGTCCGCAAACGGTTCTCAACAACTGCTCGTTTCGGACGGCTATTGGAGTTCTTGTTATGCGAATTCTTGTTGCGGTTAAGCGAGTTGTGGACTACAACGTAAAAGTTCACGTCTTGCCCGACCACTCGGATGTCGATACGGCCAACGTCAAGATGTCCATGAATCCTTTTGACGAAATCGCCGTCGAGCAGGCCGTTCGGCTGAAGGAAGCCGGCCAGGCTGACGAGGTTGTGGTCGTTTCGATCGGTCCCGATAAGACGGTCGACACGTTACGAGTGGCCATGGCGATGGGTGCTGACCGTGCGATTCATATCAAGCATCCCGACACCAAGATTGAACCCCTGGCCGTTGCCAAACTCCTGGCTACTATTGCTAAGCGAGAAGAGGCCGCTCTGGTGCTTCTAGGCAAACAGGCTATTGACAATGATGCCGGTCAGGTGCCGCAGATGCTCTCGGCTCTTCTGGACTGGCCCGTGGCAATCAACGTCAGCAGTCTGCAGCTTGAAGGCAGCAAGATCATCTGCGTGCGAGAAACCGATACGGGGCTGATGAAGGTTGAAGGCGAACTGCCTGCCGTGGTCTCTGCCGACCTGCGTCTGGCCGAACCGCGCTACGTGACCTTGCCCAATATGATGAAGGCCAAGAAGAAGCCCGTGGATGCTGTTGAAGCCGCCGACGTGGCTGACATCGGCAAGCGCACGCTTGATCTGCAGGAAGTGATTGAACCGCCCGCTCGCAGTGCCGGCGTCAAGTTGAACAGTGTTGATGAACTGATTGACGTTTTGAAAAACACGGCCAAGGTGCTCTGATAATAGGAATTGAAGGAATATGACTATTCTTGTGATTGCAGAGCACAGCGATGCTCAGCTTAAGTCTTCGACTCTGAATACGCTCAAGGCGGCTTTTGAACTCGGCTCTGAAGTTGACGTTTTGGTGGCTGGGCAAAACTGCGAAGGGGCAGTCAAGCAGGCGGCTTCTGTGACCGGTGTGCATAAAGTGCTTGTAGCCGAAGGCGAAGCATTTAATCACTGCCTGCCCGAAGCATTGACGGATGCTGTGCTGGCAGCTCAGCAGGCCGGTAGCTATAGCCACATCCTCTTTACGGCAGGCACGTCCGGCAAGGCCGCTATGCCGCGCACGGCCGCCAAACTCGGTGTGTCAGCTCTCACTGAAATTGCAGGCGTGATCTCCGCCGATACGTTCAAGCGCTACATCTACGCGGGCGGCGTTCTGGCTACCGTCAAAACCTCCGCAACACCTGTTGTAGCAAGTGTCCGTGCTACCTCTTTTGAGGCGGTTCCAGCCGAAGGCGGAAATGCTGCCGTTGAGAAGCTTTCTGTGACGCCGTCTTCCCGCGGATTTAAATTTGTGAGCGTGGAAGAAGCGGCAAGCGATCGTCCGGATTTGCTCACTGCCAAGCGCGTCGTTGCCGGAGGCCGCGGTCTCTTCGACGAAGAAGGATTTGCCGCTCTTGATAAGCTTGCCGAAAAGATGGGGGCAGCTTTGGGTTCCACCCGAGCCGTGGTGGATATGAACCTGGTGCCCAGCGAAACGCAGGTCGGTCAGACCGGCAAGATCGTGGCTCCCGAGCTCTACATGGCTTTCGGTATTTCCGGCGCCATTCAGCACGTAGCCGGCATGAAGGACTCCAAAGTTATCGTGTCCGTGAACAAGGATGCTGAAGCTCCGATCTTCGAAATGTCTGACTACTATTTGGAGGCAGATGCGGTCGAAGTGATCAAGGAACTCACTGAGAAGCTCTGATCTGCTCGAATTGGCAGATCCATAATCCACAAGAGGCACCGGTGTCCTATACAAGTGATACTGGTGCCTTTGCTTTTTTTCAGACTTCCAAGATAAGGTCGGGCGAAGGCAGCAGGGAGGTTGTTTACAGAGAAGACGAGGAAAAAATGCGACTCGCAAAACTTGTTTTGAGTGTAACGGCGTTTGCTGTGTCGACAGTGTTTGCCGGAGATTCGCTGCTGAACTTTGATAAGACTGATCCAACGGCTACTTGCATTCTGACAGCCGAAAGTCCGTCGCCGAAATATGTCCTGATTCTTTTCCCGGGTGGCGACGGACGTGTCGCGTCGCACCTAACGGGCGGAAAGATTTTCTTCGGTAAGCGCAACAATTTTCTGATTCGCTCCCGTTTACTTCTGGCTGACAATGAGTTTGCAACGGTCTCAACCGATGCTTCGAGTGATCAAAAGCGTTTTTCTTTGCTGCTCGACAGAATCCGGCAACTGTATCCGCATGCCTCAGTCTGGCTGGTCTCAACCAGCAGAGGTACGCTGGCGGCGGCTCAAGTCGCCGGTAAATGTCGTGACCGTCTCGATGGTGTGGTCTTTACTGCGTCAATGAAAGAGCTCAGAGATATCCCATTGGATGCAATCAAGGTCCCTAAACTCTTTGTGCACCATGTTTCCGATGGCTGCAAGAGCACGCCTTACGATGCGGCCCGAGAACTTGCGGCAAAGCTAAATGCCGACTTCGTGACCGTATCCGGCGGAAAGACCAAAGGTAAGCCATGTCAGGCATTTGCGTACCATGGTTTCAATGGTCGGGAAGAAAAAGTTGTCGACGAGATCAAGAATTGGATCAAGGCGAGAGCCGAATAGCTACAGCCTTGAGGCCGCTTTCAACGTCGTACAGTATGTTTGTGCACGGCTGACGGTATTTCCAGGCACCGACTGAAGAAATTTTCTTGCTGGAAGGAATGCGACGGATTTTTAGGTAAGACCGATTTTGGCTTTGTACTTACTGATTGTGCCTGCCCACCAATTTAAAATTTCGGGATCAACTTCACCGTCGCGGCTTCGTAACACAAGACGTTCCGGAGCAAGCGCAAGCGTTGAATCGATGGAAGTAACCAAGTTCTTGTACGGCGACTGACCTAAAAGTAAGAATTTGGGCAGAATCGCCCAGCCTACCCCTTTTGCAGCCAAGCCCAAAGCCCATAGGCCGCTGTCAACTTCCCAATGGTCGTTGCAAATAACACGGGGTGGAGTTGCTTCCGGTGCTCTGGCGTGCACCACGATTTGTCGGTAGCAGCGCAAATCTTCAAGGGTTGGCCGAGAAAGGGAGGCCAACGGATGGTTTTTTGCGACAACAATGGACACGGGTGAGTGCCCGAGCAATCTCTCATCGCAGTGAGAAGATGGGGAGGATGCAAAAATCAGAGCCAAATTCATGCCGGCTTTGCTGAAAAACCAGTCTGCTTCAGAACCGGTTATGTTTTCAACCTGCAGCCGTACGGATGGAAAGCGTCGGGCAAACAGCCGCAGCCAGTCAATCATGACCGGAGCTTCCAGGACAAGATCAATGCCCATGTAAAGAGCAGGGGATGGCGTATCGGTAAGCGACAGGGCTCGGGTTTCAAGACGATCCGCTTCAGCCAGAAGACGTTGCGCGCCGACCAGAAGTTCAGTTCCTCTGGGTGTCAAAACAGGTTTGGGCGTCCGGTCAAAAAGCTTGTAACCAAGTTCGGCCTCCATGCCTGAAATATGCATCGACACCACCGACTGAGCCCGTCTCATTTTTCGTGCCGCTTCAGAGAATGAACCTGTTGCCGCAACGGCAACAAAGGAGCGAAGTTCATCAATTTTTAATCCCATGGGACAGTGCGCCTTTTAGTATCTATCAATTTATTGATGAATTCTAACTAGATTACTCAAAATTTTGATGAGAAAATTTCGTTATGACTAACTCTACGGAACAGGCCTATGTCTTTGAATTCCTCTCTCAAAAAGAAACCGATGAGCGCGGTTGCGACGCTTGATCTAAATTTATCTGCTCAACATTCTTTGCAAGATGCAAAGGCTGACGAGAAAATCCATGCGGGAAGCGGCAATCGAATGAATGCTGTTTCCGGAGCTGAACTTTGGGCTGCCCGCATCGGTTTTTTCGCCGGAGGTTTTACAGTGGCCTCGTGGGCTCCTTTGATTCCTTTTGTTCAGGCGCAATTGCTGTTGGAGCCCTATGTTTTGGGTTTCTTGCTGTTGGGCTTAGGAGTCGGTTCTTTTGTCGGCATGCCCTTGGCTGGTCGGTTGACGCAGCGTATCGGAGCTCGAAATGCGATATTGCTTTCCGGATTGGCGTCCTGCCTTTTGCTGGTGGTGCTTTCACTTGTGCCGGGGTTCTACATTGAGTGCGCCGCACTTTTGGCTTACGGCGTGACACTGGGTTGTCTGGAAGTGAGCGTCAATATTTACGGTACGCATTTGGAAAATCGCAACCAAGCTCGGCTAATGAGCGGCTTGCATGCCGCTTATTCCATTGGAGAAGTTGTTTCGGCGGTGGCGCTTACTTCGTTGTTTGTGCTGGGGCTTGCTCCGGGGCAGGCCGTAGGAGCGCTGATGGCCTTGCTGGCTTTAACGATGATTGTTTTGCTACGGCGTATAGAAAACCATCCAATTGAGGTGCCCAGAAATGCAAAAGAAAAGCGCAGCAACGCATTTGCGTTTAGCGGATCAGTAGCCATTCTTGCGCTGGTTTGTGCAGTCATCTTCCTGACCGAAGGTAGCATGCTCGACTGGAGTGCCATCTACTTGCGTGACTACGCAGGGGTACCTCAGGAAGTCAGCGCTGTCGGTTACACACTTTTTGTCATTGCAATGGCCGTTTCACGTCTGATCGGTGACAAATTGGCAATGAAGTTCGGCGCTGTGACGATGCTTTCAATTGGCATCGCCCTGATGTTTACGACGCTTCTGGCTCTAGTGTTCTTCCCTTACCCGGCAAGCGCCATGGTTTCCATGTTTATCATGGGTCTCGGAATTGCCAACATTGCTCCGATTGTCATCTCGGCTGCGTCGCGAACGGCAGCAATGGATAGCGTTAAAGCCATTACGGCTGTAACGACTGTCGGTTACGGCGGCCTGTTGGCCGGTCCTGCCCTGATCGGAGCGATATCTTCGGCGGTGTCGCTGCAAGGCGCTTTTCTTATGGTGTGTGCGCTTCTGGCTGTCAGTCTGATACTTGTCCAAAAAAATAAATCCGTATTTAGGTAACGCAGAAGGTAAGACGTATCGCAGGATGCGTCTTACTTATGGCAGGTTACTTGAAGAAGGTAACGGGTTTGTCGCCGCTTTTACGAATGGCTTCAAGACCTTCCGGGCTGATTTGACCGAGATCGGCCAAGTCGGAACTCCACGGGAAGTCCACGAGGAATATCGCAATATTGCCCCAAGGCTTGTAGACGGTCATCGTTCCGCGCGAGATCTTAAAGTGACGGGCGGCGCGTTCGAGTTCCAGAGCAGGCTTGGGATATGCAATACGTTCGTTGCGACCGAAGTTCTCAAATGTGAGCGTCATCGGCAGTCGGGCGAGGAAAGTGCGAGTGTCGGCGTTATCGGCCATTTCGATGGGATAGCTCTTGCCGTCAACAGAAACTTGGATGGTTTCGGACATAGCGGTTCCTGAAGAGAGTAGACCCAAGCAGACAAGGAGCGAGGCAAGTGGTCGATGGGCACGCATGGTGTTGTTCCTTTCCGATTGGTGTTTAGTGGACTTGCAAACATGCTATCGCGCTGCAAATGACCGGTCGAGACGGGCGGTATCAAAGGTTTGCCTGAAAAGTGCAAGCATGAAAAAGGCGCCTTTGAAAAGAAGCGCCTTGATTTCATGGTAATCGAGGTTCAGGTTATTTCGTACCGGTCGAGCCGAAACCGCCTTCTCCGCGCGAACTTGCTTCAAAATCAGTCACAAGTTCAAACTCGGGTTGCACGACAGGCAGCACCACCAACTGTGCCAGACGCTCGAAAGGTTCCAGAACAAAAGGCTCTTTGCCACGGTTCCAGGTGCTGATCATCAGTTCGCCCTGATAGTCGGAATCAATCAGACCCACCAGATTTCCGAGGACAATGCCCTTTTTATGGCCCATTCCGCTGCGGGGAATAATGACGGCGGCGTAATTGGGATCACCGATATGGATCGCCAGGCCGGTCTTTACGAGGACCGTTTCATCGGGATTGATCGTAAGCGGCTCATCGAGAAGGGCGCGAAGATCGAGGCCGGCGGAGCCCGGCGTTGCATAGCGCGGAAGGTGTTCGCGGATGCGTTCGTCAAGGACCTTGAGTGCAATTTTCATTTTTTCTTACTTGTTGTTAGGTTGTTCAGCTTTTTCAAGCCGTTTGTGCCGCTCAAGCTTCTGATGCTGCGAGAGCGCGCAAACAAGACCAGCGAATGTTACAGACATTCCCATGGGAATCCCGCTTGATTTTTTTGCGGTTTTAAAAGAGAGGCACCGAATCCTGCATTTTTTCCTGTACCTTGTTTTGAACTAAGGTTGCAGAAGCGGAATTTTGATCCTCACTCTTAAAATCAGAAACAAAAGAGGATCAGAAATGCAAAGACGCTTTTCAGAAGAATTCAAACGCGCAGCTGTTGCACGAGTCCAAAGCGGCGAATCGCAACTGTCGGTTGCTCGCCACTTGGGAATCAGTAGCAAACGATAATGACCTCAGGTACCCGATCAAGCGTAGTACCCATTAGTACAAAGCTTGATCCGGTACCTGAGGTCATTATCGTTACAATGGACTTAGGCCGCACTCGAAACTACAGATGAAATCACCCAATGAGTACTACGCTCAGCTTTTAACGGCTTCCTAGCTCGTTTTTTCGGTGGGATTCAAAATTCCGGTTTCAGCACCCAGTTCCATACCTTGGTTGGCGACCGCGTTGCGAGCTACCATATTGGGAATCGTCGCCTTCTGGTCTTGTTCGTTGTAATCAGAACCGGACGAGGTGACAGTAAGCGTCTGACCTGCATCAATATCGATGACTTGGTCTTCGATGGCATTCCAATCCGTCGTTCCCTCAGTGCCGACGGTCTAGGTCAAAGAACCATCCACACCCCCGTTATCGTCAATCCACGAGGGATTGGCTACGGGCAGACTGAGCGCCAGCGCAGAACCGACGGCAAGTGCGAGCGCACTCTTTTTGAGCGTCACGCCGACGGTGTTAACAGGTTGCGCATTGACAACGCTTCCCTTGACGGTGGAACCGGAAGCTTGAGACGCGCCGGTAACTGATTCGTTGACGGCCACTAACTGCCGACGAACGCGATTCCAAACAGTTCTGAAGATCCTATTCATAGATCACATCCCGCACGTTTGAACTAAATGCGCGTACTCCTTGCAAAAAGTTGAAAGTGAACGTTCTTTAAAGGCTTGAAAGCGGCTTTAGTCGGCAGCAGTTCGTCGAACCCCGTGAAGGGGTTGAAGGCTCTTCGCTCTCCGGCCGAGAGAGACGAAAAAAGGCCGAGAAAAAGGGTCTTTCCGTACAAATGGATTGATGAAGGCGCAATCCTTTCAAAGAAATGCGCCCGAGCTCTTCACGCGTTGATTAAAAAAGGGAGAGAGAAACCTTTAGGGATGGTTTTTCGCCCGTAGGACGAGAAAGAGGGGGCGCACGGACCTCTTTGATTTAAAAGAGGGTTTTCACCAATACTTGGTGTTGCCTTTATGCACAGACAGCCATCTGAGTCATCGCCTCGTTGACTAGGGTTTCGTCAACGGCAAAACAAGCGCAGCGAACTGCTTTGCACACTGCGTTGTCGATTGAGCGTGAAATAACTGCTTCGTCTCGGTCGAAATAGACAGGATCGGTTGTGGCCCAAAGAAGACCGCCGCGGCAGGGAACCTCTTCGGTAAAGCTCAACCCAGGCTCGAAGTCTTCGTCGTGAGCAGCCATGTAACGCTCGTAGAGTTTCCAGGCCAGCTCGTCGAGGTTTTCTCTTGTCCGGGCTTCTTCTTCGAATTCGTCGGCTAAAAAGTCGAACGTGCCGTTGGCGTCAATTGTCCCGGAACGCGAAAGGAAGAGGGCATATCAGTCTACTTACGTCTGGTTTCCGGAGTCAGCACAGTGCTGCCGTATCGGAATCACCTTCAGTTTCGCAAGTTTGAGGAACATCGTTGACCGCTTCCTGTTCTCCAATGTCGCAAACGGAAGCTCGCGTGCGCATTTCCAGCAGGTGCAGGCTGGGGCAGACGCGGATTTCCTCGTTTCTTCGTCAATGAGTACCGACGCTAATACGCGGTAGCCGCCCGCCATTCCCGGAAGCAGCACTGTTTCGCCGAAGAGCGCCCAGATCGTCAGCCGCAGGTCCTTGAAACTCATGTGCAGACCGGCTTTGAACATGTCGGTTGTATTGAGCGTTACATATTTAACTGCACGCAGGGATTTGATATTCATAAATATCGCTTCGAGAACACGACGCTCAATCGAATCCAATTGCCCTGTAAAAGTCTTTTCAACCTATTTGCGAATAACTAAACGCGGCTTTTCAGACATGACTTTATCCCGAGTAACAAATCAAACAATTTCAACAAGAAGAGTTTGCCTTCAGCAGTGAAACCATTGAGAATCGGGCGTTTTGCTCTTCCGATGAGCGAAATGATATTTACAAAAAAAGGTTGTCAATGAATTGGATAAAGTTATTTAAAACCGCCAAGAAGCTTTTGAGCTGTAATTAAAAACGAATTGTTTGAAATGAGGATTTGAGATACAGAAAAATGGTTTGAAAGTATTCCAAACCGAGGAAAGGGAATTAAGAGACATTTCAATCCGAGAAGAAGGTTTTGGAGGAATCAGAAACCGAGAAGAGGGGATTGGACCTGCCTCCAAATCTTGGAGGACGGTGTGTATTTGCCTCAGAAGAGTGAGTGATTTGTCAATTGTGTTGCTTTTGAGCAACATTTAGGAGTCATAACTGTGTCAAAAAAACAACAAATGAAGGGGTTGGCCTAAGCACTTCAACCTAATTTGATCTCGATCAAGGTCTTTACATGGGTGGGGGGTATCGCGCTTTATCGAGCCAGCGACGTGGTGTTTGTTTTCTCTCTCCGCGTCAAAGGCTCGGTTTTCTTTTTTCTACAGAGATACCACGAAAGGGATCATTCTCATGAATAAGACTTTCAAGACGTTGTGGAACGATGTGCGTCGCTGCTACATCGTAGCCAACGAAGCTCAGAAGTCCCACGGCAAACCTTCCAAGAGTGCTGTTGTTGCAGTTGCAGTTGCCGCAGCTCTCGGCGCAACGGCTACTTCCGCTGCTTATGTTGAACCTGGGTTTGTAGCTCAGAATAGCGCTCAGCTTGATCAGGCGAAGCAGTCCTGGGAAACCGACGAATACAAGGCTGATTGGGGTCTTAAGGCCATCAATGCTTCGACGGCTTACGCACTTGGTTATCACGGCCAGGGCGTTATGGTCGGCGTGATGGATTCCGGAGCTTTGCTTCAGAAGCATCCTGAGTTGGCTGGCGACCGTTTCCACTACACCTCTGTTAGCGGCCAGTACGGTGCCGACGGCAACCGTTATCCTCAGAGTACGGGCTTGGATGGCGAAAATCCTGAAGGAGGCCTTCCCTATGAAAAGGGTCAGGAATTCGACATCACCGGTAACTGGACGGAAGGTGTCAACGATACGCACGGCACGCACGTCACCGGTACCGTTGGTGCAAACCGTGACGGCAATGAATTCCACGGTGTGTCTTGGGGTTCCGATATTGTTGTTGGCAACACCGGCGCAACGGACAGCAACAACTACGGTCCTTTCCAGGACTACGACTACTTCTACACGGGTTGGAAAGCTCTTGCCGATACGTTGGTTAGCGTGAATGGCGCTGAACGCGGCGGTGTGATCAACAACTCCTGGGGTACGAACATCCGTGTTAACGGTAGCCAGCACTTCCCGACCGATACGATCACGCAGGCCGAGTACGAATACTTCCTGTTCAAGCACAACTATGCAGACAAGTACGAAGGTACTGATCACGAAGGCAAGTCTTTCGTTGATGCTGCTTATGATGCTGTGAAGGGTACCAACGTTGTTCAGATTTTCACGGCCGGTAACCGTGATTTCAACAATCCTTTCCATCGTCCTCTGTATCCCTACTTCAATCCTGATGCCGAAAAGCATTGGATCAATGTGGGCGGCTTGCAGCAGGCTGCAAATGGCAATTATTCCTTGTGGGAAAGTGTCAACGAAGCTGGTCTCGCGAAATACTGGACGGTTGTTGCACCCGGTGCACGTATTTATGGCAGCACCACTGATGGCGAAGGCAATCCCGGATACGCATCTCTGAGCGGTACCTCTATGTCCGCTCCGCACGTTGCCGGTGCTATGGGCGTTCTGATGTCCCGCTATCAGGACATGAGTGCTATTCAGGTGCGTGACGTTCTGTTCACGACGGCTTCTCACACCAATCCTGATGGCTCCGTTATCAACGGTTGGGCAAATCAGGACGGTACTATGCCCAAGGAAGGCGAAGTTTCCGACCGTATGGGCTGGGGTTTGATTGACCTGGACAAGGGCATGTACGGTCTTGGCCAGCTGACCGGTCACTTTGATTACAACATGAAGACCATGAAGTTGGATGTTTGGTCCAACGACATCTCTCAGGTTGCTCTCGATCAGCGTGAACGTGAGGAATTGGCTTGGAAGGCCGCTGCTGAAAAATGGCTCGCCAACCCGACGCTTACTCTCGGTGACGAATTCACTGAAGAAGAAAAGAAGCTTATCGGTGACATCGCTCTGGATACCGATGATGACATCACCGGTATGACCGACGAACAGGAAAAGATCAGCGAAGAAGACGCAATCGCTTGGCGTACCGAATACTTCAAGAAGCGTCTGGAAGCAATCAACGCCAAGATCGAAGGCAATCTCTACGATGGTTCTTTGACCAAGCGAGGTGCCGGTACGCTCGTGATGACGGGCAACAATACCTATCGCGGTGGTACGACTGTTGAAGAGGGTACGCTCCTTGGCTTTGCTGAATCGTTTGGTGTGACGGAAACCGAAACCAAAGTTGTAGCGAACGGCAAGGTAACGGTTAACGGTGGTATCTTCGGCGTCCTGAATTCCTATGACGACAAGTTCACCATGAAGGGTGAATTGACTCACAAGGCTGATGCTGATCACTCTGTTGACATTACGGTCAACAAGGGCGGTACCTACGGCATTGTGGCCGGTCAGGACGTTGAGGTTGGTTCTCTCTCGTTTGCCGACGGTGCAGGAATCACTGTTGTGTCGGTTGACGGCGATGTTCTCAAAGAAGCTTTTGAATCCGAAACCGGTGTTACGGGGTCGGTGACAGCAGAAAAACTTGAAGGTGTCACTTCCACGAACCCTGTTGTTGATCCTGATTACGCTTTCTTTGACACTGCGATCAATGTGGATGCAGAGAACGGCAAGATCGAAGCTACTCTGAGCCGCAATGAAGAGTCTGCGTCTGCCTATGCTGCCAACGGTTCTCAAGCTGCTATGGCAAATGCGTTGATGGCTAATACCGACAGCGCAGTCTTTGCTGACATGGTTGGCGCAACGAAGGGTCAGGTTCGCAATACATTGGCTTCTCTGTCCAACGACTTCCATCTGGCTGCCCAGAACGCCACGATCGTCAATACGGCTCTTATGGGTCGCATGATCAAGGATCAGGCTAACGCCTACGGCGAAGCTCAGCGCGCTGAACTCGAAAACGGTGCCACGCTGTGGGCTGCCGGTATGGGTTCCTGGGGCGATGTTGACGCCGGCGGCGCTTCCGTCAACATGGACGTTGACTACTACGCAGGCTTCATCGGTGCCGAACTGCCCTATGGCAACGGCAACAAGGTCGGCGTGTTCTTCGGCTATGGCCAGACGGACTTTGACGCCGGCAATGACGGCGACATGGACAGCGACGACATCCATATCGGTATGTACGGCGAAAACGACTGGGAGAAGTTCGGTCTGACCTACGGTTTTGCGTACACCACGCAGGATCGCGAAGGCAAGCAGAGCCTGAACTTCCTGGATCAGGTCACGCACAACGCGATTGACTACAACGCCACGGTCTTCCAGATCTTCGGCGAAGCCAGCTACAAGGGCTTCAATACCGAGTCCTATCAGGTTGAACCGTACATCGGTTTGTCGTGGTTGAACGTGTCGGCTGACGACTTCACGCAGCGTGCAGGCAACCACAGTGTCAAGACTGAGATTGACGACCAGAACCTTGGCCTTGCCAACATCGGTGTGCGCGGTGCTCTGCCGTTCACGGCCGGCAGCGTGGCGATGAAGGTTCGTGCCGACGTCGGCTACATGCAGTTCTTCGGTGACAAGGAAGCTACGGCTAAGGTCACGGTTGGCGATGCGGGTACGGCCAGCATCACGGGCGAAGAACTCTCCGGCATGGGCATGGTCGGTATCGGCCTTGACGCCGCTATCGGCAAGAACGCCACGTTCGGTGTGAACTACACCGGTGCCTTCGGCAGCGACATTACCTCTCACGGTATTGGCGCCAAGCTCGGCATCAAGTTCTAATCCAAGCAGCTAGAAGTCCAATCAGGAGCGGGGGAGACTCCGCTCCATTCCTCCCCTTTTTTACCTCCGGTCTCATTATCTGCCTTGAGCCGGAGGCTTTTTTTAGTGATATACAAAAAGAGAGGGAGAAATCATCATGAAAAAGGAGAACATTTCAATGACACAGCAAATCATCCAGCAGCTGGCTGTGCACCTCAAAAGTGGTCGCACCGTTGTTGTTCCGTTCAATGCAGAAAAAGCCGATGTGTTGAATCCTCAGATCGAGGCCTTTTTTAAGGCCCTGGGCGATGCAACGAAAAAGGACGGCAACTTTCTCTTTCAAGGGGCTCGCGTGGTGCTGTTTCGCTTGAGTGAAGTGGCCGGTGCCGAAGTTGTCAGCCTTGTTCGCAAGGAAAAAGAAGAAGAAACAGCTCAGGAAGCAAAGTAGTCACTGAGAATCGAATTTTTTAACCGAGCGATTCGATAAAAGTAGCTGAAGTCCAATCGGGAGCTATGGATCCCCACTCCATTTCTCCCCGCTTTTTGCCCCCGGTCTATTCCCTGAGTCGGGGGCCTTTTTTCCATCAAAATCAACCTAAACGATGGGTATTGGATTTGACTTGCGTCAAGTCTTTTACGCAGCTTGCCTGCCAAAATTCAAAAGTGAGGGGGAGCAGCCTCCCAATTTAGCAACAGAGGTGTGCTCCGAGTCATTATCTCAGCCAAAGGAGATGCCTTCATGCGAAAACTAATTTCGGTAGCTATGGTTTCGGCCTTTTGTCCTGCGATTGCACTTTGTGCGGTGCCAACGGTAAGCGAGGTAACAAAAGCATCGGCTGATGCGATTAATGCTGATCCGGCAATGCAGCGACTGTATAAAGACCTCCAATCCCAGGAAGCACAGGATTGGCGATTTAAAAATCACATGGAAATCGTGCGCATCATCTCGCCATCACGTCAAGAGTTGCGTCGTCAGGCAGAAATTACCAAGCGCATGAGTAAAGATTGGGGACTTGATCCCAAGAACATCACGACTCGCACTGACGGGAATCTGCCCGGAGCCGGTGTTCAAACCGTTGACGGTAAGCCCGTTTACAACGTTTGCTATCGCATCCCCGGTACATACAGCAAGAGCAAGGATGCGGTTAATTACAAAGGACAATATCCGAAGGTTCTGATCGAGGGACACATCGACACGGTTAACCCGCCGAATCTGCCGTCTGCCGATAAGCCCTATGCCCCGATTAAATTGGCCCCTGCGTCTGATCCCATTGTTAAGACGCGAGCCGAACTCGCTGCCATTACTGAAGAACTTCACTTTGACAAAAATGGCAATCTGATCAAGGACGAAACTTTTAAGAAGGCATACAAGCGTTTCAAAAATCTTGAAGAAGCCAAGGCCAATGGCGGCACTCGTTTCTACATCCCGGGCTTTAACGATGCCATGATCAATACGACCGCTGTCATGCAGGCGGCAGTCATGATGCACAAGCACGGCATCAAACCGGTGTATGACATCTGGGTTTGCGGAACGGCTGGCGAAGAGGGTAAGGGCAATCTGGCCGGTATGAAGCAGTTGTTTGGTTATAGCCAGGAAGCAGGTAAAGCCAACAATGCTTTGAACTTCGTAGCCAATCTGAGCGCTGACTGCACGCCACCGGCTTCAGGCAACGTCAACTACAGCGGCTCCTATCGCTTCGAAATCAAATACACGGAAGCCGAAGGGAGCAAAGCATCTGCCCTGATGGCTATGAGCCGCGCCATTGAAGGCATAGCCAATGTGAAGACACCTTCCGATTTGGATAAGAAGGCCGAGCGTACCACTTACACTGTCGGTCTTGCTCGTTGTACGCCAGCCGGTGAAAATGGCCGCTCGAAGGAATGCTCGTTGAGCGTTGATATGCGAAGCCTTGACAATGATTCGCTCAAAGCCGTACGCAGCAACATCGAGCCGCAGTTTAAGAAAGCACTTGATGCAGAAAATGCCGCTCATGGTCTTAAGGCGGATGATCCCAAGGCCGTCAAGATGGAATTGGTGTGGTTCGGCGATCGTCCGGCATCCAAACGTACCGAGTACAACGATTCTGTGATTCAGTCCTACTGGTACACGGCACAGAAACTGGGTATCGATCAGCGCAAGGAACTTGATATGGTTGCCGGTTCCAAGAACGACAACGTAGCAGCCGCACTTGGTATCCCGACGATCAACTTTAACGTAGGTACGAATGCAGCGGGAGCCGGTGATCATACTTGGTATGAGTGGGGTATCCCGGGCGACGGATCGATCGAAAGCAAACGCGTCTATCGTCTGATTCTGATGGGCCTGATGTCTTCGGGCTTCAATACGTCGGACGGTAAGATCGTCAAGCCGCTCGTTGGTCCGATGGGGCCGAGAACGACCGAGGAAATCTTTAAGTAATTGGCAGGAGGATGGTAATGAGAAAAGGTTTTGCTCTCACTCTTGGTGCCGGTCTGTTAACGATGACAATGGCAGCTTCTGCGGCTGTTGTGACGTTCGAATTTACAGGACCCGGAGGACATTCTCTGCGTGCCTACGGCAACACGAGCGCATTACATGCCGCGGCGCGAGCTGCCTTGCTGGTTCAAAAGGCGGTGCCCGAGGCTGTAATTTCTGACTTGAACGGAGGAAACAGCGTCAACTCGATTGCTGCCGATGCTTCTTTCCGAGTAACGCTTACGGGTGACGCTGAAAAGAAGCTTGATCAAGTCAAAGCTGCTGTGCAGAAAGGCGTTGATCAGGAAAATGCCTTCCGCAATGTCAAGAAAGGCGATATGGTCAAAGGCGCACCAGCCGAAGTGCAGTGGAAACTCAAATAAAACCAAGTAGGGAAGCCGCCGATTGAATTAATCGGTTGCTTAGGCCCCGCATACTTGAAATCAAGAGCGGGGCTAATTTAATGCTCGTAAAAATTAAACCCGCCTCAACCGAAGTCGAAGCGGGTTCGATTATCTGAAGATTCTCAAATGAGAGCGGTCAGATTAGAAGCGGTGACGCAGGCCGACGTACAGGGTGTAAGCGGACGGATCAGCATCAACCTTGGTGGCATTGTTTTCCCAGCTATCCTGCATGTAGGAAGCAATAGCGTACACGTCGGTGCGCTTGGAGAACGGATAGTCGTAGCCGACGCTCACGACATAACGCTGGAGTTCGACGTCAGCAACATCGTCTTGGCTATCAGCCGTGTCAGCATCCGTGTAGCCGATGCCGAACTTGGCAACGCCGCCACCGAGAGGAACGTCCGTGCTAACGGTAACAGCAAAGCCCTTGACCTTGTAGTCATTGGTCGAGGAGACCACGCCGGTGTCGCCGAGAACGCCGCTGAACTTGGAGAGCTTAACTTCGTCGAAGTACTGAGCGCCCAGATAGAGCTTAGCAACATCGAAGTCGTAGCTGCCGCCCAACGTGACAGTCAGGCTGTCGTCAATGTCGTCAGCGTCAACACCAGCAGCCAAGTCGGTCGTCTGGTAGTTGATGGAGTCAACAGCGAAGTAGCCGGCGAACGGACCGTTGTTGTAGGTGGCACCCAAAGCGTAGTAACGATCGCTGCGCGATTCGTTTTCGTTGTCGTTGGTACCCATGCCGTACTGAGCATAGACCTTGAAGCCGGCGAATTCAGGCGTCTGGTAGGCAATCATGTTGTCCCACTGACCGGCCATGTGCATAACGTTGCCGATCTGAGCGGAATATCCACCCCAGTCAGACGTACCGAAGGCACTGATCATGCCAGCCGTAGCCCAGGAGGACTGACCGTTGTTGATAGAACCGATGCGGCCCATTGTCTTGGCCTGAAAAAAGTTGACACTTTCCGCAAAGGAAAAACGTGTCAAA
>ERZ791631.1105-NODE-1105-length-17943-cov-3.456731_pt1 | contig 17943 bp, 10 predicted proteins | sample MGYA00509961_ERZ791631 | MGnify/ENA primary metagenome ERZ791631 (study PRJEB30046, sample SAMN00715248) | human gut metagenome | study: EMG produced TPA metagenomics assembly of the A metagenome-wide association study of gut microbiota in type 2... | reverse complement strand
CCTTGCTAAACCGGGACATCTCAGACACTCCTTCAGGCATGTATGCATCAGAGACGTTACAAAATAAGAAATCACGCAAAAACATTGCGTTCTGCGGCAATCAACTTAGTTCTCTGATGGCAGAACAATTTCGTCTCTCGGCTGCAAAATATTTCATTTATTGCTGACATAATAAGCAATATGTGAGCCTAAAGCAATAGTGGGTATGCAAAGTTGGGTGTGATTACCGGATCATTTCGAGGATCAGTTGTTTGGATGCATACTTTTCTGCTTCATCGTCACATTGGTTCAGTGCGTTCATCATGTAGTCTGCGATCTCCTGTGCACTCTTGAAAAAGGTTGGTAATTTTTCCACAGTGGCGGCCATGATGGCACGGCGAAACATACGGCTGCGTCCTTGAAATAACTCTTTCAATTCACTAAGCAGTTTTTCTGTTTCCTGCTCTGCGATCTCTGCCGTCACGATCCCTGCTGATTCCTGACTCTCCAATGGTGCAAAGACACTGCTCGAATTAAGCTGTGACAAATGATGCAGTTTGATAAAAGCATCACTAAGCCCTGCTGCCTCAATTTCCTCTGCTCGTCCTTCCAATAGTTCATCCAGTGCCGCTTCCGCTATATTAACAGACTGATATAACTTTTCCTGTTGGCCTTCAACCGCAGGAAGCTTCTCGGCAAGCCAATTTAAGCGATCCTCTTCTGTCAAAAGATCCTCCCTCTGCCAAAGATCAATCTCTTTTTCCAAAAAGAGTGCATTGATGCCTCGGATCACATCATCTACTACCGTCATTTTCTCTTCATCAACACAATAAGGTTCTGTCACCACTAACGTATACACACCATTGATAATCTGTCCAATCTGCATATACAGATCAGATAGATCATTGAGCTTTGAAGCACTGACTCGTACTTTTTCTGCATACAATTCATATAATGTGCGATCCATATGCTCGTAGTCTGCTTCCATCAATTCCTGAAGCACACCGGCAAATTCCGTAAAATACTGTTCCTGTGCAGGATGCTTATACAACATGGCACTGGTACGGAACATATACAAAAATCCCTCCAATGATTCTATCTCACTGCCCTTATAAACGGAAATGCAGTTTTTGATCAGATCAAAATAATGAGAACGGGTCATTCGCATCGGAAGCTGTCCCAGTACCACGCGTAAATTATCATTGATCGTCACATTATCATTTGAACCAAAGATAAAATTCATAACCTCCTGTGCAAATGCAGTGTCTTCCGGCAAAACTTCTTTCTCATCAAACCGATATTGAATACGGTTTAAAATATATTCATATACGACAAAGCAGTCCACATATCCGGTCAACACCTGCATACGGTCGATTACTTCCGTACGCATTGCTAAAATATGATCGACCAACTGTTTTCTCTGTGTATCATCCAATGTATCAGACATCGCCTGTCCCACTGTCTCATTCAAAGAAGTGATCATTTCCTTTGCCATCGCAATATATGGGTTGAGATCTTCTGTGACCACCTCGTAAAACATGTAATATTCCATCATCAATTTGATCCTTGTATATCCATCATGAAGGATCATGCTCTGCTTCAGATACTCTGGTAACAGATCCCCAACTTCTTTATTACTATGTAATTTATTGACACACTCTCGTAACTTATTGCTCATATTTTTACCTTTCTATTCCGTGATGACCTGACATCCATATTCTGTCAGATCATCAAATTTATGACATTTTTACCACCCTGTTCCTGATCAAATTACCAAGTCTGTAACAATACCCAGCTATCAAACCATTTCAAATACTTAGTTGCAAATGCCGGATCGATCGCAAGCCCGGACAACACCGGATAAAATAGGATAAATAACCCGATCGCACAGGCAACATAGACATAGATCGCCGGTTTGATCTTTGGTTTCCATTGTGCCAGCTTAAAGAAGCTGTATCCCACCATAGCGGCAACGAAAGGTACACTTGGAAAATAATGATAAATAAATACCACACGGCTTACCAAGAACCAAGGTGCATACTGTGACAGATACCCGATCAGCAAAAATCCAGCCTTGCGGTCTTTCTCTTTCCACAGCAGATACAGCATATAAAATGCTGCCGGAATGCCGGCCCACCAAACGAGTGGATTACCAAAGGCACTGATACCCTCACGCAGATTGCCAATCGTTCCGGAATAATACCAGATCGGTCTTGTCATGATCGGCCACTCATACCATTTGGAAGAATACGGATGATCCGCTTTCAAAGCAGAATGATAATCGAACATCGTTTTCTGTGCATTGATCACGCGCGTCAATAAGTTATGGTCTGTTCCATCATTAAATGGAATATAAGACAATATATAAATGATCGCCGGAACTGCCACAAAAAAGACGCAACAGAATCCAATCGTCTTCCAAAAATAACTGCTAAAATTACCAATAATATACGCATGTGAAATACCATTCGTCTGACCGCGTGGTGTCTTGCAGGCAATGACATATTCACGATATCTGCGATACATATGCAGGAAGAACAATATACACAGACCTACCGAGGAATAAATTCCGGTCCACTTACTGGCCCAGCTAAGCCCCATTGCAACACCGCAAAGTCCAAGCGGTATGAATGTCTTTTGCAGCTTTGTGTCGTAAAAACTCTTCTGCAGATAGCAGTACATGAAGTAATACGACAACATAATAAACAGTGTAACAAACACATCGATCGTCGCTATTCTTGTCTGCACGAAATGCATAAAGTCAAACGCAAACAATAACGTTGTCACAATGCTGATCCATTCCTTGTTGAAGAAACGTTTGGCAAACAAATAAATGATCGGAACCATAAATACTCCGAATAAGGTTCCCATAAAACGCCATCCGAATGGATTCATTCCAAACATGAGTACACCGCAGGCGATGAATATTTTACCAAGTGGCGGATGCGTGTTTTCATAACAGTACAGCTTATGTATCATCTCGTATGCCGTACGTCCATGATAGATCTCATCAAAGTACGTACCGTTCATTGCACTGGCACGTCCCTCAAATTCATCCTGCTCATCAAACAAATTCTTATACTCATCTCGATTCACAGGCTCCAATTTTTTGCCATTGCTATCCAAGAACACAAGCTCTAACAGACTATCCTCGTAATTATCCTCTGTCGGAGAAATTTTGACATATCTTGCCTGAACATTCAATGTAAGACTGTTCCAGCAAAATACAGAACCTGCATCCCAATAGCTCTGCGTATTACCATTGTCATCTGTAACACCGGTCGAAAATGTTGTATAACCGGAATCCTTATTGTTACTGTATTCAATGTTATAGTGCGGATTATTTTCATACCCCAGATAATCCCATAACTGTGAAATGTTGGTAGTTTCACCGAAATCAAGAACGATCGCTCCCTCTTTCACAGCAGAATATGCTGTTTCCGGCGCCGACATATTCCCCAGACGCGCAAATGCTACCACTGCGTAGATCAATGTGATCACTGCCATTGCGATCCAGTCAACTTTCGTCATCTTGCCGAGCGTTACAGAACGGGCGATCTTGCCCTCTGATTCCTTTTTGCTTACATTGTTACGTGCATTATTCGCACGCGTATTCTTACGTCTTGCCTGTGCAGTCCGTCCGGTCGAAGTACGCGCGATCTCACCCTCTGACAAATAACCGTTAAAGCATGTCAACGCTACATATACCATGTAGCCAAATACGATCACCATACCGGCTGCAATTGCTAAGGTCACCGGTTCCTTGGCGTTGAAATTATTCAGATCATACACAAACTCAACATGTGCCATATTGAAAAATGCCATTCCTGACAACCCGGTAAATAAATAGGCAATCTCACGTTTCGGACGCATCGCAAATGCAAACAACAGCATAATAATCGCCGGATACACATAACGCTCATGCATGCGAACTGACAGCAAAAACATTCCTGTTACGATAAATGCCCCGACAAAATAGTAACGTGCCGGATTATTTTTTGCACGGAAATGAAGCCAGGTAGCTGCTGCCACGATCAAAATAATAAAAATGGTTCCCCAAGTCTGATACGTGATACCCATAAAGTGTTTCGTCTGTTCGGCCCAGTTTTGTCCAAACAATGTCCAAATATTATAAGCATTTACACTGGCAAATTTGTAAGATGCCAATGTCTCCGTATACTGTGATAACGCATCCTTAAATCCGAACGGGAGCATCAGCAGGGCAATCATCGCAATCGCTGCCAGGCCAAGCCCCAGATTCTTCCAAAAATTCTTCCAGTCAAAGCCGTCTAAAAACACCTGATCGATAATGCCATAGATCAATACCGGTGTAAAAATAAGAGACTGCGGTTTTACCAATACTGCAACCGCAAATACAAAATACGACGGGATCAGCTTACGCTCTGTCACCAAATAGATCATTAATACAACGAAAAAGGTAAATACTGCATCTGTCTGTCCCCAGATCGCTCCATCGAGCAGTACCGCCGGTGCAAACAGATAGATTGCTGTTAAAATTCCCGCACCCTTCTGCGTCCAACGCTTTCCGGCAATGCGAAACAGCAGGTAAGCCGTGGCCAGATCGGCAATGATCGCCGGTGTCTTAGTAAGCATCACGCTAAGCGTAGAATTCCAAGCCACCCCAAGTACATGACGGATCGCACCGACCATATACAAAATATACATATATCCAGGTGGATAGTCCGTAAAAGAATCTGAAGAATAAAAATTACCAATCCCATCCTTAAAAACCATGTCCCCCCAAGCGATAAAACAGTTCATATCCGTTTCATTGCCAAAATATTTTGCTGCCGCAATATAGCGAACGATTAATGCGACCGCCATGATCACCATAAAAAGAATACCCGTCTCCGGAACCTCCTGTACCTGGTATTTCTTCTTCTTTCCTTTTGTTGCCACTTTAACGCGCTCACACGAATCCATTGCAACAAAGCCATAGATTGTTGCGGCCGCAGCCAAAATAGCAATAACTGTAATTGCTGTCATTTCAACCTTCCTCCTAAATAATTACATGTATTTTTTGACATGCTGATGTGTAAATAAATGATCCGCACAATATTCATAATTGCCCTCACATTTGGAGCAGTAACGAAATTCCAGATCCGGAAATTCCTCCTGAGTCCTGCCACAAATTGCACAGCGATGCACAATACGCTGTCCGGCACCCGCTGCTTTCATCTTCTTCTTAAAACCTCTTCGTCTCCTCTGCTCTCCATATGACATCCGCTTGTAATCCCGCGTCAGGAAGAAGAACAGTAAGAAGTTCCCCATTGCTACGATAACCGCAAACGCCTGACTAATATGCATCCAGCCATACGCCTGTGCCTGTGCTCCATACACGGCTGTCATTCCCATCATGCGAAAACCTGCCACAAAATTGCCCACTATCAAATAGCACATATAAATCGCATCGAATAGCGCAAGCCATTTTACTTTGATTGGAAGCACAAAATACAAAAGTAACTCCGTGTCCGGCTGGATCAGTGCAAAAGCAAAGAACATCGCCCAGTAAACATACTGAAAACCGGAATCATAAATTGCAATATGAAACGGACTTAAATACAGGATTAGTGCTGCAATAATATTTAACAGATAACCACTAAAGAAATACATGTTAAACCGAAACGTTCCCCAGGCCCGTTCCAAAGATCGTCCAAACAAGAAAAACAGATTAACCTGGATCACCAAAAACAACACGCTGAGTACAAAGGACGTGCTGCCGCTAAAGCCATACGGTTCCAGCAAATACGTAAACAATCTCCAGACTTGTCCATGCGCCACCTTGCTCATATCCAGACAAAGCCAGTTATAATAAATATCAAACGGTATTATCCCAAAATTTGTCAGCATCTCTAACAAAGCACCGAGACAATATGCACCAACTACGTAACGTGTCAAGTCAGGGATCGCATACTTTCCAAATTTGCGTTCCATCTTATTTAACCATTGTATCATATACTTGTCCTTTCTATGCCTGATATTTTCAGGTATTTTCCCTGCAAAAGCCCATCTGTTCACAGGATATTTTACATGCAATTCAAAAATGTACTACAGCGTATTTTTACAGCAATCGAAAAGAACGCCATAGTACATTTCATTATAGTGTGACGCGTATTCTTTGTCAATTGGATTCCCCGTCCGCAAGCGGGTGTATCCTGCGACAAAATATGCTATTTACAACAGGCTGCATCTCTGCTATTTACGATATGCAATACCTGGCAGCAGCATGACGTCCTCTGGCTCATTCTGCTCCAAAAAATCATTCAGCGAAACGTTCATTCTCTGTAAGAAAGACTGTAGGGAATCTCCCTGCTCGGTCACATACCTGTCATCATAGGGAACTGTCGTGTCAAACTCCCGCGTCATTTCATGGGATTGTCTCTCCTGATCTTCTTCGGAACGGTCAGCATCAACGGAAGTCTCTGCGATATTTTCCTGCACGTCCGGTGTCATCTCCTCCTGTCCGTTACCCATCCGCGGCATGATCAGATTTATATTGCATCCATCTGCTTTCTTTCCCGGAATGCAAACAGTATCACCCGGCTGTAGATTATATACATCTACATAAGGATTGGCACGTAACATCACTTCCAGCGGGACATGATATCTTCGGCTCAAAGCGTACAGTGTATCTCCTTTCTTTATCATATGCATATGTCCATTACAATACTCATGATTCATGGTGTATTCACCTTATGCCTTTATTTGCTACAGTATATTCTGCTTTCCGTGAAATGGTGACTCTACTCGCAGCCGCGGATCCGGATCTCACTCCACAAAAGCAAAAAATGTTTATTGCATTCCTCTCATAATAGCATTATAATAGGAAAATGCGACGAATTTTTGTGCCTCGCAAATCAAGCACAAACTCATAATTTATCGTTGCTGACATACCATTAGAAACTAAGAGTAATACAAGATACTAGATGGAGGGTATTTATGAAATTACACATGAATACATTGGGAATCGATATCGGTTCCACAACCGTAAAAATTGCGCTGTTAAATAAAGATGGCGAAATTATTTTTTCCGATTATCAACGGCACTATGCCAACATCCAGGAAACTCTTGCTGCTATTATTGAAAAAGCCTATGATGAATTTGGTGATCTGCCGGTTGCTCCGGTCATTACCGGATCCGGTGGACTGACGCTGTCCAAATATCTGAACGTTCCTTTCGTACAGGAAGTAGTAGCAGTTGCAACATCACTCAAAGATTACGCCCCTCACACCGATGTCGCCATCGAATTAGGCGGGGAAGACGCTAAGATCATATATTTTACCGGTGGTATCGACCAACGTATGAACGGAATCTGCGCCGGTGGTACCGGGTCCTTTATTGACCAAATGGCTACTTTATTGAAGACGGATGCCAGCGGATTAAATGAATATGCTAAAAATTATAAAGCAATTTACCCAATCGCAGCTCGATGCGGCGTATTTGCCAAAACGGATATTCAACCTCTGATCAACGAAGGTGCAACCAAAGAAGATCTCTCAGCCTCTATTTTTCAGGCAGTGGTCAATCAGACGATCAGTGGTCTTGCCTGCGGTAAACCAATTCGCGGTAATGTTGCATTCTTAGGCGGTCCGCTTCATTTCCTGACCGAATTAAAGCAGGCATTTATCCGTACTCTCGGTCTGGAAGGCGACCAGATCATCGCTCCGGAACATTCTCATCTGTTTGCAGCCTCCGGTGCAGCAATGAACGCCAAGGAAGAAGATATGTCAAGCCTTGGCAAATTACACACCGATCTTTCCCAAGAAATCAAGATGGAATTTGAAGTAACCCGTATGGAGCCTCTTTTTAAGGATCAGGCAGAATACGATGATTTCTTGCAAAAGCATTCGCAAAATGATGTAAAGAAAGGCGATTTTGCAAGTTATAAAGGCAATTTATTCTTAGGGATCGATGCCGGTTCTACCACAACAAAGGTAGCTGTGATCGGCGAAGACGGTTCCCTGCTGTACTCATTTTACAGCAACAACAACGGAAGCCCGCTGAAAACAGCGATCAAGGCGATCAAAGATATTTACAGTAAAATGCCGGCTGAAGCACAGATCGTTCGATCCTGCTCTACCGGATATGGCGAAGCACTGTTAAAGGCTGCGCTCCTTTTGGACGAGGGTGAAGTAGAAACGGTAGCACACTACAATGCTGCTGCGTTCTTTGAACCGGAAGTAGACTGTATCTTGGATATCGGTGGTCAGGATATGAAATGCATCAAGATCAAAAACCACTCCGTTGATAAAGTTCAGTTAAACGAGGCTTGTTCCTCCGGCTGTGGTTCCTTTATCGAAACCTTTGCAAAATCTCTCAATTACGAGGTCGCTGATTTTGCGAAAGTTGCGTTGTTTGCCGAGAATCCGATCGATCTTGGATCCCGCTGTACCGTATTTATGAATTCCAAAGTAAAGCAGGCTCAGAAGGAGGGTGCCAGCGTTGCAGATATTTCTGCCGGACTTGCTTATTCCGTTATCAAAAATGCTTTGTTAAAAGTGATCAAGCTGACTGATCCAAAAGATCTCGGTGAAAAAGTCGTTGTTCAAGGTGGTACTTTCTATAACGATGCGGTACTGCGAAGCTTTGAGCGCATTTCCGGCTGCAAAGCCGTACGTCCGGATATCGCCGGTATCATGGGTGCGTTTGGTGCCGCACTCATTGCCAGAGATCATTATACCGGACAGGAAAGCACGATGCTCACGATCGACCAGATCAACGAGCTTCGTTTCGAAACGTCCATGTCTCGCTGCAAGGGCTGTACCAACCACTGCCTTCTCACGATCAACCGTTTTACCGGCGGCAGACAGTTTATTTCCGGCAACCGTTGTGAACGTGGTATTGGCGGTCAGAAAAACAAGAAGAATATTCCAAACCTTTTTGAATACAAGAACAAACGACTCTTCGCTCACTATAAACCATTGGATGAAGAGCACGCCGTGCGCGGTACAGTCGGTATTCCACGTGTACTGAATATGTACGAAAATTATCCGTTTTGGTTTACCTTCTTTACTGAACTTGGCTATCGTGTGGTACTCTCTCCGGAGTCCAGCCGCAAAATCTATGAACTGGGTATTGAGTCCATTCCAAGCGAATCCGAATGTTATCCGGCAAAACTTGCGCATGGGCATGTATCTTGGCTGATCAAGCAGGGACTCGATTACATTTTCTATCCTTGCGTACCATATGAACGCTGTGAGGTGGAGGGTGCCGGCAACCATTACAACTGCCCGATCGTCACCTCTTATGGTGAAAACATCAAAAATAATGTCGAAGAACTGCAGGATGGCAAGATCAAATATCAAAACCCGTTCCTGTCGTTTGAGAATGAAAAAATATTAACAAAACGTTTGGTAGAATACTTCACGGAAGAAAACGGCATTTCCAAAGAGGAAATCCGCCGTGCGGCTGCTGCAGGATGGAAAGAAATGCAGCATGTACGTGATGATATGTCCGCCAAAGGACGAGAAGTACTCGCTTATATGGAAGAAAACGGCTGCCACGGTATCGTGCTCGCCGGAAGACCATATCATACCGATCCGGAGATCAATCACGGTATTCCTGAGCTGATCACCTCTTTCGGTGTTGCCGTATTGACTGAAGACAGTGTATCCGAACTCGGCAACGTAGATCGTCCTACGATCGTTATGGATCAGTGGATGTATCATTCCCGTCTGTACAAAGCGGCCTCTTATGTAGCAACCCGTTCCGACTTAGATCTGATCCAGCTCAACTCATTCGGCTGCGGACTGGATGCGGTAACAACCGATCAGGTCAGCGATATACTGACGCTGCAGAATAAGATTTATACAGTATTAAAGATTGACGAAGTTAATAACTTAGGTGCTGCACGTATTCGTATCCGCTCTCTGCTCGCCGCTGTCCGTGAACGCGAGCGCAAGCAGATCAAACCGGTCAAAAAAGATACTGCACACCACCGCGTAGTCTTTACAGAACAAATGCGTAAAGATTATACGATCCTTGTTCCACAGATGTCTCCGATCCATTTCGATATTCTCGAACCGGCACTGGCATCCTGCGGATACAATTTGGAAGTATTACCTAGCACCGGCGAGTGCCTGGATTACGGATTAAAGTATGTAAACAACGATGCATGTTATCCATCCCTGCTCGTTGTCGGACAGTTTATGCAGGCATTGCTTTCCGGCAAATATGATCTTAACAAAGTAGCGTTGATCATTACGCAGACCGGCGGTGGATGTCGTGCAACTAACTATATCGGATTTATCCGTCGTGCTTTGGAAAAAGCAGGCATGGAGCAGATTCCTGTCATTTCCATGAGCGCCGGCATTGAAAAGAACCCGGGATTAGACATCAACTACAAGATGGCTGACCGTGCATTACAAGCATTGATCTACGGCGATGTATTTATGCGTGTCCTCTACAAAACACGTCCTTATGAGGCAGTTCCGGGATCTGCCAATGCATTGCATGAAAAATGGTTGAAGATCGCACAAAAATCCGTTCAAAACGGAAAACACAGCGAATTTAAGAAAAATATCCGCGGCATTGTGAAAGAATTTGATGAACTTCCATTGCTGGATGTAAAGAAACCGCGTGTTGGTATTGTCGGCGAGATTTTAGTTAAATTCCTTCCACTTGCCAATAACTTCTTAGTCGAATTATTGGAGTCTGAAGGTGCCGAGGCAGTATGTCCGGATCTGATCGATTTCTTTATGTACAGTCTTTACAATGCAAACTTTAAGGCGGATTATTTAGGCAAAAAGAAATCCAGTGCTTTGATCAACAACGCTGCGATCCGTTTTATTGAACATTATCGCAAGACGATGCACGATGCCCTGACAGAGAGTAAACGCTTTGACCCACCGGTTCCAATCGCCAAACTTGCAGAATATGCTTCACCGATTGTTTCCTGTGGTAACCAGACCGGTGAGGGCTGGTTCTTAACCGGTGAGATGATCGAATTGATCCATTCCGGTGTTCCAAATATTGTTTGTACACAGCCTTTTGGCTGTCTGCCAAACCATGTTGTCGGCAAAGGTGTTATCAAAGAATTACGTCACTGCTATCCGGATTCCAATATTGTTGCTGTTGATTACGATCCGGGTGCCAGCGAAGTGAACCAGTTAAACCGAATCAAATTGATGCTCTCAACAGCCGCAAAAAACTTGAAACAATCTGAGAAAGAGTAGTTTCCTATAAAGTAACAAAAGAGGCATGTATGAATACAATTCATACATGCCTCTTTATAGTGTGATGTTACCAAGAATTGCTTTAGCAATTCTTGCGAAGCAAAGCGCTGGCTTTGCTTTTTTTATCTCGTCTATTCCTTGAAATAGTCTGCATTAAATGTCTTTTCATCGGACATTTTCTGCTCTGGCGTTTCCGGATGCCAAGGGGTCTGCCCCGGTGCTACGCCCATATTTTCATAGCCTTCTGTACTCTTACCAAACTGCGCTTCTTCCTGCGGTCTGGCAAAAGCCTCCTGATCGCTGTTATATGATGAACCATTGTAACTCTGTTCATTTCCATTATATTGCGAACCGGCGTAATCCTGCTCTTCTCTGCCATACTGTGGACCTGCATAACTCTGCTCATTTCCGTTGTACTGTGAACCTGCATAATCCTGCTGATTTCCGTTATACTGTGGACCTGCATAATTCTGTCCGCTCGGCATATCGTTATTATAATTCTCTCCGACCGGCCGGAATCCTTCCCATTCCACGATCTTGCCCTGTTTGTTCAAGTTGTACACCAAATAGACAATACCAAGACCAAGTACAAGCGTCACGCCAAGACCACCTTCTAAGCCAAAGCCTGCACCGTTGATCAAACCATGTCCCTTCACGTTGCTGCTGTTTAAGATTGCCGGCTGTAGAGAATTACCGCTGACCTGAATGCCATAAATATTCCCCTGTGCAAAATTCCACAAACTGTGGAACGCACCAACAACCCAGATATTTTCACATTTTACCAACAACAGTGCTGCGAAAATGCCAAACAAGAATAAGTTAAATACCGCAAGTGGCGTCAAGCCGGAATTGGCACCATGTAACATAGCAAAGAACAGTGCACTGAGCACTGCCGAATACACGACGGAATGTCTTCTCGACAACGATACAAACAGATAGCCGCGGCAAAGCACCTCTTCTGCCATGCCCTGTACCAAATATCCAACAAAGTAACCAAGAATCCCCAGAGGTGCCATATTGGTCACCAATCCTTCTACATGAATACTTCCTGTTAGAACACATATCAAATATGCTACGCTAAAAAATAGTGCTCCAGCCACAGCACCCTTCAAATACTGTGGAAGCATTCCCTTCTTACGAAATCCTAATGTACGGATCTTTCTCTTCTCCAAAAAACGGCAATAGATAAAAACAACCGCAATCATCAGGATTTCTAATAAAAGTGTTGCAATGGTCATCCAATCCGGCAAATGGAGTGCATAGTCCTGCATTTTCTGCATATATTGCAGTGAATCCATCGATCCGTCCGCGACAGCCTGTGCCGTTTTCATAAACTCCGGATCACTCACGAAATAACCGATCATTAAAGGAATCGTACCAATGGACATTGCGATCGAACTGACCACAAAGACTACAATCGCGATCAACATCTCAAGCACGGCGATAAACCCTCTCCGTCCTCGCATCGCTTCCAGCATAAACTCTGGTTTCTTGATATCTTTCATAAACTCCTCCTAATTCTTGTTACAATACCCCTCTCAAATGATATCTTACTCTTCCAACAAGTTTTCCATGCTCTTCAGACTGATCAATATGGTCGACGTATTGTGTAATAATGCCGACATTGTTGGCTGAAGTACACCACCAACGCCGAACAAAATAAGTGCTGTATTAAATCCTACAATAACTTTATAATTTCTGTCAATACGCTTCATCAAAGCATTGCTGATTTTCTTGAGTGTAATGATCTCACGCAAGTCATCTGCTGCGATCGTAACATCTGCAATCTCTCTGGCGATTTCCGCGCCCTCACTGATCGCAATGCCTACATCAGCCGCCGACAATGCCGGAGAATCATTAATCCCATCACCAACCATGATAACCTTATGTCCTGCTTTCTTTTCCTGCTCCACAAAATTAGCCTTATCCTCCGGAAGTACTTCCGAATAATACGCATCAACACCAGCCTTTTGAGCAATATTAGCAGCAATGCGGTCACTGTCACCAGTCATCATCACAACCTTATGAATACCAAGATGTTTTAATTCATGGATCACCTCAGCTGTCTCAACTCGCAGTGGATCTTCGATACAGATCACGGCAACCAATTTACCATCCATCGCCATGTACAAATGAGAATATTGCTCCGGAAGCTGCTCAAACTGTTCCTTCTTATCCTCCGGAACGACAGCGCCCTTATCTTCAAAGACAAAATGATGACTTCCGATAATGATCTTCTTGTCATTGATCGTAGAGGAAATACCATGTGCCACAATATATTCTACTTTCGTGTGCAGTTCTTCATGAACAAGGCCGCGTTTCATTGCCTCAACAACAACTGCCGTTGCCATAGAATGTGGGAAATGCTCTTCTAAACAGGCTGCAATACAAAGCAGCTCATCAGGGCTTCTATCGTCAAATGGAATCACCTCAACTACCGTAGGCTGTGCCTTAGTGAGCGTTCCTGTCTTATCAAACACGATCGTATCGGCTTCCGCAACTGCCTCTAAGAATTTACCGCCTTTCACAGTAATATCATGTGCACTGGATTCACGGATCGCCGACAGTACCGACAACGGCATTGCCAATTTCAATGCACAGGAAAAATCAACCATCAATACTGACAACGCTTTCACAGTATTACGTGTCAATGCCAACGTAAGGCCGGTACCCAAAAACGTATATGGTACCAGTCGGTCAGCTAAGTGCTCCGCTTTGCCTTCCAAGGACGACTTAAGCTTCTCGGAATCCTCGATCATCGTCATGATCTTTTCGCATTTGCTCGATCCGGTACTTTCTTTGACCAAAAGAGTAATCTCTCCTTCTTCAACAACGGTACCCGCATAAACAGGACTTTCTGCCGCCTTACGCACCGGCAGCGACTCTCCGGTAAGCGACGCCTGATTGACTAACGCTTCTCCCTCCATCACAATGCCATCAAACGGAATAACAGCTCCCATATGTACACGAATCCGGTCGCCCTCCTTAATCTGCGCAGCCGACACCTGCACTTCCGTATCATCGGTAACAAGCCATACTTTATCAATATTGAGGGACAGACTTCGTGCCAGATCTCCGACTGATTTTTTGTGCGTCCATTCCTCTAAGATCTCACCCATACTAAGTAAAAACATGACAGCGCCCGCCGTCTTATAATCACCTCGTATTAAAGACACACTGATCGCCGTTGCATCCAACACCGGTACTTCTATTTTTCTTTTAGCCAAAGTCTTAACACCCTGCACAATATATTTGACCGATCTCACAGTAGCGATCCCAGCCCGTAACGGTGCCGGCAAAAATATCTTGTTTACAAAATGTACTACCGTCTGATCAACCAATTTATCCCAATAAAAACGATTCATTTCCCGTCCTGAATTTTTGAGATACACCTCCGGCACTTCCACCTTATCATAAGAAAACTGTCCTAATGCCGTAATAATATGTTTACGGCTTCCTATATAACAGATCGTAACGTCCATAGTACGTTCCTGTACCTTGACCGCCGTTACATCTTTCATCTGCTCAAATTGATATTGCAACGTGTCTGCCTGCGCAAAACTCATTGCTTTTCCGATCAGATGTACTCGAATACGACCTCTTATCTCATGTTTAATGACAAACTTCATAATTATTCATGCCTTTCTAACCATTGAAACCGGTATTCTAATTAAAACACTGTCCGGGCATCTCTGCACAGAGCACACCCGGACAATAAACGACAAAACACCTGTAGACAGCGACCCCGTCCACAGGTGCAGCGTTAATTATTCTTCTGTTGTTTCCGCTTCTACAGTCTCTTCCTCACCAAGAACCTCTTCTGCTTCCGCACGGTCCTCATTGATCTGCTGTGCCTCTGCATAAATATCCTCGGCATTCTCCTGCACTTTCGTTGCTGTCTTTAATACACACTCCTTAGCACGAAGAACGGCTGCTGTACAATTTGTATAAAGCTTCTTTGCATCTTTGCTGGATAATACTTTGATACCTGCAGTACCAAATGCTACACCGGCTGCAAACACTCCTAATTTTTTACCATCCACTTTTTTTAAACAATCTAACATATGCTTCCTCCATTTCCGAAGCATCACAAAACCGTGCGCTTCTGCTATGATCTATTGTAGAGAATTCTCAAAAAAGTATTATACATTACGATTTTTTGAATTTCCAGCCAAAAGCGGCCTTATTGATATATTTTATCAATAAGACCGCTTTTAGACTTAAATCAAAAGAATCCATATAATAAATTCATGACAAAATGCTCCCAGAATGCTTTTGCCACGAAATGATACACCTAAACTTATGCGTTCACAAGCTGTTTACCAATCTCGATGCAGTTTTGTAATGCAGCCTCATCCGGCGCTTCCTGACAGATCACGCCTTCACCGCCAACCAGTGTTGCTCCGGCAGCGGTCATGCGGTCTTCCCAGTCGCGCATCCACTGACCATCTCCCCATCCATAAGAACCAAATAACGCGATCTTTTTGCCATTGGCAAACCTCTCAACATCCTGAACAAAAGGTTCCATCTCCATTTCCTCAAGCACCTCAGCGCCCATCGCCGGGCATCCCAATGCAAATGCACCCTCTGCTTTTAAATCTGCAATATTAGCATCGCTTACAAATACAACATCCGCCTCACCACCGGCTGCCGTAACACCCTCGCCGATTGCCTCTGCCATAGCCTGTGTGTTGCCACCTTGTGTCCAGTACACAATTGATACTTTGCTCATAATAATCCTCCATTCTTTTATGTTCCTGTTATCCTGCAATCTCGTTTTGCTGAATATCAGGCACCATATTTATACCGCGAAGTTTCTTCGCCTATATTATTTGTAACGATACAGAATCACAGTGCATTCCCGGATCATGCCCCTATCTCACGAAGCAAAAAGATAATCCTGCGAAATTGCTCTGCTTTCCGCATCAAGAGCTACCCCTACAATATCCTCCATCCCAACGCCACAATACAGCAGATCCAAAAGCCACTCTCTTGCTTTATCATATTGTGCAAACAACCGAAGCTTCTTTTGCGGTTCTGCATACACTTTCCAATACCCCTCACACAAAGAGTTCTTTCCTTCGTATATAATAAAGCCTTCCACATCCTCCGGCGGATATCCGAGCAGTACTCCCATCTCGTGCGGGAACTGCTGTTTTTTTTGCATATATCGGATATATCTGCTACGAAACTTGGTCAATACCCGCTCCAAGTGCAGATCCCTATAGCCCAAACGATGCATCAATATCCGCACCTCCTCTTGCTGTAAAAACTGCTCCAGCCATTCTTTTTGATAGATCAGCAACGACACCGACCCATTTCTTCCGCCCAAACCGCAAAATGAAAAATTGCTTTTATCCAATATTTCACATAATCTTTTATAATGTCTACTGTCAATCTGAAACAGATTAGACACCTTCAAACCGGTAATAAGCGGTGCACACTGAAACGCCAATTGCAATTCTATCTCATCCAAATCTGCATTCTGCATGATTTCCCAGGTTTCTATTCGCATGACCGTTCCCTCCTTTTAAGTTAGTCTCCGCTAACTTATTTGTATAATAACTAACTCCTTTCCATTCGTCAATACATACTTCTGATACGTTTTCTCATTTTGTTCAGTCTCTGATGAGTACATGCCTAAAGGAGTGCCTGAGATGTCCCGGTTTAGCAAGGTAATTGCTATATTTTTTTGATGGCAGGATTCACTATCTAATAGCTGCAAAATATAATTAGACCATCGTCATAATAAGCAATATGTGGTTTGAACAGTAACTTCCGGTATGGGAAGTTACTGTAGTGAGCAGTTTCCTATAAAGTAACAAAAAAAGGCATCAACATAAGTTTCTGCCTTTTTTGTAGAATTCATACGGAATAAAAACATAAATGCACACAATATGTTTTTGTCCCCTATATAAAATGCTTTTGCAAAACAATCTATTAACTACATTACCTTAAACATATTCTTGCGGCTGATCACTCCGATTTCTTCCAGAGAATTGATCATACGATATACGGTTGCCACACCGATCTTGGAGTCTTTCTTGGATGCCTTAAAATAAATTTCTTTGCAACAAGAACAATCCTCCTCCAGAATAATATCTAAGAGTATCATACGCTGCTTCGTAATTCTGCAGCCGGAGTCTTTCATTTTCTGAATAATCACTTCTTTTGCCATCACAGTACCCTCTTCTTTCTATAACTTATTATAGTTAGCGTTTACTAACCCACCTTCAAAAAATAATGCGAAATAATTTTTATTTCACGGTAGTTAGTATAATCTAACTTCTATTAGTTGTCAATGCTTTTTTCTTTTTTCTTGAAAAAAAATAGGAGACGTTATATAGTATATATTGTGTGTTTCGATATGAAGTTTACAGGAAAATGGTGGTTTCACCTGCCGAAGGAGTAACACTCTCAGGTGCCGTGCAATACGGTGTAACTGTAAATGGATCGACTCTCTGGAGAATTCTGCGGTTTTGGCAGATACCGAAGGTGCAACAAGCCTATGGCTGGAATCTCTCAGGTAAAAGGACAGAGTAAAGGGCAGGCCCTTCCGCACAGCGGAGGGGGCCGGCGCTTTGTTGGGCTGGGCAGGGTCTGTCCGGCCCTTTTCGTTTGCGGACAAGGAGAGAGAAAACATGGACATGGATCTGTTGGCCGCAAAGGTCAGCGAACTGGCCGGCTTTGTGTGGAACGGCCTGCTGCTGTATCTGCTGGTGGGTACCGGCATCATCTTCACCATCCGCACCCGGTTCATCCAGGTGC